>Ga0172367_10000888_pt1 | contig 45058 bp, 41 predicted proteins | sample Lak10m_FD_114542 | JGI IMG/M metagenome (GOLD analysis project Ga0172367, IMG submission 114542) | Freshwater microbial communities from Kabuno Bay, South-Kivu, Congo - kab_022012_10m | ecosystem: Environmental > Aquatic > Freshwater > Lake | place: Democratic Republic of the Congo: South-Kivu...
GCTCTGCCTCGGGCCGCGCCTGAAATACAGCGGCGCGCTCTGGCCCGCCGGCGTCACCACGCTCGCCGAGGCCGAGGAGCGGATGCTCGCGCTCTACGCCGAGCGCGCCCAGCTCGCCGACGGCCAGGACATCCTCGAACTCGGCTGCGGCTGGGGCTCGCTCTCGCTTTGGATGGCCGAGAAGTTTCCCAAGGCCCGCATCACCGGCGTCTCGAACTCACGGACGCAGAAGGAGTTCATTGACACCGAAGCGGCGCGGCGCGGCTTGAAGAATCTGCGCATCATCACCTGCGACATGAACCGGTTTGAACCGCCTCCAACCGACAGTAGGAGACGACGTGAGGAGTCTCTAACTTCCTCCGCAGCGTCCGACTTTCAACCAGCTCCCGACCTTGAACAGAGACTCCTCACGTCGTCTCCTACGGGTGAGTTCGACCGCGTCGTGTCCATCGAGATGTTCGAGCACATGAAGAACTACCAGCGGCTGCTCGCGAACGTCGCGCGCTGGCTGCGGCCGGGCGGGCAGCTCTTCGTCCACATCTTCACGCACAAGGAATTTGCCTACCACTTCGTCGCGCGGGACGAAACGGACTGGATGGCGCGCTACTTCTTCACCGGCGGCATCATGCCCAGCGACGACCTGCTGCTCTACTTCCAGAACGACCTCCGCCTCGTGAATCATTGGCGCGTCAACGGCCAGCACTACGAGCAGACCGCGAACGCCTGGCTCGCGAACATGGACGCGAACGAGCCGGAGATTCGCCGCATCTTCGCCGAGACTTACGGAGCCGGGAACGCGACCAAGTGGTGGGTCTATTGGCGGGTCTTCTACATGGCCTGCGCGGAGTTGTGGGGCTATCGCGAAGGCAACGAGTGGCTCGTGTCGCACTACCTTTTCCGCAAGCCGACGTAGGAGACGACGTGAGGAGTCTCTGACTTTCTTTCCGCGTTCCGCGTTCCACGCTCCGCGCTCCGAGTTTGAATGGAGACTCCTCACGTCGTCACCTACGCCGAGTCAGGCGAACAACCCCGCCGGACTCTGCCCGCACGCAAGTGACCGGCCGCCCTCAAACACCTTCTCCAGCTCCCGCCCATTCCACCGCCGCAGCCGGTAGAGCGTGGCGAACGTGAAGTCCGGCACGGCTCCGCCCTGTCCGCCGACCACTTCGCCGCCACGCCGCACGTTGTCCACCATCCACGCCGGGAGCGTGAGGTGATACGGGTTCCGCCGCACTTCGCCGACGTGGAAGGTCAGCGCCGTGATGAGGTCCGCGAGGTCGGGCGCGCTGATCTCCACCATCAAGTTCGGCGAAGTCATCGCGCCCCAGAACTCCGTCTCCACCGCCCACGTCAAGAAGTCCGCCGGCAGCGTGCGGAGCGCGTCCATCACGAGATGATGCGTGCCGATGTGCGAGCTGTTCCAGTCGCTGTCGTGCGGGAAGAAAATCACCTTGGGCCGGTGCTTCGCGAGAATGTCCGCGATCACTTTCACGGACGCCGCCCAATGCGCCCGGTCATTCGCACGCGTCGCAGCATTCACTTTCTCCAAGCCGCCGGGCGCGGTCTGCACCAGCCCGAAGCCGATGCAGTCGCAGCACGCCGCCAGCTCCTCCCACCGTTCGGCCTGGCGCGCCTGGTTGCTGCCCTGCGTGACCGCCACGTTGACGACGTTCCACTTCGCCTCGCGCAGGAGCCGCAGCGCCAGCCCGCCGATGATGACCTCGTCGTCCGGGTGCGGCGAAAAGATGAGCGCGACCGGCGCGTCCGCCGGCACCTCGGGTCGCGGGCGGCGGGGAAAACCACCGAGCGGCCAAGCCTTGCCGTCCTTAGCGAAGCGCGCGTATTCGGAGACGAAATGCAGGTATGGATTCATCGGTTGCGAAGCCAGCGTAGCCAAGGGCTTCCCAGCGTCGCAATCCCGGACGCGCCCGGTCGGACGGAGCTACGCGAAAATCTCCTTCACCGCCCGGCCCTTCCCGTCCTCGGTCGCGTAGAAGGGCCGGCCCTCGATGTCGAACACCGTCTTGGGGCTGATGCCCATCGCGGTGAAGATCGTCGCGTGCAGGTCCATGACGGAAACGGGGTTCTTCACGGCGACCAGCGGACGCTCGTCCGCCGTCTGGCCATGAACAAAACCCTTCTTCACGCCGCCGCCGAACATCACGACGCTCGTGCCGCCGGTGAAATGCCGGTGCAGGCCGTAGTGCTTCATTTCCTGCAACGTCTCACTCGGCGCGGTGGCCTGGTCGCGGGCGTTCGAGCCGGGAATGCCCTCGATCATCGCGTCGCGGCTGAACTCGCTGGCGATGAGGATCAGCGTGCGGTTCAGCAGACCGCGCGCTTCGAGGTCGCGCACAAGCTGCGCGATGGGCGCGTCCATCTGCTTGTGCATGCCCGCGACGGTTTCGTGGCCGTCCTTGTGCGTGTCCCAATGGAGGAAGGGCACGTATTCGGTCGTGACCTCGACGAAGCGCGCGCCGTTCTCCACCAGCCGCCGCGCCAGCAGGCAGCCTTGTCCAAAACGACCCGTGTTGTATTTGGCGAAGCTCTCCTTCGGCTCCAGCGAGAGGTCGAAGGCCGCGCGCTCCTTCGAGCTGAGGAGGCGGTGGGCGTTGTCCAGCGAGCGCAGCATGGACTCCTGCTGGAAGTCGCTCAGGAACTCGCGGTGCGGGTTCTTGTCCACCAGCTTGCGGTAAAGGCTGTAGCGGTTGTCGAAGCGGCCCGGCTCCATGCCCTTCGGCGGGCGCACGGACTGCGCGGCGTCGTCGGGATACGGCAGGTTCATCGGGCCGAACTCGTTGCCGAAGAAGCCGGCGGTGGTGAACGCCTTCAACTCCTCCTGCTCGCCGACGCCTTCGAGCCGCTGGCCGATGTTGATGAAGGCGGGCATCACCGGGTTGCGCGGGCCGAGCACCTTGGAGATCCACGCGCCAAGGTGCGGGCACGCGACCGTCTGCGGCGGCACGTAGCCGGTGTGCCAGTGATACTGGTGGCGCGAGTGGAGGATGTGCCCGAGGTCCGGCTGCACCGCGCTGCGGATGAGCGTGGCGCGGTCCATGACGGAGGCGATCTGTTCCAGGCCCTGGCAAATCTTCACGCCGTCCACCGCCGTGGGAATCGCCGGGAACGTGCTGAGAATGTTCTTCACCGGCACACCCTTCTCGAAGGGCTGGTAACGCTTCGGATCGAACGTGTCCGGCGCGGCCATGCCGCCGCCCATCCAGATGAGGATGCAGGAGTCTGCGGTGGCTTTGGGGTGAACCACCTTCTCGTTCGCCAGCAGGCGCGGCGCGCCCATTGCCATCGTGGTGGCGGTCGCGGCGGCAAGCTTCTGCAAGAAATCGCGGCGGGTGTTCTGCGGGTCGAGTGGCAACGCGGTCATGGTTGAAGGCTAATGGGCCAATGTCTTTCCGACAAGGCGCCTGCGCCACGAATTCACGGCCTTCTTGTCCCAAAGCAGGCCCGCGCGTCCCGCCGGTCGCTTTGACCCACCCGCATCTGCTTAAACCGTTTTTTCCGGTTGGACGTCAGGCTGGAAGCACTGACCTACGTTGGAGCGCCGAGCATCGCTCGGCAGGAGCGCGGCTCTCCGAGTCGCAGCCGACTGGAGTGCAGGGGATGGCTCCGGTGAATCCCAATCCGTGGCCATTTCGCTGCTCGCTGCGGGTCGGGAGACCCGCGCTCCGTCGGATGAGGGGAGGGTGACGCGAGCGGCTCCCAACGGGGCGAACCGCCTAGGCCGCCAGGTGGAAATAGCCGTGGATGTGCGGATCGCCGCGGAAATACCAGACCATGTCCGGCCCCTCGATCTGCCAGGTGTCCCAGACCCGGTCGTGACCGATGTCGTGGTCGCCGCCGTAGCAGGAGACGAAGAGCCGCTCGACGATTCGCTTGTCCGCGATGGTCTTCATGGTGGCGGCCACGTCGTCGGCGCGGAAACAGACCAGCATGCGGCGCATGGTGTCGAGGAGCTTGGCCTGCTGGTCCTTGCTGAGGTCCGCGCCACTGAGACCGGGCAGGTCGGTCTGGCGCTTCTGGATGACGGTCGCGGGGCTTTCCCGCCTCGGCTCGCGGCCGACGAGGACTTTCTCCTGCTGCCTGCCGTCCAGCGCCTTGACGAACTCGTTGAAGACCAGGCCCTGATACCAGAACGGGTTGCCCTCGTGGTCCTTTGACTCGTGGAACGCCTTGGCGAAGTTGCCGTAGAAGATGGGCGCGCCGCCGAAGCCGAGGCCCTGGTCCGTGTGGGCATTGCAGCGCCGCGTGACGTGGTGCCCGGTGTAGATGAACTCGAAATGCTTGTCCGCCGGCGTGCCGAAGAAGCCGACCGAGGGGGTGTTCTTGATCTGGCCCATGAGATCCTTCTCGACCTGCCAGTGCATCTTCGCACGGTGCTCCGGGTGATGGAGCGATCCGAAGATTTGGCGCACGAGATCCTGCTGATCCTTGGTGTAGAAGGTGTGGAGGCGCTGCTCGGGGCAGATATACCACCAGTTGCTGACGTATTGGCGCTTGGCGTGGTTGACCGGCAGGCAGATCGCGGCACGCTGCTGCTCGGAGAGGCTCTTGTAGAACTGCATCGGCAGGGAATCCTTTCCCGGTGTGGCCGCCCGGAGCGAAGGCAGCGCGGCGAGCGCGGCGGCGGTGCCGAAGGCGCGGAAGACCTCACGGCGGGTGATGAGCTTCGGGTCGTGGGCAGGGAGGATCAGATTCATATGGTTATTCTTCCTTTGATTGACGGAAAAACCAGCCTGATTTCTCAATGCGAAACGCCCTCACCGACGCGCGACCGGTCCCCGGTCGCAGCATGTGCGTGGGCCAGGCAGCGTCCGGAATACCCAGCGCGCCCGCCAGTGCGGAGCCGCTGCGGGCGGGGTTCCTGTTTCTCCTGCCAGTTGACATACTTCCGTATCATCTCTTCGTTCAGCCCCACCGTGCCTGCGCAGTAGCCCTGGGCCCAGAAGTGGTTGCCCCAGTAGCGCCGCTGCCGCAACTCCCGGAACACGCTGAACACCCGGATCGCACTCTTGCCCTTGAGCCGGCCCATGTAGTCCGAGATCGCCAGCTTCGGCGGCACCTGCACGATCAAATGCACAGGGTCCGCCTGCACGTTGAGTTCCTGCGTCTCGCAGCCCATCTGCCGGGTCTGCTCCCGCACGCACAACTCGACCTCCTTGATCTTCCCCTGCATCACCCGATACCGACACTTCGGCACCCAGACGATGTGATATTCGCAGTGCCAGATGGTGTGGGACAACTTTTTGAACCTGCTCATGGTTTTCCTTTCGTGTGGTTGTGGAGACCACGCACCCGCAGGGTAAACTTGGGCAGGTTCCTTTCCAGCCTAGCTCCGCCTCTAACCCCGTTCAGAGAACGGGGGTTCCATAGTCAGCACTGAACACTGGTTCCCCGCCTGGTTCCCCGCCTGGTTCCCCGCCTTGCCCTGCCTCCCCCCGCACTGGCAACATCCGCGCCCATGCGCGAGACGATCCGCAACGGGCTGGAAAACGCCGAGACGTTCGTGCTCGAAGTCATCTTCGAGCAGCGCAAGGGCAAGCGCGCCGCCCTCCTGCGCACCACGCTGCTGGCGCTCTCCAAGGTCTTCACGCTCCTCGTGAAGCTCCGCCTCTTCCTCTACAACGTCCGCATCCTGCGCGACGCCACGCTCGGGGTGCAGGTCATCGCCGTGGGCAACGTCACCGTCGGTGGCACGGGCAAGACGCCGGTCGTCGAGAAGTTCGCGCGCGAACTGACGGATGCCGGCCGCAAGGTGGCCATCCTTTCGCGCGGCTACCGCTCCAATCCTGGCCCGCTCGGCCCGCGCTTGTTGAACAAGCTGCTCCTCCGCGAGGACACCACGCCGCCGCGCGTCGTCTCCGACGGGAAAAATTTGCTGCTCAACTCCGAGACCGCCGGCGACGAGCCTTACATGCTCGCGAGCAACTTGAAGGACGTCGTCGTGCTGGTGGACAAGGACCGCGTGAAGGCGGGCCGCTACGCCATCGCCAAGTTTGGCTGCGACACGCTGCTGCTGGACGACGGCTACCAGTATTGGAACCTGCGCGGGCGGCGGAAGGACATCGTGCTCGTGGACTGCCAGCAGCCCTTCGGCAACGAGCACCTGCTCCCGCGCGGCACGCTGCGCGAGCCGCCCTCGCACCTCGACCGCGCCAGCGTCATCTTCCTCACCAAGAGCGACGGCGACACCGCGCGGCTCCGCGCCCGCATCGCCAAACACAATCCGCGCGCCAGCGTCGTCGAGTGCGTCCACCACCCGCTTTACTTCGAGGACGTGTTCACCGGCGAGCGCATGGACCTGAGCTTCCTCAAGGGCAAGAAGGTCGCGAGCTTCAGCGGCATCGCGCAGCCGGAGAGCTTCGAGAGCAGCCTGGTGAAGCAGGGCGCGGAGCTGGTTTACGCCAAGCGCTTCGCCGACCACCACCGCTTCACGCAGCAGGAGGTGCTCAACGCCATCAACCGGGCCAAGAAGCGGCAGGCGGAAATCATCGTGACCACGCAGAAGGTCGCCGTGCGCTTCCCCAAGATTGACCGGCGCGACCTGCCCATCTGCTTCATGCGCGTGGAAATCAAGATCCTCTCCGGGGCGAAGGACTTTCAGGACTGCGTGCGGCAGATTTGTTTCAAGTAATCGGGCCGAGGGGACCTGCGCCCCGCCAAGCCATGCGCTTCCACACCGTCACCGCCTCGCTGCTTCCGCTCGCGCTCGCGTTGGGCGGGTGCGCCAGATCAGTGGCACGGACTGAGGCTTCGTTGGAAGGCGAACATCGGGCAGTCGCCTTCCTCGTGCGCGAGGTGCCGGCCTGGTCGCGGGCGAACGGCTGCTTCTCCTGCCACAACAATGGCGACGCGGCCCGGGCGCTCTATGCGGCGAAGCGGGCCGGTTTCGCCGTCCCGGCGGCGGCGCTGGCGGACACGACGGCATGGGTGAGCCGGCCGAACCGTTGGGATCATAACCAGGGCGATCCCGGCTTCAGCGACCAGCGGCTGGCGAACCTTCAGTTCGCGTCCGCGCTGCTCGCGGCAGTGGAAACCGGACTCAGCCGGGACCGGCTGGCGTTGCGCGCGGCGGCGGAAAAAGTGGCGGCTGACCAAGGCCCCGACGGTGCCTGGCGCATCGAAGCGCAGGAGGCACCGGGCTCCCCGGCGACTTACGGGGCGACGCTGGCGACCTTCAGCGCGTGGCAGGTTTTGACTGGAGCCGGCACCCCGGAAGCGAGGACAGCCGCAGTGAAGGCGGCGAACTGGCTCCGCCGCGAACGGATGAACAACGTGCCCGCCGCCGCTGCCGGGCTGCGGTTCTCTCTCGGTGACCGGGGCCACGAAGCGTCCGTGTCCACCGAGCGATTCCTCGGCGCGCTGGCGTTCCTGCGTCGCGCACAGACCACCGACGGCGGCTGGGGGCCGTATCCTGATGCGCCGGCCGAAATCTTCGATACCGCGCTCGCCCTGCTGGCGCTGGCGGAACTGCCGCCGGACGCCGACGTGGCCGCGATGATCCGGCGCGGACGGGCGTTCCTGCTCGCGCAGCAACGCACGGCGGGCGACTGGGCCGCGACCACCCGGCCTTCCGGCGCGGAAAGCTACGCCCAGCGCATGTCCACCACCGGCTGGGCAACGCTGGCCTTGCTGCGGACCCGGCCAGCTCGCTCACCGTGAGCCGGTGCGCCGGGGATTTTTCACGGCCGGTTATAGGCTGGACGCCCTCGCCCGTTTCCCCTACCGTCCGCCCAATGTCGAAAGCTGCCAAAGCCAGTGCGGCGACTCCCCCGGCGGCGGACCAGCCCTTCGAGGAGGCGCTCCAGAAGCTCGAAGCCATCGTGGAAGCGATGGAGTCGCAGGAGCTGCCGCTGGAGACGCTGCTCGCCCGTTACGAGGAGGGCACGCGGCTCGCGGCGGTCTGCCAGGCCAAGCTCGCCGAGGCGGAGCTGAAGGTGAAGCAGCTTGAGCAGAAGCCCGGCGGCGAGTTCGACCTCAAGCCGGTGGCGGTGGGGGCGGAGGATTAGGATTACGATTAGGATTAGGAGCAAGAGGTTGAAGCGCCTCTCCTGCTCGTAATCTTAATCCTAATCCTGCTCTGGCAGTGAATCTGACAAACAAAATGAACCGATACCTCGACATGGTGGACAGCCCGGAGCACGTGAAGAAACTCACGCCGGAGCAACTGACCTCGCTCGCGGAGGATATCCGCGGCGAACTCATCACCAAGCTCGCCAAGGCTGGCGGCCACCTCGGGCCGAACCTCGGCGTGGTGGAACTGACCATCGCGCTGCACCGCGTTTTCAGCACGCCCAAGGACAAGTTCGTCTGGGACGTGAGCCATCAGGTCTATGTCCACAAGCTGCTCACGGGCCGCAAGGACCGCTTTCACACCATCCGCCAGACGGACGGCTTGAACGGCTTCGCGCTGCGCACCGAGTCGGAGCACGACAGCTTTGGCGCGGGCCACGCGGGCACGGCGCTTTCCGCCGCGCTGGGCATGTGCGCCGCGCGCGACCAGCGCAAGAGCGACGAGCACGTCGTCTGCGTCTTCGGCGACGCGGCTTTGACCAACGGCGTGTCCTTCGAGGCGCTGAACAACATCGCGCACACGACCAAGAAGTTCATCGGCATCCTCAACGACAACGAGTGGTCCATTGCCAAGAACGTCGGCGCGATTTCCGGCTACCTCAACAAGCTCATCACCAACCCGACCTACAACCAGCTCCAGAAGGATTTCGAGTCCTTCATGCGCGGCACCCCGCGCGGCGAAATCACCTACAAGCTCGGGCAGAAGGTCGAGGAGGCTGTGAAGGGCGTGGTCAAGGAACTGACCCTGCGCCACAATCCGACCAGCAGCGAGGGCGATGGTCGCGGCGGCTTCGGCAGCAGCCTCATCTTCGAGGAACTGGGCGTGCGCTATCTCGGGCCGATTGACGGGCACAACCTGCCGTTGCTCGTCGAGGCGCTGGAGTTCGCCAAGAACTGCGACTATCCCATCGTCCTCCATGTGCTGACCAAGAAGGGCAAGGGCTTCGACGCCGCGCTCAAGCACCCGGAGAAGTTCCACGGTCTCGGACCTTACTGCGCCGAGACGGGCGAAACGCCCGCCGCCAAGCCCGGCACACCACCCGCGTATCAGGACGTGTTCGGCCAGACGCTCGTGCGGCTCTGCCAGAAGGACGCCACGCTCGTCGGCATCACCGCCGCCATGCCCACGGGCACGGGCTTGAAGCACTTGGAGAAGGCCATGCCCAGCCGTTACTACGATGTCGGCATCGCCGAGGAGCACGCGGTCATCTTCGCGGCCGGCATGGCGACGATGGGCTTCCACCCGGTCGTGGCGATCTACTCGACCTTCCTCCAGCGCGCCTACGACTGCATCCACCACGACGTGTGTTTGCAGGACTTGCCGGTCATCTTCTGCATGGACCGCGCGGGCCTGAGCGCCAACGACGGTCCGACGCACCACGGCCTGTTCGATATCTCCTACCTGCGCTGCCTCCCCAACGTCATCGCGATGGCGCCCAAGGACGAGGATGAACTCGCCGACATGATGTTCACCGCAAGCCTCCAGAAGCACCCCACGTTCATCCGCTACCCGCGCGGCAACGGCGAAGGCGTGCCCATCAAGGACACGCCCGCGCTGCTCGAAGTCGGCAAGGCGGAAATCACGCGGCAGTTCGCCAACACCGGCGGCAAGAAAGTCGCGCTCTTCGGCCTTGGCCAGATGCACGGCATCGCGAAGAAGGCAGCGGACCAACTCGCCACCGAGGGCTACGATGTCGCCGTCATCAACCCGCGCTGGACCAAGCCGATTGACGCCGGCACGCACGAGTTCTTTGGCCGCGCCGCCGACCTCGTCATCACGCTGGAAGATCACGTCCTCATGGGTGGCTACGGCAGCACGGTGTTGGAGCACTTCGCCGACCAGCACATCACCACACCCGTCGCGCGCATTGGCTGGCCCGACCAGTTCATTGAGCACGCGAGCAGCGTGGACTACCTGCGCAACAAATACGGCCTGACCGTCGCGAACACCGTCGCGCAGGCCAAGGCCAAGCTCGCCGCGCCTGCTGTGGAACAGGTGAACTTCAAGGCGGCGTAGCGGTAGGAGCGCGGCATTCATGCCGCAGCAGGCCTATCAGCAGAAGAATCACTGCCGACGATTTGAGGCATCGTCCTCTGTTCGCTGCTTTCTGCGGCGTGAACGCCGCGCTCCGCGCGCACCCCTGCGGTTTGTAGCCCGCTTGAATGGCCCCGCTCCGCGCGAAGTCCGTTGATGGACTCCAAAGCACACCGCTATGTCCCTCACCCTCTTCGCCCGCCTCTGGTTCATGGTTTTCCTCCACTACTTCGTGTGGGGCACCTGGTATGTCACGATGGGCACCTACCTCCACTCGACGCTCAAGTTCGAGGGCGGGCAGATCGGCCTCGCCTACGGCAGCACCGCGATCGGCGCGATGGTCTCGCCGTTCTTCGCGGGCATCGTGGCGGACCGGTTCTTCGCGACGCAACGGCTGCTCGGGACGCTGCACCTCATCGGCGCGGCGCTGCTCTGGTATGTCTCGACGCTGAAGAGCTTCGGGCAGTTCTACCCGGTGCTCATCGCCTACACGATCAGCTACATGGCCGGACACGGGCTGACGAACGCGCTCACGCTCACGCACTCGAAAAACCCGGCGAAGGAGTTCCCGCTCGTGATGCTCATGGGCAGCGTGGGCTGGATCGCCGCCGGCATCACGGTCAGCGCGATGAAGTTCGAGACCAACGCCGGGATGTTCCAGCTCGCGGCGGGCGCGGCGCTCGTGATGGGCCTCTACTCGTTCACCCTGCCCCACACGCCGCCGAAAGGCGCGGGCGCACCCGTCACTGCCCGCACCATGCTGGGCCTCGACGCGCTCAAGCTCATGCGCGACCGCTCGTTCTGCACGTTCATCATCTGCTCGTTCCTCATCTGCGTGCCGCTGAGTTTCTACTTCAGTTGGATGAACGCCTTCATGAACGAGCTGAAGATCGAGAATGCGGCGGCAAAGATGACGGTCGGCCAAGTCTCCGATGTTGTCTTTCTCCTGCTGCTGCCGTTCCTGCTCAAGCGACTTGGCGTGAAAGGCATCCTCATCCTCGGCATGGTGGCGTGGACGGTGCGCTTCGGGCTGCTGACACAGTTCCCGCAGGCGACCAACGCGGCGTGGATGTTCTTCGTCGCCATCGCCGTCCACGGCATGTGCTACGACTACATCTTCGTGATGGGCCGCATGTATGTGGACAACCGCGCCAGCGAGGACATCCGTGCGGCGACGCAGGGCTTCCATGCGTTTGTGACCCTGGGCGCGGGGATGTTCGTCGGCTCGTGGCTCTCCGGTGTCGTCGGCCAGCACTACACGAACGCCGGCGGCGCGACGCACAACTGGTCCGGCATCTGGCTCGTGCCGGCGGTGATGTCGGCGGTGCTGATCTTCGTGTTCGCGGTGCTGTTCAAGGACAATGCGCCGCCGGCGAGTGAAGCGCCGACAGCACAAACGCCCTGATCGCGCTTGAGTCCGGGCGGCAATCCTCGAAACCCGCGAGGAGCAGGGCGAGGTGTCCCAATGCCGCAGTTTCAGAGGGAGTGGCGGGGTTGGCTTCGCGCATGGCGTGAACCACTCAAATGCCCACCGGCTCAAAAAGCCAGTTGCCCAAACCTTGCCAACCAGTAGGATGAGCCAGCCAGCCCATACATTGCCGAGCCAATTGCGCCTGCCATGAATGCCGTCGTGTCATCGCCCAGCCCCGCACCCGCCCGGGGGTTCACCCTGATCGAACTGCTCGTGGTGATCGCCATCATCGCGATTCTGGCGGGGATGCTCCTGCCCGCGCTGGCCAAGGGCAAAATGAAGGCCACCGGAGTCGCCTGCATGAACAACCAGAAGCAGCTCGCCATCGCGTTTCTGGTCTATGCCGGTGATTTCGACGACCGGATGGTTCCCAATGGGGCGGGTGGCGGCTACTGGCCGGGCGCGCTGGATCCTGCGAACGCGCCCGTGGGGCTGCCTTTCGCGGCAGGCACTGCGACGGCCGCGATGGACAACGTGCAGCGCGGGATCGCCGCCGGCCCGATGTTCAAGTATGCGACCAGCTTGAACTCCTACCATTGTCCGGGTGACAAACGCACTGGACTGCCGACCGGTGCCGGCTGGGGCTGGGACAGCTACTCGAAGCAGAACGGGATGAACGGCGGCGGCTGGCAGGGCACCGCGCAACCCCCGTATCTGCGACAGGTGGAAGTGCAGGGCCCATCGGACGCGCTGGTGTTCCTCGAAGAGTCCGACCCTCGCGGCTACAATCTGGGCACCTGGGTCATTGACGTGCAGCCCGCCCTGCGGTGGGTGGACCCGTTCTCCGTCTATCACGGCGATGCCAGCAGCCTCGGCTTTGGCGACGGTCATGCTGAAGTCCGTCGTTGGTCGGACGCCCAGATCCTTGACGCGGCGCGCAAGTCCGGCCGCGGCATCCAATCCTTCTTTCCACCGGGGGCAAGCGCCACCAATCCTGACTATCAGTGGGTGCATTACCGCTACCGGCACAGGAACTTCGTCCCGCTCTGAATTTCCGCGCACGCGCACGCGTTGACGCCTCCGGCCCCGCGCATTAGCGTCCCGCGCATGATTGATCTGGCCGAAGTCCAGCCCCGGAGCGCCGACCTCACGCAGCCGCGCGTGCGCGTGGCGCGTCCTCCCGCGCAGACCGAGGCTCTCGCCGCCGAGATCCTCGCCCTCAAACGGAAGCTCAACGCCGTCATTCTTGCCCACAACTACCAGGTGCCGGAAATCCAGGATGTGGCTGACTTTGTGGGCGATTCCCTCGGCCTCGCCCAACAGGCGGCGGGAACGGGCGCCGACGTGATTGTCTTCTGCGGCGTCCACTTCATGGCCGAGACGGCGAAGATCCTGAACCCGGGCAAGCTCGTCGTGCTGCCGGACAAGGACGCCGGCTGCTCGCTGGAGGAGAGCTGCCCCGCGCCCGAGCTGGCGAAGCTCCAGGCGACCAACCCGAACTTTTACACCATCGCCTACATCAACTGCTCGGCGGCGGTGAAGGCGTTGAGCGACGTGATCGTGACCAGCGGCAACGCGGAGAAGATCGTCCGGGCCGCGCCGCCGGACCGCGACCTCCTCTTTGTGCCGGACGAAAACCTCGGCCAGTGGGTCATGGAGCAGACCGGCCGTCCGATGACGCTGTGGCGTGGCAACTGTTACGCGCACGTCGAGTTCCAGCAGGGCGTCATCCAGCGCGCGCGCGCGGCCTACCCGGACGCGAAGATTGTCGTCCATCCTGAAAGCCTTCGCGCGGTGCGCGAGCTGGCCGACTCGGTCTGCTCGACCGAGAAGATGATCACGTATTGCAAGACCAGCCCGGCGAAGCGCTTCGTCATTGTCACCGAATCGGGCATCATCCACCGGATGCGGAAGGAGTGTCCGGACAAGGAATTCCTCTGCGCCCCCGTGTATGACGTGATGCGGATGCCCGCGGACAACTGCCGGTGCAGCGAGTGCCGCTACATGAAGCTGAACACGCTGGAGAAGCTGCGCGACTGCATGAAAAACCTGGCCCCGCGCCTCGAACTGCCCGCCGACATCCTCGCCAAGGCCCGCGCGCCCATCGAGCGGATGCTGGAGCTTTCCGCCCGCGCCTGACGCCAGCGCGCTGGCGCGCGGCGGGCTTTTACAATCCCCTTACACCCTCCGCCTTGACGGGACGGTGCGAAGTGCGTTTGCTAGGCCAGTTGAAACCGCCGCGTCCAGACAAGCACCGCCCGCTGCTGGCCTTCACCCTGGTGGAAACCATGGTGGCCACGCTCATCATCGGCATCCTTGTCTCCCTCCTCCTGCCGGCCATCATGAAGGCCAAGTCCAAGGGGTTTCAGACCTTTTGCAGCAGCAACCTCCGCGGCGTCGGCATCGGGCTGATCAGTTACGCCGAATCACACGACGGAAAGTTCCCGCAGCAGATCCCCCTCGCGCAGGGCGGCTGCGCGCCGCTGGCCACCAACACCTTCCTGCCCGGCGGGTTGATCGCCCGCGACGTCCGGCCCTTCATCCTCGCGTCGAACTCGCTGGGCAGCCCCAAAATCCTCACCTGCCCCACCGACCGCGACAAACGGCCCATCATCGGCTTCGGCGCGGTGCGCAGCACCAACGTGAGCTACTTCACCAGCGTCCGGGCGCGCCGCAACAACCACAACACGCTCCTCTCCGGCGACAACCACATCACCTTCATCCCCTCCGGCGCGTCGCCCATCGGCTTCCGGCCCTACTGGAGCACGAACCGCCACGCCGACAGCGCCAACCTCCTCTTCAGCGATGGCCGCGTGCAGGGCGTCCACAGCAACAACCTCGCGCAGATTTTCTACACGGCGGCCCGGCCCGGCCCGTGAATTCATTGATGGCCCTTCAGGCAGGCCGCCGTCAGAAGTTGCACCATGATCCGCCCGCTGCCCGCCCTCGCGGCCACCATCGCCGTCCTTTCGGCCCCGCTCGACTCCCGTGCCGCAGACAACCTCCCGCCCGTGGGGATGCCGCGCCTGGAGCGCACGAACCTCCTCGTCTATCGTGACGTGGCGGGCAACGTCCAGCGCGTGAAGTCCACGAAGGATTGGGAGCGCCGGCGGGCCGAGATCGTGCGCGGCATGGAGCGCGTGATGGGCGTTCTGCCGGGCAAGGAAAAGCGCTGCGCCTTGGAACTGAAGGTGGAGGAGGAAGTGGATTGCGGGAGCTACGTGCGCCGTCTCGTCACTTACCAGAGCGAGCCGGGCGGACGTGTGCCGGCCTACTTGCTGATTCCGAAGGACGCGTTGAGCGGGAAGAAGAAAGTCCCCGGCATCCTCTGCCTGCACGGCACGGACAACAAAACCGGCCACGGGGTCGTCGTCGGCCTCGGCGGAAGGCCGAACCGCCAATACGCATCCGAACTGGCGGCGCGCGGCTTCGTCACGCTCGCGCCGTCGTATCCGCTGCTGGCGAACTATCAGCCCGACCTCAAGGCGCTCGGCTGGGAGAGCGGCACGCTCAAGGCCGTCTGGGACAACATGCGCGGCCTCGACCTGCTGGAGTCGCTGCCCTTCGTGAACGCCAAGGCGGGCTTCGGCACCATCGGCCACTCGCTCGGCGGACACAACTCGGTCTATACCGGCGTCTTCGATGCGCGGCTGAAGGTCATCGTGACGAGCTGCGGCCTGGATTCCTACCTCGACTACATGAGTGGTAATCCGAAGGTGTGGGAGCCGGAGAAGGGCTGGTGCCAGACGCGCTATATGCTCAGGCTCGCCGCCTACCGGGGCCGGCTGGCGGAAATCCCCTTCGACTTCCACGAACTGGTCGGCGCGCTCGCGCCCCGCGTGTGTTTCATCGCCGCGCCGCTGAAGGACTCGAACTTCAAGTGGGACAGCGTGGATCGCGTCGTCGCGGCGGCGGCACAGGTTTACAAGCTGCACGGCAGGCCGGGCAACCTGCTCGTCGAGCATCCCGACTGCGACCACGACTTCCCCGAGGCGATGCGGGACAAGGCCTACCAACTGTTCGGGCAGCACCTGCGCGCGAACTGACTTCAGCGTGGGCGTCGTTCACCGTGCCGCCGTGCATTCGTCCGCAAACCACCCCGGCCATCCGCTGAAACTCCTCTTCATTTGCAGCCGCAACCGCTGGCGCAGTCCGACCGCTGAGAAATTCTTCCACGGCGTGAATGGTCTCCGGGCCAAGTCCGCCGGCACCGAGGACGGCGCGCGTGTCAAAGTCACCGCCGGGCACCTCGGCTGGGCGGACCTCATCTTCGTGATGGAGCCGAAGCACGCGCGCCGCCTGCGCGCGAAGTTCGCCGGGGAACTCGCCGGCAAGCCCGTCGTCTGCCTGCACATCCCGGACGACTACCAGTTCATGCAGCCGGAGCTGATTGCCTTGCTGGAATCCACCGTCACCCCGCATCTTGCGTCCGACGCATGAAGCCGCCGCGCCTGCCCACCGCCTTCCGCCGCGCCTGCACGCGTCTCGGTGTCACGCCGACGCGCCTGGTCTTGACCGTCCGCATCGCGGAGCAACGGGCGGCGCTGTTTGAACTCACGACGCAAGGCAGCCGCCGCGTCGCGAAGCTGCTTAAGGAATTTGTCTGCTCCACCTCGAAGTTCGGCATCGGCCAGGTCGCCGGCTCGAACTGCACGCCGCTCGGGTTGCATCGCATCGCGGAGAAGCACGGCGACGGCGCGGAGCCGGGCACGGTCTTCAAGGGCCGCAAACCCATCGGCCATCTCCGTGACGGCCTGCCGCTGGAATCCATCACCACGCGCATCCTGTGGCTCGACGGCCTTGATCCCGGCTTCAATCGCGGCGGCGAGGTGGACACCTTCGCACGCTACATCTACATCCACGGCTTTGGCGACCAGGCCAGCTTCGGTCGCCCCGCCTCCCACGGCTGCATCCACCTCGCCGACGCGGATCTCGTGCCGCTGTTCGACCTGCTGCCCGTCGGGACGCTGGTGTGGATTGCCGAACGGTAGTCGCAGGCTTCAGCCTGCGTATGGTGGAGTTGCGGATGTGAAGCGCAACCTGAAGGTTGCGACTACGGGATGCGGAGAACGCCGTCCGGCTTTGGAGGTTGAGCGTTGGAAGTTGAACATTGGACGTTTCCCCCGCCTTTGCCTTACTTTGCCGCCATGTCGTTGCTCGACCAGATGACGCAGCTCGCACAGCAGGCCAAGGCCGCCTCGCGCGAGCTGGCGAAGCTTTCCACTGACGAGAAGAACCGCGCGCTGCTCGCGATGGCGGATGCCCTGCAAGTCAGCGCCCCCGCGCTCCAGGCCGCCAACGCCAAGGACATGGCTACCGGCGCGCAGATGGGCCTCTCCACCGCAATGCTCGACCGCCTCAAGCTCGACGAGAAGCGCATCGCTGCGATGGCGAAGGGGCTGCGCGAAGTCGCCGCCTTGCCCGACCCCGTGGGCCGCGTCCTTGACGAACGCACGCGACCGAACGGCCTTCGCCTCCAGAAAATCGCCACGCCCATCGGCGTCGTCGTCATCATCTACGAGTCGCGCCCGAACGTGACGGCGGACGCCGCGAGCCTGTGCTTCAAGACCGGCAACGCCACCATCCTGCGCGGCGGCAAGGAGGCGCTGCACTCGAACACCGTCATCGCCGAGACGATGGTTGCCGCCGGTCGCGCCGCGCTGGGCGAGCGTTTCCCGGCGCACGCCATCCAGGTCGTCCCCACCACCGACCGCGAAGCCATCCCCGCGCTGCTCTCGCTCACGCAATACGTGGACCTCTGCATGCCGCGCGGCGGCGAGGGCCTCATCCGCGCCGTGGCCGAGTGCAGCACGGTGCCCGTCATCAAACACTACAAGGGCGTCTGCCACGTCTTCGTGGACCGCGCCGCTGATCTCGCGATGGCTGAGAGCATCGTGCTGAACGCGAAGGTTCAGCGCCCCGCCGTCTGCAACGCGACGGAGACGCTGCTCGTGGACAAGGCCGTCGCGGAGATGTTCCTGCCGGTCATCGCAGCGAAGCTTTGGGACAAGGGCGTGGAATTGCGCGCCGATGCTGCGACGTTCGCCGCGCTCAACTCCAAACTCGAAACTCCAAACTCGAAACTGAAGTCCGCTTTGGAAGCGGACTTCTTCACCGAATACAACGACTACATCCTCAACGTCCGCGTCGTGGACGGCGTGCAGGCGGCGATTGACCACATCAACCACTACGGCTCCGCGCACAGCGACAGCATCGTGACGCGCGACGAGGCGGCGGCGCGGCGGTTCCTGGCCGAGGTGGACAGCGCGGCGGTCTATTGGAACGCCAGCACGCGCTTCACCGACGGCGGCGAGTTCGGCATGGGCGCGGAGATCGGCATCAGCACCGACAAGATCGGCGCACGCGGGCCGATGGGCTTGGATGAACTCTGCACTTACAAGTGGCTCGGCTTCGGCAGCGGGCAGGTGCGGGGATGAAAATCGAAGACATCACTCGTGAGCATGACGGCAAAGTCATTGGCCGTCTCATCAAGGAAGCCAACTTCGACGAGTGGCTGACCTACTTGTTTGACCGTCCGGAGAGTGACTACGGAACGCACTGGTGCTTCGAGCGACCGGATGACGAGCCAGTTTGGGACGCGCCCAGAGAACTCTCCGCCGAGTTCATCGCCCGCACATACGAAGACCCGAAGTTGTGGCTGAATCGCTTCTCCGACGCGCAGTTGGCCGCCGGCTTGGAATACACGTGGAACCCCAGCCACAGCGACGTGGGGTTTTCGATTCGTGATGGAACCACGCCCATGCCCCTTCGCCTCCGGGCCGTGCGGGCGCTCGTGCCGCTTTACGAGCGCTGCTTCCTGACACGCTGCGAAGCTCGATTGAGCCACGGCAACGAGTCTCTGGAGAATCCGTTGAACGGTGCCTGCTATATGTATTGGGATGTTTGTCCATTTCATACAGCAATGGATGAAGGAAAGCTTCCGCAACTGGAGGAGGCTTGCCTACAGGTAATGGAAGCTACGCTGCAACTGGACCATGACGCCTGCCGCGAAAGCGCCTTGCACGGCCTTAGTCACTGGTATTACGGGCACCCGAAGCGCGTCGAGAAGACCATCAGCGGCTGGCTCAAGGAACGGGAGCGAAGCTTACGACCTGAGTTGGTCCGGTATGCCAAGGCCGCCTCGCGGGGAGACGTGCAATAGTCGCTGAGGACGCCAATGAACCAAGCCGAACAGGTTTCAAAAACAATCCGCGCCGCGCTGCCTCCCGGCGGCCTCTTCGCCGACCAGCATTGGCGCATCTCGCCGACGCCGTTCGCGCTCGGGCCGGAGCTGGCGAAGGAACTCGATTCGCTCGGGCGCGTGCTGCTCCAGTTCTACCGCGCGGTGAACTTGCTCTATCGCAAGAGCACCGAGGGCAAGCAGCCCGAATGGATCGCGCGCTGGCTGGATCAAGGCAAGCCCGCGTGGCTCCTGGAGCTTCAGCGGCATCCGGCGCTCAAGAACGAGCTGCCGCGTGTCATCCGCCCGGACATCTTGCTGACGGAGGGCGGCTTCAGCATCACGGAGCTGGACAGCGTCCCCGGCGGCATCGGGCTGACGGCGTGGCTCAACAAGGAGTATTCAGAAGTCAGTGTTCAGTCTTCAGCATCCAAGGTTCTTGGCGGCGCGGACGGGATGCTCAAGGGTTTCGCCTCCATCTTCGGCGACGCAAAGCAGGTCCACATTGTCGTCTCAGAGGAGTCGGGCAGTTACCGGCCTGAGATGGAATGGCTCGCGGCGCAGCTCGGCCCACGATTCACGATTCACGATTCACGATTCACCGGCTCCGCCCCCGGCTCCGCCGTCTATCGCTTCTTCGAGCTGTTCGACGTGGCGAACGTGCCGGGGGCGCGGCGGCTGTTCGAGCTGGCGACGGAGAAGCAAATTCGCCTCACGCCGCCGCCGCGGCCGGTCTTCGAGGAGAAGCTGCTCTTCGCCCTGCTGTGGAACCGCAACCTGCGCGGCTTCTGGCGGCAGGAACTGGGCGAAGGTTTCCTGAACCGCCTGCAACAGGCCGTGCCCTACACCTGGGTCGTGGACCCGACGCCGCTGCCGCCGCACGCGGCCATTCCCGAACTGAACCTCACCGACTGGCGGCAGCTCATGGCGCTCTCGCAGCGCGAGCGCGAGCTGATCCTCAAGGTGTCCGGCTACTCGGAGGAGGCCTGGGGCGCACGGGGAGTTTACTTCGGCAGCGACCTCTCGACGGCGGAGTGGAGCGTGGCGGTGGAGAAGGCGTTGCGCGAGTTCGACCGCTCGCCTTACGTCCTCCAGCGCTACCACAAGCCGCGCCTGGTCGAGTCGCACTGGTTCGATTTCGAGCGCAACCAGCTCGTGCTGATGCTGGGCCGCGTCCGCCTTTGTCCCTACTACTTCGTCGCGGGCGAGGGCGACGCCGCGCGCGCGAACCTCGGCGGCGTGCTCGCGACGATCTGCCCGGCGGACAAGAAGATCATCCACGGGATGAAGGATGCTATACTGGCCCCGTGCGCGGGGTGAGGCGGGTGGCGGTTTCTCCTGCTCGTAATCCTGATCCTAATCCTGCTCCTTTGCGGGCATGAGGTGGAGCAGGATCAAGATTAAGATTACGAGCAGGGAAAACCGACCGGAACAGATTCGACATTCCCCCTGCCCCGCCCGATATTTCCCGCGTGAGCCTCCTCGCCTTCACCATCATGGCGTTCAGCTCGATGTTCGTCATCGTGGACCCCATCGCGAGCATCCCGGCCTTCCTCGCGATGACCGCGCGCGACACGCCGGAGCAGCGCATCAAGATGGCGCGGCTCGCGTGCCTCGTGGCGGCGGGCGTGCTGCTCACCTTCGCCGTCGTCGGCAAGTGGATCTTCCAATACCTCGGCATCACCTTGCCGGCCTTCCAGATGGCGGCGAGCCTCGTGCTCCTGCTCGTGGCGCTGGACATGATCCGCGCGCAGCGCTCGCGCGTGCAGGAGACCACCGAGGAGACCATCGCCGGCACGGAGAAGGAGGACATCGCCATCACGCCCCTTGCCATCCCGATGCTGGCCGGGCCGGGCGCGATCTCCACCGCCGTCCTCCTCCACAATCAGGCGCAGGGGATCGAGCAGAACGTCGCCCTCTACCTCTGCATCCTCGCCGTGTGCGCGGTGAGCTACCACATCCTGCGCCTCAGCTCAAAGGGCGTGCAATGGCTCAGTCCCATCGCCCTGAAGATCACCATCCGCGTGATGGGCCTGCTGCTGGCGGCGCTGGCCTTCCAGTTCCTCATCAACGCCATCAACGAGCTGCGCAAGGCCGGCTGAAGGCAAGACACCAAACCGTTGACACAGCTCGCTCGGTGAACTCGCCCCGAACCTAGCCAGAAGCCGTCGCAGTCCTTTCCAATTTAGCAGTCTGTTAAATATCGGCTCAGTATGTCACGCGACCTCAAATCGCACCCCGTCCAGCCTTGTGCTCAATGTGGCGTTGAATTGCCTTTTGATCGCTCTTACGGCTTCCACGCTGGATTCAGCAACTGTGGGTTTCTTTACAACGAGGCGGGCAACCAAGTCTTTGTTTGGAACAGCTTCGATCCGGATTACGTGGCCATTGTTGGTGAACACCATCCTTGGGCGCTCACCCCGGACCAACAGCGAAGGGTCGAGGCGGTGTTATTGCCATCCGAGGGTGGCGGAGCATGGCTTTTTTCCAATCCGGCCAGATGCCTCAAGTGCGGCGCTCAAATCAGCGGGTCAATGTCCGAGACAATCATGGGACTTTCCTTCGACGGGAGCACCGAGCCAGAAAGTCCTTTCACCGACATTGTGAAACCATTCAAAGCCTATCGGAAACAGACCTGACAACCAGTCGCGATTTTGCCCGCTCCGTTCAGCCGTGACAATCCGCTAAAGCCCCCCAAAGCGCCGGTGTCGCCTCGTGTATTCCTCCAGCGCCTCGTAGAGCTGCGGCTTGCGGAAGTCCGGCCAGAGCGTGGGCGTGACGACGAACTCCGCGTAGGAAATCTGCCAGAGGAGGAAGTTGCTCACGCGCAGCTCGCCGCTCGTGCGGATGAGCAGGTCGGGGTCGGGGTAGGCGTGCGTGTAGAGGTTCTGCGCGATGACCTGCTCGTTGATCTCCGCCGGGTCGAGCTTGCCGGCCTGCACCTGCCGCGCGATGGCGCGCGTGGCCTCGATGAGTTCCGTGCGCCCGCCGTAGCTGAGGGCCAGGATGAGCGTGAGGCCGGTGTTCTTCGCCAGCGCGGCCTTGGTCTTCGCGAGCTGTTCCTGCACGAACTCCGGCAGGCGGTAAATCTGCCCGACGGCCTCGAGGCGGACGTTGTTCCGGTTCAGCTCGCCGATCTCGTTCTTGAGGAAGCGCGCGAGGTATTTCATCAGCGTGTCCACCTCGTCCTTGGGGCGGTTCCAGTTCTCGACGGAGAAGGCGTAGAGGGTGAGATACTTCACGCCCAGCTCGCCGCAGGTGCGCACGGTGCTGCGCACGGACTCGACGCCGTTGCGGTGGCCCTCGACGCGCGGGAGGCCGCGGGTCTTGGCCCAGCGCCCGTTGCCGTCCATGATGATGGCGATGTGCGTGGGGATGTTGGCCCTGGCCGAGGGGCTGAGTGGCGGCGCGTGACTGCTCATGTCGAGGGCGGGAGGGTATTTCCAGCGGGCGGCTGCGTCCACGCGCAAGTGCGGGGAGGGCGGGCGGCGCGTTTCCCTGAAACTCGCCGCGCTCCGCCGCGTCTGCCTCTCTGTTGCCATGAACATTCAAGCTCGCCCCGTCCCTTCGTTGCTCGTCGCCACCCTGCTCGCCGCCCTCCCGGCCTCCGCCGCCAACTGGCCCGCCTGGCGCGGCGCGAACGCGGACGGCATCTCCACCGAGAAGAATCTCCCGGTGAAATGGAGCAAGGACGAGAACGTCCGCTGGCGCGTGCCGCTGCCGGAGCCGGGCAACTCCACGCCGATCACCTGGGGCGACCGCATCTTCGTCACGCAGCCCGTGGGCGACCGCCGGACGCTCATGTGCCTCAACCGCGCCGACGGCAAGCTGCTCTGGCAGCAAGGTGTCACCACCAAGGAGAAGGAGCCGACGCACGGGACGAACCCGTTCTGCTCGGCGTCGCCGGTGACGGACGGCGAGCGCGTCATCGTGTCGTTCGCGAGCGACGGGCTGTATTGCTACGACTTCAGCGGCAAGGAACTTTGGAAGCGGACGGACCTCGGACGGCAGATTCACATCTGGGGCAACGCGGCTTCGCCGGTGATCTACAAAGACCTGTGCTTCCTCGATTTCGGCCCGGGCGAGACGACTTATCTCATCGCGGTGGACAAGAAGACCGGCAAGACGATCTGGAAGAACGAGGAGCCGGGCGGCGACTCCGGCAACCCGCCCGCCGCCCCGAAGGACGCGCCGGGAGAAAAGAAGAAGGCCGCGCCGCGCGGCAAGTGGCTCGGCTCCTGGACGACCCCGCCCATCATCAACGAAGGCGGGCGCGACTCGCTCCTCATGTCCTGGCCGGGCCGCCTCTGCGCGCTTGATCCAGCGACGGGCAAGGAACGCTGGAACTCCACGGGCCTGACGCCGCTGGTCTATACCTCGCCGATCCACGCGAAGGGCATCGTGGTGGCCATGAGCGGCTTCGGCGGTTCGGCGCTGGCCGTCCGCACCGGCGGCAGCGGCGACGTGACGGCGTCGCACCGGCTCTGGCACCACCCGCGTTCGCCGCAGCGCATCGGTTCGGGCGTGATTCACGAGGGCCAGATCTACATCCACAACGACCCCGGCACCGCCATGTGCATCAATTTGGAAACCGGCAAGGAAGTGTGGAACGAGCGCCTGACCAGTGCCGCCGCCACCGGCGCGAACTGGAGCAGCGTGCTGCTCGCCGACGGCAAGTGCTACACCATCACGCAGGGCGGCGCGTGCTTCGTCTTCAAGGCCAGCCCGACGTTCGAACTGCTCGCCACGAATCCGCTCGGCGAACGCTCGAACAGCTCCATCGTCCCCTCGAACGGCGACCTGCTCATCCGCACGCACAAGGCGCTCTGGTGCATCGGCGGGAAGTGACCGACGCCTCGTGCCGGCGGCTTCCAGCCGCCGTCCGCGACGCCCGCATCCACGTAACCGCTTCAACAGCCTCAAGCCCAAAGACGGCGACTGGAAGTCGCCGGCACTGCGTCAGCGCACGACGAACGGCAGGCCAACTTCCGCCTCGGCGGCGGGCAGCGGGCGATTCACCAGCCGTTGCAGATTCACCTCGAAGGGCCGCGCGAGGCTGTTGCCGGCGTGGTCTTCAACCGCCGTGGCGATGCGCAATTCGTGCGGACCGGCAGCCCATGCCTGCTCCGGCACGAATTGCCATTCCTGTTCGCCGCGCGTGACGGTGACGGCTCCGGCGATGTCCCCGGTCTTGCCCGTCACACGCAGCAGGCGGTGCAGCGTGGCCCAGTCGAGCGGGTGCGGGAACATGACGCGCAGCGTGTCGCGCGTGCCGGCGGCGGGCGCGTGGACTCGCCAGCTCCGCGTCGTGAGCTGGTCGTGCAACGGCTCGATGGCGCGGAAGGCTTTGGTCACGTCACTTCCCAGCGCCGTGCCGCGCGCGGATTGCCAGCGGCCATCAATGACCAGCCGGTAGTCCCCGCCCGCTTGCAGCACGGGGCCGAACTCGACGTTGAGGTTCACGCCGGTCTTCTGCCGGCCGGGATGAAACCACAGCGTCAGCCGCCGCCCATCCGCCGACCACAGTTCCGTCTCGCGGAACGGGGCTTCCACCTCGCGCCCGCGCGCGTCCACGAGCCGGCAGTGCTTGAGGAAGACGCCGCTCTCCATCGGCTCGGAAAAGGTGAGGTAGAACTTGAGGTGGTTTGCGGGCAGGCGGTCGCTGGTGGGGTAAATGGCGAGCAGCTTCGGCGCTTCCGCTGGCGCGGGTGCGGCGGTGCGATGCTCGGAGCGCAGGTTGAGGCCGGGGCGTTCGAGCCGCGCGGTGTAGGTCTGGCCGGGCAAGAGCGGCAGGCTGGGACGGAAGCGGAGTTGCGCTCCGACGAGTGAGTAACTGCCCGCGAGCGGCGGGGAGTTGGGTTTGCCTTCGCCGAGCCAAAGGCCGAACCACGGCTGCACGGCGCGGGTGAGTTCGGCGGCGGAGTCGCGTGGCCAAGGGGATTTCGCCGACGCTTCCGCGATGAGCGTGACCGCGAGTGGATTATCCCGTTCAGCCTCGAAGCGGAGGGCGGCGTTTGCACCGGTTGCCAGCAGGAGCCAGCCGAGGAGGCCAAGCGCGCTTTGGACTGCGGCGGGAAGCGAAGCGCCACGCCGCTTTGGCGTCCTGCGGAGCGGAACGGACAGTTCGGCCATTCGCCGCTCTGCGGGAAGGGAAAGCGGTGTCGCCGCTGCGCTCTGCCACCGCAGTCCAAGACGCGCGCCGGCTGCCACCTGCGCGCTCACGGCAGCGGCGCGATTTCCAGCGTGAGCGCGGTGCCTTGCTCGCGCAGGACCACGACCTCGGTGTTGCTCAACTTGTCCACATGCACCGCGCCGAACAGGCTGTCCACGATCTCGATGCCGTCCGGCCCCTTCGGCTGCTTCACGTCGCGACGCACGGCCTTCTGGTTGACCTTCGCCTCGTCGCGGACCTGGATATGCGACATGGCCACGCGCGCGCCCCAGTATTTGCTCGGGCCAAACAGGTTTTGATGAAAGCGCTGCGTGTGCGTCACGAGCCATTGCTTGCCGTCCTTCTCGTAGGTGAACATGTCCAGCGGGCGGTTGCCGGAGCCAAGCTCGACGACGCTCGTGCCCTTGACCTGCGCGTTGGGCTTGAGGTCGTCCAGCTCGAACTTCGCGATGGGCGTGCAGGCGAACGAGCCGACGACGTAGTGCTTCCCGTTCTCCTCCATCGGCACGAAGCTCGTGATGGGGGCCTTGGTCTCCCACTTGCCGTGCGCGACGTGATACGTCTCCGCGCTGACCGGCACCGCGCTGCCGCCATGTGGGAGCGGGAGCGACAACGTGAAAATCTTGCTGGAGAACTCCTCGTTCGACGAACCGGCGGCGAGCACGCGGTCGCCGGCGAAGGCGACATCGGAGACGCTGCCGACGCGCGCGGTGTCGGCGGCGGGCAGCGAGACGCGGGCGTGCTTGGCCTTCGCGTAGTCCAGCGGCGCGGCCTGACCATCGGCGGTGACGACGACGATGAGTGCGGCGTTGTCCGGCTTGCGCGTGAGGGAGAGATAGATTTTGCCGCTGGCCGGGTTCACCGCCATGTCGGCGATGGTCACGCCGCCCTCGGGCGCGCCGAGGCGGGCGGCGAGGAGCGCGCCGACGTTGTCCACGCGCTGCTTGAGCTTCTGCACCGGGCCGGTGTCGCCAGTCTCAATCGCCACGATGGCCGCGTGGCGCGGCTCGGTGACGAGCAGCAACCCACCGGGGCCGAAGGACATCGCGCCGACGGAGCGGAGCTTGGGGTCGCCGGTGGCGGCGTCCTTGAGATGGCTGGCGGCGGGGAGGTTGGTGGACAGCGCGGCAACGAAGGCCGCGCCCGTGAGCAACAGGGGGAATGAGCGCATGGAGACTTAGGCGAAGGCGACCGGAGCGGCATTCATGGCGGCTGTGGGGCGTGCCGGCGACTTCCAGTCGCCGCCCTGTCGGCTCCGTTGCTCACCGACGGCGACTGGAAGTCGCCGGCACGGGCGAATCGCGAGTTGTCATCCGAGCTGGCCTGCGGTTAATTGGCCCCACGCTATGACTCGCCAACAAGTGCTCGACCAATACTTCATGGACGCGCGGCACAAGCTCATTGACCTCGCCGCCTTCCTCGACCGCGTGGACCGTTCCGAGGGCGACGCCGATTTCCGCCTCGCCGCCTTCCGCACCGCGCTGAAGCATTTGGCCGAGAAGAAGCCCCACCGCGCCAAGCGCGTCCTCCTCTCCTTCAGCGACCCGACGACGAAGCCGCTGGCGAAGGCGACCGTGAAGGGCGCGACGGGCGCGTGGCCGGGAGGGATGAAGTGAAGGCAAGCAACCAACCTCCAACCGCGCTCCCGCAAGTCGGGGTTACCCGATTGCGCCGCCAATTCCGCAAAGTGGCCGCTTTGGTGGACCGTGTTGGGGCCGTTGAAATCACTGAGCGGGGGATTCCAATTCTAACAATGAGGCGCACGAAGCGCGGGGCTTAGAGCATGAAAACCAAGGATTGTTGGATGGTGCGGGCAAGCGACGGCGAATTGATTGAGCTGTTCGACAAGGGGCACGTTCTTATCGGCTGGCATGAGCTGGGCGATTTGTCTGCCTTTCCGACTCGGGAGTCGCTCCGCGAACGCTACAAGCAGATTTGGCCCGACGACCACGAGGGCAAGGTCAGCAACGCAGTTTCCATGATGTGGAAGTTCTGTCGCCAATTGCAGGTCGGAGACGGGGTGCTCACCTACGACAAACATCACCGCCAATACCTGCTGGGTGAAATCACTTCGGATTACCGCCACCTGCCGAAACTGGCTGCGGCACATCCTCACGAGCGGGCCGTGAAGTGGTCGCACCGCATCAGCCGCGACGCGCTCAAGCCATCCTCGCGCAATTCCCTCGGCAGCACGCTTACTTTGTTCGCCGTGAACGAGGAGGTGCAGGAAGACCTCCTGACCGCCGCTAATCTGCCGCGCACGCTCCGGCCTTCGACGGAGGTGGAAGTTTCGTCCGATGACGCGCAAGAGCAGTTTGAGTTCATCAAGGAGGAGACCGAGGAAAAGGCGTTCGAGCTGGTGAAGGACAAAATCGCCGCACTCTCAGAGAAGGACGTGCCCAGGCTGGTTGCTGCTGTTCTCAGGGCGATGGGACTGAAGACCAAAGTCTCGGCACCGGGTTCCGACCGTGGCGTAGACGTGCTGGCCTCGCCCGATGGACTGGGACTGCTGGAGCCACGCGTCAAAGTGGAAGTGAAACACCGCAAGCAGTCGCCGATGGGTTCGCAGGAAATCCGCAGCTTCCTCGGTGGCTTTCGCCAAGGGGACCGTGGGCTTTACGTCAGCACCGGCGGTTTCTCCAAGGATGCGCGATATGAAGCCGACCGCGCCCAGTATCCGCTGACGCTGGCCGACTTGGACGACCTGACACAGATGGTTTTGGACAACTACGACCGCTTCGATGCGGAGGGTCGTTCGCTGATTAACCTCGTCCGTATCTACTGGCCGAACTGAACCATGAGCGCCCAGCCAGACATTCCAGAACTTGGAAACCAGCCAACGGCTGACGAGTCATGGGAGCCAGATTCCTTCCGCCGAGGTATGGCGGACGCGGCGAACGGGCGGCTAGTGGACCTTGAACCAGTTCTTCAGGGAGACTCGCCGCCCTAACTAAGCACTACTCACTAATCACTTTCCCCTCATGCGCTACATCGAACCTCACGGTCACATGGTCAGCCGCACGACTGACGATTATCAGGACATGGTCACCGCCGGGTGCGCGGCCGTGTGTGAGCCGGCTTTCTGGGCGGGCTTCGACCGCTCGTCCGTCAACGGCTTCCACGACTACTTCTGCCAGCTCACCGACTACGAGCCGAAGCGCGCGGCGAAGTTCGGCCTGCCGCACTTCTCCTGGCTCTGCATCAACCCCAAGGAGTCCGAGGACGTGGCGCTCGCCACGGATGTCATCGGCATCATCCCGCAGTTCCTCGACCGGCCCAACGTGCTGGGCATCGGCGAAATCGGGCTGAACAAGAATTCGCGCAACGAGATGAAGGTGCTCGAAATGCACGTGGACCTCGCCGCGCGGCACGACCAGCTCATCCTCGTCCACACGCCGCACCTCGAAGACAAGCTCAAGGGCACGCGCCTCATCCTCGACGTGCTGCGCGCGGACAAACGCATCCGCCCGGAGCGCTGCATCATTGACCATGTCGAGGAGCACACCATCCAGCTTGTGCTGGACGCGGGCTTCTGGGCGGGCATGACGCTTTACCCGGAGAGCAAGTGCTCGCCCGCGCGCGCGGTGGACATGCTGGACCTGTATTCGCACGAGCGCATCTGGATGAACTCCGCGTGCGACTGGGGCGTGAGCATCCCGCTGGCCGTCCCGCGCACCGCGCTGGAGATGAAGCGCCGCGGCTGGCCCGCCGACCTCATTGACAAGGTGATTTACCGCAACCCGATCCAGTTCCTCAGCCAGTGCCCGAAGTTCAAGCTGCCGTGAGCCGGCGTTCAGCTCGAATTCCGAAGCTGGCCGAAAGGAGCGAAAGAAAACGAAAGGGAGAGAGGCACTTGGCGAACCCAAGGCGGAACTATTTTCCCCGCCCGTTCCCGGTTGCCGTCACGGTTCTTTTCGACCGCATTCGTTTCTTTCGGCAATTCCATTTCGGAGTTCGGGTTCAAATAAGGCAGCGGCGCTCTGTGAGCGCCGAACGGATCGGTAGTTGTGACCGCCGCCACAGCCAGGCCAGCTTCACAGCGGCTTGTTGTGCATCCGCTGGTGGGCGGCGGCGATGAAACCCCGGAAGAGCGGATGTGGCGCGTTGGGCTTGCTCAGAAACTCGGGGTGCGACTGGGTGGCGAGGTAGAAGGGATGCTCCGGCAACTCGATCATCTCGACGAGTTTGCCGTCCGTCGAGGTGCCGCTGAAGACAAAGCCAGCCGCAGCAAAACGGTCGCGGTAGGCGTTGTTGAACTCGTAGCGGTGGCGGTGGCGCTCATTGACGACGAACGCGCCGTAGAGCTGCTGGGCCTTGGTCCCCATCGCGAGCTGGCAGGGCTGCGAGCCGAGGCGCATCGTGCCGCCCTTCTTCGTCACTTTCCGCTGCTCGTCCAGCAGCGCGATGACGGGGTGCGGCGAATTGGGGTCGAACTCGGTCGAGTGCGCGCCCTTCAGGCCGAGGACGTGGCGGCCAAACTCAATCGTGGCGATCTGCATCCCGAGGCACAGGCCGAGGTAGGGAATCTTGTTTTCGCGCGCGTATTTCGCCGCGATGATCTTGCCCTCGATGCCGCGCTCGCCAAAGCCGCCCGGCACCAGGATGCCGCCGAGGCCCTTGAGAATCTTTTCTGGCCCGAACTTCTCGATGTCCTCCGCATCGAGCTTCTCGATCTCCACGCCGCAGTCGTTGGCAACGCCGCCGTGGATGATGGCCTCATAGACCGACTTGTAGGCGTCCTGCAGCTCGATGTATTTGCCCACGACGCCGATGCGGACGCGGTGCTGCGGGGCGATGAGCTTGCGGATGATCTCTTGCCAGTGCGCCATGTTCGCCGGCGGGACGGTGAGGTTCAGCGCGCGGCAGACGAGGTCGTCGAGGCGCTCGCGCTGGAGCATGAGCGGCACCTCGTAGATGGAATGGTCCACGTCCTTGTGCTCGACGACCGCCTCGTAGGGCACGCTGCAAAACATGGACATCTTCTGGCGCAGCTCCTTGTCGAGCGGCTTCTCGCAGCGGCACACGAGGATGTGCGGGCTGATGCCGATCTCGCGCAGCTTGGCGACGCTCTGCTGCGTGGGCTTGGTCTTCAGCTCGCCCGCCGCCTTGATGAACGGAACGTAGGTGACGTGGATGAAGCAGACGTTGTGCGGCCCGGCCTCCTGGCCGAACTCGCGGATGGCCTCGAGGAACGGCAGGCCCTCGATGTCGCCGGTCGTGCCGCCGACCTCGGTGATGATGACATCCACCTTCGCGTCGTCGGCGAGCACCTGGATGCGGCGCTGGATTTCGTCCGTGACGTGCGGGATGACCTGGACGGTCTTGCCGAGGTATTTGCCGGCGCGCTCGTTGTCGAGCACCTGCTGATAGACCTGGCCGCTGGTGGTGTTGTTCTTGCGCGTGAGCTTCGTGCTCGTGAACCGCTCGTAGTGGCCGAGGTCGAGGTCCGTCTCCGCGCCGTCATCCAGCACATACACCTCGCCGTGCTGGTAGGGCGACATCGTGCCGGGGTCAAGGTTCAGGTAGGGGTCGAACTTTTGCAGCGCCACCTTCAGCCCGCGATTCTCCAGCAGCGTGCCGAGCGCGGCGGCGGTGAGGCCCTTGCCCAAGGAACTGACCACGCCGCCGGTGACGAAAATGTATTTCATGCAAGCGAAACGGCGGACGCCGCAACGCTGGGCATCCGCCGGGCCGGAAGCTTAGGAACCGTCGCCTCGCCGGGCAATGGTTAAAACGGACAATCGCCGCGTTTCTACTGCTTTGCCCTTTTGGCCGCCTTCTTGCCGCCCTTGCCGCCGGCCGGGCGGTATTCGTTCGCCCAGTTCTTCGCGATGAGCGCCTTCAGCTCTTTCACTGTGCCGGCTTGCTTCGGGTCGGCGACGAGGTCGTTCAACTCCTGCGGGTCGTTCACCATGTCGAAGAGCTGCGCGCCCTGCTTGCCGTTGTCCCACTCGGTGTATCGCCAGCGCTCGGTGCGGACGCTGTGGCCGGGGAAGCTGCCGCGCCAGACTTGGGTGAAGGCGGGCTTCGTCCACGTAGCGCTCGGATTTTCCAGCAACGGCTTGAGGCTCGCGCCAGCCAGGTTCTTCGGCGGCGTGAGTCCGGCGAGGTCGGCGAGTGTGGGATAAAGGTCAACGAATTCCACGGTGCGCGCACTGACACCACCGTTGCCCTTTGCGCCCGGCGAGCGGATGAGCAGCGGCGCACGGGCGGAACCTTCCCAGAGGCTCTGCTTCATCCAGAGGCCATGCTCGCCCTCGTGGTAGCCGTGGTCGCTCCAGAAGACGACGACGGTGTTGTCCGCAAGTTTGAGCCTGTCGAGCGCGTCGAGCAGGCGGCCCACCTGCGCGTCCACGAACGAAATGGTCGCGTAGTAAGCCTGCTTGGCCTCGCGCGACTGCGTCTCGGTCGTGCCGAACCACGGCCAGGGCGTGACCGAAGCGAGCGAGGGCTTGGGCGCGGCCAGCGCTTCGGGGAAGTTGCCCTGCGCCATCGTGATCTTCTCCAGCGGGTAGAGGTCGAAGTATTTCTTCGGCGCGACGTAGGGGCAGTGCGGCCGGTAAAAGCCGGCGGCGATGAAGAAGGGCTTGTCCTTGTTCGCCTCCAGCAGCTTGATGACTTCCGTGGCGACCTTGCCGTCGGTCTGCTCCTCGTCCGTGCCCTCGGCCTTCTGGAAGACCAGCGCGCTGCCCAGGCCGCGCTTGGGCGTGTGGTTCGTGAACTTGTCCTCCTCGTCCTTGTCGCGACCGCGCGGGTTCAGCGCGACGTTCCACGACGGCGCGTCGTCGAGGCCGGGCGTGCCGATCTGGCCGGGATTGCCGTAGTGGTAAATCTTCCCGACGCGCGCGGCGAAGTAGCCGTTGCGCATGAACATCTGCGGGATCGTCACCACGTCGGGAATCACCGAGCGGAAATGCTTCTGTAGATCATACACCTGCGTCGTGTCCGGGCGCAGGCCGGTCATCAGCGACGTGCGGCTCGGCGAGCAGAGCGGGAACTGGCAATACGCGCGGTCGAAGCGCACGCCCGACCGCGCGATGCGGTCAATGTTCGGCGACTTGATGAGCGGATGGCCGTAGCAGCCGAGGCTGTTGCTCATGTCGTCCACGGCGATGAAGAGGACGTTGGGTTTCGGGGCGGCGAACGTGGTAAGCCCGGAGAGCAGGACAGCGAGGAGGCAGCGGAGCAGCGGCGAGGAAGGCGGCGGGTTCATGGTGTGGTCAAGCTAGCGATTCAACCGAGGCAGACGCAAAGCGAAACGCCGTAGTTTCATTGCCGGCTCGACCAAGCGCAGGCTCCTGTCTATACGGGAGCCATGCGAATCAAAACCGTTTCTCTCATCCTGAGCGCGTTCGTCCTGCTTCAGCCTGCGCTGCCTGCAGCCGAAAGTTTTAGCGCCGACCTTGTCATCTACGGCGGCACCTCCGCCGGCGTCATCGCGGCAGTGCAGGCGAAGAAGCTGGGCAAAACCGCCCTCATCGTCGGGCCGGACAAGCATCTCGGCGGGCTGTCCAGCGGCGGGCTGGGCTTCACGGACACAGGCAACAAGGCGGTCATCGGCGGCCTCTCGCGCGACTTCTACCATCGCGTTTGGAAGGAATACCAAAAGCCCGAGGCGTGGCGCTGGCAGAAGCAGACGGAATACGGCAACAAGGGCCAGGGCACGCCCGCGATGGACGGCGAGAACCGCACCATGTGGATTTTCGAGCCGCACATCGCCGAGCGGGTGTTCGAGGACTATGTGAAGGAGTTTGGCATCCCCGTCCATCGCGACGAGTGGCTGGACCGCGCCAAGGGCGTGAAGAAGTCCGGCGCGCGCATCACGAGCATCACGATGCTTTCGGGCAAGACTTACACCGGGAAGATGTTCATGGATGCGACTTACGAGGGTGATTTGCTGGCGGCGTCGGGCGTGGATTACCACGTCGGGCGCGAGGCGAACTCGGTTTACGGCGAGCAATGGAACGGTGTGCAGGTCGGCGTGCTGCATCACCGCCACCACTTCGGCGCGCTGAAAACCAAGATCAGCCCCTACGTCATTCCCGGCGATCCCAAGTCCGGCATGCTACCGCGCATCAGCACCAATGCGCCCGGCACCTACGGTTCCGGCGACAAGCGCGTCCAAGCCTACTGCTACCGCTACTGCGTGACCGACCACGCGGAGAACCGCATCCCGTTCCCCAAGCCCGCCGGCTACGACCCGAAGCAATACGAACTGCTCGTGCGCATCTACGAGGCCGGCTGGAAGGAGACCTTCGACAAGTTCGACCCGCTGCCCAACCACAAGACGGACTCGAACAACCACGGCCCGTTCAGCACCGACAACATCGGGATGAACTACGATTATCCCGAGGCCAGCTACGAGCGCCGCCGAGAGATTCTGGCCGAGCACCGCACCTATCAGCAGGGCTGGCTCTGGTTCATCGCGAACGACCCGCGCGTGCCGAAGGAAGCCCAGGAGCGGATGCGCAAGTGGGGTTTGCCCAAGGACGAGTTCAAGGACAACGGCGGCTGGCCGCACCAGATCTACGTGCGCGAGGCGCGACGGATGATCGGCCACTTCGTGATGACCGAGAACGAGCTGACCAAGAAAAAGCCCACGCCGGACTCCGTGGGCATGGGGAGCTACACGATTGATTCGCACAACGTGCAGCGCTACATCACGCCCGAGGGCTACGTGCAGAACGAGGGCGACATCGGCGTGGGCATCACGCCCTACACCATCGCCTACGGGTCGCTCGTGCCGAAGAAGGGCCAGTGCGACAACCTCTTCGTGAGCATCTGCGTGAGCAGTTCACACATGGCGTTTGGCAGCATCCGCATGGAACCGGTGTTCATGATCCTCGGCGAAAGCGCGGCCACGGCGGCGGCGCTGGCGATTGACGGGAAACTCGCCGTGCAAGACGTGCCGTATGCGAAGCTGCGCGAGCAGTTGTTGAAGAACGGGCAAGTGCTCGAATACGCGAGCGCCGCGCCCGCTGGTGGCAAGGCCAGCAAAAGAGCCAAAGGCTTTGTGGATCCCAAAAAGCTCGGTGGCGTGGTGGTTGACGATGACGACGCGAAGCTCACCGGCGAATGGAAGAACAGCAGCGCGGGACCGACCTACGTGGGCAACGGCTACCGCCACGACAACGCCGCGAAGGACGGCAAGGCCAGTGCGCGTTTCGAGGTCAAGATTCCGAAGTCAGGCCACTATGACGTCCGCCTCGCCTATCCGCCGAACGCGAACCGCGCCTCGAAGGTCGCCGTGGAAATCACCCACGCCGGCGGCAAGGAAACGGTGTTCGTGGACCAGCGGAAGACGCCGGCCATCGAGGACCGGTTCCATCACCTTGGGCGGTTTGATTTCACCGAAGGACAGCCGGCCATCGTGGTGATTTCCACTGCCGGGACGGACGGCTACGTGGTCATTGACGCGGTGCAGTGGATGCTGAGGTGAGATTGCACCGGCGCGCGGGCGTCCCGCCCGCTTTGGGCGTTGGAAGTCTGTAGCGGTGCCGGCCGGCAGTTGATGCAGGCCCGCGCTACGGCCGGCATTTCATCAGGCCGTTCTCACAACGACCTGGTCTTCCACGCCGCGCGCACCCAGCCGCCGCGCGTGGTCTTGCCATCGGCCTTGGGAAGTTTGTCCACCGGCAAGCGCAGTTCCACTGCGAGCTTGCGCCAGCGGTCGGCGAGCGCGGCGTCAAGGGGCTGGGCGAGGTCGGCGGTGTGGCTGGGAGCGGCCTCGGAGTATTGGCCGTGGAGGGTCTTCCCGCGCGGCTTGGCGGGCGTCGGGGCAAGGCCGTGCAGGCCGCCAGCGGTGCCCCACCATTGCACGGGGACAAAATCCGCGTGGCCGGGCGGCACATCGCTGACGTAGATCGTCGCGGACTTGTCGGCGTGCAGGCGTCGTTGAAGTGCGGGAACGCTCACGCGCTGCAAGGGGAGATTCTCCTCCACCGCCATCGCCGCCGCGTGGCCGGCGGCCTGGCCGAGCGACATCCAGATCGGTTCCAGCCGCAGTGCGCAAAAGCCGACGTGTGATGCGCTGCACGCCACGGGCACGAGCAGGTTCGCCACGTTGCGCGGCAGCAGCGTGCCATACGGAATCTGGTAGGGCGGCACGGGGTTGTAGAACTCGCCGGTGTGCTTGCCCTCGAAGCGCCCGCCCTCGTGCGCGGTGCCGTGGCAGTTGTTGCCGTAGTCGCCCATCGCGATGGCGTCGCGGTGCAGGACGGCCCGGGCGTCGCGGGGCGCGTGCTCGCTGTCGCGCTGGACGAAGACGCGCGCGCCCACCATGCGCCGCGCCTCGCGGACATAGAGCTGCGGCGGCAGGCCGCCCGTCTCGATGAACTCGTCCTTGCACCAGCCCCACTCGCGCGCCTCGTCGCGGAACTTCGCCGGGACGGCGGCGTCGCTTTGCAGGAAGTAAAGCAGGCCCACGTTGTCGCGCAGGTGCTCGGCGAAAATCTTCGCGCGCGTGGCGGCGTCGCCGTCGGGCCAGCCGAGGTTTTTGCCGGGCAGGGAAAGGCGGACCAGCCCGCGCGACACGTCGTTGATGTCGTATTTGCCATTGGGCAACGGCGGCGTCTGCGCCTTGAACAGGCAGCCGGACGGGTAATCGAAGACGCGCTTGATCTTGCCGGACTCGAGCACCGGTAGCACGCCGACGAAGTCCTCGCGGCGGTAGCTCGGCGGTGCGACGGGCGTGACGCGGTTAGCCGCCTCGCGCGTGGCGATGAAGCGGAAGTTGTAAGCCTGAAGCTGGCCGTCGCCTTGCTCGGGCGCGAGCGATTCGCCGTATTCGGCCTGCCCCTCGCGGCCCGCGCGCCACGGCACGCCGGCCTTCGCCATCAGGTCGCCTTCGTAGCTGGCGTCAATGAACACCTTCGCGCGGACGACGAGCGGCTGGCCGTCCGGTCCCGTGAACGTGACGGATTCAATGCGCCGCAGCTCGCCGGCCTGGATGACCTTGACGTCCGCAAGCACATGACGCCGGTTCACCGCCACGCGCTGCTCCGCCAGCATCTGCTCGAACACGAGCAGGTTGACCTTCGGCTCCGCGAACGTGCCGCGAAACGAATCCTTCACCTGTTGCGAATCCTTGCCGTAGGCCTTGGCATAGTGCGCCTCGACGCGCTGCGCGAAATCTAGGAACGCGCCGGTGAGGCTCTCGAACGAATGAAAATCCGTGTGCGACAGCCCGCTTGTCACCAGCCCGCCGATGCGCGCGGTCGGCTCAATGAGCAGGACGGACTGGCCGGACTTGGCGGCGGCGAGCGCGGCCGCGATGCCGCCGGGCGTCCCGCCGTAAACCAGCACGGTCGGGGCCGCCGCGTCGGCTGCGCGGAGGTCGGCACAAAGCCCCGCCGCAGCGACGGTGGAGACGGCGAGGAATTGGCGGCGGGTGGGATTGGGTTTCATTGTGGTGATTGGAGATTCGAAATGCTCTTACTCGACCCGGCTCGTCAGAAAAGCTGAAGCGAGGAAACCCAAAGATTCAAGAAAGACAAAGATGGAAAGCCCTCAATCTTTGTCTTCCCCAAATCTTTGGGCGCTCTTCCCAGCGGCTCATCGGAGCGATCCTTCATCTTTGACCGCCTCAAATCGTTGGGTTCAACCGCCTCCCATCTTTGTCTTCCCTGAATCTTTGGGTTCCTGTCCAGAGGTTCATGGGCGGGACGGGGCGGCGATTGGCTTCGGATTCTCGACGTGACCCGCCGCACGCTGGCCGGAGCCGGGCTTCTCCATGTCGCCGATTTCAGCACGAATGCCGTCGGCGAGGGCGAGGAGGCGCTTCACCACGTCGGGATGCTGGGCGGAGACTTCGCGCTCCTCGCTCACATCGCGGCGCACGTCGTAGAGCTCGAGCTGCGCGGGCGCGGTCTTGCGGCCAAGGGTGGTGAACTTGTTCTCCAGCGGCAGATACAATTTCCACTCGCCGGCGCGGATGGCCTGCAACTGCTCCAGGCGGTAATAACCAAAGCCCTTCGCATCCCACGGCGACTTCGCGCCCGGCTCGGCAAAGAGCAGCGGGCGGATGTCGTGGCCGTCAATCGGCTTCGCTGGGAGCGGCGTGCCCGCGAGCCGCGCGAAGGTCGGCAGCAGGTCCATCGTGGAGCAGAGGTCTTCGCAGGTGCGGCCCGCCGGGATGCGGCCGGGCCACCACATCACGCACGGCATCCGCATCGCGCCTTCCGAGGTGTCGTAGCCGAAGCCGCGATATGGCGCGGAGCTGCCCTGGCGCGGGTTGCGCTGCACCGCGCCGTTGTCGGAGGTCCAGACGACCAGCGTGTTCGTGTCGAGCTTCAGGCGGCGCAGCGCGGCGAGGATTTCGCCGGTGCTCCAGTCAAGCTCCTCGACGCTGTCGCCGTAGTCGCCGTTCTTGGACTTGCCGCGAAAGGCCGGGCTGGAAAACGGATGCGCCGTGGAGCCGGGCATCGTGTGCGGCAGGTAGAGGAAGAAGGGGCGCGCGCGGTTGCGCTCGATGAAGGCGACGGCCTCCTCGGTGCAGCGCTTCACGAGCAGGTCGCGGTTCGCGGGCGCTTCGATGACCCGCTCGCCGCGCATGAGCGGCAGCTCGGGCCACTTGTCTGGCTGCTTGTCGCGCGTCATGTCGTCGCTGTAAGGGAGGCCGAAGAACTCATCGAAGCCCTGGCGCGTCGGGAGGAACGGCGGCTGGTCGCCGAGGTGCCACTTGCCGATGCACGCGGTGGCGTAGCCGGCGGGCTTGAGCGCCTCGGCGAGGGTGGTCTCGTCGGGGTTCAGGCCCTTGGGCGACACGGGCTGGAGCACGGCGGTGTTCTTGTCGCTCACGTGCAGGTTCACGCGGCGCGGGTAGCAACCGGTCATCAACGCCGCGCGGCTGGGCGTGCAGACGCCGCTGGCGACGTAGAAGCTGGTGAACCTCGTCCCCTCCGCCGCGAGCCGGTCCACCTGCGGCGTGCGATGCGGCGTGGCGGGATTGAAGCACCGCAGGTCGCCGTTCCCGAAGTTGTCCACGAAGATGACGATGAAGTTGGGCTGGGCGGGTGCGGCGGCGAATACCGGTGCCCCGAGCAGAGCGAGGAGAAGGGCAAGGCAACGCATGATGTCAGGGGGAAAATTGGCAGGAAAATTACGGGCAGGAAGATTGGGCGAACTCGAAATTCCCGAGGTCGGCAAACGAATGAGGGCAAACGAATGAGGTTCCCAGCGATTCATTCGTCTGCCCCATTCGTCTGCCAGCCATCGGGCCAGCTCTGAAAGCCCCTCAGGTTCATTTCAATTTTCCTGCCCATAATTTTCCTGCCCAACTCTCGTGGGAGCGGAGCCAATCTCGCCGTCTTCCGCATACTGTCAGTTCCAACCGACAATGCTCAAGCCCCACGAGCCACTTCCGAAGACGCGCTGGAAAATTCCCCGGAACCATCCGCCGATTCCTGAGCACCGCTGGAAAAATCCGGGGAACCGCCCGAAGCATCCCGGGATTCGCCGGATGATTCCCCGGAACCGTCAGACGGCGGACGGGAACCGTGGGAAAAATCCCGCCCTCCGTCCCGTGATTCCCGGGAATCGTCTGACAAATCCCAGGAATTTTCCGGCGAATCCCGGGATTTTCGCGAAATTCCCGGCTGGCTAAAATAGCCCATTCAAGGATTTCCTGCTTATTATCAGGGACTTACGGAGATTTTTGCCGTTTTGACCCATTTTGAAGTCGCGCCTGGCAAAAACACCCTTGACGAGGGGGGGGGGGGCGACATGGCACAACAGGCCCAATTCAACCCAAGAGAAATCGGAGACATCTATGGCCGACTTCATTCCACCCGCCGATGACGCGAAAATCATCTGGCTCACCAACCTCCGCGACACCATTGACGCCCACGCGACCACCCTCGGCATTTCCGCCGCGCGGGTGACGCAAATCAAGGCGTGGTGCAATGACCTCGTCACTCAAATCAACGCCACGAACACGGCGAAGCAGGCGTGGCTCGCCGTCGCCGCCACCAAGGCCACGCAGGAGACGACCAGCATCGGCGGACTGCGCGGCGAGATCAACCAGTGGAAGGCCAACCCCGCCTGCACCGACGCCATCGAGGCCGCACTGAAGATTGTGGGCAGTGGCAGCAGCTTCGACCCCAACACCTACAAGACCAAAATCAGCGCGCAGGTCGTGGGCGACCATGTGCTGCTCAAGTTCGGCAAAGGCGAGACCGACGGCGTGAACTTCTACTGGCGCAAGAAGGGCGAGACCGTCTGGAAGTTCCTCTCGCGCGACACCAATTCCCCCTACAACGACCACACTCCGCTAACGACCCCCGGCGTGCCCGAGGTGCGCGAGTATCAGGCCTACGGCGTTCTAGACGACGTGCAAATCGGGCTGGCCAGCGACATCGTGAGCGTGACGTTTGGGGGTTAGGAAGGCCGCGAAAATGCTCTTCCTCAGCATCAAACCAGCTATGTCATTCCAGACTGTGTGCAAATTCTTTAGCCGCATTATCCCCTTGGTTGTCTTGGGTGCCACAGCATGCACCTCAACAAGCAGCTTTACTAAGCCGCCGGTCAATTACGACTATGGCGGAGTGCCGACTAATGTGGTCCCGCAGCTTGCAGAGTTTTGGGAGAATGAATGGAGGATGGCAAAAGGGGATTGGGAATATCGTGTTGGACCACCACGCAAAGTCTACTGGGGAAAACTCTCAAACATCTGGGACTCGAATTCACGCGTTTGGACTGGCCCAGCGGGATTCGGGATGATGGTCGCAGCAACCTGCACGAATACAGCAGGCTCTCCTATCTCGGGGACAGTGCGTTTTAAGCACGGAGATGGTTTTTACACATGGGCTCTGTTCACCAACTGAAAACTTAATTACGGAGACTTAGAGGATTTTCGTAGACCGCGGAAGATTGCCCTTGGTTTCCGGAAACGTGACGACCTGATGCTACGGGAACTAGACCTCAATGGGCGCACAATTGACGGACTTATTCACAGGTGGGGCAGCTTTTTCTTTGCCGACTAGCTAAGACTAAGAGCGCGAGCTGGAATGCATTATGACACGACTCGATTTCCAAAAGCTTTGCATAGTAGCCAGCGCTGTCGTCCTTCTCTCGGGCTGTGCCGGGCCCAGGGGAGCTTGGGAGCCCCCAATTCGAAAATGGGGCGACTCAGTTTCACGCCCTGATTCAGAGCTTGCGACGATGAAACTAATGCCAGGGACATTGATTCGGAAAATTGACGACAAATTGGTGCCGGAGGAGTATGCGACCTATTTGGTTGCTCCAGGACACCACACTTTCGGGATATGGGCTCACTCAAGCATGATAAAGCAGTCCTTCATGAGCCATATGTCAGGGACGAACTTTACGACGATGATCATGACCGTAAAAGGTGAAGTCTTTTCGGGTAAGACCTATGTTCTCGGCTGGACAAAGGTCGGGGAAGGCCGCGTCAGACCGACGTTCAAAGAAGAGTCCGTGCAGGCCAAATAGGCACTCTGGAAGCGGCTTTTAAGAATTAAGACGCTTTAACGGCCCATTCAAACAAGCCCTCAACTGCACCCACGTCAAGTTGTTAGCGCTCATGCTGGCCAGAGGGGAGATTGCCAGCCTCGCCGGGCGCAGGATGACGCGCGGCATTTCCAAATCAGCGCGCCCCTCCAGCCCGGCAACTCCGGCGGCGCGCTGGTGGACGAGCGCGGCAACGTCATCCGCGTGGTGGTGCATCGCCTCTGCCCCAACGGGGCTACGGAATACAGCCCAGGGTTGCGCGCAGCGCTACCCTGGGAAACCCGCCCAGCAATTGAACCTGCCCTGAAGGGGCAGCGGAATCGGACTTCGCGCCCCACGGCCGGTGCCCCTTCAGGGCACAATCCTTTTTGTTCGCCTTTCCCAGGGTAGGCTCCGCTGCGCTGCGCCAACCCTGGGCTGTATTCCGGCACCCCGTTGGGGTGCTTTTGATTCGCCCTTGGTCAGCCCAGATACGGCTCCCACTCCGGTTCGTTCGCGAAAATCCAGCGGTAGTAGTCCACGCCTTGCAGTTTCGCGGTGGGAACGGCGGCTTGCCACCCTCCCGCCTCTTTCGTAGCGTGCCCTTGGTGAAGCTGCATCTGGAAAACCTGCCGCCCTCGCTCGTGGCTCAACGCGAGACGCTGGCGCTTTGTCTTGAAGCGATGCACGCCGCGCACCCGTTGCGGCAGGTCATTCTCTTCGGCTCGCACGCGCGGGGCGAGGCCCGGCCGGACAGCGACGTGGACTTGTGCCTCGTGGCGGACGGGGCGGAAAAGCAATACGACACCGCGACGACTTGGCTGCGCGCCGTCTGGAATCTCCGCCCCAAGCCGTCGTTCACGCTCATCCCGGTCACGCCCGAGCGCCTTCAGGAAAAACAGGCCATCAGCGACTACTTTTTCCAGACCGTCCTCAAGGAAGGAGTCCTGCTTGCAGCGGAAAACTGACAGCAACAACCCGGCGGACTGGCTGCTGATGGTGGAGTCGGACATGGGACTGTTGCGACACGGCGTCGCCCACGAGTTGAGCTTTGAGATGTGCCGCAGCAAGCTCGCCGAAGTGCTGGAGAAGATCATCAAGGCCGAACTGATTCACCTCGGCTGGCCGTTGGAAAAGACGCACGACCTGGTCCGCCTGCACGACCGCATGGTCGAATGGAAGTCGGAACTGGAACCGCTCGCCGCTCCCGCCTGCCTGGAACTCGCCCAAGCCTACTTCACCGACCGCTACCCCGGCTTCGATCTGGAAGACCCGGACTGGCCGAAACTGCGCGGGCAGCTTCAACGGGTGGAGGAATTGCTGGCGGCAGTGAAGGCGCGGCTTGCCGCCTAGCCGTTTGCCGTGCCCCGATACGGCTCCCACTCCGGTTCATTCGCGAAAATCCAGCGGTAGTAGTCCACGCCTTGCAGCTTCCCGGCGGCGGCTTCGTCCACGATGACGGTGCAGCGCGCGTGCATCTGGAGCGCGGTGGCGGAAATCATCGAGGTGATGGGGCCTTCGACGGCTTTGGCGATGATCTCGGCCTTGCCCGCGCCGGTGGCCAGCAGCACGACGCGGCGGGCTTCGAGGATGGTGCCCACGCCCATCGTGATGGCGCGGCGCGGCATCTTGGACGGGTCGGCAAAGAGCGACGAGTTTTGCGCGACGGTCACGGGCGAAAGCGCCTTGACCCGCGTGCGCGAATGCAGCGCGGAGAGCGGCTCGTTGAAGCCGATGTGGCCGGTCTGCCCGATGCCGAGGAGCTGGAGGTCAATACCGCCGCATTGCTTGATGAGTTCCTCGTAGCGGCGGCACTCGGCGTCGAGGTCGGGGGCGTCGCCGTGCGGAAGGTGGGTGTTGCGCAGGTCCACGTCCACATGGCGGAACAGGTGCTCCTGCATGTAGTGGCGGTAGGAGTGCGGGTCGCTGGCGGGCAGGCCGACGTATTCGTCGAGGTTGAAGGTGCGCGTGCCGGCGAAGCTCAGGCCGTCCGCGCGGTGCATCCGCGCGAGCCGGTCATAGACGCTCTCCATGGTGCGGCCGGTGGCGAGGCCGAGCACGAGGCGCGGGTTGGCGCGGAGGTCGTGGGCGATGAGCCGCGCGAGCAGCTCGGCGGCGGCTTCGGGGGTGGATTGAATGATGACTTCCACGGCGGGAGCTTGGGGCAGGCGGCATGGCCCGCTCCATCAGAAAATCACTGCGGCGGCGCGGCGGGGGCCGGCTCCGGCGGGCGGTTCACCAGCGCGACGAAGGCGCGGCGCTCCGTCCAGAGCAGGAACAGCGCGGCGACGGTGATGAACGCGTGCGCGCCACCCCAGCCGCCCTTCGCCACGAACGCGTGGAAGCACAGGATGTTGATGACGATGGGGCCGAGGATGAGCAGGCCGAGGTTGCGCGTCTGGGGCACGGCGACGAGCACGCCGCCGATGATTTCGCAGACCTTGATGAAGGTCATGTAGCCGGTCGGGCCGAACGCGGCCATGAACTTGCCGGGCAGGGAATCCTCCGGCGGTCCCGGCGGCATCGTGCCGAAGAAAAAGAAGAAGCCTCCGAAGAGGAACAGGAGACCGAAGAGTCCGGCGACGATGTGGGTGGCGATTTTCATGGCTTGGTTGTGCTGCTGTGTTGGTGGAGTGGTTGAATCTGGTTTCGAGTTCAGCCGGGCAAATGTTTCTTCACCACGGCCATGCTCGCGGCGAATTTGTTCATCACGAACTCGCGCCCTTTCGCGGCCTTCGCCTTCGCGGCGGCGGGGTCTTTCGCCATCGCCAGCACGGCGGGGACGAGCTTCGCGCGCTCTTCCTCCTTGTCGAAGTCGAAGAGCCAGTCGCCCAGGCCGATGTCGCGCCACATGAGGCCCTTCGTCGTCTGCTCGGCCCAGCGGCAGACGATGGCCGGGATGCCGTTGCCGATGCACATGATGGGCGAGTGCATCTCGTTGCCGAACAGCCCCGCGCTGCGCGTGTAAACCGACAGCGCCTCGCCGGTGAGCCAGTAATTGGGCCGCCAGACAGCGCGCGGCTTCACGTCGGCGGGGAGCGGGTCGTAGAGCAGCTCCTTGCCCACGGCCATCTGCGTCTGGTCCTCGGGGCAGATGAGCACCTTGAGCTTCGTCTGGCGCAGCACCTCGATGATGGCCTGCCGGTGCGGCGCGTGGTCCTGCTCCTTCAACGCCTCGTTGCGCGCGTGCTTCACGGGGTCCAAAGCCGCCTTCTTGTCGGGAATCGTCCAGTAAGGCGTGAAGCGCAGGCGCGGAATGCAGCAGAGGAATTGCCCCTCCTCCAGCCCGTTCGCCTTGAGAAACGCCGTCGCCTTCGCGTCGTCGCGCAAGTCCGTGGCGAACGCGCCGTCCGGCCCATACTCCATCAACGGGCTGGTGCAACCGCGCTGCTTCGCGAACTCCAATGACTTCGAGTCGCGGAAGTAGGCGAACTTCGCGCCGCTCAACACCGCGACCGTCGCCGCGATGGTCTTGTCCGACGCGGGCGCAGTGGCGGTGGAGCCTTGCAGCGGCAACGTGATGCCATAGACGCCGTAGGGCTTGCCGGTCTCCTTGGCCCAGCGCGTCACGTCATTCTGCGCCACGAGCGACGGCCCGGAGCCGTGCAGCAGGAAGTCGCACTCGGCGAACGCCGCCTTCACCGCCTCCGGCCCTTTGACCACCTTCACCTTCGGGAAGCGCGCGAGGAGCATCTCCTCGACGCCGTTGTCCACCTTACTCGGCCACAGCCGCACCTCGACGCCGGGCAGGTGCTTCTCAATGAGCGCGAGCACCCCCGGCGTGTGCGCGATGTCGCCGATGTTGACCGTCTGCCACGACGAGCGCAGCAGCAGGCGCGCGGGGCGTTTGTCAGCCGCGTGCACGGAGGCGGTGATGGCGGCTAGTGAAGTGACGAGGAAATGGCGGCGGTTCATGGTGTGATTTCTATTTCTGCGGCGGGCAAATCAGCGGGATGGTTTCGCGCTTGTTGCGCCGATAGACCCGGAAGTCCTCCCGGTCCACGGTGATGACCGGGTGCTTGGGAAACAATTCGCTCATGCGGATGAGGCAGAGGTCCGCGAGGTCGGGCCGGCGGTCGGCGTAGTGGCGTGCGAGGTCTTCGAGCTGGGCCAGGTGGTCATTGCTATCGAAGGCCAGCGTGATGAACCCGTCGCGAATCATGCCGAGAACCACGCGCACATCGCCGATGTGATAGGCCGCCTCCGCCAGCACCGGCTCGCAGGTCAGCAGCGGCTCGGATAGCTGCGCAGCAACGCCCATCGCCCAGTCATGGTGCGAGTCGGTTCGGTTGGCAAAGCCGACGATGAAGCCCGTGTCTGCGATGCCGATCATTTCTTGGAGAAGCCCTTGCGCGAGGAAAGATCTCTCGGCCCGTTGATCACGCCAGCCCAGCGCATGAAGGCTCGGTTCGCGTTCGCCGCCTTCGCCTTCGCCAGTTGGTCGCGGACGATTTGCCCTTGGGACAGGCCGGTCTGCTGCGCGGTCTTTTCGAGCCAGGAGGCCAGCTCCTCGTCGAGGCGGACGGTGATTGTATAACTCATATGGCAGAAGTGTAGTCGCCGGCGCGGACCCCGGCAAGAGCGCAGAAGCGCCTCGGTTGCGCTAGCAGCCCGTCAAAAAACGGCCGGTTTCAGGATTTCACTCCATGCCGCGAGGCGGCGGCGGTAGGGCGTGCAAAACCGGTCCCACAGCGTCTGGAGCGGTTTCAGCCCGTGCCCGCAGCC
>Ga0172367_10000891_pt1 | contig 44989 bp, 33 predicted proteins | sample Lak10m_FD_114542 | JGI IMG/M metagenome (GOLD analysis project Ga0172367, IMG submission 114542) | Freshwater microbial communities from Kabuno Bay, South-Kivu, Congo - kab_022012_10m | ecosystem: Environmental > Aquatic > Freshwater > Lake | place: Democratic Republic of the Congo: South-Kivu...
GTGGTGGTAAGTATTTTTGTCAACCCCACTCAATTTAACAATCAGCAGGATCTTGCACTTTATCCGAGAATGCTGGATCGAGATATTGAAACGCTGAGAACACTGAATTTCCAACTGATTCTTTTTGCGCCTGAGGTTCATGAGATCTATCCTGACGACGATTTCTTTGAACCTATTGACCTGAAAGGACTGGACAGGGTGTTAGAGGGCACATACCGCCCGGGACATTTTCAGGGCGTAGTTCATGTGGTGAGGAATTTATTTCAGATTGTTGAGCCCGATGTTGCTTATTTTGGCAGGAAAGACCTGCAACAACTTGCAGTCATACGTCTCATGACCAGTGCAATCGATTTCAATATTTCAATTGTTGGATGCGATACCCTTCGGGAACAAAGCGGTCTTGCCATGAGTAGTCGTAATCTTCGTTTGGACGAGCAGCAGAAAGCGGACGCTCTCATCATTTATAAGACTTTGATTTCTATTGTTGAATGGAGCAAGAAGCTTACACCGCAAGAGGTTAAAAATAGAGCGCTTGAAATGTTTGCCGAAGGAAATCTGAAACTGGAATACCTTGAACTGGTCGATGACCTGACATTTCGACCTCTCGATGACACCTGGAGTACGCATAGCTCCTGTTGTATTGCAGCTTATTGCGGCGAGGTGCGTTTAATAGATAATATGTCTTGTAGGTAAGCGGACCCGGAATCTGTTCCATAGAAAGAAAATTCGCTTACTTTTGTCCTTCGAATTATCCGGCACATGTTGATACAGGTAGTTAAGTCAAAGATCCATAGAGTAAGAGTAACGCAGGCAGATCTCAATTACATCGGCAGTATTACGATTGATGAAGAATTGATGGAGGCGTCGAACCTCATTGAAGGAGAACGCGTTCAGATCGTAAACATCAACAATGGTGAGCGCTTCGAAACTTATGTGATCAAAGGCGAAAGAAAGACAGGAACGATCTGTTTAAACGGACCTGCAGCGCGTCGAGTTGCGGTGGGTGACGTGATCATTATCATTGGATATGGGTATATGGAGTTTGAAGAAGCCAAACAGTTTAAACCATCTCTGGTCTTCCCGGACGAAACAACAAATCTTATTGACTGATGCTCAAGAAAACCGTTCTGACACTCGTTAAAACGGTTCTTCCATTGCTGTTGGGAGTTTATCTTTTTTGGGTATTCTTCTCGGGGATGGATCCAAAGGCCAAAGAACTTTTCTACCAAGCCTTGCTTGAAGCGAATTATTTCTGGATAATCTTATCGCTGATGCTTGGATTTGCAGCCTACTTGTCAAGGGCTTGGCGTTGGGGCTACGTACTTGAACCACTGGGATATCAAACGCCGTTCTGGCACAGATACCACGCCATTCTTATCGGATATATTGTCAACCTTACGATTCCAAGGGCAGGAGAGGCATCCAGATCTGCAATGTTATACAGGTCCGACGGCGTCCCTTTCTCAAGTTCTTTCGGGACGATCATCGCTGAACGTGCTGTAGATCTGGTGATGTTGGGTCTTGTAGCCTTGGTTACAGCAATGCTGGGTTGGGGAGATTTCGTGACAATCAAAGAGCAGATCCAATCGCAGTTTGGCAATGCTGTTTCGACAGATAAAGGTGGATTTCCTTGGAAGTACCTCATCTATGGTATTGTATTGTCAGGTGGCGTTCTCTTTGCATACCTTGTTCTGTTCAAAGAAGGATTCAGACAGAAGTTCAAAGATTTTGTTTCGGGAGTGCTGAAGGGGGTATTCTCTATATTTACTTGCGGCAAACCTCTTGCTTATCTATTTCATACATTTCTTATCTGGCTTTCGTATATTCTGATGTTCGCTTTGCCTTTTTATTCGCTTGATCAAACTGCTGATGTTCCTTTTGCAGGAATTTTATTGGGTTTCATAGCGGGATCACTGGGAATTACGTTTACCAATGGTGGTATTGGAACTTATCCGTTACTTGTGGGTATGGTTGTGACCTTTTATCTTCAAAAAGATCATCCGACAGATGCGCAGGCCGTGGGAAATGCACTTGGGCTTTTGATTTGGGCGACCCAAACCATACTGATGATACTGTTAGGGCTGATCTCACTTTGGTTGTTGCCTAAAAACTATACGGAATAGCATGAAGACGCTCCATGAAATACAAAACAAGATTGTTTCAAAAGAGATAGCTGTTGAAATAGTCCGAGAATGGCAACGTACAGATGAAAAAGTTGTTTTTACCAATGGCTGTTTTGATATTCTGCATGAGGGACATGTAACCTACCTTGCGCAGTCCTCAGATGAAGGGGATCATTTGGTCGTTGGACTAAATACTGATGCCTCCGTGAAGCGACAAGGTAAAGGCGATGACAGACCGGTGAATAGTGAACTGTCCAGAGCGATGATCCTGGCAGCGTTGGGATTTGTTGACCTGATCGTTCTTTTTGATGCGGATACACCATTGGAATTAATTCAAACGCTGCGACCAGATGTTTTGGTAAAGGGCGCTGATTACGATCCCGCTGAAACTGCTGAAACATCCAAAAAGTACATCGTGGGATCGAAAGAAGTTATTGCAGCTGGTGGTGTTGTCAAAGCCATACCTCTTGTTGAAGGATTCTCAACGACAGCCATCTTGAAAAGGTTAAAAAAATAAGGGCTACAGAAGCAGCCCTTGTTCATCTAAGCAAGTAGTAATCTAACGTTTTAAATTCGTGAACGGAATCCACCTCCGTCGCCAAGATTGTAGCGTAAGAATAATTCAAATCCTCCTTTGGCGTTGGATACTGTTCTAAGTCCGGATACATTGATATCATAGGCAAATCCCATAGAATAACAGTCGTATTCAAACATCACTTTTCCAACAAAAGCATCCTTGAATCGGTGAAAGACTCCCAGATACAGAGCCATGGGTCTTGTAAAACCGGTCACCATTGATCCTTCATTGAGTAAATATTTGTAGTACGTTCCAAAATACAGTTCATTTTGTGTTGCCTGTCTTTGAAAATATACTCCCGGAAGGAATGATCCTCTTGTATTTTGAATGCCAATCACTGCGTTCACAAAAGCCGAATACCGCATGTACAATTTTTCATCACCCTGTCCCGCGAAGGAATATTTTGGTCGGTTAACATGGTAAGCCGCTACACCGGCATTAATGGCAAATTGATTATTCTGTGTCATGTATCCCGCATTTTTCTTGTAGGTATACACCAAGCCAGATCCTGCATCAAGATAAGTAAAGCTGGAATTATTGAAAACTTCACCCGGAGCTGCACTAGCATCATAGGCGCCATTGACATACTGCGAACCCCATCTTCCTGCATTCGGGTTGATAGAGCGTTGGCCGAAACCTGTGTATAATCCCAGACCTATGGTGCTGTTTCGATCAATAATCAGATGGTAAGCAAGATTGACATTTACGTTATTGGAAACAATTTTAAGGTCGCCGGATTGATCATTGAAGAAATTCAATCCACCTGCGATAATGCCTTTTTTATCGCGCTTTTTTTCATTAAATCGGGCGTCAAAAGAAGCGGCAATGGTTTTGTATGGCGTTGCCACGCTTCGCCACTGACTGCGGTAATTCACGATTCCCTGCATGGGTGAGAGAGCACCTGCAAGCGCAGGATTCAAGGTCAGGGGTGAAAATTCCACATGTGAAAAATGGACATCCTGTGCACTTACTTCCAAACTCAACAGTGAAAGCATTGCACTAAAAATGAGAGACCAAAACTTTTTCATAGGTTTAAATATATTGAGTTTTATCGTACTAACGTTACATTACCGGATTCTTCCTTGTAATCGCCATTGTGCAGCGTCACAATTAGTTTGTAGGCAAAAACACCCGCATTGAGTTCTTTTCCTTTGTACATACCATCCCAGCAAAGATCGGTTGTTGTTGTTTCAAAAACCTTATTCCCCCAACGATCATAAACGGTGTAGCTCAAAGAGGAGATGCAATTTCCATAAACACACAATCTCTGATTTTCCGGATTTCCACTTGAGCCGTTCGGTGCAAATACTGTAGGAACGTAAAGTTCACCACAATCTTCAATAACGATAATTGTTACGGATGCAGTGCCTGTACATCCCGAAGCATCACTTCCAGTAACTACATAGTTTGTTGACTGAGCTGGAGAAGCATCAGGGTTAGGACAGGTGGTACAGCTTAAACCTGAAGTCGGTGTCCAGGTGTAGCTCGTTGCTCCTGAAGCCGATATAGATACTGTATCTCCCTGATTGATCGTAGAAATATCAGGTGTCGCTGTAATGGTAAGGGAGCCGGTTGTAGAAACTGTGCTTGCACTTGTCGTCGTGCAGCCAGAGGCATCGGTTACTGTACCGGTATAACTGCCCGGCGCCAGGTTTGAGGCTGTAGCTGCCGATCCTCCAGAAGGAGACCATGAATAGGTGTATGGAGCTGTTCCGCCTGAAACCGACAATGCAATCGATCCATTCGTACTGCCACATTCAGCTGGAGTAACTGTTGCTGTTGCACTCAAAGCTGAAGGCTCTGTGATCGTTACTGTTGCTGAACCGATACAACTTGTGGCATCCGTTACTGCTACTGTATATGTGCCGGCGCTTAAACCAGTTGCAGCTGCAGCTGTACCTCCCGAAGGTGTCCACGCATAGGTGTACGGACTCGTTCCTCCGGTTACAGTAACTGATGCAGCACCATCATTGTCACCATTACAAGAAACATTGGTTTGACTTGCAACCGTAATAGTTGGCCCACCGATCGTATTGACGACAACTCCAAGTGTTGAGGTACATGCATTTTGATCGGTGACAGTAACTGTATACGAACCACCCGGGATATTACTTGCCGTTGCGGCAGAACCTCCTGTTGGAGACCATGCATAACTCAATGTTCCTGTTCCACCGGAAGCTGAAACGGTTGCTGCTCCGTCACTCACTCCACAGTTGGCTGGTGTGATAGTTCCTTGTGTGATTGTAATTGCACTCGGTTCAGTAATGGTTACCGGCACACTGTTCGAACAACCACTGCCATCCGTTACGGTTGCGGTGTATGTGCCTGCTGCAAGCGATGATTGCGTAGCTCCTGAAAGTCCACCAGGAGTCCAGCTATAAGTCAATGTCCCGGTGCCACCAGAACCTGAAACGGTTGCGGATCCATTCGTTCCACCATTACATGATACGTTGCTTGAGGAACTAAGCGATATGGTCGGACCATTATTCGTTGATACACTTACCGAAGATGTCGTTGTACAACTGTTCGCGTCGCTTACAGTTACGGTATAAGTTCCTGCCGCAAGGTTGGTTGCAGTTGCCGCTGAACCTCCTGAAGGAGACCATGAATAGGTGTAAGGACTGGTTCCACCACTGGCATTCGCTGTAGCCGTTCCAGTGCTTGCGCCACAGTTCGTTGCTGTTGAACTGGTTGTCGCACTGACGGCAGAGGCTGGTTGTGTAATCGTAACAGAAGCTGTTCCAGTACAGCCGCTCGTACTTGTTGCCGTTACAGTGTAAGTTCCTGCGGTGAGATTACTCAGTGTAGCACCCGAACCTGAAGGCGACCAGGAATAAGTGAATGCGCCGGATGCACCACTAGCCGATGCTGTAATAGCACCATTCGATCCTCCGAAACAAGAAACGTTTGTTGGTGTGGTATTGACCGTGATGGTTACCCCTGCACATGGATCTGATCCACACGCAATGATAGAATTAAGATCATTAATGACAAGTGACCCTCCCGCATCATCAAATACTTGAATTTGGGTAGCACCTGCCGGAGGTGTCGCTGTCGCTGAAGTTGAATATGTTACCCACCCATTTGTTGTCAGTGTGCACGGGAGAGGTACGCTACAGAAAAAGCCGCCTATCAAAGACCCGCCGCAAGCAGCGCAATCATTGGATGTGGTCGTAGTACTTTGCCAGCTTTGCCAGGTGTAATTACCAGACCCATTCGATACCGTAAAATCACCGTTTGTTTCTTCACATACCTGCAAAGAAGTGCAGGGGTTAACTGTTAGTGTCACGGAACCTGAGCCACAGGCCAGTGTGTAAGTAATAGTGTATGTGCCCGCTCCGGCAGTGGCAGGATTGAACACTCCTGTACTCGTATTAAGAGCGGTAGTTGCTGGAGAAACAGACCATGTTCCGCCGGATGTACCCGGAGAAAGTGTAATCGGAGAATCTGTTACACACAACGTTCCCGGATCACAAATACTGGCATCGCAACATGTAAAGGCAATCGGTGCACAAGCTGATGCTGCAAAGGTTTGAACACCGCCACTACGTGATGTTGAGTTGTAATCACCATTTCCTCCACACGCAATGATTTCGCCATTTGTATTCACTTCAACGTCATAGACCCTGAAGGTTGTGGCATAAGATCCTGTTTGCGCTAACGTCTGGTCAAACTTGTAAACACCCGTTTTAGAACCAACATAGATATTGCCGCAGTCGTCTATGGATATTCCACTGTTTTGAGTGACATTTTGTCCCAACGTAGAAGTCCAGCCTCCATTGGGAATCGTGGCAGATTGAAGGATAGCACCAGTATTAAAGTCTCGTTTGTCGAGACGAGTACCTCGGTTCACGAAAATAAATCCGTTGTAATAGGCAATGGCTTCAATTCCTGAATTGTCAGCTCGGAAATCTTCACACTTGTAAGACATGCTGTAGCCATTTGTAACCCTGAATGCGCCACTTTGTCCCGGACATAAACTTAAATTATCACTGATGTAACCAATGGAATCATTTGTTAGAAAATAATATTTTCCATTTATTGTGGAGTTAATTGCCCTGACCTCTGGAGTGTTTGGCGGGATCCCTAAGCTACCACCACCGGTAACGTTTTGACTGGAGATCACATTTCCATTATTCATATTAACATCATACACACAGGGTATTGGCGTAAATGTACCTGCCGTTCCTCCGATAACAAGTCTTGTTTGATCACAGTTAAAAGCAATCGTCCAAAACTCGGTCAGTGTGAAGATACCACCGGGATTTGCATTGTTCCATACTAAGGCTCCGGCCGAGCTAACTTTTTGAATTTGAGCTGATGATCCTGCTGTGACATAAGAGTTGCCGGCATTATCCACAGCAAATGTTCCAAGCCAAACGTTTGAAGTGTCGTAAGGTGTGTTATACGTCCATTGAAGCGCACCCGCAGAATTATATTTCAGGATCTGCATCGGCATAATTCCTCCCAGGATATAGACATTACCCGATCCGTCTCGCTCGCATTCCCAAACCACATCCCAGTTGGTATTGAAAGCAGGTGTTTGGGTCCATGGATCGATCACAAGGGTTTTGTTCCTATCATAAGCATCCACCTGAAAACGAATGGTACGCTGTTGCTGAACGAAACGTGATCCGACGAAATGATTTACATCGTTTTCATAAAACGTAACTGGCTCATGATCCGTAATATCACCAAAACGTGTAGGGATTTTGAGTTTACCGTTCAAAAGTGAAAGGTCACGATCGAAATTCATAGTCACCATACTGGCATCACCACCCGGATGCACGATAACCGCATATTTGATTCCTATTTCAGGATGAACCGTATATTCAATATCGATCTTGGGATAAATATCCTTGTATATGATTTTCTTGAAGCCTTTTGCTCCAGAAAAACCAATCATGTCATTTTCTTTTTTTACACTGTAGTTGTGGTAATCATTGGTACTTTCCTGACCTTGGAGGATAACACTTGACGATGCATCTTTCCAAGACACATTCACAACGTCTGATTTGAAGAGAAATTTACCTATCAGACGTTCATATTTTCTTCTTTCTGCAGGATAAGCATTCATTTTTTCACGTAGAGCATCACGCTCAGCTTTCGGGATTTTTTGAGCTTCCAGGAACGAATAGCTTACTCCTTTTGAACCAAAGAAAATTCGGGTAGCCCCAAAATCTACAGCGAACTTGATTGGACCCGTTTGTTGATTTTCGTTCTCATCAAACTGACCGATATTCTCAATGAATGATTTGCTTTTTGAATAGGACGCCTGCCAGCCTTGAGCATTCGTATTGTAAATAAGGCCCGTCAGTAGCAGGGTCAATAGAAAATTGATTCTCATGAAAGTGGTGTTTTAACTCAATTAACAATAAATTGCTTGATCTCCAACATGGTTCTGTCGCATTTTATTTAGTAAAGCGAGGCAAAGTTAGAGCAAGGTAATTTTAATTTCTGAGGGGGTAGCCCCTCAAAAGCTTTTGAGCAAACGGTTAAAAGTGTTAAATTTTAAACAAGCGAATTGCCCGTCATCTCAAGTGGCGCAGCAATTCCCACTCTCCGTAAAATGGTCGGCGCAACATCAGCCAGGATGCCATCTTTCAGGTGCAACCCTTTTTCTTTACTCACCAAAACGACAGGTACGGGATTGAGTGAGTGAGCTGTATTTGGGGAACCATCCTCATTAATCGCATAATCGGCATTGCCATGATCAGCGATGACAAGAAACTCATAATCATTATCCAAACCTGCCCGAACTACTTCGCCCAGACAACTGTCAACCGTTTCAACTGCCTTGACAATTGCCTCATAAACACCTGTGTGACCAACCATGTCCGGATTTGCAAAGTTCAAACAGATGAAATTGGGTTTTTCTGAAAGAATGTGATCGATAATCTTGTCCTTAACCTCCGGAGCACTCATTTCTGGTTGAAGGTCATAGGTGGCCACTTTTGGTGAATTTACCAGGATCCTGTCTTCATCGAGAAATTTTTCTTCTCGTCCACCACTGAAGAAGAACGTGACATGCGGGTATTTTTCCGTCTCTGCAATTCGAACCTGTGTTCTGTCCAGCTTTGCCAGTACTTCACCAAGCGTATTAGACAAGTTGTCCTTTTCAAAAACAACATGCACATTCTTGAACGTTGCATCGTAATTCGTCATAGTGACATAATGCAACGGTATAGCCTTCATTTCGAATTCCGGAAAATCCCTTTGAGTGAGTACTTGAGAAATTTCCCTTGGACGGTCCGTTCTGAAATTAAAACATAGAACGACGTCATTTTCTTTGATGAGAACAGGATCTTCATCGTGATTTCTGATTGAGATCGGTTCAATGAATTCATCCGTAACGCCTGCTTCATAGGAGGCTTTGATTCCCTCCAAAGCGGAATTGAATACTGTGCCATCTCCTTTTGTAAGAAGATCGTATGCTTTTTTTACCCGCTCCCAGCGATTGTCGCGATCCATGGCGTAGTACCTGCCGATCACCGAAACCACCCGGCCAGTCGTATGTTTAAGTTTTTCCTCCAATTCGGCGATAAAGCCTTCTCCACTTTTGGGATCACAATCCCGTCCATCTGTGAACGCATGAACGTAAACGCGGTCCAGTCCTCGGTCATGCGCCATTTGACAAATAGCATAAAGATGTTCCTGTGAACTGTGAACACCTCCTTTTGAGACAAGTCCGATCAGGTGTAAACTGCGGTGTTCACTTAGTGTCTTATCAATCGCCTCCACAAGAACCGGATTGTGAAAGAATTCACCGTCTCGAATGGATTTGTTTATCCGCGTGAGTTCCTGGTATACGATTCTCCCTGCACCAATATTCAAATGGCCGACTTCCGAATTCCCCATCTGTCCTTCAGGTAGTCCAACATCTTCACCACTCGTTTTCAAGGTCGCATGGGGATAGCTGCTTAACAGGCTATCCATAAAAGGTGTTTTTGCATGCGCAATGGCATCTGAGGATGAGCCATTACCAATTCCCCAACCATCTAGAATGATCAATCCGAAGTGTTCTGTCATAAAGGTAAAGTTACTTGAAATTTAGCACCGCCATTTTCTGAGCTGGACAATAGAATAGTTCCATTTTGAAGTCTGACAAGTTCAGAAACGATGAATAATCCTAAACCACTTCCTTTTTGAGAGCGCGTATCTTCATTACCGCTGCGGTAAAACTTCCCGAATACCGCTTTTTTCTCTTCGTCAGGAATGCCCGGACCATTATCGCTTACCGTAAGAATTGCGACAGTCCCTTTTGCTTCCAGCTGGACAAGTATTTCCGAATTTGCGCCATATTTCACGGCGTTATCCAGAAGATTAGAGAGCATACATTCAATAAAGAACTGGTCTGCATTTCCGTGAATCCCCTTCTCAATCCTTAATAAAAATGGGGTTAGGGGATAGCGTTTTTCAAAACGTTCTGTTGTTTCAAGAATGGTTTCCGAGAGATCAAGCCGTTCGATGACAGGTTGCAGAGCCTTGTGCTCCAGCCGGGTTGCATTGAGAATATTGTCGATCAAAGCTTCCAAACGCTGATTTTCTTCAAGCGCCTTTCCAATGAGTTCATTTCGTTTATCTTCTGTGAGATCATGCTTGCGAATAGTCTGAAGCATGAGCCGCGATGAGGCAAGAGGTGTTTTTAATTCGTGGGTAACTGACAAAAGGAAATTATTCTGATTTTTTGCGAGCAGAAGTTCCTTTTTGATCGAAGAACGTATTTTCCAAAGCCCCACAAGAAGAATCAAGAAAAAGACCAATCCCTCTCCCAATACCATGAGTGTTCGTTTGGCCGTTTCTGTTGGTGCTTTTTTTAACTCTGTGGTAAGTTCGATCAAATGATAGCCCCACCAAGCGAACTGAAGGAACACATAGATTCCGAGAAGGTAGAAGATGACAACTGTCTGGCGTTTCATCTGTCAAGTATCAATAGGCGCGAACGTTCTTTCCTTCTACCCAGTTCATAAAGGCTTTACAAGCCACTTTGTTACCGCCGGGTGTAGGATAGTTTCCGGTGAAGTACCAGTCGCCCAGATTTTCCGGACATGCCAGATGTAAATTTTCAACGGTTTGGTAAACAATCTCCACCTTTGCTTTAATCGATTCAGGTGTCAATAATGTACCAATCTTCGCAGAGACTTCTTCGTCAGAAAAAGGAGCATAGATCTCTTTGACGTAGTTGACGTATTCAGCTTTAGGCAAAGAAAGTTGTTCTTTACATTTCTGATACACGTCGGTGATCACGTGTTCCATTCCTTTTTCCCGCAACAGATCGATCGCTGCTTCGAACGCAATGAAATCACCCATTTTCGCCATATCAATACCATAGCAATCAGGGAATCGGATCTGTGGTGCTGAAGAAACCACGACAATCTTTTTGGGATCCAGACGGTCAAGAATACGCAGGATACTTTGCTTAAGTGTAGTTCCACGTACGATAGAATCATCAATAACAACCAGGTTGTCTTTGCCTCGATGAACACTTCCGTAAGTAATGTCATATACGTGTGCCACCAGATCATCGCGGGAGTCATCCTGTGTGATGAATGTTCTCAATTTTGCATCCTTGATCGCGATCTTTTCGATACGCGCCCGCTGAAACAAAATGTCCCTTAGTTGATCTTCTGAAAAATTGGAACCAAGTTTTTTGATGGCTTCGAATTTCTGGGTGTTCAGATAGTCTTCTAGACCTTTGATCATGCCGTAAAAGGAAACCTCCGCTGTATTTGGGATAAATGAAAACACGGCGTTTTCGAGATCATGACCAATGGCATCAAGAACTTGCGGGACAACATTGCGTCCAAGTTCTTTTCGTTCGTTGTAGATCTCGATGTCGTTGCCACGTGAGAAATAGATGCGTTCAAACGAACATTTCAGCGGTTCTTTGGGTTGGTTAATCAGTTCTTCTTTGACGTTCCCGTTCTTACGGATGATCAATGCATGTCCCGGAGAAAGTTCCCGAATCTGTTCACTCTTCAGATTAAACGCCGTCTGGATGACAGGTCGTTCAGAAGCTACTACGCAGACCTCATCATCTTCATACCAATAGGCTGGACGAATACCAGAAGGATCTCTAAGTACAAAGGCATCGCCGTGACCAAACAATCCTGCCATCGCATAGCCGCCATCCCAGTCGCCTGAGGCTTTTTTAAGGATCTTAGCGATATTTATCTCATTAGCAATCTGCCCGTAAATATCCAGATTCGTTCGGTTTGGATCAGCTAACTTTGCATACAGTTCTTCGTTTTCCACATCCAGAAAATGACCGATCTTCTCTAAAACAGTGACCGTATCAGACTTTTCTTTCGGGTGCTGTCCGATCTTGACGAGCACATCAAACAATTCATCGACATTCGTCAGGTTGAAATTTCCAGCTACAACCAGATTTCTGGTAATCCAGTTGTTCTGTCTCAAAAAGGGGTGACAACTTTCAATACTGTTTCGTCCAAAGGTGCCATAGCGCAAATGTCCAAGGAACAATTCACCCGTAAAACCAGCATTCTTTTTCAAATAATCTGGATCTTTCAACAGTTTGGGATCTTCCTCTGCGATTTGCTGAAAACGTTCATTGATATGGTCGAAAATATCCTGGATAGGGTTCTTATTAATCGATCGATACCTCGAAATGTAGCGCTCACCTGGAAGCATGTCAAATTTTATGTTTGCTACACCAGCACCATCCTGACCGCGATTATGCTGTTTTTCCATAAGCAAATGCAACTTATTCAACCCATAAAATGCACTGCCGTATTTATCAAGATAGTATTGGGTTGGTTTTTTAAGTCGGAGAAGTGCTATTCCGCACTCGTGTTTGATGGCATCGCTCATGGAACTGAAAGCTGAAAATAAGGCGCAAATTTACATTTTTTAACGCGGAACTTAAGCGATATAGTTCAATATTGTTTTCTGAAAAAGCAACCTTTTACATTCACAACGAGTTTAAACCTGTAGCAGCATAATACGTTAGTATTATAAGTAGCAATGAAGTTAATTGAGTAATTTCGGTCTTACGCATGAATCGGATACTTTTTGTGGTGTTAATGCTTTCGTACCTACCTGTCAAAGCACAGGAAGTCTGGTTGCATCCGAATAAAGGCCAGTGGGATTCCAGAATTTACTATGCCGTTGATCTTCAGCAAGGTAAAATGTATGTGGACAGTTCCGGTTTTACTTTTTCTCTCAACGACGCATTAGCTCATCAACATGACCATAAAGAGGAGATTCGTGCTGTTCATTGTCAGGTAATCAAGTTTGATTTTTTTAACAGTAGCTGGAAAGGTGAGCGCAAGGAAAGCACTGAAAGTCAGCATTACAGAAATTACTATTTGGGAAGTGATTCTTCAACATGGCGTCATGACGTGAAAAGCTATGGTAAATCAGAGCTGAAAGAGTTCTATCCCGGTATCGACATGGTGTTGGATGGAAGTGAGAAGAAATTTAAGTATTCCTTTTTAGTGCATCCAGGTGCTGCTGCAGATCAAATTGGTTGGCATATTTCCGGCGCCAATAGGGTTGAATTAAGAGAAGGGAATGTACGGGTGGAAACGGATTTTGGAACGATACAAGAAGAAGCTCCTTCCGCATGGAATTTAGATGCGAGAGGCAACCGAATTCCTGTCGAAGTTCGTTACCAGCTTTTGGACGGTATTTTAAACTATATATTTCCGAATGGCTACGATGAAACGCTGGAACTCGTCATTGACCCCTACCTCGTTTTTAGTACATTTTCCGGATCGACGATGGATAATTGGGGGATGACGGCTACACCTGACCCTCAAGGTAACCTTTATGGGGGTGGTATCGTTTTTAATATGGCTGGAAATTATCCAACCACAACAGGTGCATTTGATGTATCCTTCAATGGCGGAAATAATTATATCTATACCTTTGGTTCTTCAACCTACAACATGTCGGGTTTTGATGCAGCCATCACAAAATTCAACGCTTCAGGAACCGCTCTCATCTATTCAACTTATCTCGGTGGCGCAGGCAATGAAGCACCTCACAGTCTTGTGACAGATGAAAATTCAAATTTGTTTGTCATGGGCGTTACGGGGTCTTCCGATTATCCTACCGTATTTGGTTGTTATGATGTTTCCTTTAACGGCGGACCTGTCATTGCTGAAAATGAACTTGGATATAATGGTGCCGACCTATTCGTCTCAAGGTTCAATGCGGCGGGGTCGGCATTAATAGGTTCTACTTTTGTTGGTGGCACGGGAACAGATGGTATCAATGTGGGTACCCTCAACTATAACTATGGAGATCCATTCAGAGGTGAAATCATCGTTAGAAATGGTTTTGTTTACGTCTCAAGTACAACGCAATCAACAGATTTCCCTACTGTAGGAGCTTCTCAAGGCACGCTAAATGGTGCCCAAGATGCAGTTGTTTTTCGCATGAACAGTGCATTAACCAATATGTCCTGGTCAACTTTTTTCGGCGGATCGGGCTTGGAAACAGGCAATTCTATACAACTGTCATCAAACGGAAACGTTTTTGTAGCTGGAGGCACTACATCTTCAGGATTATCTTTTGTTTCGGGAGAAGATCTCAGTTTTAATGGTGGCCTTTCGGATGGTTACCTGCTCAAATTGCAGGGTAACACGGCAATTGTGATGGCGGGTACCTACATGGGCATGTCTGAATACGATCAGGCGTATTTTGTCCAGCTTGATCTTGATGATTACGTATATGTTTATGGACAGACTGAAAGCTCCTGGCCCATTTCATCTGGTGTTTTCGGAATCGCAAATTCCGGGCAATTTATACGGAAATACAATAACTCACTCACACTTACCCAATGGACAACCATGCTGGGCGCCGGGACAGGACACCCTGAAATTTCACCTACGGCTTTTTTGGTTTCGGATTGCTACGATATCTACCTGTCAGGTTGGGGTGGTATTATCAATTCCTCATACAGCAATCAGGCGGCCTACAGCACCACAAATGGCTTACCGACAACACTTGGATCCTATCAAGGCACGACAAATGGATCCAATTTTTACATCGCTGTGCTGGATCAGGATGCAACACTATTGAAATATGCCACGTTCATGGGCGGTGTAACCAGCAGTTACAACCATGTGGATGGAGGTACAAGCCGGTTCGATAAATCCGGTCGCATCTATCACGCTGTTTGCGGTGCGTGTGGCGGTAGTGATTATGGTTTTACAAGTACCCCTGGTGTTTGGTCACCAACCAATCAAAGTTCTAATTGCAACCTTGCCGCTTTCAAGTTTGAGTTAAGTACGATCGAAGCGATAGTCGCAACACCGCAGTCATTAGTGTGTCTTCCGGATCCGGTTGTTTTCAGCAATAATAGCTCAAATGGAAATTCTTTTCTCTGGAATTTCGGAGATGGCACTACATCAAATCAGGTGAATCCTTCGCATGTTTATCCAGGTCCTGGTGACTACGATGTGTTGTTGGTTGTTTCTGACTCCAATGGTTGTTTTACACCAGATTCTGTCCAGTTTGTTGTTCATATTGGTGATTTTCAGGGCGGTGTGATCCAACCGACACAACCTGTTTGTCCGGGAACAGCATATCAAATGGAAGCATATGGGGGCGCTGTTTATCAATGGACTCCTGCCGAAGTTCTTGATGACCCATCGAGTCCCACCCCAATTGCCACTGTGTATCAAACAACCACGTTCACGGTGGTTATTTCCGACAGTTGCGGGGTGGATACGGTAAGTGCAACGCTACTGGTTTATCCTGTAAATGCATCTGCGTCAAATGATACTTCTGTATGCATTGGCAACAGTGCTTTTTTGGAAGCACAGGGAGGGGTGTCCTATGTTTGGTCACCTACACAGACCTTGAACAATGCGAATAGTCCGAACCCAATAGCTACACCAGATTCCAACACCACTTATTCAGTCGTTATTACGACGATTAATGGATGCAAGGCCTATGATACTGTTCAGGTAGATGTATTTTATGATCCTCCAATTCCGGTGTTGATCGACTCAATTTACATGTGCAGAGGTGCTTCCGTGGATGTGACAGCTTCAGGGGGCGATTCTTATGTATGGTCTCCGTCAAGTGGGATAAGTTCCACTACTGCGGCCACGGTAAGTTTGTCACCTCAAGACGATCAATGGTATCATTGTGATTTTTATAATGCCTGTGGTTTTGCCCGAGACAGTGTATTTGTAGATGTTCTTGATGCACAAGTGTTTGCATATGGAGATACCACGATCTGTCCCGGCGGGGCTGCGCATCTTTGGGCAGAAGGAGCTGTAGTGTATGCGTGGTCACCAATAACAATTTCAGAGGTTGCAGATGCCTCAAGCGTATATGCCTCTCCGTTGATTGCAACTGTTTATACTGTGACAGGAACAGATATTAACGGTTGTACAGCGTCCGACGAAGTATATGTTCAATTGTACGAGAATCCTGTGGTATACGCTTCAACGGATGTCTACGCGGTGCTTGGAGATGAAGTTCAGGTTTCAGCAAGCTCTCCGGTCGCCGGTACCTATCAATGGTCCCCGCAGGAAAATGTGAGTTGTGTGAACTGTTCGTCTCCAATTACGCATGCAGGACAGAATATCACCTATACCGTTCTGTTTACAGATCAAAATGGATGCACAGCGATCGACTCAGTGACTGTTTTTTATGAGCCATTGATTTATGTGCCCAATACATTCACGCCAAACGATGATGAAGAAAACCAGGGATTTCGTGTTATTGCGAGTAACATTACTGATTTTCAAATGCTGATCTTCAACAGGTGGGGAGAACTGATCTTTGAAATGGATGATCTGAACGACTATTGGGACGGAACGTACAAAAGCTTAAGATGTCAGGATGGTACCTACACCTGGAAGATTACCTATACAGATCTGATGTACCACCGTTACGAGCGAACGGGGCATGTCAATCTGATTCGATAACAGCTAGTCTACAAAACGATCATCAACTTCCATGACATGACCGCATTCAGTGCATGTCCTCATTTCTTCTGAGGAATAGAATTCCTTGAATCTCGGTAGAAAATCGTTTTCAATATTACTCAATGGGAAGCGGTACTCTTTCAATTTGTTGTTGCACTTTTCGCAATACCACATCAAACCATCGATCAAATCTGTTCCTTTTCGAACTTTCTCTATGACAAGTCCCACCGTATTTGCTCCACGAATGGGTGAATGTGGCGTGTTGCCCGGTAATAGGAAAATGTCACCCTCTTTTATGACAATGTCTTTCGCCTTACCATCTTCCTGAATCCGAACAGTGATGTCACCTTCGATCTGATAGAAGAGCTCCTCACTTTCATTGTAATGGTAATCCTTTCGGGCATTTGGTCCACCGACGATCATGACAATAAAATCACCTGCATTCACATAAAGATTTTTATTAGAAACCGGTGGTTTCAGTAAATCCCGGTTCTCATCAATCCATTTTTGAAGGTTAAAAGGTGCAAGCATAGTTCAAGAATTATTCAACGATCAGTTTGTGTATGTAACGTTCTCCGTCCTGTATAATTTGAAGAATATAAATACCGGTTGTTGCGTTCGATAGCTCCAGTTGAATCTCTTTTGCAGATTCGGATTTTTTGAAAGCGACTTCGCGACCATGAAGATCTGTTACCGTGAGTTTGCCACCAAATGGATCTTCAGTAATGATATTGAATTTTCCCTTGGATGGATTTGGGTATACCAGAATCTCATTTTTCGAAAGGTCCTCAATGCTTGCTGTACAGTTATTTACTATGACAATGATATTCGCGGTATCATCCGGACACACCCCGTTACTTGCGATATAGTCATAATTGAATTGTCCCGGAATCGCACTGGTTGTTATAATGCTACTTGTCAGTGGCTGGTTCGAAGGATTGTACCAGGTACCTCCCAGGTCTACGTTTCCTGAAAGTCCCGCAAGAAGATTGATAGTTTCAAGCTTGCAGGCATTGATCGTACCATCATTTCCTGCACTGGACGGACCAAAAACATGAACTTGTGTTACTGAAGTATCCTGTAAACAGCCACTTTGAACGACATACTGAAAATCAAATGTCTGATAGGCCACACCGCTTGTATTCCATACAGATCCCAACAACCCAAAAGTAGGTATGGTCTCATACCATGTGCCGCCTGCATCATATCCGGTAATACCATCATACAGATCTACTGTTGCCCCGTTACACACATCAATGACACCTGAAGAATTTCCTGCTGATAGGGTGAGTTCAGAAATCGAAATTGAGAACGGCCCACTGGCGTAGGTGTTTCCGGAGTCATAAAGCAAATAATACGTGTTGCCTGGTATGAGTCCACACAACGTGAAATTCGGTGCGTATGGATTAACAAAATTGAAATCGACATCATTGTCATTTCCACCCACAAAATTGAAAGTAGAGAAATCTGAGCATGTTCCTACTTCGTAAACAGCTACCTGACCATCCATGACTTTATCAAGGCAGGAAATAGAAACGTTTCCGGAGGCTGGTGCTTCGAATGTAAACCAAACCGTATGCTCAAGAGATGAGTTGCCCCAACCATTTGATTCATTCAACCCTGTCGCAGGAGGAGCAATGCTATTTTCTCCTGTTTCAACTGACGCAGCGCCATTGGTGTAGAAGTTGGTGCTCCCATCTACAGGAATTGCCAATGGGGAGCAGACAATATCATTCGTTGGAGTAGTCGTAATACAGCCAATGGTTGCTTCCCAGCCACTTTCAGTTACTGATGCGTCTGAATTGAATACAAAAGTTAAACTTCCATCTGCAGCACTTGACGTAATGGCTCCAGGATTCTCACCAAATGTCCCCATTAATGGGGCTGCTGTGCTGTTTCCATTGTATACTGTCAAATCATCACAACATTCTTCAAGTGAGAATCCGTTGAAAACGATTTGCAAAAATGCCCCTGGCGTGGAAGGAGTAATCGTATAAGTCAATGAGAGTTCATCGTTGGCATAGTTTGAAGTAGCGCCCCCGCTATCATAAAAATTACCACTACACGCCGTCGTGCTGCCATTTGACATGATCACACAATTACCCATGTCCACCAATAATGGGGTAGAGGCCACCGGTGTTCCTGCTGAACACGTAACAATACACATATAATACGTAGCACTGGTTTGTGTTGCTGAATAAGATGAACCGGTTGCACCAATAATACCACTGTAAGAAACACCATCACTTGATGATTGCCATTGGTAGGTTAGACCAGTTCCCAAGGAAGCGCCTGAAAGTGACAAGGTGAACGGAGATCCCGGGCAGGCAGTCTGAACAGATGCTATGACTGTACCGGCAATTGCAGGGTCAGTACAGGCAAAGGAAGGACCGTTATTGGTGGTCGTTACGTTACGACAATTATTTTCGGTACCACAAGCTGAACTTGTATTCACATGGATATAATAGGACCCTGTGGACGGAGCTGTCCAAGTAAGGGGTTGTACACCAAAGGCTACAACCGGACCTGTTGAAGACCCTGAATGCACTGTAAAGAAATCAGAGGTTATGGAACTCGTCGTGGTGTAACTATAACCTGCCACAACACCATCCCAGGTTCCGTATTCACCAGCATAGTGACAATTGATCATGTCGTTCGAACCAACAACTGAGGTGAGGGTTCCTGTTCCGTAAGAAGTTGAATTGGTACATTGAGCGATGGCAATTGAGCCTTTTATCGCAAGAACTGAGAATAACAGGAGTGTGTATAGGTGTTTCATCTTGTCTATGATTTGTGCTACGTTAAAGTGGCGAAGTTAATAAATCTAATTCGATTTTTATTCAACGACATGTTATGCCTACTTTTGCTCAAAAAAAAACAACAATGGAACTCTCATTGAAAGGAAAAACAGCATTGGTTTGTGGAAGTACGCAAGGAATTGGTTTGGCAACCGCGAAAGAACTTGCTTCACTTGGAGCTACTATCATTTTAGTAGCAAGAAATGAGGAGCAATTGTGCAAAGTACAAGAAATACTTGATTCGACCAATGGTCAAAAACATAGTTATTTGGTGGCTGACTTTAGTAAGCCTGATGAATTGAAACAGGTGATTAACCGTTTTGTAACAGAGGGTAACAAGGCGCACATCCTTGTAAACAATACAGGCGGTCCAAAAGGTGGTGCGATTAAAGATGCTGCAACTGATGAGTTTCTGATGGCCTTCAATCAACATCTGATCTGCAATCATATTTTAGTTCAAGCACTTTATCCCGGAATGATTGCGGAAGGTTATGGTCGTATTATCAATGTGATTTCAACCTCCGTGAAGCAGCCATTACCGAATCTGGGTGTTTCCAATACGATCCGAGGCGCTGTGGCAAACTGGAGTAAAACCCTGGCAAATGAATTAGGTGGTTTTGGCATCACTGTAAACAATGTGCTACCGGGTGCAACGAATACATCCAGGTTGCAGTCAATTGCCTCAGTGAAGGCGCAACAACACAATGAAACGGTTGATCAGGTCTTCGAAGAAATGGCAGCTGAGACACCCATGAAACGCATTGCAAAACCTGAAGAGATCGCTGCGGCAATTGCTTTTCTTGCTTCTCCTGCGGCATCGTACATCAACGGTATCAACGTTCCTGTAGATGGCGGACGCACCAAATCACTCTAAAGTGCTATCGAATGCAGTTGATGTGACCGGTAATCAGGATGTCACGTCCTGAATTTGTTTTGTAGTTGATCTTCCAGATATAAGTTCCATCCTGAACCGGGCTTCCCTTATACGTGCCATCCCATTGGAAATCGCGTTCATTTGATTCAAAAATAAGTTCACCCCAGCGGTCAAAAATGCGCACTCGAAGGTATTCGACACCAACGGTGCTTGCTTCAAACAAATTGTTAAATCTGAATCCATCAGGCGTAAAGGTGTTCGGGACATAAACATAGTAGCCTTCTTCGATTGTAATTGGCTTTACGATGGTGTCTTTACATCCTTTGAGATCAGTGGCAATAAGTGTAATGCTATAAGTGCCCGGTTCATCGTAAACGTTATTCGGATTTACGATCGTTGAAGAATTTCCATCACCAAAATACCATTGATAACTGTAACCATTTGTAGTAAGATTCTGAAAGGTGATTGGCAGGTCATCAAACAAAGTTTGACTTGTGACTGTAAAATTTGCATTCGGGCGCACAACACTTACCGTAGTGCTGCCAGACACTATGAACGTTTGGCATTCATCCGAAACATTCACATGATAAATAGAAGTTTGGCTTGGTTTAACCCAAATAGAGGCGGTTGTTTCGCCTGTTTCCATCCATTCGTAATAATATTGACCATAACCTCCAGTTGCCGTTACAGATAAGTTGACGCTGTCACCAGGACAGATTTCCAGGTTTGGGGTCATGGTGATAAGCAGTGGTGGGCTTGTAATGGTATAGATCACATCTGCTGTGGTTATTATACCACATTGATCTGTCACGGTAACGGTGTAGGTGGTTGTTTGAGATGGTGTAACGATCTGGGTACTCTGGTTACCAAGGCTATTCGCGTTATTGTCTGTCCATTGATAGGAATAACTACCTGCGCCCCCTGTAACATTGGTTTCGAGCTGCGTGGGTAAATAGGGACAAATTTCAGTGATATCAGCGGTTTCATTTATAACTATTGGCGGATAAACCGGCACATTGATGGTGCCTGAACCTGTCGCAGTTTGATTCAAACAATTGTCCGTAACAGAAACAGTGTATGTCTGTGTGCTGGTAGGGGTAACGTAGATAGAGGATGTTGTTTCTCCTGTATTCCAGTCGTAAGTGTAGGGTCCAACACCACCTGTGGCATTAGCAATGAGTTCAACATCGTCTCCGGGACATACAATAGTGCCAGTTTCCACGCTAACATTTACCGGCTGTACATCTCCAATACTTAAATCTATACTGATGGGATTGACATTGCCACATGCGTCTGTAATCTGAAAAGCGATTGAGATGGTTTCTTCAGTTTCAGTTAAGGCATCTGCGAATGCATCCAGCGTCATGGTGATAGTTGTCTGTCCTGCTGGTATGGTCACCGATGAAGGTAAAGCTGTGTAATCGGTTCCTGATGTCGCGGTTCCGGATACACTAATTGGGATGGTGAGTGCCGAATTCGTATTACCGCCCCGTTCAATGGTGATTACCGTAGATACGCATCCTTCTGCCATTTCATCCGGATTGGACGGAAAAGCCTGTTGGGACAATTCATAACTAATTTCAACAGGCGTGTTTGAAGACAAGGAATTTGCTTCCAGGAAAATTCCTGAATCGTAAATACCATCACCAACATCGGCTATGGCCAATATCAAATGATAGGTCTGGCCGCATTGAACTTTTGAAGAGGCAGTCAAAACATCTGTAAAACCATCATACTGAATGTAGGTAGGAGACGAATTATAGGGCGCTGAATTTCCATCACCGTTATTATTGAAATAGGACGAGTTTGTGACTTGGTTAACGTTGTTAATGGAAACAATTGATCCCGAAGGTAGTCGGGCGATATTCTGAACCCCGCTGATCCCGGGACCTGAAATGAAAAAGCCAAATACATCATTGTAGGAGGAGTTGTTTGGTGGTGCGAATTCCGGATATTCCTCAGATCCAAAAACGTATTTAAACCGAACCGTGTCCGAATAAGGAATGAAATCAAATTCCAGCGTTGCCGCATTGTATGTTTGGGTGCCGCCAATGATTCCTGTAAGCAATCCTGAACCACCATAACTATTATCTACACCTGAATTAGCCAGATTGTTTGGTCCTTGAGGTCCTGCTCCATTATTGTATGTCGTACCGGTCGTCATGACTATACCGCTATTGATTCCGAGGGTTGTTCCTGCAGCGGTAAATTGACTTATGGCAGATGGACTGCCATTGTAAAGTATGTTGGATACCGTGACGCCAGGACCAAGTAACACATTCTGAACCAACGAAGCGGCAGGAGCTCCGGGTGTGGTAATAAGCTGAGCACAAACAGAATTTATTGTTCCGAGAGCGATTAAAAAAGCTATATGAAAAACTGCTTTCAACTTAAATGTGCCGGATTAATTTTTTGTGTCAAGGTCTTGTCAAAAAGCACACCACAATTTCTAAACGTAAAAACTAGAAAGGTGTTGCTTCATTTTCAAATAATTTCGGTGTTTTTCAGAATTAATTCAGGAATGTATTCCTTGCAGCGAACAAAGGTTGAAGTAAATCCCTTTTTGAGCCAGCAGATCAGCATGTTTTCCTCGTTCCTTGATTTCTCCTTTGGAGAGCACAATGATTTCATCGGCATTGCGGATGGTAGAAAGCCTGTGTGCGATGATGAGGGTTGTACGGTCTTTCATCAGGACATCGAGTGCATCCTGCACCAATTTTTCTGATTCTGTATCCAGGGCCGACGTAGCTTCATCGAGGATGAGGATTGTAGGGTTTTTCAAGACAGCTCGAGCGATGCTGATGCGCTGACGCTGACCGCCGGATAGTTTTCCTCCTCGCTCTCCGATATTTGTTTCGTAACCTTGTTCCATTGCTGAAATAAATTCGTGGGCATTGGCAATTTTTGCCGCTTCTATAATCTCTTCCATGGTGGCGTCAGGCATGCCGAAAGCGATGTTTTCGCGCGCCGATGCATTGAACAATATGGATTCTTGGGATACAATGCCGATGTGTCCTCGTAGGTCTCGGATCGCGCAGTTTTTCAGTGGAATATCATCGAAGTAAACCGTGCCTTCAGTGGCGTCGTAAAATCTGGGTAGCAAATCTCCCATTGTTGATTTTCCACTTCCTGATTCTCCCACCAGTGCAACACTTTTCCCAACAGGTAATTCAAGTGTTATGTTTCGCAAAACCCATTCCTCCTGGTATTTGAATGAAACGTTCTCATAGCGAATGGAGCGCGCAAGCGTCGGTAATTTGACCGGGTCCTGTATTTCAATGATCTTTTCATCACTGTCAAGGATCTCATTGATGCGATCTTGTGACGCTTTGGCCTTGTTGAGGAAGCCAATATTGGTTGAGATTCCCTGAATTGGCCTGAGAAGTTGGGAGAACACAATGATGAACGTAATGAATACTTCTCCAGTTAACGTGTTGTCTGCCGTCATGTCGATGATCATGGAGCCGCCAAACCAAACGAGACTTAACATGACACCTGCACCGAGCGTTTCATTCAATATAGGCGAAAGGTCTCTCTTTCTGAAAGTTTTTGTGATGAGTTGCTGGTGTCTTAGGTTTACTTTTTGGAACGCAACATAGATCTGGTCTATGGCATTGAACGCTTTAATGATCCTGATGCCTCCCAGTCCCTCTTCTATACTGGAGAATAGCAGTCCCATTTGTTCCTGGCCGCTTTTAGCTGTTCGTTTCAGACTTTTACCGATGCGTGAAATTACGAGCGCCGAAACCGGAAGAAGAATAAACGAGATCGCTGTGAGTTGTGGACTCAAATAAATGAGTGTTCCCACATTAATAATGATTGCAATTGGTTCTCGGTAAATCAATTCAAGGATGGCCACAACGGCAATTTCGATCTCACCTACATCACTGTTCATTCGGGCCATGATATCGCCTTTCCGCTCGTTGCTGTAGAATGAAAGCGGCAGGATCAAAGCCTTGTAAAACAATTGATCGCGAAGGTCTCTTACAACTGCCATACGCAATTCGGATTGATGCCAAACGGCGCCGTAACGAAACAGATTCTTCAGAAAAAACGCTGTAAACACTGAAATGCATACAAAGAACAAAGCCTGTTTTGGATCCGTGTTCACCATGTCCTGCATAAAATATTGATAGCTATTCTTGGCGTAACCCACGATACCACCCAATGAGCCGTTCCATTCAGGTTTTACAAGATCATAATGCTTCGTTGGATTGAAGATCAGCTGTAAGAACGGTATGAAAAGCACCAATGACAAAAGATTGAAAAGCACAAACAATAAGTTGCACAAGATCACCAGGATGGCTCTGCCGCGATAGGCGAAGGTGTATCGGTAGATCTGAAGAATGTCTTTCATCGACGCAAAGATAAGTTTTGTTTCACAAGGGTGCCCCGATGGGACCAAGTATTCGTATTTTTGCGGCATGGGTTCGATTCGACAAAATAAGATCGAAGGGGTCATTCAGGAAGAAATGGCGCTCTTTTTTCAGAAAAATGCAAGAGAGGTTTGCCTCGGAGCAATGGTGTCTGTGACAGCAGTAAGAGTAACGGCTGATCTGTCGCTTGCAAAATGTTACCTTTCAGTGTTTGCCGGACCAGATAAAAAAGTGGTGCTTGAAAATATACGACAGCATACCGGGAAGATCAGGGGAGAAGTAGGGAAGAGATTAAAGAACATGCGCAAGATCCCGGATCTGGCTTTTTACATCGATGACTCCCTGGACTACGCAGCTGAGATCGATTCGCTTCTCAAAAAGAAATAGGTCATCAACGTTTCTTATTACATAGCCCGAAGGTATCTTTCCTCCAAAAGGAAAAAAAATGTGATCAATCTGATCACAAGAATTTCTGTCATCGGCATCGCGATCATTACCGCTTCACTTGTCGTGTTATTGTCAGCATTTAACGGTATTGAGGGAATGATCGAGAAGCTTTACTCGGATTTTGACCCGGATATAACGATCAGGTCAGCTACCGGAAAAACTTTTCCACAGGAAACGATTTCTCTGGATGAACTGAAAAAGGTGCATGGAATTAAATCCACATCACGTGCCATAGAAGAGGTTGTTGTCATAAAGCACGAGAAGAAATGGGTGAATGCTTCAATGATTGCTGTGGATTCATCTTTTTTGGCCATGTCAGGATTGACGGCCAGATCCTCCAATGGAAGTTATATTCATATGGTTGATGGTTATCCTGCCTTATCTTCGGAAAATTTGACTTTTGGCATCATCGGCGCAACATTACTGGATAAACTTGGAGGATTTATCCCCGAAAGAACAGGCTTCGAACAAGTGCTGATCTATGCCCCAAAACGCGATGCAAAAGTTCGTATTGGTTCAAATCCGTTCAATACCAGTCAGCTCAACATCTCAGGACGAATGAATTTTAACCGGGAGGTAAATGCTGAAAAGCTGGTCGTTCCTTTTTCATTTGGGTCGGAAATACTAAATTATGAAAGCGATATGACCTCGGTCTATGTCGATGTAAAAGAGGGTTACACTAATGAGGAAGTCAGTGAGAGTCTGAAAATAGTACTGGGTAAGGGATTTACAGTTAAAACAAGCTACGAAAAGAACGAGTTGATTTTCAAAACAAGTAAGTCTGAAAAATTGATGGTAATTGTCATACTTGTATTCATCTTCATTCTGGCCGCATTTAATTTAATTGCTTCCCTGACCATGTTGTTTGTGGAAAAAAAGGACAACATTTCTACCATGATCGCTTATGGGGCCAACTATAAAATGATCTTCAGGATCTTTTTTTACGAAGGATTATTGATTTGTGGAAGAGGGATCTTTTTTGGGATAATCCTCGGTTACCTAATTTGCACCTTACAGATCTATGGCTCCCTGCTGGAAATGCCAAATACCGGAGGCGAACCCTTTCCTGTTCAGATCTCTTTTTCTGATGGCTTAATCATTCTTGTTCTGGTGTCAACCCTGAGCTTTATCTTTTCTTTTTGGCCGGTTAAATACCTGATGAAACGGAATTTCGGAACTTTGAAATTCTGATTTTAAAAACTGTTAAAAAAATATGTTTTGCAGTTGAATACTTTTTCGGTTTAAAGGTCTATCTTTGCGCCCAAATTCGAGCGGGTTTTTGCCCGAATCGCTTTAACTAACTTAAAAAGGCACGAAAATGTCGGGAATTAAAGGTACAGTTTCACAGGTGATCGGACCTGTTGTGGATGTGAGCTTCGAAAAAGGAGTATCACTTCCGAATATTTATGACGCACTTGAAGTGGTAAAGGCTGATGGAACAAAAGTGGTTCTTGAAGTTCAGTCTCACGTAGGAGAGAATGCAGTTCGTGCAATCTCCATGGATTCAACAGATGGTTTCCGAAGAGGAATGGCTGTTGTGTCTACAGGTAGTGCGATCAAAATGCCTACAGGTGACCAGATCAAAGGTCGTTTGTTCAATGTCGTAGGTGAAGCGATCGATGGAATTAATGCAGTTGACAACGCGAATGGACTTCCAATCCACCGTGAAGCACCAAAGTTCGACCAACTTTCTACAGCTACAGAAGTACTTTTTACAGGAATCAAAGTGATCGACTTGATCGAGCCTTATGCAAAAGGTGGTAAGATCGGTCTTTTCGGTGGTGCCGGTGTAGGTAAAACCGTACTTATCCAGGAATTGATCAACAACATCGCTAAAGGTCACGGTGGTCTATCTGTGTTTGCAGGTGTTGGTGAGCGTACAAGAGAAGGAAATGACTTGCTTCGAGAGATGTTGGAGTCAGGAATTATCCGTTATGGAAAAGACTTCATGCACTCTATGGAAGAAGGTGGTTGGGATTTGACAAAGATCGACCTTGAAGAAATGAAAGAATCCAAAGCGACGTTTGTTTTCGGTCAGATGAATGAGCCTCCTGGAGCACGTGCTCGTGTAGCGCTTTCAGGTTTGACTCTTGCTGAATACTACCGTGATGGTGAAGGAGATGGACAAGGAAAAGACATCCTTTTCTTCGTAGATAATATCTTCCGATTCACTCAGGCAGGTTCTGAGGTATCGGCTCTTCTAGGTCGTATGCCTTCAGCGGTAGGTTACCAGCCAACGTTGGCTTCTGAGATGGGTGCAATGCAAGAGCGTATTACTTCAACAAAGAATGGTTCGATTACTTCCGTGCAGGCGGTTTACGTACCTGCGGATGACCTTACCGATCCAGCTCCGGCAAATACGTTTGCTCACTTAGATGCTACAACGGTATTGTCTCGTAAAATTGCTGAGTTAGGAATTTATCCTGCGGTAGATCCATTGGATTCTACTTCTCGAATCTTAACCCCTGAGATCGTTGGTGAAGAGCATTACAACTGTGCACAGAGAGTGAAAATTACCCTTCAGCGTTACAAAGAACTTCAGGATATCATTGCTATCTTGGGTATGGATGAGTTGTCTGAAGAAGATAAATCTGTGGTTCACAGAGCGCGTCGTGTTCAGCGTTTCTTGTCACAGCCGTTCCATGTAGCTGAACAGTTTACAGGTATACCTGGTGTTCTTGTGGATATTCAGGAAACGATCAAGGCATTTAACGCAATCCTTGATGGTCAATATGACAAGTATCCTGAAGCAGCATTCAACCTTAAAGGAGGTATTGAAGACGTTATCGCTGCAGGAGACAAAATGTTGGCTGAAGTTTAATCGTTGAAATACAAATTACGATGCGTTTAGAAATCATAACTCCTGAACAAGAAATCTTTAAAGGAGAAGCAGAAGCAGTTCAGCTCCCTGGACTTGATGGTTCTTTTCAGGTATTGAATGGTCACGCTCCGATTATTTCTGGTTTGTCTACCGGAACGGTAAAAGTTGATTTGGCTGCACCGTTCGAAGCAGGTGAGAAAACAAGCAATCTGATTCAGAAGGATGGTTCAAATGCCAAAGTGATCAGAGTAACCATTAAGGGAGGCGTGATGGAAATGTTCAATAACAAAGTGATCATACTTGCCGAGTAATACTAAATAAACCTTTTGAAGAGGGATCCGGATTCCGGTTCCCTCTTTTTGTTAAAATGAAGTGGCATAAAAAGTCGGAATTGAAATGCAAGATTCTTTGCCTATTTTCGTTCTAGGTTTTCGATATGAGTTTGCTGGATAACATAGATCTGAATAATACCCCAAGTCATGTGGCTATCATCATGGATGGCAATGGTCGTTGGGCTAAAAAACAAGGTCAGCAGCGTCTTTACGGCCATAATTTTGGCGTAGAATCCATCCGCGAAACACTCAAGGCTGCTCGTGAACTAAAAGTCAAATACCTCACGCTTTATGCGTTTTCAACTGAAAACTGGAGCCGTCCCAAGGAAGAGGTCGAAGGACTTATGGATCTTTTAGTCAGATCCCTTGCCAATGAGATCAAAGAATTGTCAGAAAGCGGTGTGCGCTTGATGACAATAGGCGATATTGACGGATTACCTCAGAATTGCAAGGAAGAACTGCTCGAAGCGCAGGAATTCACTAAAAATAATAAAGAGCTTCATCTGATTCTTGCCTTGAATTACAGCGCGCGATGGGAAATCGTTAATGCGGTTAAGAAAATTGCGATTGACGTTAAAAATGGATCAATAGACCCATATTCTGTGGATTCCGACTTGATCAGCGAACACATGACAACCCGAAATATTCCGGATCCTGAGTTGTTGATCAGGACAAGTGGCGAACATCGTATCAGTAATTTCTTACTTTGGCAAATTGCCTATACCGAATTTCATTTTACAGAGGTGTTGTGGCCGGATTTTAGAAAAGAAGATTTCTACAAAGCAGTGCTTGATTACCAGTCAAGAGAACGCAGGTTTGGAATGGTTTCAGAACAATTGACATAACGTGAGGTACATTCTGTTTATAGGGTTAGTACTGATTCAGTTGTCCGGACTGTCGCAGGAGGAGCCGTTTGCTATCGGTGATCTGGAAGTGGACTTTAAAAACCCAAAACAATACGAGATTGGTCCAATAAAGATTGAGGGAGCAGATAATTATGACCATCAAGCCATAAAATTGATCGCCGGATTGAAGCAAGGTCAAAAGATCAATGTCCCTAGTGACCAGCTAGCTAAAGCAATTCGAAATCTCTGGAATGAGGGTATTTTTTCAGATGTCGAAATTTTTGCTGAAAAAGAAGTTGCAGGTGTCATTTATCTTGTTATTAAGGTGACCCCGAGACCAAAACTCTCCCGTTTTAAATTCAAAGGGATCAACAAACGAGATGCAGACAAGATAAGGGAAGAAATTACGCTGTATTCAGGAAAAACAATAACGGAGAATCTGATCTATCAGACAGAGAGCAAGATTAAAGGGTATTTCCGAGAAAAAGGATTTTACACCGTAGGTGTGAAGATCAATCGTGTCACTGATACATTAATGAACAACTCTGAGATCTTTCTGATTGATATCAATAGAGGAGATCGGATTGGGATCAAAGAAATTTCATTTGAAGGCGTACACAGTGTTCCCGAGTGGAAATTGAAAATGGCAATGAAGGATACCAAAGAAAAGAAACTTTGGAGATTTTTTAAACGGTCAAAATATACTGAAGCCTCCTATCAGAAAGATAAGCTGGCAATGCTTGAGAAATTCAACGCGATTGGTTTGAGGGATGCTGCCATTAAGTCTGACACGGTATTTCTCTCCGATGGCAAATTGTTCATTAAAATGAAGATCGAAGAAGGCGGAAAATACTATTTCGGCGATATCGACTGGATTGGAAACACTAAATTCAGATCTTCCTACCTCGATAGTACGCTGGGTATTAAACGTGGTGATGTTTACAACAAAACATTGCTGGATCAGCGTCTGAATATGAGTCAGGATGGCAGGGATATTTCTTCCTTGTACATGGACAGAGGTTACCTCTTCTTTCAGGTAATTTCCGTTGAAACCAATGTGAACGATAATTATATCAATTACCAGATGCGCATCATTGAAGGAAAAGAGGCGCGGGTAAGACGTATCATTATCAAAGGAAACAGTAAAACGAACGACCATGTCATCAGGCGTGAAATTCGAACAAAACCGGGAGACCTCTTTAACAGGAACGATATCATCAGAACGCAACGTGAATTGGCCCAACTTGGCTTTTTCAATGAACAAGGTTTTCAGGTGAATCCGATTCCGAATCCTGCTGATGGAACAGTAGATATTGAATATGTTGTGGAGGAAAAATCTTCTGATCAGATCGAGTTGTCAGGAGGATATGGTGGCGCCGGACCAACTGGTTCTGCAAGAATTATTGGCACTCTAGGATTGACTTTTAATAATTTTTCTACGAAGAATATTTTTAAGAAAGGCGCATGGTCTCCATTGCCAGGTGGTGATGGTCAGCGACTTTCCATCAGAGCACAAACCAACGGGCGCTATTATCAAGGCTATAATTTTTCGTTTACAGAACCATGGCTTGGTGGTAGAAAACCAAACTCCTTATCCTACTGGATCAATCACACCGCTATCGGTAACGGATATTTACCATCAAATGCATTGTATAATGGCGTGCAGATCACGGGGACAGGTATTGGCCTTGGTCGTCGCAAAAAATGGCCGGATGATTATTTTACCGCTTATTACGAGTTGAGTTACCAGTACTATGATGTTTTTAATTACGCCTATTTCCCAATTTTCTCGAACGGGTATGCGAATGATATCGCTTTAAAATATGTACTTCAGCGAAGCTCTGTGAGTGCACCGATCTACCCGCAGTCGGGATCCAATATTACGTTCACAGCGAAAAGCTCGATTCCGTATTCCTTGTTTGATTCCAAAAGTGATTATTCAGGGCTGACCTCTCAAGAGCGTTACAAATACCTGGAATATTTTAAAATTAAATTTACAAGTGAGTGGTTCTTACCATTGACTTCAGATAAGAAACTCGTGCTAATGCCGCGGATAGGACTGGCTTTCATGGGAGCTTATTCAAAAACCAAGGGCTTGTCGCCATTTGAAAGGTATTCTCTCGGAGGTAGTGGACTAACAGGTATCAACCAGCTGGGCGGGCGTGAGATCATTGCACTTAGAGGATATGAAGATAATTCCATTTCGTCAACAGGTGGAGATCCTATCATTGCAAAGTATACGCTTGAATTGCGTTATCCGATCTCGTTGAATCCATCAGCAACCTTTTATGCCATGGTATTCGGTGAAGCTGGAAATACGTTCCCAAGTATTGATAAGTTCAATCCATTCAATGTGAAACGAGCGGCTGGAGTAGGTATTCGTATCTTCCTTCCTATGTTCGGGATGCTTGGTCTGGATTATGGTCTTGGCTTCGATAAACTTGATTATTGGTCGAATGATGCACAGCGTACCACGATCAATAACAGTATTGATCAGAAAGGATTCTATCCTAAGTTGACCTTTACCATCGGTATGAATCTTGGTGAACTTTAATTCAGTGAACACAATAAATTGATTAAATTCGCCGTTCGGCTTGAAAATTCGATCATGAAAAAGCTCGTAATAATATGTTTTCTGGTATTTGGCACAACCTTTGTCATGGGCCAGAAGTATGCGTATATCGACTCTGACTTTATTCTGGGAAACGTTCCGGAATACAAGGAGTCAAAGGAGAAACTGGATAAACTTGCGGAGCGCTGGACGGAAGAGATTGAAGGTCGCTATGAAGAGTTGAAGGTAAAAAAGGACAATTTTGCGAGAGAAGAAGTCCTTTTACCGAATGAAGAGAAGAATAAACGCAAGGAGGAGATCAGCAAACTGGAAACAGAGGCGATGGAAATGCAAAAAATGCGTTTCGGTGTGAATGGAGACTATTTTCAAAAACGTCAGGAACTGATCAAACCCATCCAGGACAGAGTTTTTGATGCGATGCAGAAAGTGGCCTCAAAAAGGAATTACACATTTGTGTTCGACAAAGCAAATCAGAGTAATCTGGTATATGCGGATAGTAAATATGATATAAGTGACGAAGTTCTTAAGGAGATGGGTATCACAAGTACAAACAAACAGTAAAGTAAACAAAAAATGAAAAAGTTGTTATTAGCCCTGGCGGTTATTTGTAGTGTAGGAATGGCAAATGCACAATCAAAAGTGGCACATGTGAATTCACAAAAATTGTTAGATACGCTTCCTTCACGTAAAGATGCTATGAATAAACTTAAAGAATTCGAAGCGAATGGTGTTAGAGAATTGCAAGAGATGGAAGCAGATTTGAATTCCGCGTATGCCAAATACGAAAAAGACCGTCCGAACATGATTCAGGCACAAATTAAAATTGAGGAGGACAAACTCATGAAGAAGCAGCAAAATCTTCAGGAGCGTGAGCAATCGCTAAATCAGGAAATGCAGATCCTTTCGCAGGAATTGAACAAACCGATTTTGGAACGTGTACAGAAGGCTGTCGAGATCGTTTCAGACAGAAAGAAACTGAACTATGTCATAGATGAATCGGTAACACTTTATTTTAAAGGTGGAATGGACATCACCGGTGAAGTTTTGACAGAATTGTTAAGACTGGACGCTGAGGCGATGAAAAAATAGGTTTTATAAATAATCGTAAAAGGGGGCTAAGTGAAAACGAAGCCCCCTTTTTTTGTAGCTTTGAGTGATCATGGAAGTGAAAGGTCCGATTGGTGTATTTGATTCTGGTTATGGAGGTCTAACTGTTCTCAAGGAGATCGTTAATCGACTGCCCGAATACGATTATCTCTACCTTGGGGATAATGCGAGAGCGCCTTATGGAACCCGTTCTTTCGATGTCGTTTACGAATACACACTGGAGGCTGTCAAGGAATTATTCAGCAGGGGATGTTCGCTTGTAATTCTGGCATGTAATACAGCATCAGCAAAAGCGTTGCGAACTATCCAGCAAAATGATCTTCCTACATTGGCTCCGAACAAACGGGTTTTGGGTGTCATCCGACCAAGCACTGAACAAATCGGAGCTTGGTCTACTTCTAAACACATAGGTATTTTAGCTACGGAAGGCACCGTTCGTTCTGAATCTTATGTCATCGAATTGGCAAAATTTGCCCCGGATTGTAAGGTTGTTCAGCATGCTTGTCCGATGTGGGTTCCAATTATTGAGAATAACAGACAAGATACTGAAGCCGGAAGACTCTTCATCCGCGAGGATGTCGAATCCCTGTTGCGCAAGGATCCTCAAATTGACACGATTGTTCTTGCTTGTACACATTATCCATTGGTTGAGCATTATATTCGTTCATTGGTGCCGTCTCATGTGAAAGTGGTTACCCAAGGAACGTTGGTAGCGGAACGCCTTCATGATTATCTTCAAAGGCATCAAGAAATTGAATCGAAATGTTCAAAAGGGGGTAAGATACATTTTTTAACATCAGAGAATAAAGTGGTATTTGATCTTCATGCGCGGCAATTTTTATCCATGGAGGTTCATTCGGAGCATATCCACTTTTAATAAAATATTAAGTTTTCTGCTTACCACCGTTTCACGAAGAATTTCCTTAATTTAGGGAGGCTGATTAACTATAATCCTAGACCTCAATGCGCCCGATTCTTTTTGTAATTACTTTTCTTTTTGCCGGACTTTCCGGCAGCAGTCAGACTCTTATCATGAACGAGGTATCTCAAGGAGTTTCAGGAAGTATGGAATATGTTGAATTTGTGGTTGTGGATACACAGGCAGTATACAATTGTGGCTTAACAGTGCCGCCATCCATTGACATTAGAGGTTGGATTTTCGATGATAACAGTGGTTATCACGGTACAGGAGGAATTGCTGTCGGTGCAGTCAGGTTTTCTTACGACCCGCTTTGGTCTGCGGTGCCTTTAGGAACGATCATCCTTATTTACAATGATGCAAGCCCGGAACCTTCCATTCCTGCAGTTGACCTGTCTCTCTCCGATGGAAACTGCAGTATCATTGCGCCGATTTCAAGTCCAACACTGTTTGAAAGTAATTCGACTACTCCGGGTGCGATTGCTTGTTCTTATCCCGCGTCAGGCTGGACACCGGGTGGTAGCTGGAGCAATACCCTTCTGGCAAATTCCGGTGATTGTGCAAGAATAGTTAATCTATCTGGTTGTGAGGTATTTTCTGTTTGTTACGGAGACGTTAATTTGAACACAGAAATTTATTTTGCGGCAGGTGCTGAATTACCTGCAGATCACAGAAATACAGTATACTATTTTACTAATGGAGATCCCACGGTACAATCGAATTGGGCCATTGGATGTACGGATAATGAAACCATACTTGATGCCAATCAGTGCGGTGCAAATTATCAAACTCCCGGTTTGCCGAATAATCCATTAAATCAGGCTTACATCGCCCAGTTTAATAACAACTGTACGCCAATCACTCCTGTCACCGCTGTTGTATCAGTTGTTCAGAATGAAGTATGTGGCTGTGATGGTCAAGCTTCAGTAAGTGCTTCCGGATCTATACCCGGATATACCTATGACTGGCAGGATGGTTCAGGGAATTCCATTGGACAAAGTGGAAGTTCGGCCACGGGACTTTGTGCTGGAACCTATCACGTACTTGTCACATCTTCTATCGGATGTACGGATTTGCAAAGCGTTACCATTAACTCGGCAACTTCATTTACCGTAACTGCTTCGAATAGTGGACCTATTTGTTCAGGGGATACACTGAGTCTTACTGCATCGGGATCTTCTGCCGTTTCATGGAGTTGGTCCTCAAACGGATCTGCTTCAATCATTAGTCCAGCAGGCCAATTATCTGATGCCATACAGGTTAGTGATGGAGAGATCTTTACCGTCACGGCTATTTCTTCTTCAGGATGCACGGCTACTGCACAAACGATAGCTGTAGTTTATTCGTTACCGACGGCATCTATTTCAGGAGGTGGATCTTTCTGTAATCCTCCGCCAAACGCCGTTAATGTCTTTTTGACTATCTCCGATGGCACACCAAATTATACACTGACATACACGTACAATGGTGTAAGTGAAACTTATAACACCTCATCAGCAGAAGTGGTTTATTTAACAAGTAGTGGGACATATGAGTTAATCTCCATTTCTGACGCTCATTGTTCAAATGAACTTAGTGGAAGTGCAACGCTGGAAATAACCTATAACGTTACTCCACCTGTTGTTGTAGATGGCGACACTAACTATTGTTTAGGAGATCCACTTAATCCGATGACTGTTGTCCCCAATGGAACCACCCTGTGGTTTAATGATCAATTAGGGTCGGATACTCTTGAAATCGGCGAATCTTTTGTTCCGTTTGCACAAATAGGTTCCACGACGTATTATGTGCAGCAATCTGTAAACAATTGTCCTGGTATTCCAGGCGCTGTGACAATTCAGATCGAACCATGTAATATAATCATTCCAACGGCATTTACCCCTGATGGAGATAAAACAAATGACTTTTGGGAAATTCTAAATCTTGATGAGATCTATCCGAGCAATACCGTCGTGGTTTACAATCGCTGGGGTACAAAATTGTACGAATCAACACAAGGTGCTTACGCGGTAACACCCTGGAATGGACAATACGCCGGTAAATCACTTCCTGTCGGGAGCTATTACTACATCATCGATCCTCAAGTGGATGGTAAAGATGTCTTTAAAGGAATAGTTTCGATCGTTAAGGAATAGTGCTTAGCGAACGCAATGTGTTGCACTTTTTCTTATGCCGTTTTCATCCGTGAGTTCAACGACATAAGTTCCTTTCTGTAAAGAGGCATCAATAGGCAAAACAACTGCTTCAGACGAAAGTTCGTGTTGTGATTTTTGAAGCTCGCGACCAAAAAAGTCTGTGATGCGTAGCGTAATCACATTCGAATTGGTATTGGATGCACCATTGATCTTTACAAAAAAGTTTTCTGCAGACGGATTGGGATATGTGGACACCGTAAGTGTTTCACTGCGCTTACAATCTATCGCAAGGACTCCCGATTCGACGAAAACGCCGTTCATATCATATTGAACGAGTTTTACATAGTCGGCTTTTGAATCCACTTCAGGCAAACTGTAAGAATAAGTTAGTTGCTGGTATAGATGTAAAATGTACATCAATTAAATAAAAAAAATAATATTCTTTTTCGGCTAGGATTTAACTCTCATGGTCCAGGCAATTAGCGCAGAACGTTCTTTAGCGAGATTTGCTTTATCACCACAAAAATTTTTATCGATGGATTGATGAAAAAGCAAAAGCCATTGATCGAAATCTTCATTTTGTAATGGCAACCGGGTGTGAGCTTCCATCATGTTTCCTTTGTAACCCGGTTTATCGATCAGGATAAAGGACCAGAAATCGGCCACTTTTGGAATGTGCGATGACAGATCAAGTGATTGAAAAAAATGTCCAATGAGTGAATCCGCCTGAAGTTTATCATAGAATCGCTCTATCAGGAAAAGGACATCATCGTATGTTTCAATGTCTTTCACTTCACTTCTCTTCCTTGAACCAACCGGAATACATCACATAATTATTGGCAATGCGCTGCACTTCCCCCTCAAATAATTCGGGAGACAGGGATTTTACTTTTTTTGCCGGTATGCCTGCGTAGATACTCCACGATTCTACCCGCGTGCCTTCCAGCAGTACTGCTCCGGCAGCAATGATACAATTCGCTTCGATGTAACAATTGTCCATCACAATAGCTCCCATTCCAATGAGCACATTATCTTCCACGGTGCACCCATGTACGAGCGCATTGTGTCCAACAGATACATTATTGCCGAGATTTACTTTGGTTTTCTCATAAGTGCAATGGATCACGGCACCATCCTGAATGTTCACTTTATTGCCCATCCGAATGGAATTGACATCACCACGAACAACGGCATTGAACCATACGGAGCATTGATCACCCGTGACTACATCGCCAACAATAGTGGCATTTTCTGCCAGCCAGCAATCATTTCCAAAAATGGGTTCTATCCCTTTACATGCTTTGATCAGTGCCATCTTTTTTTCTCAAAGATACTTGGTGGCTTCGCGAAGTGCAACTCCCTTCAGCGGAATTTCTTGAAGTATTCCTTTAACGGATTCTGGATCTGTTTTGGATAATTGCCTCAACGACCAGCCAATTGCTTTTTGAATAAAGAATTCTTTCTCTCCGACACATTGAAAGATCAGACTCTTTAGCAGCTGAATATCTGTTTGCTGACGGTATTTTAATTGGAAAATCAGGCAGGAACGCTTTAACCAGAGGTATTCACTGTCACGCCATTCGTTGATCAGTTCAACGCCTTCATCCGGGAATAATTGGCAATACGTTCCCAGACAATTGGAGGCGATCAGATCCACGGTATCCCACCACGAGTGATTTCGGATGAGCCATTGAAGTTCGGAACCGTCCTCCCGGTGATATTCCTTTTTTTTTCGCTGAAGTAACAGATCAATGGCAGCATAATGGAACTCACGTTGTTCACGGTTCCAGAGCTCGTGGATCAATTCCCAGAATTCCTCACGTTCATTGATTTTTATATACTTTTTCCAGTCAGTAAAGATCCATCTGCGTTGTTTTGAGTCGATGCCGTAAAAGGTGAACTTTCCCTTCATATAGTTCGACATCCCAATGGCTCTTTCGTCATTTCGAAAGGCATTAAACCGAAATTCCAAGTCGGCAACTAAGGCGTTCACGACCTGTGAACTCATAGCGTTCGAAAAATGAAGGATTTAAATTACCCCGAGATCCTTACCAACCTTGATAAAGGCTGCGATCGCTTTGTCAAGATCCTGAACACTATGTGCTGCAGAGATTTGCGTTCGGATACGAGCCTGACCTTTCGCGACTACAGGATAGAAGAATCCGATCGCGTACACACCTTCCTGAAGCAATGCATCAGCGAATTTCTGTGACAATGCGGCATCGTATAGCATGATCGGAACGATTGGCGAATCACCTGGTTTGATATCGAAGCCTGCCGCAATGATCCGCTCTTTGAAGTAGTTCGTATTGAATTCAAGTTTATCGCGCAATTCAGTCGTTGAACTCAAAATATCGAAAACCTTATTGGAGGCACCAACAATGGCAGGGGACAGTGAATTCGAGAAAAGATAAGGTCTTGAGCGTTGACGAAGCATATCAATGATCTCTTTTTTACCAGTGGTATAGCCGCCCATAGCTCCACCGAGTGCTTTACCCAATGTGCCTGTAACAATATCTACGCGATCCATGCAATTGTGGTATTCCGGAACACCGCGACCTGTTTTTCCTATAAATCCGGCAGAATGACATTCGTCGGTCATCACAAGAGCATCATACTTATCAGCAAGGTCGCAGATCTCATTCATTTTAGCAATGTCACCATCCATCGAGAAAACCCCATCCGTAACGATAATTCTAAAACGTTGTGCTTGCGCTTTTTGAAGCTGCGCCTCCAGATCAGCCATGTCAGAATGTTTGTAACGGTAACGAGCCGCTTTGCACAAACGAATTCCGTCGATGATGGACGCGTGGTTCAATTCATCAGATATAATGGCATCATCTTCCGAAAAAAGTGGTTCAAAAACACCTCCGTTGGCATCAAAAGCAGCGGCATAAAGGATGGTGTCCTCGGTGCCATAGAATTTAGCGATCTTCGCCTCCAGCTCTTTATGGATATCTTGTGTTCCACAGATAAAACGCACGGAGGACATCCCATAACCATGCGAATCAAGAGCGTCTTTAGCTGCTGCAACAACTTCAGGATGAGAGGATAATCCCAGATAATTATTGGCACACATGATCACTACATCTTCTCCTGAAGAAACCTTGACGTTGGCTCCCTGAGGTGTCGTAATGATGCGTTCTCTTTTATAGATTCCGCCTTCTTTGATGGCGTCGAGTTCTGTCTGAAGATGGTTTTTGATTTTTCCGTACATCTGAATTCTTTTGCACCAAAGATAATAATTGTGCGCTAAGACAGAATCAGAAGTTCCACTTCATGTTGCGGTCATCCAGCAAGGCAAAGGAAATTTTGTAATTCATTCTTGGAGCCATTTTATTCCCGTCTGAGGCCACCGCATAGACACCAAGTCGAAGTCTTCGTCGGGAAAATTTAAAATTGCGCTCTAATCCTGCAAATACCTCGTAATGTTGCCAATTGAATTCTTTTACATAGAGTGCGCCAACCCCCATAACAAGTCCAATATTTGTTTTTTTCATGAAGGGTATTTTATTAATGATCGCTCCATTGTCGTGGTGAACAAAGTGTCCTTCAAGAAAATAATCTTTAGAAGGTAAGGAGGAGTCAAGACCCTGAAAGGAATACAATGGATTGGAAAACCAAATTGGATCACTTCGTCGCTGAAATTTAAAGTCAGCCTGATAGAGATTCTTTGAACTTAAGAATTTACCACTCAAGATGTGGTAAGAGGAGGTGCCGAGCGTACCAATTTTAAAGGTTTGCATCATACCGATACGTCCATATTCATGATCAACATCACTACCGAACAATTTCGGAATACCTCGTTCATAGGTGGCGTAGAAGGATGGATAACGGGAACCAAGTAGCACCTTTTTCTTGGCTTCTTTCATGTACTTCTGTTTGGGCGTATAGGTGATGGTAGTTGTCCCGATAAGTGCCTGATAGGTTTTGAAATCGCTCGGACTATTGTTTGGTATCGAATTATCGAATAACGTAACGAAGTTGTAATCGCGGAGACTTCTGCGTTCAGTAAATTGTGCTCCCGTTGTCAGATAGAAGCCGTTGAACAATTCATACTCATTTTCAATTTCCCCGCTGGTGGCCTCAATGAAATTTTCACGTTTATAGATCTGTGTAATGGCGTCATAACTCCGAATTGCATCAAAGTCATGAGAGAACTGTAAAGATGCCGTTCCGAAATGGAACGGGGCGTACCGGTAGCGCCACCATGTTTGGCCTTTCAGATCTGCATTAAGGACCCCCATGGAAGCTTCTGTATAGGAATCAAGTGCGTGTTCGTTCTTCCATTTCTTGAAATAATAGAAGCTTGGTGCAACACGCGGCCCTGCAATATACACTGGTCTTGAGGTTGCTGCGATTGAACTGAGTGTCCATTGTGATTTTTTTTCTCTGTCGCGGTGATCGATGCCAAACCAAAGTACTTTCAATGCGGTGATTTTATTGAAAACTGCATCCACCGAATCCAGATATTCTTTTCGGTTCTGGAAGTCCCGAATCGAATCTTTCGCCAGGATGAATGCCTGTTCCTCTGCGGTGAGTGCTATCTTCCGCTGATCTTTCCAGAAGGAAGAGTCCCGTTCATAAGCCTCTTCGTTGGTAACCGACAATTCATTTCCAAAGAATTTCTTGGAGAAAGCAGGCATGAAAGAATAATTGCTGAAATCGGCAATTGTTTTACAGTTCGAAGTTTGGCTTTTGTATTTGACACCGTAATCGAGCTCTTGATGTGAAAGCACGCAGATGCTGTCGCCCGGATGTTCAAATGTTTGTTTGATAGTGAATCGGTCATAAACGAGCAGATTGCCTCTGTTTAGCGTCAATTCGAGCTTTTGAACGAGCCACAGTGAATCGATAACCCAGATATAACCTTCAAGGGTAGTCGTCGCTGTGCTTCTTGGAATAATTCGGATTTTACTGATCTTTTGTCCATTCTCCTCATATTGTTCCTCCAGCCTGTATTTATAGGAAAGGATGCCTGGTGCTGAAATAGGAGAACTTACCGGTGATTGGTGCAGATCGTCCAGATGCAGTAGATTCTGGAAAAAATTGAAGTTCGATTTAACCGTTGTTGTGTAGTAGAGATTACGGTCATCACCGCGTTTTTCGTAGGCATTTCTTACCTCTTTAACTTTATTTGGAGGGGAGAAGTTACGCGTCAATTGAACCTCTACAAGATTCATGTTTTCTGTCAGCTGCTCTTTTTTACGTTTGACCTCTTCAGCAAATGGATCCTCAATACCTGAAGGGTCCTTGCTTTCTAACTCATTATCTTTTTTCTTTTTGGATTTCTCTTCTTTTTCCTCTTTTTCCTTTCGGTCGATCTTTTCAGTTGCCTTAATATAGGCATCGACGGTATGAGGATAATTCCATAGGCTGATGCTATCGCGTTTGGAAACCACCTTCAACATGATTTCACGACCCGGATTCGATTTTTTCACCGAAACATCGACATCTTGTAAGTCTTTCACTGATGCCGGAAAAAGTTGAATATCGCGGGTTATGGCTTTATCGCTTACAGCGATGTATGCTTCACGTTCATTAAACCCGGTTGCATTGAATACCAAAAAATATTCACCAGGATACAGCCGGATCTCGTAATAACCATTTGCATCTGAAATAGTCCGAAGTTCGGCGTTGTTTTTAACGTAAATCTTGGCAAAGGGAATGGAAGTGTTTTTATCGTCAACTACATGACCATTGAGAAGCTGTTGCGCAAGAGAATGGGTTGTTAAGCAAATTCCTGTAACAAGAACCAAAAGCGTTTTTATGTAAAAGAAGGACTTCACGGTATCTTAACGAACTGTCACTAGTTTTTGTTGTCCGAATTTACGCAAAATTAAGTGTGTTCGTAAGCCAGTTTTACTGATGAGGACTTCTGCACCATCAACGCGTAAATTTTAGGATTAACGGAAAGATGTTACTTCTTGTTCTGTTGATCCTGCAGAAAAGCTGCGTGTTTGTTCATCCGTTTTACCATCCAGCGTTTCATAAAGAACATGCCGAATGCAATGACCGAGAATAAATAATAAAAACCCCATTTTCGAACATCATCCGTTAGCGACATGAAGGTTGTGATCAGAAAGATCGCTATCCCGGCTATCAGCCAGACGTAGGTCATGATGCGGTTGTAAATTTCCATCGTAGAATTGTATTAATCTTTATCAAAATCATATTTTCCGCGAGGCTTCAGAAACACATATTCCGAAAAATCCTGTTTGGTCCTTATTCCATCGCCGAATAGGGTGCCACCGGGAGATCTCACCACGACTCCCGATTGCGTGTAAATGGTGCTGTCTCGCTGATTCCAGTAAAGTGATTCAGTGATCATGCGTTGTTTTTTTTCAAAGTTGTAAAGTTGAACCGAATCTTTGACGAAAAGCTTTCCATTGGTGAAATTAACCTCTCCATAGGAAGCTGTGAGCGTGGATACAATTTTTCCTTTCGCTGAAAAGAAGTTTACTCTCACACCATCTTTTAACTTGGTTACCATTTCAGGTTTAGAGTAACTTTCAGCCAAGGAGGCAATAATTTCGATCTTTGCATAACCGGAATCATTGTAAAAAACGCGCAGATCTTTTGTTACTTCGTCTGGTGCTTTTGGATCGTAAGTGACACGCTGGATGGTTTCGAGGTCATTGACACAACTAGCGAGAAGTAAGCAACAGAAAACATAAATAAAACCTTTCATTCGATCGTGTTGATGCCGCTGCATTGTCCGGTTTAATCCAACTTGCGTTTCACGAACCATTTATCAAAATTCGATGGTGAAAGAGTGATGCCAAAGCTGAATCCAATATACCGCTCTTTGAAATCTGTTGTGCTCGTGTTGGAACGCTCACCTGCTTTGAAGGCAATATTGATGGATGACAAGGTTCGGAAAGATGTAATAGGAAGTCCTAGTCCAACTGAAAATCCTTTGTCATAAACAGGTAAATCATTTAATCGATAAGGTTGTGTCAACTGATAATACCCACTTCGGTAATGAAGTTTTTCGATGAACTTCGTGTTCGTTGAATTGTCCTGGAAACCAACTTCAGGCGTGTACTGAAGACCGAAGTTCCACCCTTGGGGAGACTGGACTGTAATAACATCCTGAGTTACGTTAGATACTGACGTTTTTGTATAATTTACATGGAAAGATAATTCGCTGTTTCGCAATGAATTATCTCTACGTCCATCCTTGAAAGTGAGTTTGTAAGAAAGTCCATATTGAGCTTTGCCAGACAATTGCACCGTTGTTTTAACATTTGTTGAGGCACTTAACGTGTCCAGAAGTTGAGGGTCATCAACGTTTCCGTAAAAGAGGTAAGCATTACTGATGGCGTTTAATTGCTGCGCAGGTTCTATAACTGCAGAAATAAAAAGTCGCTGTTGTTTCGAGATCTTCTGTTGAAAACTGGCTGCAAATTCATAATGGATTGAATTCAACTTGACCTCATTCCAGTCCACACCCCCAATCATGTTGGTGCCTGTAATGAGATAACTCTGCCTTTCTTTGTGGGCTGTGCCGAAGAGATACCCGAAATTACCGCCTACACTTAATCTCGTGGATGTAAGACGGATGAGGTCAGTGGAAAATCCTGCAAAGAATTCTTGCCCCCCTCCTTTACCTTTGTACACATATTTCATGGAATCGGTACCGACTTTTGTTCGTTCAGTAATTTCATAACCCATGCGTGTAAATGGTTTTAAGCCAAAAGCAATACCGAAATACTTTTTTAAACCGAATCCCATGACAAAATGGTCGGGTACGACACTTAAATTCCAATCCTTATTGCCGTTGTAACTTGTGCCCGTGTATCTCGCATTGAGCGCAATCGAGTATAATGGCATCCCTTTACTAAGGTAGTTGTAGGTGGAAGGATTATAAAAATTTAGGATTGTTGAATCATAAGCGCTCACGCTACAATTTCCAATTCCCGAAAAATATCCATGGTCAGCAAAAGGTCTGTCTCCGATACCACGCTCACTCCAGGGCGATGAAGTCAACTGAGCTGCTGCATAACCTGTCCACAACAGAAACAGAAAAGATAGAGAACGGCTATTTTGCATCAAAAGTATAAATGGCATAAAGACCTTGTAAGGTCAGATTTTCGATTGCAAAGATGTCATTTTTTCCTTCGAAATCAAAGTAAGGAGCATCACCACCGGTTATAAAAATGCTGAGGTCGGCATATTTGGAGCGGTAATAGTTAATAAATCCTTCCAATTCTTTTTGGATACCATTCATGACTCCAGAGTGGATACTCTGAATACTTGAGTTTCCAGTGATAGGAGAATTCAATTTGTCATGTATAAGCGGTAATTTGCCAGTAAATTCGTGAAGAGCTCGATATCTTAGGTCTATGCCAGGGCTAATTGATCCGCCAACGTAACAGTTATTCTGCACCAAGTCAAATTTAATGCACGTTCCAATATCAATGCATAACGCATTCTCCCCTGATTTTTTTTCATAAATAGCACAAGCGTTACAGATCCTATCTATTCCAAGCGTTTGCGGGGATTCATAATTGATTTTTATTGGAAGAGCAGTAGTTTGGGTTACCAGCGTACAAGGCTCAAGGAGTATAGTTAATTCTTTTGTTTGCGCTTTGCTTAAAACCGAACTTATTACCTTATGAGCCTCTTTGTGTTTGATAGTGAATTCACGAAATTCTTGAGAAGTGAATGGAATCTTTTGCGCAGGCATGATGTTACCGTCCCTTACTTCAGCAAGTTTCAGGTAGGAATTACCGGCATCAACCAGGAACAGTTTTTCATTTTGCGACATTGCAGTAAAGATACGTTTTAAACGAAAAAAATACGCGTTTGATCATTTGAATGAATTATGTTGTTATATTTGCCCCCACAATTACGGCTGGTGATGTAGCTCAGTCGGTAGAGCAAAGGACTGAAAATCCTTGTGTCGGCGGTTCGATTCCGTCCATCACCACCAAAGGGAGCGCAAAAGCTCCCTTTTTTTTTATGGTATGTATTTCGTTTACATGATACGAAGCCTGAAATCGGGAGTGATTTACGTTGGTATGGCAAAGGACGTTGTGCATCGCCTTGGTGAACATAATGTGGGTAAATCGAAATTCACAAAGGGACATTTGCCCTTCGAATTGGTCTATCAGGAAGGTCCGTATGAATCAAAAGAGGCGAGGATCA
>Ga0172367_10000893_pt1 | contig 44958 bp, 42 predicted proteins | sample Lak10m_FD_114542 | JGI IMG/M metagenome (GOLD analysis project Ga0172367, IMG submission 114542) | Freshwater microbial communities from Kabuno Bay, South-Kivu, Congo - kab_022012_10m | ecosystem: Environmental > Aquatic > Freshwater > Lake | place: Democratic Republic of the Congo: South-Kivu...
AAGTGCAACACTTACTGCGTAGCATGGAACTCCGTGAATGAAATTCGTTGTGCCATCCAGCGGATCAATGATCCAATTGAAACGTTTTCCCATCGGACGATCTGCATTTTCTTCAGCAATGAATCCTGCTTCAGGAAAGATCGTGCTGAGTTGTTTCACCAGTTCATCTTCTGCTGCGCGATCAACAAATGAAACGAGATTGTTGAAGTCTTTCTCTTCAATCTGTGAAGCATGAAAGTTGCTGCGTTGTTGTTTGATGGCTTTGCCTACGCGAATACATGCAACCTGAACTTTCTCGCAAATGGGAAGCAGATCAGGAAGATTCGCGGGCAGCTCGAACAAACTCATGCTGATACTTTTTTGTGTCGGTTCTTAGTCCACCAGAAAAATGCTGCACCGCAAGTGATAAGCATGAAGGCAATAAATTCAGCCTGTGTAACACGGAAGCCGCCAAGATGGAAGAGTGTTGTGTTAACGCGAATCAATTCTACAAGGAAACGCTCGAGTCCGTTAAACATCATGTACGTGGCGAACAGCAACCCCGGAGTGATGAAACGTTTACGCAACATCCAGAAGACTCCGAAGAGTAGAATACATGCCATCGCTTCGTAAAGCGGAGTAGGGAATACAGGATCTACCAAACGCACTGGATCGCAAAAGAGATTGACCATATCGTAAGCAGGATCATTGTCGTTCGGATTACATGTATTGTTTACGTTGTTCGGATAATCATATTTCCAGAACCATTCCGGCGCCCAACCCAGCCAACCCGGTTTCGGTGCTGTGTTCACAATGCCCCAATCGCCGTCACCGGAAATATGGCAGCCTAAACGACCTACTCCGTAAGCGAGAAACAATCCCGGTGCGCAAGCGTCCATCACGTGAAGAATATTGAACTTCTGCCGATGTGCGTAATAGAGAACTGCAACACTTCCCAGAATCAATCCGCCATACATGGTGAGTCCGCTGAAGGAGAAAAACATGTCGCCCGGATCTTCGAGAAAGTCACCGAAGTTTTCGAGAATGTGAAAAATCTTCGCACCTAAAAAACCTGCTGCTGCAGCGATGAGTGTCATGTTGCCCACATGATCTGCAGGACTGACTTTTTCATCCACTTCTTTCGGTTCCGGCAACGCTTCTTTCTTCGCAGTGTAATATTTGTAATAGGCAAATGCTGCACCAACGAGCAATCCAAGAAGAATATTTCCTCTCGATGAAAGAATAAATGCACGCGGATCAGCACTGTCTTCCGGCGAAGCGAAGAATAAACCGAGCAGTTTCCATCCCAGCATGAAACCGATAATGAACTGTCCGATCAATTCACTCTGTGATGCTTTCGCTCCGATTACCGCTTTACGAAAAGTTGCGTTGAGCAATCCTCCGTCTTCTTTACGTTTCAATTCTTTTGCGAAGAAATAAGCGCAAAGCAGAAATGAAATCGCAACGAAGAAACCGAAACTCTGTAGCAATTTCAGAAACGGAATGTCCCACCCGAATAAATCCTTAACTGCGTCGTAAATGGTAGCGTACATAATCTTCAGGCCATGACAGCCACGGTTTCAGAAGTGAAAATATTATCAGAACCCAGATTGCTGAGCTCAAACGGAATCAGTTGGTTGATGAGTTGCGTATCGAAGGGAACTGTAACGCGGATATAGTTGTCAGTGTAACCCGACATCATTCCGTTGCGGTTTTCTTCTTCGAAGAGTACAGTGCGTGTTGTGCCTTGATGCTGCGTATAAAATGCTCTTTGTATTTTCAATGAAAGCGTGCGCAGCATTTTGTTCCGCTTGCGACGTTCATGCACCGGAATCACTCCCGACATTGAAATTGCATCGGTGTTATCGCGTTCGGAATAAGTGAACACGTGCAAGTAAGAAATGTCGAGTTGATTGAGATAATTGTATGTTTTCAGGAATTCTTCTTCAGTCTCTCCAGGGAATCCTACAATTACATCAATACCGATACAACAATGCGGCATCAGCGATTTTATCGTCTGAACGCGATCAGTGTACAAATCTGTCATGTAACGGCGACGCATAGCGCGCAGCATGTTTTCTGATCCGGATTGCAACGGAATATGAAAATGCGGTACAAACTTTTTCGATTGCGCCACAAAGTGAATTACTTCATTGGTCAGCAGGTTCGGCTCTATGGATGAGATTCGGAATCGTTCGATTCCTTCAACGGCATCCAACGCAGTAATGAGCTCGAGAAAACTTTCTTCACGTTTCTTCCCGCCGTGTAATCCTTTGCCGAAATCTCCCAGATTCACACCGGTGAGCACAACTTCTTTCGCTCCTGAAGCGGCGATCTGTTTTACATTTTCGAGAATGTTTGCAATACTGTCTGAGCGGCTTTTTCCTCTTGCCAATGGAATCGTGCAAAAGCTGCAGGTGTAATCGCAACCGTCCTGAACTTTCAGAAACGTACGCGTTCTGTCGCCGCTGGACCAAGCACTCACAAATGAATCCGCATCTTCGATTTCACAGGAATGCACAACAGCTTCAGATGGTTTTTCACTCAGTTGATTGATATAAGCCGGAATGTTGAATTTTTCCGTTGCACCTAAAACCAAATCAACACCTTCGATTTGTGCAATCTCCTGAGGTTTCAATTGCGCATAACAACCGATAATGGCGATGCAAGCTTCAGGAGAAACATTAAGGATGTCGCGAACAATTTTGCGGCATTCTTTATCAGCATTCTCCGTTACCGAACATGTGTTCACAACGTAAAGTCCTGCACCTTCATGAAACTCTTTGCGTGCAAAGCCATGATCTTTCAGTTGCTTCGCAATGGCGGAAGTTTCTGAAAAGTTAAGCTTGCAGCCAAGCGTGTGGAACGCGACGGTCTTTTCCATTGAGGTGCAAAGGTAATAAATAGACGTCAGACGACTGAACACAGAGTGCGTCGCTGTCAGACTGAGCGAAGCCGAAGGCTGACAGCGTGTTGATAAACCTGTGTATAATCGATTTTCCAGCAAAACAGAACGCCAAACCTTTCTTGGTAAACTTGTTAAATTTTCCAATGACAATGAAAAAGTTATTCATCATATCATGGGCGGTTTCAGCTGCATTTCTCGCTTCCTGCGGTGGCGGATCTGAAGTAAAAGACAATCGACAGGTTTTTCGTTTCAATGAGCTTGGCGACGTTTCCTCGCTTGATCCTGCAATGTCAGGTTCATTTGAAAATAATTGGGCCATCAATCAGCTTTACAATGGGTTGGTGGAAATGGATGAGAAGTTGAATGTTCAGCCATGCATTGCCACGAAGTGGAATGTGAGTGATGATGGTATGACATACACATTCACATTGCGTCAGGATGTAGTGTTTCACGACGATCCGCAATTTCCGGGAGGGAAGGGAAGAAAAGTGGTCGCTGAAGATTTCGTTTACAGCTTCACGCGTTTGTTCGATAAGAAAATTTCAAATGCATCAACGCTTGTAGACATTATTGACTACGACGGAACAGATGCGCATAAGGGGTTTGAAACGTTGAATGATTCCGTTTTCATTGTGCATCTGCAGCGTCCGTTCAAACCGTTTCTGGGAATTCTTACGATGAAATATTTCTCTGTAGTTCCTAAGGAAGTTGTTGCATTTTACAGCGATGATTTCAAACTTCATCCTTGCGGAACCGGTCCTTTCAAATTGAAAGCATGGTTGGAAGATACGCGTCTTGATCTCGAGAGAAATCCTTCCTATTTCAAGAAAGATGAGAACGGTGTTCAGTTGCCGTATCTCGATATTGTCTCTGTAAGTTTCATTCGTGATCCTGATGCTGCTTTCATGCAATTCATGGCTGGCGATCTCGATATGCTCAGCGGAATTGATGCCATCAACAAAGAAAAAGTATTGCAAGCCGACGGACAATTGAAACCGAAAATGGCAGACAAATATGTTCTTCAGAGTGCAGAATTTCTCAAAACGGATTATCTCGGTATCAATGTCGATCCGAAAGGATCTTTCTCAACAAAGAGCCCGCTTCAAACCAAACTGATTCGTCAGGCTGTAAACTACGCCATCAATCGCGATCAGATTGTACGTTTCCGTCGTTCCAATTTGGGAACACCTGCTGTAAGCGGATTCATTCCGCCGAGCATGCATGCGTATGATGCAACTCAATTGAAAGGTTATCGTTACGATCCCGATAAGGCACGTGAACTCCTGGATATGGCCCATTTCCCGGGTGGAAAAGGTTTGCCATCGATTGTGTTGTCAACTACCGGAAGTTACCTCGACATTGCAGAGGAAATCCGTCAGCAATTGGCTGATGTAGGAATTAAAGTTGAGGTGGAAATCATGACACCTGTTGCATTTACTTCCGCTGTTGCCGATGGAAAAGTGATGTGTTTCCGTAAATCATGGATCGGCGATTATCCTGATCCGGAGAATTTCATGTCGCTGTTCTACACCAAGCATTGGAGTCCGGCCGGCGCAAACTATACGCACTTTTCGCATTCCGAATTCGACCGTTTGTACGAGCGTTGTTTGTCGGAGCAGAATGATTCCGCACGCAGCGAATTGTTCCTTCGTATGGAACAGATTCTGGTTGAAGAAGCACCTGTTGTGCCTTTGTACTACGATCGCGTGGTTCGTCTTGTTCAGAAGAACATTACGGGCTTGCCGGTTGATCCGACCAATATGATCAATCTGGAACGGGTGAAAAAGAACTAGTTCGTTGTTCACTGTTCAGCGTTGACCGTTTCTGCCTGGCTTTCTGATATTAACCAGCCGGAGTCTGTTTCGTGATAATTGCACATCGTTTCAAAATTCGTTGAAAACTCCCCGTTTTTAATCCCGTTTTTTTGCCTGAAACCCCTATTTTTAACCCTCGAAATTGTAACAGGTACATTCTTAAAATCTCAAATATCAAATGGGCGTTCTGGTAGGAAAAAATTCAAAAGTGATTGTTCAGGGATTCACCGGAAGTGAAGGAACATTTCACGCAACACAAATGATTGAATTCGGAACCAACGTAGTTGGTGGTGTAACTCCGGGAAAAGGCGGACAAACACATCTGGATCGTCCTGTATTCAACACGGTAGCTGATGCGGTTAAAGCAACAGGTGCTGATGTTTCCATCATTTTCATTCCACCTGCATTTGCTGCTGACGGAATCATGGAAGCTGCTGAAGCGGGAATCAAAGTTGTGGTTTGTATCACCGAAGGAATTCCGGTGAAAGACATGGTGCAGGTGAAAGAATATCTGCGCGGTCGCCACTGCCGTTTGATCGGACCGAACTGTCCTGGAGTAATCACAGCTGGAGAAGCGAAAGTGGGAATCATGCCTGGTTTCGTTTTCAAAAAAGGAACAATCGGAATCGTTTCCAAGTCGGGAACGTTGACATACGAAGCAGCAGATCAGATCGCGAAAGCCGGTCTTGGCGTTACAACAGCAATTGGTATCGGAGGCGATCCTATCATCGGAACTACAACTAAAGAAGCGGTTGAATTGCTGATGAACGATCCTGCAACTGAAGGAATCGTAATGATCGGCGAAATCGGTGGCGGACTTGAAGCAGAAGCTGCACGTTGGATCAAAGCAAACGGAAACAAGAAGCCGGTTGTTGGATTCATCGCCGGAAAAACTGCGCCTAAAGGTCGTACTATGGGTCACGCAGGTGCAATTGTTGGCGGAGCAGAAGACACTGCAGAAGCTAAGATGGCAATCCTTCGCGAGTGTGGAGTTCACGTTGTGGATTCGCCTGCAACCATCGGCAAAACGATGGCAAAAGTCCTCGGAAAAGTTACTGCGTAATCAGCAGACGAATGATAAAGGAAACCGCTTCAGAGATGAGGCGGTTTTTTTGTTGGGGGAGGGAGCATCCAAGTAATGAGGTTGAAATACTCTGAAATGATCGAAGGTGTGGATTAATCCACACCTTTCCTGTAAAGTTCGGAAGCGAAATCTGCACTTTCAAGAATTCAGCCGCGTACAAACGAGTGTAAGTGTTTAATTCGAAAACGATCAATGAATAAGGAAGGGTCCGCACCCTTGGGTGCTAAGCGCTTCAACTTTCGTTCTCCCTTTGGAAGTTGCATCTGTCTCAGGTCTCAAATCTCAGGTCTCAAGTCTCCAATCTCAGGTCTAAAGTCTCAACACCCAAGTCTAACGTCTAAAGTCTCCTGATCCTCCATTCCTTCGGATACAGATTATTCGCCCGGTTCCCCAGCAAATTCATCCATCCCAAAGAAGCGCCATCGTGCATCATCAACGCGATGCCTTTGTGCGAATCATTCACCTTGAAATCTTCCTTCGCCAGAAATTTCAACGCTTCATCTTTGCATAATTCTGTGATATGAAAAACGCTTGTATTCAACTGAATAGATTGCGATAATTCATGCAATGGTTTCAGTCCTTTCTGAGCATCAGCAACCGGAATTCCGTACTGTACACAGTTCAGTAATCGCGAAAGTTTGTGCACCGATTCAACATGAATTTTCGGCAACGCAAGCACATGGTCGCCGCGACGAATGAAGTCAAATTGCTCCGGATTTTTCAGCCATGAAGAAACTTCGTTGCGCTCTTTAGACGGAGCAGGAGTGAAGAGCACTTTCTCTTTGCCACTCATCTGTTCCGACTCATCGGTCTTGCGAAGCACGGAAACAAAGAATCCTTCGCCTTTTATCTTATGCGGATAAAACCTATACCCGAACACATTATTCCCGCTACGATTGCTGTCAGTCTGAGCCTCTCGACTTCGCTCAAGACGAGCTCCACCGAAGACTGACTCAACAACCTTCCACGCTTTCGGCACATTCAACTCAACAGACTCGAAACCGATCTGACTTTTTAACCACGCGAGATTCTCTTCATTCTCCTGCGCATTAAACGTACACGTGCTGTAAACCAGAATGCCGCCTTCTTTCAGCGAATCCCATATATCGAGCACAATTCTGCGTTGGCGCGCGGAGCAGAGATTCACATTCTCTTCGCTCCATTCACTCGTCAGTTCAGGATCACGGCGAAACAACCCTTCTCCCGAACATGGTGCATCAACAACAATCACATCAAAGAATCCTTTGAGCTTCTGAAATTGTTCAGGATCGTTATTGGTGACAACCACATTGGGCTTACCCCATTTAGAAATATTCTCCGCGAGAATATGCGCACGCGTTCTTATGACCTCATTGCTTACCAGCAAATCATCTGCATTCAATTCACTCGACAGTAAAGTGGATTTTCCTCCCGGCGCAGCACACAGATCCAACACTTTCAACGAAAGATCTTTCGGGAAAACAGTTTTAGCAATGTGCGATAAAAACTGTGAACTCGCTTCCTGCACATAATACCATCCTGCATGAAACTTCGGATCGTGCGTGAACGAAGGACGCTCTTTCAGATAATATCCATCTTCCGACCACGGAACGCGCTCTGCAGGTACTTCTCCTTGCCATTTGCTGCTGTTAATGCGAATGGAAACCGGCGCAGGTTCATTGTACGCTTGAGCAAATTGATCAAACTCATTGCCCAACGATTTGCGTAGCGATTCGAGATGTGCTGATGGAAGATTCACAATTTAAAAGTACGATTCAATCTGAGCATTCCGAGTAATCTGCGGCAAAATGACTACGGTTTCTTGTAACTCACATCATTTCCATCCAACACCGAATGCAACCCATCCATCGCTCCGTGCCAGATGGTTCCGTCTTTCGTTTGCGATGCACCGGAGATTCCCAAGTTATTTTTTTCGTCGGTAATTTTCGCAAAAGGCAAAGCGGGACTTTCATTCGCTTTGTAATTTGGAGTTGTATAAATGCGAATTCCATCCATTGTGATAATCAGATCCGACGAACTACCCGGATGAATATAACTGGTGAAATCGTCAGTGATTCTCAATAACTGATTGACATTGTCGATTGCTGAGCAATAAAATCCGCTGGAACATCCTACACACATTGAAGTTCCTATCCAATGTAGATCACGCACATTCGCTTAGCTTGTGTTGTAGGATGAAATCAGCTCGTGCGCTTTTGCATTTTCCGATAGTGTTGCCTGTGAAGCCTGAAACAATCCGTCCTCTCCGCCAATCCACATTACTCCATTCTGATCTTCTGCCAAAGCATAAACAGCGCCTTTGATTCCATTCGTGCTGTCAAGATTCATGAAAGTGGTTCCGTTGAAACGGCTCGCTCCTTTGTTCGTTGCAAACCAGATATTGCCTTTTGCATCTTCTGCGATGTCCATCACAACATCATTGAGCAATCCGTTGTTCGAACTCCAATTGGTAAATCGTGTTCCATCGTATTTGTAAACTCCGGCGCCAAGCGTTCCGAACCACAGGTTTCCTTTGCTGTCGAGGAGCAAACTGTAAACACGGTGGTGCGAAAGTCCGTCCTTCAGCGTGTGATTCGTGAATAGTTTCGTCTCCGGATTGTAACTCACAATTCCTTCCCACGACGACATCCAGATGATTCCGTTATTGTCAATCACCACATCGCGAATGATTGAAGATGGTCCGTATTTCGATACGACTTCATCCGCAATAATAAATGTCGGATCAGGTGTAAACAAAGAAAATTTCGGAGCTGATTTGCTCATTGAATCACCGGAACGATTCTCTTTAACAACAGGTGAAACTTTGTTGCCGCACGAGCACATCAGTATCGAAATGCCAAGCAGAATATGGATTGTAGTTTTAGTCATGATTTCATAATGCAATTCCCTGATAAAAGATACTTGCACATGGTTACAGTTGCGCCCAGGTCTAACGTCTACCGTCTATCTCTCCACTCTCCTCTCTCCACACTCCTCTCTATTTCCCCTCAACAGCATCCTTCACCAACGCCTCCAGCACTTTCATATCCACATCTTCCAGCTTCTTCACATAAACACAACCACCGTCTGACTTGTACTTCCCCAACTTCTTCAGATGCGCTTCTTTCTTCTTCGCACCCATCATCAGATACAATGTCAACGCTGCTTTCCGCGGAGCAAATCCAACTTTAAACCATTCCACTTGCCGGCCTGTATTCGGACTTTCGTAAATCATGTTACCGAAACCAATGATGGCTGAGCCCCAAAGCTTGGGTTTCTCTTTCGTCACTTTCTGAATGAGTTTCACCAGTGCCAGACTGTCTTTGCGTTTGGTTTCATCTGCAATTGCTCCAATGAAATCTTCAACGCTTGCAGCGGTTTCTTTGGTTTTGATGGTAGCGAGTTTTTTGGCCATCGTATAAAGTTTGTAAATAGCAATTTACAATTTTACCCCAACAAAAAAGCCGCCCCTTGCGGAGCGGCCTGATCACTATTCTCTGATCGCTGATTACTTTTTAAGAGAGTCAACCACCGCCTTGAAAGCAGCAGGATGATTCATTGCAAGATCAGCAAGAGTTTTGCGGTTGAGTTCAACGCCTTTTTTGTGAACGAGATCCATGAATTGTGAGTAAGACAAACCATGTTCACGAACACCTGCATTGATACGCTGGATCCACAGACTGCGGAAGTTGCGCTTCTTCTGCTTGCGGTCGCGGTATGCGTAGGTAAGACCTTTTTCGTGGATGTTTTTGGCAACTGTCCAAACGTTGCCTGCTGCGCCCCAATATCCTTTGGTACGCTTGAGCACCTTTTTGCGACGTTCGCGCGATGCTACTGAATTGACACTTCTTGGCATTTTGTTTTTCGTTTTGATGTTCAGCGCCCACTTCGTGCGGATCTTATTTACTGAGCACCGGGTTTAACATTCGGTTGAAACCTTGGTGAACTTTTGTCCAGCCTTCAGATTACATGCAAAGTAACGCCTTCACGTTGTTCGAGTCTGCTTTGCTGACAAGGGCAGCTTTAGTCAGAGCACGCTTACGTGCAGTCGCTTTCTTTGTAAGAATGTGACGCTTAAACGCATGTTTACGCTTGATTTTTCCCGATCCAGTGAGCTTGAATCTCTTCTTCGCGCTGGAATTGGTTTTCATCTTTGGCATAAAGCACTTTTAATTAATCCCGACCGGACATTCGGACGGGGCTGCAAAAGTAATTAAATATTGCTGATTTCGGATTACTTATTGTGAATTTCGGATTGCGAATTTCGAATTGTTTATCGGGAAAGCAATCGACTGGTTCAAATTCCTTTAAAATGAGGAATTTAAGTCAGTTTACAGGATTGTAACTCGATAGGTATTTGATGAATTTCCCCAATTCTTCTCCGATTTCTTTGGCTTCACGACTCAATTCTTCAAATTCCTGATGCGTGATTCTTCCTCCGTCTATAGCGCGAAACAATTGTGACTGGAATTCGGCCGCCGAACCTTTGGAGTAATACAGAAAGCGTACAAAGTCACCATTGCTTGATCGATCAAAGCCCTCTGCAATATTGTCCATTACCGATCCCGAAGAACCCAGCATCTGATCCCTGAGTTTCCAATGCTTTTTGATTGCGGAGGATTCGATTATCTCTTCAGCGCGTGACGCAAATTTCCTTGCTCTTTGCCAACCCGGTAAATCTTGAAATGTTTTGTAACTAGCCATAGGATTCCGATAAATAAATAATAAATGTAAAAAGATAAATATATAATTAATAATAAGTCAAAAAAAACAGGCTCGGAAATCTGAGCCTGTTTGGAATTCACAATCCGAAATTCGTAATCCGAAATTATTTCTTCTTCTTCGGCGCAATCATCATCTGCATCTTCTTGCCTTCGAGTTGCGGAAGTCCTTCAACTTTTCCGTACTCCTCAAGCTCCTGGGCAAAACGCAACAAGAGAATTTCACCTTGTTCTTTAAACACGATTGAACGGCCACGGAAGAATACGTACGCCTTAACTTTAGCGCCGCTTTCAAGAAACTTGATTGCGTGATTCTTCTTGAAGTTGAAATCGTGATCGTCGGTCTGCGGACCGAAACGAATTTCTTTTACGATAACTTTTTGTGCCTTCGATTTGATTTCCTTCTGCTTTTTCTTCTGCTCGTAGAGGAACTTCTTGTAATCTACGATGCGGCAGACAGGAGGATCTGCACCGGCAACAATTTCCACAAGATCGAGTTGTGCTTCCTGCGCCATCTCGAGTGCTTTGGCGATACTGTAAACGCCGGGTTCAATTCCTTCACCTACAACACGTACTTGCGATACGTCGCGGATCTTCTCATTGATCCTGTGAAGTTCTTCTTTCACGCGTGGCGGACGTGGTCCGCGTGGAAATGGTGGACGTGGTACTCCTCCCGGTGTAAATGGCCTTGGTGGTCCTCCACCTGGCTTTTTGTTAAATGGAGCTGCGATTTTAACCTCCGCTTTTAGTTTGTATTACTTCTGTTTAGTTCACCATTCACCGTTGTTTAGTTCACCGTTTTGTTGGTAACTGCTCGACAGATCCTGGCTTTATTCATGCGTCGTTTCCGACAAAAAACTTTTTACAATATTTCGATACCGAAACGCTGAACTGTTAACGGTCGAACGAATTAACTGTGAACGTTAAATTATTGATGCCAGTCTCTCGTTTACTTCGCGATTAATCAGAGACGCGAATTCACTGATTGACATCTTCCCTTGATCACCGCCGGTTTCTCCCTGCTTTCTCACACTCACCGTGCGCGATGCGTTCTCTTCTTCACCAACGATGAGCATGAAAGGAACTTTCTTCAACTCATTATCTCGGATTTTCTTCCCTACTTTCTCGCTGCGATCATCAACGTATCCGCGAATATCGGAATTTTTCAACTCTTCAAGTACGGAATGAGCATAGTCATTAAAACGATCGCTCACCGGAAGAATAGCCACCTGTTCCGGTGTCAGCCACAACGGGAATTTACCGGCACAATGCTCAATCAATACGGCTACAAAGCGCTCCATTGAACCGAACGGCGCACGGTGAATCATCACCGGACGATGCTTCTGGTTATCGGAACCTGTGTATTCGAGTTCGAAACGTTCCGGCAAGTTGTAATCCACCTGAATGGTTCCTAACTGCCACTTTCTGCCGATAGCATCCTTCACCATGAAGTCAAGCTTCGGTCCGTAGAAAGCTGCTTCTCCGTATTCGATAACAGTCTTCAGTCCTTTTTCTGCTGCAGCTTCAATAATGGATTGTTCAGCTTTGTTCCAGTTTTCTTCAGTGCCGATATATTTCGCGCGATCAACCTGATCACGAAGTGAAATCTGTGCAGTGTAATTTTCGAATCCAAGCGCTCTGAAAACATAAAGCACCAAGTCAATTACTTTGCAGAATTCTTCTTTCACCTGATCAGGGCGACAGAACAAATGGGCGTCATCTTGAGTAAAGCCGCGTACACGTGTCAAACCGTGAAGTTCGCCACTCTGCTCATAGCGATATACCGTTCCGAATTCAGCAAAACGAATCGGAAGATCTTTGTAAGAACGCGGACGGCTCTTGTAAATCTCGCAGTGATGCGGACAGTTCATCGGTTTCAGGAAGAATTCTTCTCCTTCCTGCGGTGTACGAATCGGTTGGAACGAATCCTTTCCGTATTTCTCGTAGTGACCGGAAGTGATGTAAAGTTGTTTGTTCCCGATGTGCGGCGTTACAACAGGAAGATATCCTGCTTTCACCTGTGCTTTCTGCAGGAAGTTCTGTAAACGTTCACGCAATGCTGCACCTGCAGGTAACCACAGCGGAAGACCCATTCCAACTTTGTCGGAGAATGTGAAGAGCTCTAGCTCACGACCAAGTTTACGGTGATCACGCTTTTTAGCTTCTTCTAGCATCACGAGATATTCGTCCAGCTCTTTCTGCTTAGGGAAGGTGATTCCGTAAATACGGGTCAATTGCTTCTTCGTTTCATCGCCACGCCAGTATGCGCCGGCAATATTCAGAAGCTTAACTGCTTTGATGAACCCGGTGTTCGGAATATGCGGTCCGCGACAAAGGTCAGTGAACTTGCCTTGTTCGTAGAACGTAATGCTTCCGTCTGCCAGATCCTGAAGTAGATCAAGTTTATATTCATCAGCCTTCTCGGTAAAGTAGGCGATTGCATCTTTCTTGGAAACTTCCTTGCGGCTGTAAACGTTCTTTTGCTGTGCAAGCTCCAGCATTTTCTTCTCCACTTTCGGAAGATCGTCAGGCGACAATGTATGTTCGCCAAGATCCACGTCGTAGTAAAAACCGTTTTCAATCGGAGGACCGATACCGAATTTCACTCCGGGATAAAGCGCTTCCAACGCTTCGGCCATCAAGTGAGCGGAAGAATGCCACATGGTGTCTTTACCATCTGTATCATTCCACGTGAGCAGTTGTAAAGAAGCATCTGAATTAATCGGACGCGTAGCATCCCAAACTTCACCGTTAACTTTTGCGGAGAGGACGTTTCTCGCGAGTCCTTCACTGATTGATTGAGCAATCTGTAACGCGGAGGTGCCATTTTCGTATTCACGAACAGCACCGTCAGGAAGAGTAATTTTTATCATTTAAAGTTCTGAGCCTGCATACAACGCAGGCGAATTGTTATTCTGCGAAGATACAGATAATTACCACTGACACACGGAGTTCATCGAGAAAAAATTAAGCACGTTAATCAAAGTAAATAACCACGGAGACACGGAGGGAATATTTTTTAGAATTCCCACGGAGGCACGGAGGGAATATTTTTTAGAATAACCACGGAGACACGGAGGGAATATTTTAGAATTACCACGGAGGCACGGAGGGAATATTTTTGAGAATAACCACGGAGACACGGAGGGAATATTTTAGAATTACCACGGAGACACGGAGGGAATATTTTTTAGAATTACCACGGAGGCACGGAGGGAATATTTTAGAATTACCACGGAGACACGGAGGGAATATTTTTTAGAATTACCACGGAGGCACGGAGGGAATATTTTTGAGAATAACCACGGAGACACGGAGGGAATATTTTTGAGAATAACCACGGAGGCACGGAGGGAATATTTTTTAGAATTACCACGGAGGCACGGAGGGAATATTTTTTAGAATTACCACGGAGACACGGAGGGAATATTTTAGAATTACCACGGAGGCACGGAGGGAATATTTTTGAGAATTACCACGGAGACACGGAGGGAATCTGATTTAATAATTGAAAACTTGCCGTATGATTCATTTTGAAAGTTAAGTATTGACTTCTCTTTAATTGCTATACTTTTCTCCGTGTCTCCGTGGTTATTTTTACAGGATCATGGTACACGAATTTATGAAACGAATAACGCTGGCGTTTGTTATTGTCTTAAATGAAGTTAATGCGTATAAGATTATCTTTAAGGCATGGGAAAATTCCTCGTTACAGGATTGATCAGCGCGTTTTTTTTAATTGCTTGCAGTGAAACATCAGAAGTAAAGCATGATGAGCCGGCACGTCGATTGAGTTTAGTCGTTCCTGAAATCGAGTACGGAATTGCAATTGACACGACTGCTGCGGTTATCAGAATCAGCGCAGAAGTTGATACAGATAATGTTGCGGTACAACCTGAAGTATGGTTCGACACACTGAAACTTGCATCTGCTACTGTTGTGAATATTGAGGCCGACAAAAGTTTATCGATTGCAGTTGTGGATTCAATCATTGATTCACTCTGCAAAGGCAAAGATCTTCGCTTGGTTGGAAAAGCTTCGGGTGAGTACGTCACTGTACCGTTTCATGGCTTGCATCGCTTTCGTCCTACGAATTACATAAGCGGACTTTTCGAGAATCAGTATCTGATTTTGCAACGCAACGATTCGGGTTTGATGTTCGGCGATAAAGTTTTGAGTAATTCAGACTTCAGAAAATGGATCAGACTTTTTTACGGTGATGCATTCAATCCCAAGGACACATTCAATTTTCCGCAGCGAAAAGGTCGTCAGAATACAATTATGACTTTGATGCAGGAAGGTCAGGCATGGGATGAAAGTCCGCGACGATTGGACAGTCCCGATTCAGCCGTGTATCTCGCTGCGTACAATGAGTTCGTCAACAGATTGGAGATTTTCGATAAAGTCGGAGCATTCTACGCAATGGATCTTGCGCTTTTTGAAATTGATTTTGCTTCGCAAACAACGTGGGAACAGGCAGTGCATTTATTTTCAATTCACTTTGCAGTTCAGAAGGAGCTGCGTCAAAGTGCAATTCGCTATTTCGAAGAACGACATGCGAATGGAGGTGGCGAACGCAAACCTGATTTGACCGAAGAAGATTTGTTATTGTTGTATCCCGATCGTATGCGTTGGAACAACAGAATGTCAGGGGCTACTGAACATCGTTTCGATGTCCATCATCTCGAAATCAATCAGCATGTGTATCCACCTCCGGTAGAAATGCTGCCTGCTGAGCCTGATGGAGCGGCGGATGTTCCTTTGGATTGAGATCGAGTTTGATCGCCCTGTTATTCGTCAATAATTTTCATCTGAATATTTGAGAAGCGGAGCAGAAATGTTCCGCTTTTTTTTATGTCTTCACATGAACAGTATTCACTGCATATAGCGCTGCAGTTTCTGTCCTCAGTCGAGTGCTTCCCATCACAACGGGCACGAAATACGAATCGAGCGCTTTTGTAATTTCTTCCTGTGAAAAATCACCTTCAGGGCCGATCAAAATTACAACTGATTTGTTCTGAAAACCAAGATCACGCAGCGCTTTTCGCTCTGTATCCACGCAATGTGCAATGAGTTTGACTTCTGCCTCGCAATTTGCGACGAAAGCACTGAATGTTGTCAGCGCATTGATTTTCGGCAAGTGACTTTGCTGTGATTGTTTCATCGCAGAGATTGCAACCTTTTCGATTCTGTCAATCTTGATTGTATCGCGCTCCGAATGTTCGCATTCCAGAAAAGTGATTTCGTCAATACCGATTTCCGTTGCTTTCTCTACAAACCATTCAATGCGATCCATGTTCTTCGTGGGAGCTACCGCAATATGTAAGCGGAAGTTTCTTCCTGAAGGTTCATTGCTTCGCGAAATAATTCGCAGTACACATCGTTTCGGATGATCATCACTCACCTCCGCAACAGCACGCGTTCCTTTGCCATCCAGAAGTTCGACCTTATCTCCACCAGATAATCGTAAAACACGTACTGCATGTTTGGATTCTTCTTCAGATAGAAGGATGGATTCTCCGCTCAGATCAGGTTCGTAGAAGCAATGCATTGGACAAAGATACTTGCAATGTTCAAATGCTCAAATGAGTCAATGTGCAAATGATTCAATTCACAAATGATTCAATGTACAAATGATTCAATTGTCAGTCTTCACGTCTCCAATTGAATCATTGTATCATTTGCACATTGTATCATCATCCTTTGATCACGTACTCCTGAATATCGCTTCCAATTCATCGAAAGTTGTTACCCGCTCATTGGAGTGATTCAGAAATTGTTCAGCGAAAAGTGTGTAAACTTCTTCGGCATGAAATCCTCTTTTGCGCATATACTGCAAAGAAACTGAACCGGCTGATTTTGATAGTTTCTGTCCCGAATCATCATGCTGCAACTTGTGATGGTAAAATTGCGCTTGTCTGAATCCAATAAGGTGCAATTTGTCAGCCATGAACAGTTGCATTGCAGTTGACGGAATTAAATCTTCCCCGCGCACCACGCAATTAATTCTGAAATGTGTGTCGTCTGCCAGCGAAACCAACTGATAGGAGGGAAGTGCATCTTTTTTCCGAACAACGAAACTTCCTGTCTTCTGTCCCAATGGAAATGTCACCGCACCGAGTATTCGATCCTGAAAAGTGATGCTTTCTTCTGCACCCACTTTCAGTCGCCATGCCGTTTCCTTTTCCTCCATCGGAAGATTCAACGATTCGCAGATACCTGGATACCCATGTGATTTGAAACTTTCAAGTTTCTTTCTTGAGCAATTGCACGCGAATAGCAGTTGCTGCTCCCGTAGTTGCGTAAGCATAGAATTGTAAAGATCCAGCCTTCGGTGTTGTGACCAGTTTTCTGTAAAGTCGTCAGGGCCGGTAGGACCTTCCTGCCATTCAATTCGTAACCATTCCAGCGACTCAAAAATATCCTGCAGGTACTCAGGTTTTGTGCGCTCCGAATCAATATCATCTATCCGAAGCAGAATGTTGCCATTCTCTTTTCGCGCGATCAATGATGTCAGCAAAAAGGAGAATGCATTTCCCAAATGTAAATAGCCGCTTGGTGTAGGAGCAATACGCGTGCGAAGCATTTGCAAATATACCTTCCGATTCCTTGCAAAATCTGATCCTGCTTTCAATCATTTTCCTATTTTTAGCGTTCAAATTAATCTCAGAAAAATGTCAAATAATCCTCCATTCCCGCCAAACGTTCCACCAGGAGGTGGCAATCCGGGAAATCCTTACGGTCAGAACCCGTACAACCATCCGAATCCTTATGGACAGCAACAGAATCCATACGGACAGAATCCTTATCAGCAGAACCCGATGGGAATGCAGCGTGACGTTCCAAACGCAACTGCAATTCTTGTATTGGGAATTGTTTCCATTGTTACTTGCTGGTGTTACGGTATTATCGGTCTCGGTTGCGGAATTGCAGCGTTGATCATGGCCGGAAAATCATTGAAAGAGTATCAGCAGAATCCAGCCGGTTTCACTACATCATCCTACAACAACACAAAAGCGGGTAAGATTTGCGGCATCATCGGAATAATCCTTTCAGGATTGTACATGATTTATGTAATCTTCCTTTTCGCTTTCATGGGATCAATGTACAGTGCGGCATTCTGGGAAGCATTCTAGAGAATGAATTGGTTCGACTGGATAGAACAGCATCTTTTTACTTGTCCGAATAAATATTTTTTCGGATTGGATTGTCCCGGTTGCGGCATGCAGCGTTCATTGCTTGAAATTTTCAAAGGCAATGTAATGGAAAGTGTAATGCTTTATCCGGGTTTACTTCCGCTGATGTTTACAATCGTAATGCTGATTGTTCATTTGCGATTTAAACTTGTAAATGGTGCGCGTTTGCTTCAGTATTCCTACATCACAACGGCAAGTGTTGTGATGGTTACATTCTTCATCAAGCAGTTTATTCAACATCAACACTAGCCCTTCAAATTTTCAGACATGGAAAATCAAAATCCGAACCTGCCACCACCGCCACCGAATTACGGCAATCCGTACCAGCAAGCTCCGGGCGGCTATCAGCAACATATGGGCGGAACAATGGGAATGCAGATCGATCATCCGAAAGCTTCCACTATCAATACGCTTGGTTTGGTTGGAATTATTCTCACGTTTCTTATCGGTATCATCGGACTTATCCTGAACATTGTTAATCTGGCAATCAGCGCGGGTGTTATGCGCGAGATCCGCGAGAATCCGGGTAAATATTCCGAAGCGTCTATAAAGAAGATCAAAACAGGCCGCACATGTTCTATCGTTGGATTGAGCATTCAAGGAGCGCTGATTCTTCTCATTATTGTTATTGTAATCGCGGCTAACTAACGATGAAAGTCCTTTCTGCAGAACAGATCAGAGAGGCCGATCGTTATACAATTAACAACGAGCCCGTTTCGTCTGTGCAGCTGATGGAGCGGGCTTCTGCTTTATGTACGCAATGGTTGCTGAATCGATATAACAGCAATCAAACGTTCAGAATATTCTGTGGCAACGGGAATAATGGTGGCGACGGATTGTGTATCGCACGATTTCTTCTTCAACACGAACGCAAAGCAGTAGTTATTCTTGTTGGCAATGCAGTTCCTTCTGCTGATAACGCTGTTCAGTTGGAATTGCTTCGTGCAACGAAAAATGCGGAAGTGTTGAATTACTCCGAAATCAGCGAAGCTGAGTTCAACGAAAACGAAATTCTCATCGATGCAATTTTCGGTTCAGGATTAAATCGAAAACCTGAAGGAGAATTCGCCGATGCGATCACCGCAATCAACAATGGTGATGCAACAGTAGTGGCTATTGATATTCCATCTGGATTGTGTGCGGATTTCAATGATGATCAATCAACAGATTGCATTGTAAAAACCGATTTCACTCTTACGTTCCATGCTCCGAAGTTTACTTTTCTGGTGAGCGATTTTTCAGAATATGTTGGTGAGTTCATTGTCCTGAATATCGGACTGATGAAGTCGTTTACAGAAAATGTAAAGTCGTTTGCGGAATATTTCACTATCGAAGATGCGGGCGCAATTCTTCATCACCGCTCGAAATTCTCACACAAAGGAACTTTCGGACATGCGTTAATTGTAGCAGGTTCCGAAGGAAAAACAGGTGCTGCAATTTTAAGTTCACGTTCTGCATTGAGAACAGGAGCAGGATTGGTCACGGCTTTTGTTCCGATTATCAGTCGTGATGTGATGCAAGCCGCAGTTCCGGAAGTAATGGTGATTGCTGGTGAAGATGATAACTTTATCGCCGGCAGAATTCCTGCAACCCGCTTTGATGCAGTGGGTGTTGGTCCGGGATTGGGAACGGATGATACTGTCGTTACATCATTGAAATTGTTGCTCAATGAATTTCAAGGTCCGATGGTTTGGGATGCTGATGCGCTCAATGTACTTTCGGAGAATAAAACCTGGTTGGAATTTCTTCCACCGTTAACAATTCTCACACCGCATCCCGGTGAGTTCGATCGCTTGACCAAGAAGCACAATTCAGGAAAAGAACGATTGAAGACACAAATGCAATTTGCACAGCGATACAATGTAATTGTTGTATTGAAAGGCGCTCACACGTCTGTTGCTTTCCCTGATGGCAGTGTAACTTTTAATTCCAGCGGCAATCCGGGAATGGCAACTGCGGGAAGCGGAGATGTCCTTACAGGAATAATTACTTCATTGCTTGCGCAAGGTTACAACCGTTCTCAAAGTGCAATGCTGGGTGTTTTCCTTCACGGAATTGCGGGAGATATTGCCGCATCGATAAGCGGACAGGAAGGAATGATTGCCGGTGATATTGTGGAGCACATCGGTGGTGCATTCAGAATGATTTCTGATAAAATCAGAACCCCATAATATCAACCATTCCCCAGCAAACGAGAATCGCTCCGATTATGCATGGTCCGTATAAGGCTGTTCTGAAATAAGTGGTATCTCCATGCATTGCCAATGCAAAAACACATCCGAATACCAATAATAAACTGCCGATCAGAACAGTTGTCATGCCACGCTTACGTCTTTTGGCATAATGCAATTTCTTGATGTGTTGCATTACAGTTTCCACTTCATTGGCTTCTGCGCCGGAAACTTTGAGATGCTCACGAACAGCTGATAAATCCGAACCGCTCAGAAAACGAGTCAGTCCGCTTTGCAATAATTCCTGATTGATGTGTTCGTTCGTCATGTAAGGGTGTTTTGTTAACGGAAATATAGAAATTTTTAAACAATGACACAAGTCAATGTTCATGAAAATTTCAAGTGCGGAAAACCCTTCGGACTGCTTACTTTTACGGTCTATGAAATACAATTACACCGTTACAGAACGTTTTCTTCGTTACGTAAAAATCGATACGCAATCAGATCCGGCATCTCCAACCTGTCCTTCAACAATGAAGCAAAAAGATTTGGGGAAGGTTCTGGTTGAAGAACTACTGGCAATCGGAATTACAGACGCACATCTTGACGAACACGGTTACGTTTATGCAACAATTCCTTCCAACACCGATAAGAAAGTTCCTGTAATTTGTTTCTGCTCGCACATGGACACATCTCCTGATTGTACCGGGAAAGACGTGAAACCGCAGTTGGTTGAGAACTACAACGGAAAGGATATCGTACTCAAAGCTGATCCCACACAGATAATCCGTGTTGCAGAACATCCTGCATTACTGCAGCAAATCGGGAACACGATTGTAACAACTGACGGTACAACCTTGCTGGGTGCAGATAATAAATCGGGTGTTGCCGAGATCATGGATGCTGCGCATTTTTTCATGACACATCCTGAAGTGAAGCACGGAACTATCCGCATTTTGTTTACTCCTGACGAAGAAATCGGAAGAGGTGTTGACAAAGCGAATATGAAAAAACTCGCTGCAGATTTCGGCTACACGATGGACGGAGAAACTGCAGGACATATTGAAGACGAAACGTTTTCTGCAGACGGAGCGAAGATTGAAATTCAAGGTGTAAGTACACACCCCGGATTTGCGAAGGGCAAAATGGAAAATGCTATCAAGATCGCAAGTCGTATCGTTGATCGTTTGCCAAAAGATAAATTCACTCCGGAAACAACCGAGAAGAAAGAAAGTTTTTTACATCCTACAGGAATCAATGGCTCACTGGATACTGCAACAATAAATTTTATTGTTCGTGCTTTTGATGATGCAGGATTGAAGGAACTGGAAACTTTACTTGATAAAACGGCAGCTGAAGTGCTGAAAGAATTTCCACGTTCTTCTTACAAACTCACGATTACGGAGCAATATCGCAATATGAAAGTGGTGCTGGATAAGCATCCTCAAGTTGTTGATTTTGCACTTGAAGCTATCAAACGCGCCGGACTTGAACCGGTGAGAAGCAGCATTCGCGGCGGAACAGACGGATCACGACTTTCGTTCATGGGATTACCATGTCCGAATATTTTCGCCGGTGAACATGCATTTCACTCGCGACTGGAGTGGGTAAGTGTGCAGGATATGGAACGCGCTGTTGATACAATCATTCACCTCGCACAGATCTGGGAAGAACGATCTTAGGCGAAAGACTAACGTCTAAAGTCTATTCTCTGAATCACCATTTCGGACGGACTTTGTGCACTTTATACCGCACTTTTCCCGGACCATCGTATTTAGACGGACGTTGCTTAATCCAAGGATATTGCGGTTTATCAAATGCGCGTCTGCCTTTCAATGCATAACTGAATTCTACTGTTGATGTCAGATAAGAGTCGTTGTGCGATGATTCTCCGCGTTTGTTGCCCGGTGTGAAATTCTCTGCAAACGTAGAAGGGATATTATCCAATTCATCTGTGCGATTAGATAGTTCTGCGGCCAGCGGAGAAATCATTGTTGAAGGATCAGCGTAAAGCGTGGAGATGTCGTCCAGATAATCAGTGAAGGTTGTTCGCCAACATAAGTCAAATCCGATTTTGTATCGTTTGTCAAATGTGAATGTTAATCCGCCGGAAACAGGAATCACCGCAGCGACTTTGGAATAACTCGCATTCTCAGTTTGAAGCGGTCGCAAAGGAATGTAAACGCCCTGATAGAACGTTTTCGGATTGTGGTAGATCAAACCAATGCCCGCTCCAACGTAAGCACGGAAATTGTCTTTGTGTCTGAACGTTCTTCCAAGATCATTGATTTGTATAATATGTATTTGTCCGATGGCATTCAGTTCCACAATATTATTTCTGAAACTCAGATTTCTGGTGTTACGCGCCGGATTGGAAGAATAGGAGTCCGCACCGCTGATTCTTGCCCAGACCAAATTGCTTTTGATACTCAATCGTGAGTTAATGCGTTGTCGAACAAAAAATCCTGCTGTGCTGCGGGTTTGATTCACTTTCATATCTGCTACAAAATCACGTCGGGTGAGAATGTCTCCACCAATATCTCCCAGATAATTCGACGCACCGATGGATATACCGAAATCGGTGTTGTACTGCGCATTCAAATCAGGCGATAAGAAAAAAACTGTGATCAGCGCAATAGCAGCAGTTAGCGTGGATGTTGACTTCATGAAACGTGTTTAGCTTTCTTTACGATAATCAGCGATAACAGGTGCGTTCATATAATGATTGTTGATATCAGAATTTTCAAGGCATGAAAAAAGGCCAATCTGAATGATTGACCTTTTCTGTTGTTGATATCGTTTCTTAGAATTTCGCACGGACTTTTCTGCGCTTGTATTTGCTGCGGCCTTTTAAAAGGTTTCCGTATTTCGATTTATAAATAGAGCTCTTACCGCGGATTACATAGCTGTATTCAATCTGAGTTGTCAGGTAAGAATCGTTGTGCGAAGGATCTCCGCGTTTGTTAAAACTCTGAACTCCATTTTGATCAACGTATGTAGCGTAGCCGAAGTTATTTCCCCAATTATTACCATACGACGGATTCGCAGCACCAAATGCATCTGCAGCCGCGTGATCTGTCCTGTCGTACAACGCAACTGCTGTTGCATTAGGAAGTGTAGAAGGATCTACATAGTAAGTGCTAACATCATCAATGTAATCAGAGAATGTTGTTCTCCAGCAGATATTCCAACCGATACGGTGATGTTTATTGATAGTAAAATAAACTCCGGTACTTGCAGGAATCACCAATGTTACTTTCGTATAGCGAACACCTTCTGTAGTAAGCGGACGTAGATTAACCCAGTCACCTTGATAAAACGCTTTCGGATTGTGATAAACTGCTCCGGCTCCAAGTCCGATATATGCACGGAAACCGTTTTTGTAGCGATATGTATGACCTAAATCCGTTGATTCGTAATACACCCACTGCAATTCTGAAATTACCTCGAAAAGATTGTTCTTGAAGCTCAGGTTTCTGTAGTGTCGGGGTGCATTGCTGGACAAACTATCCGCGCCGCGAACGATTGCCCATGTAAATGTACTCTTCACGTAAAAATCAGGATTGATTTTATAGCGAGCAAAACTGCTTGTTGCTGTGCGCGTTTGTGTCAATTTCATATCAACGACGAAATCGCGACGGGTCAACTCATCACCACCCATTTCTCCAAGGAAATTGGAAGCTCCGAATCCCATTCCAAAATCCCAGTTATACTGCGCCTTAGCCAATACGGGTGCTGCAAGCAAAGCGAATAAAACAATTTTCTTCTTCATCTGTTCAGTTTTTGCCTGAATGTAATTCTCACGAAGTTACCTAAAATCATGGTTTTTACCAAATTCCGCATCTTTCGTTGATAAAATCAACAAAATGCAGCATGTAATAACACTTACATTTGCCTTATGGCGGTAAAGACGAGAATTACAGAGCTTTTTGGGATTGAAAAGCCCATCATTCAAGGCGGAATGATCTGGTGCAGCAATTGGCAATTGGCTGCGGCGGTCAGCAATGCTGGCGGTTTAGGTTTGATCGGCGCCGGATCAATGTACCCTGATGTTCTTCGAGAACACATTCAGAAATGCAAAGCAGCAACATCAAAACCTTTCGGTGTAAATGTTCCGTTGCTATATCCCGACATCGAACAATTGATGAATATCATTGTCGAGGAAGGTGTGAAAATCGTTTTCACGTCTGCGGGAAATCCTAAAACATGGACAGGCTTTCTGAAGCAACACGGTATCAAAGTGGTTCATGTAATTGCCAATACAAAGTTCGCTTTGAAATGTCAGGAAGCCGGTGTTGATGCAATTGTTGCGGAAGGATTTGAAGCGGGCGGACACAACGGAAGAGAAGAAACAACAACACTTGTACTCATTCCGATGATTTGTTCTGCGGTCGATATTCCTGTAATTGCCGCAGGAGGAATAGGAAACGGGAAACAGATGCTTGCCGCTTTCGCGTTGGGTGCTGAAGCCGTTCAAGTGGGTTCCCGATTTGTTGCATCAGTGGAATCTTCCGCTCATGACGCATTCAAGCAAGCCGTGATTACGGCAAACGAAGGCGACACGCAATTGACATTGAAACAACTGGTTCCGGTTCGATTGTTGAAGAACGACTTTTTCAAGCGAATTGAAGAAGCCGAATTACGCGGAGCAAGTACAGAGGAACAAAAACAGATTCTCGGACGCGCACGTGCGAAGAAAGGCATGTTCGAAGGCGATATGATTGAAGGAGAATTGGAAATCGGACAGGTAAGCGCCATGCTTGATGAAATTCTTCCGGCCGGTGATATTGTAAACAACATGATGAACGAGTTTGAAGCAACGCGAAATGCGATTTGCAAACTCAATTGATAAAACGCTATGATTAAATACGATCGTTTTAAACTCGGTAACGGATTAACGGTTATCGTTCACAATGACGAAGCAACTCCGCTGGCTTGTGTTAACATTCTATACGATGTCGGCGCTCGTGACGAAGACGAAAACAGAACAGGATTTGCTCACTTGTTTGAGCACCTGATGTTCGGTGGCAGCATTAATATTCCGTCTTACGATGAACCGCTGCAGCGCGTAGGAGGAGAGAACAACGCATTCACCACAAACGACATTACAAATTACTATTTGACGCTGCCTGCAGCCAATCTCGAAACTGCAATGTGGTTGGAATCGGATCGAATGTTAAGCCTGGCATTCTCAGAGAAAAGTCTGGAAGTGCAGCGTAATGTTGTGATTGAAGAATTCAAACAACGTTATCTCAATCAGCCATACGGAGATGTTTGGTTGTTGATTCGTCCGCTTACATACAAAGTGCATCCATATCGTTGGGCTACTATCGGTAAAGAGATTTCGCACATCGAGAATGCGACAATGGAAGATGTAAAAGCTTTCTTCAAGAAGTTCTATTGTCCTTCCAATGCAATTATGGTGGTTAGCGGCCCGGTTAAGACCGATGAAGTAAAGCAGCTTGCAGAGAAGTGGTTCGGAACAATTCCTGCAGGTGTAAAACACAATCGAGCATTGCCTGTTGAACCCAAGCAGGAAGAATATCGCTCGGAAACGGTTTACCGTGAAGTTCCATACGACGGCGTCTATCTGAACTTTCACATGTGTGCCCGCGATGATGCGGAATATCCCGCAATGGATCTGATCTCCGATATTTTGTCACGCGGTAATTCCGCGCGCTTATACAACGCACTTGTGAAAGATCAGGAAATCTTCAGCGAGATAAACGCTTTCGTTATGGGCGATCATGATAAAGGCACCTTTGTTGTAAGCGGAAAAGTGACTGAGGAATTCTCCACTGAACATGCAGAAGAAGCCGTGTTTGCCGAACTACAGAAGTTGTGTGAAGAAAAAGTCGGCGAACGTGAATTGCAGAAAGTGAAGAACAAAGTGGAATCATCTTTGCAATTTGCCGAAATGGGAATATTGGACAAATCCATGAATCTCGCTTTCTATGAATTGATGGGCGATGCCAATAAAATCAATACAGAACTCAGCGAGTATCTCGCAGTGACTGCAGAGGATATTCAGTCAGTTGCAAAAGAAGTTTTCCGCAAAACAAATTGTTCCGTTTTACATTATAAGCGCAAGAAATAATATGAGCACACTGAACAGAATACAGGCTCCTGAGTTTCACGCAGTGAAACATGTTGATTTGAAGAAATCGGATGATCTGGCGCTGAGCAACGGAATGCCTTTGTATATGGTTAACGCCGGTACGCAGGAAGTCATGAAACTGGAATTTATTTTCAGCGGAGGAATGCGTAATGCACAATTGCCGATCATTGCAACTGCCGTTAACGATATGTTGGATGAAGGAACGAAGTCGCGCAGCGCTATTGATATTGCAGAAGAACTCGATTTCTACGGTGCGTTCATCGAGACAGAGGTTACACACGATCAAGCTTCATTCACTTTATGGACACTGAATAAATATCTTGAACCGTCATTCGAAATCGTGAATGACATTATCCGTAATGCGGCGTTTCCTGATAAAGAATTTTCCATTTACCGCAACAACCGAAAGCAGAAGTATGTTGTAGATACCGACAAGGTTTCTGTATTGGCACGTCGTCGGTTTGCGGAGTTACTTTTCGGTGATGATCATGCTTACGGAAAGCGAACACATCTCTCGGATTTCGATAAGTTGACTACTTCGGAGTTGAATGCATTTCACAAACAATATTACCATGCCGGCAACGGATGTATTCTAGCCTCGGGAAATCTACCGGCAAATCTGTATGAAGTGTTGAACAAACATTTCGGCGGCAACGATTGGAAAGGCGACATGAACGGAGATATCGTTATTGCTCCTGCAGTTTCAAACGCTGAGCGCGAACATTTGGTGAAGAAAGAAGGTGCAATGCAATCGGCGTTGCGCGTGGGACGTGTTTTGTTCAACAGAGAACATGCTGATTTCCCAGCAATGCAGGTTTTGAATTGCGCATTGGGTGGATATTTCGGTTCCCGTCTTATGGCAAATATTCGCGAAGACAAAGGTTACACGTACGGTATCGGTTCCGGACTTTCCTCAATGTACGGTGACGGTTATTTCTACATTTCCACGGAAGTAGGAGTAGACGTAACCAATGCGGCGCTGAAAGAAGTGTATTTCGAAATTGAAAAACTGCAGCAGGATCTGATTCCGGATGGAGAACTTGAGTTGGTACGCAATTACATGACCGGAGTTTTTCTTCGCAGTACTGATGGCCCGTTTGCAATCGCCGACAGACGAAGAGCATTAATCGGATACGATTTGGATTACAATTATTACGATCGTTACCTCGAAACCATTCAAACAATTTCAGCTTCTTCACTTCGCGATCTTGCACAGAAATATCTGAAGAAAGAAGATCTGATCGAATTGGTGGCCGGAGATCGCAAATAGTTTTAAGTTTTCGCTGTATGAAGAAAGTAACGCTCAAGCAGGTTCACATATTGCGACAGGCAATTACTGAATGTAATTCTTCTGCTGTTGCAACTGTTTTGCGTTCCTTTGACAAGACGGAATTCACAGCTCAATCACTTATCGGTTATCATGATGCGCTGCTATTTCTGGCTGCTTATCCTCCTTCCGCTGCCTTGTACAATACAGCGCTTGCACGACTGAATGATTTCGATAAACCGGTTAAAGTTTTTATACGTAAACAGAAAACGAATTCAGATTTGCTTGTGAACTCAGGAATAAACGGAAGTGAAGTTCAAGGTGCATTTACATTGCCTTTTTTGCGTGAAGTTATCGACGTAAGCCCCGCGAATATTGAAATGCATTCATTCGGAGAAACGGATGGTGATGCGGGAGAAATTCTGAAGCCGTACGTTCTGAATACAGAATCTGACTTATGCGAGTCTCAATTTTCGATTGAAGAACTTGCTGAGAAATTGTTCGGCAGTAGGAATCATCTGCACAAACTTGTTCAGTTATTTTCTACAGCTAAAGTTCCGGAAACGATCAGTGAAAATCATTTTTCCAAACTGAGCGTGTTTGCAACATTGAAGCTGAATTCCGGTTATAACGGCAGAACAACTTCAATGCTGAAATGTGCAGTTCCGTTTGTTCACAATGAATTCATTCGAAAGGCGGATCCAACCGCTTTTGTGAATACAACGATTCCAACACCGAGTGAACTTTCTCTTGCGACCAAAGTTACAATTCGTCACACTGCAATGCGTATGCTTGCGTCACTAAGTCGGGAAACGGATCCTGTTACACTCAGTGATGATGCGGCGATGGAGTATTTTGAATTGGAACGTGGAGTTTCTGTAGCCTTGTTCAGCATGCGCGCAGAGCGAAGAATGCCGCTGGATTCATACATCGGTTATATGCTCTTTAAGAATGGTGTTCCTTTAGCGTATGGCGGTGCATGGATTTTCGGAAATCGCGCTTTGTTCGGCATCAATATTTTCGAACCTTTCCGTGGAGGCGAATCGAATCTTATTATTCTTCAATTGTTGAGAGTGTACCGACAGCATTACGGAATCGATTCATTCAGTGTTGAGCCTTATCAATACGGTAAAGACAATCCCGAAGGAATTGCGTCCGGCGCTTATTGGTTTTATTACAAATTGGGTTTCCGCTCTGATGATAAACAATTGCGCGCACTGGCAGAATCGGAGATGAAGCGCATGAAAGCGAATAAGGAATATCGCTCCCCTTCGAAAGTATTACAGCGTTTCACAGCTTCCAATATTACCTGGATTATTAATTCTGCAGTTAAAATTACACCTGATCCGTCCTCAGTTGCTGCTTCAATTACCAAAAACGTTTTGAAGATTTCAGATGGAGACAGAAACGCTCACATCGCAATGTTGCGTAATAATTCAGGAGTCAAAGTTGGTAATTGCGATACCATGCTCTTGCTTTTGGATGCATTGAAAGTTAAAGCTGAAAGTGTCGCTACTGCTGCAATGAAACTGTCAGGATTGAAGAACTCTTCAGAACGCGAGTACAATCAGGAACTGAAGAAGTGGTTGTTTTAATTTCATGCTATACCGCATTTCGAAGTTAAACTTCATTAAACCATTGTGATACAATTACATACACTTCTTGGGTAACGTTTATTGCGCCTCTAATTTCGTTATCTTTATGACTTCAAATTTTTATGTGGTTCCGATTCCTCCCCCTAAAACGGGCTGTACTATTACTCGTCATCATTCTCAATGCTTTCAGCGTTGAGTTGAATGCTTCTCATGTTATGGGAGGCGAAATCACCTGGACTTGTCAGGGTGGCGGACAATTCGTTTTCAAAATGAAATTGTATCGAGATTGTAATGGTGTCTCTTTCGGACCGAATCTTGATTTAAACGTCGACAATCATCCGATTATCGGAAAGATTCCTGTCGTTCTTGTTTCCAGCACAGATATTTCTCCGGTGTGTAATGGAATCGGGCCTTCGATTTCTTGTGGCGCAGCGCAGGCATTACCGGGATTTCCGAATGCACCTGTTCCGATGGCGGGAGCTGTTCAGGAATTTATTTATGAATCTGCACCGATACTATTGAACGGTCCGCCACCTGCTCAAGGTTGGATTTTCAGTTATACAACATGTTGTCGTAATCCTACAATTACAAATCTGAACAATCCTGCTGCAACCGGTTTTACCATTCGGGCGGTGATGTATCCGTTTAATGCTACGAATACGAATCCTTGTTACGATAACTCTCCTGAGTTTCTCGAAAGTCCGAAAACCATTATCTGTACTGGTTATCCGTTCTCCTACAATCACAACGCTGTTGATGCAGAACAGGATTCACTTGCGTATTCTTGGGCAACTTCTTTAGGTGATACTCTTGCAGGTAATCCGGCTTGGAATCCCGGAATTTCTCCAATGAACGTTTCATACGCTCCCGGATTCAGTGCTAACAGTCCGATGCCGGGCGTTAATCTCGATCCGAATAATATTCCTGCAACGATCAATCCGCTCACAGGAGAAATTACTTACACCTCATTCACTCAGGGAAATTTCATTACGTGTGTGAAAGTTGAGGCGTGGAAGTGCGGTCAGCTTGTTGCTGAAGTTTATCGCGAGATGCAGGTGGTATTGTTGCCTTGCGGTACAAATGGTCCACCGGTTGTTCCTCCGCCTTTGAATGGCGGTACAACATTCTCAGATACGGTTGTTGCCGGAACATTGGTAAACTTCACATTGAGCGGAACCGATTTTGATTTACTGCCGAATAACAGTCCGCAAACGTTAACGATCACCGCAACAGGTAATCAGTTCGGTACTGGATTCACTAACGCGGCAAGCGGATGCTTGAATGCGCCTTGTGCTACACTTGCAGGAGCACCTCCGGTTGTTAACGCAGTAAATGCATCAACAATTTTTACCTGGCAAACCGATTGTGCGCATGTTGGATACGCCAATAACTGTGCTGTGCAATCGAATACGTACAATTTCATCTTCAAAGTTCAGGATGATTTCTGTCCTGCACCCGCACAAAAAATTGCAACCATTTCAATTACCGTATTAGCACTTCCAATGGTTCCGTCTCCGAATCTGCATTGTTTGGCGGTGCAGCCAAATGGAGATGTTGTTCTGACCTGGGATCAGCCTGTTGATACAGTTGGTACTTTCAACAGTTATCAGATTTTCTCATCTACAAATCCAAACGGTCCGTTTACTGTTGTTGATTCTGTTTTCAATTACAATCAACTTACGTACACGCACGTTGGCGCAAACGCAAATGCGGGACCGGTTTATTACATGGTTCAAACGCGTTCCGGCTGCAACGGAATGGCCTTTTCACCTGCTTTGGATACGATGAGTACCATCTTCCTTCAGGTGGTGAACAACAACAATGGGACTGCAACATTGCAATGGAATAACATTTCCAATCCTGCGCCGGCATCGCAGTTCGGAAGCTTCCTCATTTACAAAGAATATCCTGCCGGTGTGTGGTCGCTCATCGACAGCACAACTGCATTGACGTTTCTCGATACAGTAAACGTTTGCAATGCGTTGGTTAACTACAGAATTGAAATTTATGATACTGCAGGTTGCTGGTCCGTATCAAATATTGATGGTGATGTTTTTCAGGATCTCATAATTCCTGTTATTCCCGCAATTGACTCCGTAAGTGTCGATGCCAATGGTAATGCAATTTTAGGATGGCAGCCAAGTTCTTCCGGTGATGTTGTCGGTTACGTTGTTTATCAGTTCATCAACAACATCTGGACGGCACTTGATACGGTGTTCGGTCTGAATAACACATCGTACATTAATCTGATTTCAAATGCAGATCAGCAATCGGAACAATATGTGATTGCTGCATTCGATTCATGCGGAAATATCAGCGCATTCAGTCCGACGCACAATACAATCTTGCTGAACACATCAATAGATATCTGCAATGAAACGGCGCTGTTGACATGGAACGTGTATAACAACATGAGTCCGACTGTTGCGGGTTATTCCGTTTATGTAAGTGAAAATAACGGACCGCTGGTTTATTTGGGAACAAATCCTGCAAACGATCAGAGTTTTGATCATGCCGGATTGAATCAGCTTTCAACGTATTGCTATTATGTATTTGCATTCAATGCTGCGGGAACAATTTCATCAACGTCTGATAAAAGTTGTGTGTACGTTAACGTTGCGCAGGCTCCTTTGTTCCAGTATTTGCGTGTGGCAACCGTTACAGCTCCAGGACAGGTTCTGCTGAACGTTTACGTCGACAATACAGCAGATGTTCAGGGTTACGAGATTCAACGTACGGATTCGGCGACCGGAAGTTTTGCGACTATCGGATTTGTACCGTTCAATGCAACGACTCAGATTCTTTATTACGATAACACGGCAGAAACAGAAAAGCAGAGTTACTATTATCGCGTAGTAGCTGTTGACAGTTGCGGCGAGCAGAATTTGATTTCGAACATCGCACGTACAATGTATTGTGAAGCAACAGCGAATAACGAATTCACCAATACCGTGCGTTGGAACGATTACGGAGTATGGTCAGGAGGAACGGATTACTACAATATTTATCGTTCCATTGACGGAGTTTTCGATCCGATTCCGATTGCAAGTGTGCCGTATCAGGCATTGGATTCAAACACGTACATCGACGATGTCAGCGCGTATTCTCCATCCGTAAGCGGTTTGTTTACCTACTACATTGAAGCTGTTGAGGGCAATGCCAATATTTACGGTTTCTCTGATTCGAGTCGTTCCAATGTTGCGGAAGCAATGCAGAAGCCGTTGGTATTTGTTCCGAATGCTTTCACTCCGAATAATAATGGTGTGAACGATGTGTTTCTTCCTTCAACCGGATTTATTGATTTGAAAGAATATAAATTCGACATCTTCGATCGCTGGGGCGAAAACATTTTCACAACAACAGATCGCTTCACAGGATGGGATGGAAAAATCGGCGGGAATAAATGTCAACCCGGCATTTATGTGTGGACGCTGACATTCCGAACTTCTACAGGACAGTTCATCGATATGAAAGGAACTGTTGCGCTGATTCGATAACTGATGTAGTATAAAAAAGAAATGCCGGATATTCTCCGGCATTTTTCATTGGTGTAAAATCAAGCTTACAGCAATGTTGCTGAAGATGTAATTTCAGATTTCAAAGTCGCTGAAATAGGGCAGGTGGTCTCTGCCGTTTTAACGCACTCTTCGAATTTCTCTTTCGTGATTCCCGGAACTTTTGCAGACACAGTCAAGTGAGAGGCTTCAATCAAACCTTTCTCGCGATTCAATGTAACATCGCAGCGTGTATCAATTGTTTCAGGAGTGAATCCTGCAGCGCCAAGAACAAAAGCCAGTTTCATTGAGAAGCAACCTGCGTGTGCAGCAGCGATAAGTTCTTCAGGGTTGGTTCCTACGCCTTCTTCAAAGCGACTTGAAAATGAATATTGAGTTTTATTAAGTGTTGTGCTTTGTGTGGAAAGATTTCCCTTTCCTTCTTTACCGGATCCTGTCCAGTTTGCAGTAGCGTGACGTTTCATAATTGAAAGTTATGTTTGTGAGGCGCTAAGATAACGGATTCTGTTTACTGTTCAGATTTCGTGCGAAACGGAATGTTATTGAAGAGTACAATCTGTATCTGATTGCGTTCTCTGCCGCTGAACATCTGCTCCATGAATCCTGTTTCTACGCGCAGATTGGACGTGATATTGTATCCCAAAGCAAAGTACCAACGATCACGATCGAATACTTCATTTTCCGTATTCACAAACACTTCGTTATATGCAGAGAAGTAGAAAGCTCTTGCCTGCATCTCTTTCGAATTGATAGGAATATTAATACCGAAGAAGTAACGGAATCTTAATTTGAAATTATCCTTAATAAAACGCTCTTCGATTCTGTATCGATGCTGAAGGAAAACCCGTCCGAAATTCTGTTTCGTTATGAACTGCTGATAAATACGATGTTCTTCGCTGACACTTTTTGTGTTGCTTCCACTTACGTAATTCTCACTTCTGATGTACGAGTAACCCAGAAGCACATTGTTGTTCTTCGGTGTCAGGTTATAACCTATTCCTGTTCTGAGGAGTAATTGTTCCAGATCGCCCGCGAAATTGTAGTTGCGATATTGAACTTCATTGTGCCAGTTCCAATTGTTTTTGAAACTCTGATTTCCGAAATAAATAAACCAATTACCGAATTCCGAAGGCTGTGATTTCAATTCTGCAATTGAAAGGATGCCGGAAACCGCAATCAAAAGTGTAATTCTGTTTAACATGACTCGTGCAGTTTCTGTCATTTGGAATCGCCGATATGTTTGAAGAAGGTTTCCCGGTTAATGCGCCAAACGTGGACATCAATAGCATTCCACACCGTTTGCTTATCAATCGTAAGTCCGTTCTTTTGAGCAACACGCTGCGATTTTATATTGTGAATGTTGATCATTGAAATCACATTATTCAGCTTCAGCTCATCGAATGCATACTTTAGAAACGCACGCGCAGATTCAGGGGCAAATCCATTTCCCCAGAATTGAGGTAGTATGTGGTATCCGACTTCAACTTCGGAAACACCGTCAACTTCTTGTATGAGAAGACCGCATTGACCAACGAACGCACCGGTAGATTTATTCATCAACGCCTGAAGTCCAAAGCGATTTTCCTTATAGCGATTCTGTTGCCGCTCAATCCACGTTACAGATTGCTCTTCCGGGTTGTTGCGAAAAACCGGCGGAAAAAGTTCCGTTGCTTCATTATGTTGCAGAAAAGTTTTCCAGATTACCGAATCATCGGCTTTCAAAAAACGGGAAACAAGTCGCTCAGTTTCAATACCGTCGCGATAGATCATTCCGCAATCTCCCGAAACAATTTCCAATGATAACCTGCGTCTTCCTGCTGTTCGTCTTGCCACCCTTGATATACAGCAACGCCTTTCGCAGTTTTAATCATGTAGAAATAATCGCCGGCTCCTGCCCACCATGCACCGCACGCAGCAACGGCATTGTCAGGTATTCCCATCTCTTTATAATTCGACGAAGAATAATATTGCGCCGCTCCGAGAATCGAGTCAATTGCAATCAGCTTATTTCCGATCTGCACTGTAATTTCGGTTTGCGGATTATCGAGATCATTCATTGCCGGAATATCCGTGAAAAGAAACTGAACAGTACCTGCCTTATCGGTTTTCACTGATGAAGTATTTCCGGAATCTTTTCCTGCGGATTCGAGATACGTTCCTTCGAGTTTGTCATTCAATGATGAAACTGAATCTGCAGTACCTGATCCGCAAGCGGCAAGTAAAAGCATCATGACAACAGCAGTAGTGAATGAAATTTGTTTCATGTTTCGGGATATTTACTGGCGCAAATTTAGATATTTTGGCAGAGCTGCGCGCGAACGTTTTGTTAAAACGGAATGAAACCAACTAACGATTCAGTTTTTTCAGAATCTTTCCCGCGCGATTTTTAACTGCAGGTGATTCTTCCGGTCGTAGCGTCAACAGAACTTCGGCAAGTTCATTTCTCAATTCGGGATAATTTTCTCCGGCGTTGAAAGCGGCACTCATTGCGAAAGCACGAATTGCTCCCGGATATTCTGCATTGACGATGTATTGCAATGAAAGATCGAAGACACGCGCTTTAATTGATTCATGCATCGGAATATTCTGAATAATCCGGAATGCATTTCTGTATATCGCCGGATGTTGATTGGGAACCTCCAGTATTTTCAAAATACGTTGAAGATGGGGCTTCACGAATTCCGGTTTTTCTTCTCCGGCATGACCAAGTGACCAAGCAGCACGGCGTGCCAATTCAGGATCTTTATCTGTGAAAACTTTAACGAGTTCATCAAATGAAACTTGATCAACAATCGAAAGCTTCACCACTTTTCTCATTTGGCGGGAAGAATGTTCTGCCGCAATCAGTTCACGTATCAAAGTAGTTTTCATTGGTGAATCACTGTTGCGCTGATTTCTACGTGTGCACCTTTCGGTAATGATTTTACTTCAACTGTTTCTCGCGCAGGATAAATTCCGTTTGAAAAGAATGTTCCGTAAACTTCGTTCACTGTTTTGAATTGAGTGAGGTCAGTAAGATATATGGTGACTTTGGTAACATCGCTCATTTTCATACCGGCTTCTTCAACGATGGCTTCAAGATTACGCATCACACGTTTCGTTTCAACAACGATATCTGAAGTATCCATGTTACCGGTAGACGGATCAATCGCAATTTGTCCGCTTACAAAAAGTGCGTTGCCTTTGAGCACGGCTTGACTGTATGGACCAATAGGCGCAGGCGCGTTCTTCGTAAGTATTACACGATTGTGTGTTTCATTAAGATTCTTCGCTCTGAATGTAATCCAGATCAAAGTGCCGATAGCCACAACGGCAAAACCGTAGAATACTGTATTCTTCATTACTTGGTAGGAGCAGCAGCAGAGGATGCGATTTCTTTGATTCCTTTCACGAGTAAATCAAGATCATTCAGTGATGTGTACACATTCGGTGTAACTCGTACACCATGAATATTTTCCCAGTTGATCGCCACGCTGTGGATTCTGTATCTCTCAAGCAACTTGCCTTCGATTTCTTCAGGCTTGTAACCGGCAATGGAAAAATTAGCCAACGCACAGGCAAACTGCGGCTGAAGTGAAGTGTTCAATTTCACGCCGGGGATATCAGCAACTTTGCTCGCCCAATAATTCTTGAGATACTGAAGTCGTGCTTGTTTGCGCTCTGCGCCGATTAAAAGATGAAAGTCAATTGCCGCATTGATTGCCATTTCAGAAGCGAAACTTCTTGTTCCCAAAGATTCGAACTTCCGAATATCTCCGCTGTCGGGTTCGTTGCTGGAAAGCAAAGCCCATACGTTTTTAATTTTTTCTTTTTTGATCCACAGCATCCCGCTGCCGAAAGGTGCACACAACCATTTGTGCAGACTTGTTGCCCAATAATCGCAGCCGAGATCCGGAATTTTGAAATCAACATGAGCGAATACGTGCGCGCTGTCGCAGATGACTTCAATTCCTTTTGCATGTGCTGCGTCTGCAATTTTCCGCACAGGAAGTAATTGTCCTGTCCAATTGATCATGTGAGTTACATGTACAATACGTGTCTTCGATGTAAACGCATCAGTATATGTCTTCACCATTTTCGCTTCGTCTTCGCATGGTAAATCATGGTTTACCCAAACGAGTTTTATTCCGTCGCGTTTTTCTCTTTGCTTCCACGCATTAACCATGTTCGGATAATCCTGTTTCGAAAGAACAACTTCGTCACCGGCTTTCAGGTTCAAACCGAAAATGATGGAGTTCAATCCTTCAGTTGAATTTCTGTTGATGGCAACTTCATCCGCTTCAACTCCGGCAAGTTCTGCAAGCCGGCGTCGCAGCGGTTCACGGCCTTTATCCAATTCCCTCCACATGAAGTAAGAAGGACCTTCATTGCAATATTGGTAGAAGCGAATGTGTGCGTCCTGAACCGGTTTTGGTTGTGGACTGACACCACCGTTATTCAGATTGATCAGATTCGGATTGATTGAATACTGCATTCTTATCCATTGCCAGAATTCTTCATCAGTAGCGGCTTCTTCCGGAGATAATTTATTCACGCGATCCAAAGCGTTGGAAAATCCCGAAGCAAATAGTGGTTCGAATATGGAAGGAAGTGATAAAGCGACAGCCGATAATCCGGCTTTGCTTAGAAACGATCTGCGGTTGTACATAGCCTAAATGTATTGAATCGTGTGCAGACTTCAACAGTATAAAAACGAAAAATCCCGCACACTGGCGGGATTTTACTATTCAATAGCTTAACGATCTTACTCACTAATGTTGGTGATTGCCGCCATTTTTCCTGTTGTGCAGCCTTCTGCCAAGGGCATGCGAAGCAGTTGATAATTGAATTTGATTTTCTTTCCGTCAACATCAAATGCGCCAAGTGCATCTTTCGGTATCAATATGAGCTCACCACCGTCGTCATCAGTTGTGATGATAACAGAACGACATGTGCTTTTGTACTGATGTGAAACAGTACCCACTGCCACAGGTAAGGATTCGTCTTGATTTGCCGGCGCGGTTTGTGTAGCAGGATCTTGTTTAGTTGCTTCCTGTTTTGGAGCTTCAGCAGTTGAGGTCGCTGCTTTCTTCTTTTTGCATGCAACAGCTCCTACGAATAGTGTCGCAATGATTGCCAATGAGAGAATCTTTTTCATAATGGTTAAATAAAAAACCTGTTTCCGGAACTCATGCGAAAATCAGACCAAACTGAAATTTCGAAAGAATTTACGCGAAAACAGGCTTTTGAATTTCCTTATTATTGGTTTACGGCAACTTTAACGATGCGGTGGTAACCTGCATTACCAAGGCGAACAAAATAGAAGCCGCTTGCAACGTTAGCAACATCAATTGACGTGTTCAATTGTCCGCTAGTTGCTGCCACTCGCTCAGAAGAAATGAGTTTTCCGTTCAGGTCGAAAAGTTCGAGCATAGCCTGATCGTTGTTTGCAAGATTGCTTGCAGCAACGTTCATACTGTTTCCTGATTGGTAGCAATTCATTGCCGATGAATTGTTCGTTTCGTTCATTCCTGTTGCACCTGAAATCTGGAACGAGAAGATACGCGTTCTCTTCGCACTTGAAGAAACGTATTCTCCGGTATACCAGAAAGTCAAACCATCAGGATCCAACGTCATGTGAGCATAATCGCCCCAACGCTCAATTCCTGCCTGTGCACCTGAACCTGCAATTGCAGTTCCTTCTGCTACTGTCATTTGACCAAGAGGATCAGAAGCAAGACGACCGGTATAATAAAGTCCAGGTGAAATTGTAGAGGCGTTAGACTTGTTATATGCCAAGCCGATGTTGCCATTATCATCCATGTTCAAAGCTCCCATCCAATAGTAATCTGAGGTTGGTGCGTACGTGCCCTCCTGATAAATGCTCCAGGAATTACTTGAAGTATTCTGACGCAATTCTGCCCAACGAATACCAGCTTGAAGACCTGTAACTTTTACCGGCCAACACATAAGTGCAGTGTTGTAACCTGACCAACGGCGGTATTGAATACGGAACTGAAGAATTCCAGCAATCGCATCAAGTTTCTGACTGGATCCCGGCTGCGGAATGTCTGTCCAAGATGTGGTAAATACCGCGTTGAAAGCTGTTGTAGGAAGTGTAGTAACCAATGAACAAGTTGTGCTTGCAGGAGAAGCCCAGTTAGTATTCATCTGATAAATACGGATTGCGTCCTGGTTCGAAGAAGCCCAACCGTCATCTTCGAAAGAGAAGAACAAAGCCGGCGTTCCTGCTGGAGGAAGTGTACCATCTGCATCAGCAGGAATAGGTGCGAAGAATCCGTTTGAAGGAGTCGTAGGCATCGCTTTCACCATCATGCTTACCGTTGAGTTACCCGCGATCATTGCGTTACGATCGAAAGCAACTACGCGCTCGTTCCAGTTTGCGGTCATGTAATAACCGTCATGCCAGATTGAAAGTTTGAAGTAATCAGGGAACTGTCCAGATTGCGGAACGAATGTCCAGCTGTAGTAAGATCCTGTAGGGTCATTTGTTTGTGAAACCGCGATCAGGATTTCGTTACCCGAAATCTGGAACTGGCTGATCACCCAACGATCTGCATAGCGATCGTAAAGAACAATAGGATCACCATCGTTAGAACTTCCGGCCCAAAGTGAACTAAGGTTTAAAGAGTTGGTCATAGGTGTTCCTGTTTTGCTGTAAACACGATACGAAGTGTTTACTGCCTGAACGTAATGGTTAGGACCAGCAGCTCCTGAAGGATCCGGAGGGTAACCTGAACCACTCTGAGCTTGCCAGTTAGCAATCGGAGGTGATGCAACGTGCATTGGATTGTAACTTTGAGATGCAATCGGGTCGTTTCCGTTTAACGGAAAAGCATTTGGATTCTCTTGTGTGTGTGTACGGAACGCACGGCGATTGAAGGACATTTCTTTCTTTTCCCAAACCGCAGGCTCCTGAACTTCTTCAACAGGATCCATTTCGCGAAGAGGACGGGAAATTTGAAAATTCTTGCTCTTGATCATCGTTACAGAACCTCCGTCTGGTGTCGGAACTTCCACATCGTATTGGATCTGAGCGATGAGTGCGCCTCCCATAAAGGTGCAACCCAATAATCCAAGTAATTGTTTTTTCATGATACAGGTCAGATGTTAAGAGTTAAGAATGTGATGTTACCAATTTTTCAGCCCAAAGTCAAGTAATTACGGCAAAAGCTGACTTTTGTACGGCAATCATTCGTTTTATCCGACAAAAATCTGACAGTCGAGGTGTTTTTGCACTGTTTGAGCGGTACAATTCCGGTAGCCCCGTACACTTCGTCTTAGTATAAATTCAGATCAAATAGTGTACTGCGTACTCGATGCATCGTAAAGTAACCGAATCCACCTTCCACATTGGAAGGATAAGTAATCGGCTCTCCGGTCAGCTGATTGAAAATGGATGAAGAGCGTTTCATCGCAGTCAGAAATTCATAATAACCCTGAGAAATTTCTGAAACGGTAACCGCAACTGTATCGGTTTGCTCAGCCGAGTACACGATTACATCTTTATTCAGAATGCCATTCGTGAATGCCTGATCATCGTACAATTCAAATTCAGTGAGTACTTCATTCGAGCCCGCTGCAAAAACGGAATTGATATCAAACGTACTGTCGCCTTGAACTTTCTTAATAAAATTCACTACGTAAAAATTCTGCGTTGAGATGTTATCATTCATCGTAAACTTGAAATGAACCAATGAATCATCCGTTGTTCGGTCGACGTAAGGATAAACTGTATCAAATATCGCTTCAGGTTGCATGATTGTTGCCGCCCAAACTTCTTCGTTCAAATACGGATCGGAAGCACGAACGGTGTATGTCATTCCTTCAGTTATCGTAGTGAAGAGGTTCGTGTAAATTCCCGGAGTTACTTCTATTAATGTGTCCAGCTGACTGCCGTATGAAATGGTTACAGTTGCTCCTGAAACCAGAATCTGATCAACGAGCTCTTGACCCAATGTATCTGAATCGGGCGACTGTTGCAAGGGACTGTAACTTCTGGTAAGACCAATTACAATTCCGTTGTTACCCAACACAACCGAAGAAATGCACAGTTTAGGATCGGCAGGTTTTACATCGATATCAATCGGATCGGGAACACAGGATTCCGTTAGGGCTATGAGTGTAAGTGCGAAAAGGAAAAAAAGTTTTTTCATTAGTATCTGAAGTTATAACTGATGAAAGGAATGAATCCGAATAAACCGCGGGAAACGTATTTCAAAGAGCCATCATCGTTCGATTGCACTTCAACTCTGTAAGGTTGCGCGCGATTATAAAGATTGTAGGCACCGAAACTCCATTCGCCTTGCCATTTCATCCATTTGCGATTCGCTTTTTCGCGCGACTTAATGATAAAACTGATGTCCATGCGGTGCGCAGCCGGTAATACCGTTCCGTTTCGTTCACCATAAATCGGAAGTGTGTTGACGTTTGTCGTTGATGAATTCGGCATGAGGAAATAACCGATCACAGGAGTGAAGCGCTGTCCGGTGGAATACACCCAAACTGCAGAGATGATAAAGCGTTTTGTGATTTCACATGTTCCGACAAACGACAAATCGTGACGTCGATCGTATCGTGCATAATATTTCTTCCCGTCATTGAGATCATCGAATTGTCGTGTTGTCCACGAAATCGTGTAACCGATCCAACCCGTGAAGCGGCCGGAATTGCGCTGGAGGAATAATTCCATGCCGTAGGATTCGCCCTGACCTGAAATCAATTCGTTCTCGTAATTATCGTTCAATACCAACACCGCGCCTTCACGATATTCAATTAGGTTGCGCATGTGTTTGTAGTAAACTTCAATTGAGGCGATAGTTTTCAGTTTCGGGAAATTGTGATTGTAACCTGCGGCAATCTGATTGGAGTAAATCGGTTTTACTTTCTTCGTAACAGGATACCACAAGTCGGTTGGCAGCGCAATTGCGGAACTCGAAACGAGATGTAAATACTGCGTCATGCGCGAGTAACCCAGTTTTACTGATTGATTCTCGTTAAACAAATAGGTCACCGATCCGCGAGGTTCCGGTGAAGTGTAGAAAACATCACTGCCGATCAGAAAAGATTGTCGGAATCCATAAGACACATTTAGATTATCGCGCACTTTCAATTCCTGTTGGATGTACAATCCGGATTCGAAATTCACAACGAGCTCTCCTTCGCGTGAACGAATGATATCTGAAATTGTTCCCGCTGTATTCACAACATTAGGTCGGAAACCGTGAAACGTTCCGAGGAAGCCGAAACGTAATGTATTCTCAGTGGATTTGAACAAGGTGAAATCGTACTTCATGCCGAAATCTGCAATTCGTGATTTCGCCAGAAATGAATTTCCGGGAATACTCGCTTCCACGTCATAACGGAAGCGTGTATGAATGAAGGAAAGGTTGGAGAATAATTTCTGATTGTAAAGGTGATTCCATCGGGCGGTGGTGGTGAAGTTGCCCATGCGGAATCCTCCGTCGAACAGTGAACTGTCATTTTTCGGTGGACGCAATACATCATCTCCGATATATGCGCTGTAGAATAAACGATTGTTCTCATTGATTTTATAATTCAATTTCAGTGTCGCATCGTAAAAGAAATACGGAAGAATATCCTGCTTGTATGCAGCGCGAAAAACCTGATCGATGTATGAACGTCGTCCACTGAGAATGAAAGAGCAAGTGTCTTTTTTTATCGGACCTTGAATTGTGATATGAGATGAAAGCAAACCAATTCCACCGTCAACATGATAGTTCTGCATGTCGCCGTCTTTCATGCGTATATCCATCACGCTAGAAAGTCGGCCGCCGTATTGCGACGGAAAACCGCCTTTGATCATCGTTACATCCTTCAGCGCATCATTGTTAAAGACAGAGAAAAATCCGAAAAGGTGCGATACGTTGTATACAACAGCTTCATCCAACAGAATGAGATTATCATCACCGGAACCGCCGCGCACTAGCATTGTATTCTGTCCTTCACCGCCACGCTTCACGCCCGGCATGAGCTGCAAAACTTTGATCACGTCTGTTTCTCCTCCGATTGTCGGCACATATCGTATCTGTTCAACCGGAATGCTGATCGAACTCATCTGCGTGGAACTTACGGTTTCCTGATTTTTATCTTTCACCGCAGTGATCACGACTTCGTTCATTTCATTGGAACTATTGCTTATAGGAATGTCTAAAGACACGTTCGCATGCAGACTTACATGAACGGTTTTCGTTTTGTATCCTGTGTATTTGATGTTGAGATCGTATTCTCCTTCGGGAAGCGTAAGAGAAAAGAAGCCGTAAACATTGGTGGCCATTCCTTTATTGGTTCCGCTAACAGTAACAATAGCACCAATAACGCTTTCCTTACTTGTTGAGTCGGAAACAGTTCCGCCAATTGTGTACTGTTGTTGCGCAAAAGCAGCAACGGAACAGAACATCAACAGAATCAGAATGAAGTTGATTTTGCGCAGCATTAGCATAGGACGGACAATTTACAAAAAAGTTACTGCGGGGAAAGAAGTTTCATGCCGCTCGGCCCGCAACAAAACAGCAGATCCACTACAGATAAGTCTGCGGTAAATCCATGTCGTTCTTCGAAAACTTGAGGATAACGTTTCAGAGATGAATCGTTAACATTTGATTTGCTGATTCGTTTGGATCTCAGATCAACTATATTATCACTTGCAGGAATATAGGATTCGGCGTGCCGAGTTTTCCAATTTAATTTAAATGCGAGTGCAATCAAATTGAAACATTCGGTGTTCCAATCCTGAAGAAATTCAGGTTGCAAGGAATACAGTTTTTCGATTCTGCCTCTGTAATGTTCGAAGTACGGGGCGTGTGCATATGCAGATATTATTGCGTGGTGATGCACACGCTGCCAAGCATACGTGTAATCGATTTTTACATCTTTTACCGGAGTGTGATTACCACGTGTATTCACGGGAATAATCAAAGGCATCAATCCGTTTGCAGTGATTATTGTGCACCGATTTCTATTGGTTTGCTTGTAATAATGTTCGTGAACATCAAGGACAATTTCCTCGTGTTTCAGCACTTGGTTGTACCACGAAACAGAAGGAAAATAACACGATGATATTACTGCTTTGCTCACGGCGCGTTTCAGGATAAAAGATCGTATGCGAATTTCAGAATCAATGCAGTTACTACACAAAGGAAGAAAATCCGAATGAACTTCACGCCGCGTTTCAATGCAGTTCGCACGCCGAGCCACGATCCTGTCATGTTGAACAGTGCCAACGGAATTCCAATTTCCCAAATCACATTGCCGGACCAAATGAACGATGCGAGTGCCGCGGCATTCGTCGCAACATTTACAAGTTTTGCGCTTACGGATGCATTCAGAAAATCGAATCCGAAAAGACTCACATAAATCACAATGAGAAAACTGCCCGTTCCGGGACCAAAGAAACCGTCGTACAATCCAAGCGCAGCGCCAACAAGCAACGACCAGATTGTGAGCGCAGGTTGCAACAATCCATTGGAGGATTTCATCCCGAAGTCTTTGCGGAAGTACGTATAAATCGCAACTGCAACCAACAGAAACAGAATTACCGGTTTGATCAGTTCTTTATCGAATAGCTTCACCAATTCCGCACCGATTACAGCGAATATCAAAGCAGTGATGATCGCAGGTAAAACCGCGTTCCAACGAACAGGAGTGTTGCGCACATAGCGCACAGCTGCTAATGTAGTTCCTGAAAATCCTGCAAGTTTATTGGAGCCGAGAATTGCTGCCGGTGGTAAACCCGGAAAGGCGAGGAGGAAAGCAGGAAGTTGAATCAGTCCGCCTCCGCCAACAATGGAATCCACGAACCCCGCAACGAATCCTGCCAGCATGAGAAGCCAGAAGGAAAGTTCAGTGTAGATTTCCGTTGACATGTGTGCGAAGATAGGGAATTCAGTGAGGAGCGATTAGCGAACAGAGAGCAGCGAATAGAGAATAGAGAATAGAGTGTTGTTGTGATTTCCTGATCACTGACTCCTTATCACTGACTCCTGATCGCTGATTACTCTATTCCTTCAAACAATCTGTCCCAGCGAAAAGCGCCCGCGGTGCGATCGTAAGAGAAAATAATCGTTGTGGCAACTCCAACGATGTGATCTTCCGGAACAAATCCCCAATAGCGCGAGTCCATGGAGAAGTGACGATTATCGCCCATTACGAAATAGTAATTCATCTGAAATGTATACGTTGGCGCATACTTTCCGTTGATGTAAACAGAATCTCCGTGCACACTTAATTCATTGTGTTCGTAGTTGACAATAATGCGTTCCCACAACGATAAACTATCCGCATGAAGTGTAACGGTCATGCCTTCCTTCGGAACAATGAGCGGACCGAAGTTGTCGAGATTCCATGATAACTTTTCTTCGTGCGGGAAAACGGTTTCATCATAACTTCCCGATGGCGATAACTCAGGTTCAACGCTGATGATATTCGGATTCAGTTTCAGGCTATCCGCTGCGGATTGACGAAGTGTGATGGTGTAGTACGCATATTTTCCCTGCTGACTTTCGCGAACCATTCCGTATTGTTTGAAATCTAAGCTGTCTTTCTTTGAAGTATCAGCTTTGATCACAAAGTTGAAAACCGCCTTGGCAGGT
>Ga0172367_10000895_pt1 | contig 44931 bp, 16 predicted proteins | sample Lak10m_FD_114542 | JGI IMG/M metagenome (GOLD analysis project Ga0172367, IMG submission 114542) | Freshwater microbial communities from Kabuno Bay, South-Kivu, Congo - kab_022012_10m | ecosystem: Environmental > Aquatic > Freshwater > Lake | place: Democratic Republic of the Congo: South-Kivu...
AATAACAACTGCACAACAGTTTACCGAAGCAACGGCAGCAGCTCTTTGCTCGCTTCACACAAGAACGCTCGCACTTGAAACTCCAGCATTTACAGTTCCTTCATGTATTGGAACTCTTACTTCTGGAGTATCAACCTTAGGAAATATATTAACTGAATATGGTTCGAGAATTTGTACTATCTATTCAGGTATAATTGAGGTAACAGGAGTAACTGTTCCTGGAGCATGCACATTTACTGCAACTCCATCAACAACTGCAGGAGTAGGTGTTTGGTTTGATTGGATTACAGATAATCTCTGTGCTGTAAATACAAATCTCAGTTCTAGTATTACAACTTTAAATACTGCAATTACCACTATTAACACTTTCTTAGGAAGCACAACTAAGTTTAACAATAGTGCTAACTGTCTTACTGCTTTAGGTGGAACTGCAACTGATAGTGCACACGCTACTATCGGCTATCTAACTACTAAAGTATGTGCAGTAGACACTACAGTAAATGCTATTCCTACTTACATTAAAACTGATAGCATAGGATTAAGTTGGGTTGGATGTTTTGGTTCAGCTCCTTATTCTTATACTAATACAGCAACTACAATCCAAACCCAACTACAAAGGATTGTAAATGTATTGAATACAGAAAAGACAAGTTATGATGCTACGTATTTTAGTTTGTCTACCCTTCCATGTGGTTCAAGAAGTGTGACTTTAACTCCAGCTGCAATCTTTAGTTGTTCTTCTTTGAACACTTGTTCCATTGACGCACTAGGAGATGTAGTAGTTACTTCTCCGTCTGACCCACACGTTCTTTATTACAATGGAACTAACTGGGTAAACAAAAACATTAATGCACTAGTTACTTTTACTAGTAGTGATAGCTCAGTTTCAATAACTCCTACGACTATTCCCGGAAACTTAAATGTAAATCTTACAGTTCCAAATGCAGCATCAAATCGTTATGATTTAAGTCCCACTACTATTACAAACCTTACTAACGGTAATTCTACTGACTTTACTCTTACACCTGGTAGTGGATATTGTTATGGAGTAAAACAAGGAACAAATGTTACACTTAATGGAAACATTAAACTAACTAACGCTGGTGGGGGTTCTATAACTTATGGAGCTGCTCTTCAAATTGCTACAGTACCAGGTGCACTTACTCCTAGTCACAATGCTTATATAGACGTAACAATCCTAATGAGATTAACACCTTCTCCATTTACTGTAGTGAGTGCTATAGAACACGGTGTAATTAGTATTACCTCAGCAGGTGCTGTAATCTTACATCCTTATTTTGAAACTGGTAGTCTTGCATTTGCAACTATTGGTCAAAATGTAGAAATAGTATTGGGTGGTAAATCATACTCAACACTAGCATAAAAATCTTGACAGTAATTTGGTTGGTTGTCTGTCAAACACTCCAAATAGAGCCTAGGCAACTAGGCTTTTTTGGTTTAACTAAAATAAATTGACAAAGGTAACAGTTTAAGTTATATTTGTATAAAAACTAAGAACATGACAATATCAGATGTAATATCTAGAGTTAAAGTCTCGAACAAGTTTTTTAATGATGACGACTTTATGTCGGACAGATTTATCTATAATACACTTAGAACTAAAGCAAGTGTACTACTTAGGAGAGAAATTAACTTACGTAAACTATTAACCTCTGATAACGTGTATCGTTCTTATGAGTGTATATGTTTGATACCTGCTCCTGGAGCAGAGTGCGACTTAAACTGCGATATACGTAGAACTAAAAAGAAACTACCCAAGATTGAAGAAGGATATTATTCTTACTTTATTCAAGGTGTATTTAATACTTCAAACTCAGAAGAACTTTTTCCAACATCAATTAGGGACTTTATTAATCACCAAAAACTTCGTGTAAAGACTAATAAAACTTATTACACTATTAGAAATGGTTATTTGTATGTTCTTAATCCTGATGTAGAAGCAATTAATATCTATGCTTATTTTGTTGAGCCGATTGAAAAGGATGCCTGTGACTCTATGTATGAGCAGGAGTTTAAGTTTCCTGAGTACTTACTTGATAGTTTAATTGAAGCAACTAATCAAAGTTTAATTAACTTCCATAAGTTACAACCCGAACCTCATAGCGATAACGAAGACGATGCAATCTAATACTGAGATAAAGAAAAGAAATAGATTTCACTCAGACGTTAACCCATCGTCAAAAGCATCTTATAATGAGTTTGTCAAGGAAACAGGAAACAAAGACATCTCCTACGAACTCTTTAAAAGGATAATCGAAGGAGTAAATACTAAAGCTGTTAATACAGCTATGAAAGGTAGATATGGAATTAGGTTTCCTAAACTTGGTATACTTAAGTTAATTAAAGTAAAACCTACAAAACTAATTAAGAAGATAGACTGGGGGAGGTATCGTAAAGATAAAGTGTACACTACATACAAAAACCATCACACAGAAGGATATATGTATAGACTTTTCTTTTACTTGTATGAGAAAAAAGTTATTCCTTTTGGTTTTTATAATTTTAAGTTAGCTAGAACAGCACAAAGACAAATGTGCGTAATGATTAAAGAAAATGAAATACGATAATATCCCTTTTATATCGTCTGAGACTTTAATTGCGGAAGTAAAACAAGAACTTAAAACCTACTTTGAAGCAGGTGCTATTAGTGAGGTACTGATTCCTACATTTATAGACCAAGCTCTTCGTAAACTTAAGGTTCTTGTATTAAGACCAGAAGAAGCAATTATACGTTTTGAGAACTATAAAAGTGAGTTGCCTTATGACTTTGCTATGCTCGACTATGCAATTAGTTACGATAGTGATATTTTTTGGCAGACAGGTGCACAATCTTTTACAGGATATTGGTATAAGAATCTAGTAGGACAGTGCGATATTTGTAATCCTTGCAGTCCTAACGTAGAAACTTATGAAACAATAAGTGTGCTTACACCAGGTTATCGTATTACAATGAAGCATCCAAGATGGGTTAGAGTTTATTTTGATTCTACCTCACTATGTACTGAAGATTGTGAGAATCTAAAAGTATCAAGTACTGATATTATTAAGATAGGAAACAACAAAAAAGCAAGTGCAACATTTGAGAATGGTTGTATTTACTTAAGATACTTTTCTAGACCTATGGACGACAATCATGTTCCAATGATTCCTGAAATCCTAGAAGTAGAAGAGTATGTAAAATCTTATCTTAAGTATAAGTTCTTTGAACTACTTTGGCACTCAGTTATGGATGAATCAGTTCGTCAGATAACAGAGAAACTCCAATACTATAAGAATGAACAATATGCTAAACTACAAGCAGCATTTAACTACTTAATGACCAAAACAAGACAACAGATGGCAGATGCTATTGTACGTACTCGTAATAGATTTAGTAAATTCCACATTAAGTAATGGATATTAAAGGTAATCAGAATACCAATGGTCTAAACTTAGACTCGTTAAACTGGCAAATACAAAACAACCAGTTAACTTGGGCATTAAATGCAAACATAATGTCCCATGATGGTAATACTTATACCTATACAAATGAAATGTCTAACCAAGTATGTGTAAACTTTGAAACACTTAAACCTGGTTACACTATTGTAGGACTACTTAATATTATTGAACAAGATAAAATAGTAGTATTTCTAGTAGGTCCCGGAGGTAAAGGAGAGATAGGAATTATAACTGCAAATGGAACTGATTGTGTCGAAGTAGAACAAGTAGAAACAGACTGCGGTTGTGTAAAAGGAAAAGTCCTAAGTGCCCCCACAAAACTAACCTACGAAGACCCAATAGTAAACTATGATTGTCCTGATGGTTATAAACTAGTTGAATCTCCAGTAGGTGTTTTCTTTTGCGAAAAAAAACAGTATACTCCAGTAACTAAAGAGTCAACTTTATTACCTTTAAATTCAGTACAAGACACAGCTTGGGGTTTTGGTAATCCTTCTTTATATGCTCCAGGGTGGAATATTGGTGGTTGGGGGGGAAATGGAACATTCGGAAATGGATACACTAAACTAACTAATACATGGTGGAGACTTATACCAGCACCAGCGGGTAAGTTTGGTAGAATAAATCAAATAGCAAAATCAGTAAGTAGCGGAGTAAATGTATGGTATTCCTTTACTAGTAATATTTGCATAGAAGAAACTAAAACTTATTACTTTGCAATAGCAGCAGATGACTTTTTTAGAGTACGACTTGATGGTAATCTTATTCTTGACCCTGCTAATGTAGATTTTGCACAGTGGCAACTTAACCAGTACGGTCCTCCTGGAACACTAAATGAAGAACGAATTAGTTATATGTATCTTCACATATACCCAATTCAACTTACTCGTGGTGGGCATACTTTACAAATAGAATACATTGATGTAAGCAATCCTGGAATGATTGCTGCTGAGATATACGACAATACAGCTGCAGAAATAACCGCAGCAACAGGACCTTCAGACTTAGATATTATTTGGAGTACACAAAATCAAACATATATAGAGTCAATAACGTCTATTTCCTGTCCTTCTGGTTATACACTTATGGCAAATTCAGGTGAAGATTGTAGTCTTGTTTGTGGAAAAATAACTACTGCACCTGCAACTCCTAATCTGGAAGCTAATAGTTGTTGTAAGTACGAACCAGTACTAATAGATGAGTGTTGTCAAGATTGTTGTCCTGAATGTGTTAATATCCAATTTATACTGAAACCTGAATATGTCGCAACCAATCTAGTTGCTATTAAGTGGACAGATTGCGATGGAAACACACATTATCAATCTTTTCAAAGTAATTTTGGTCCTTTAAATGTAATTAAAGATAGTTGGGTATATGTTGTACCAAGCCAAGAAGATTGGGTACAAAGTATTAATTATTTTCCAATAGACCATGATTGTGACCCATGCCTCGACCCTAATAATCCTATAAACTGTTGTCTTAACTTTGATATAGAAAATCCTGTATATGCTACTTATAGAGTAGACCAATGTGAAACTAGGATATACTTTGTTGATAGAAAGAATCCACCACGTTATCTTTCACTTGAATTTCCATTAAACAGAGATGCTTGTGGTAAAGCACAAGATTGTGATGGCAAAAAACTAGTTACACAGAAAACTTGCGGTGAGCTAAAAATATTCCCAGATACTTGTCACCCCAGAATTTACCCAGATAGAGTATCTAGTGGGGGAGAACTTAAGGCAGGTACATATCAATTCTCTATTGCTTATTGTGATGAAAATGGTTCAGAGTTTACTGATTACTTTGACTTTACTCAACCTCTTCCTATATATGAAAAGAAACTAACTAATTTAACTGATTATGTAACTAATCAGTCTATTAGAATTAAAATAGAACATCAAACTAACATCTTTGACTTTTTCAAACTAGTTGTTTGTGAGACTGTCCAAGGCGGAACTTTTAAAGTTTCTGTTGTTGGAATATACAAGATGGACAAACAGTTCTTAAATGATAGTATAGTATATACTGGACAGATTGATAGTGTATTTGCTACAGAAGCTGTATTAGCTCGCACACCATATTATAACACAGCAGGCATAGTAGAAAATCAAAACGATATTCTAATGCTTGCTGACTTAGAAAAAGAATATCAATATAACTTCCAACCTTTTGCCAATAAACTTAAACTCCAATGGGAAACAGTTAATATGCCTGTTGGTGGAAACTTTGATTACTCTAATTCTGAGATAGCTTATTTTTTCCGTACATATCAAAGAGACGAGGTGTATGCTTTTGGTATTAAGTTTAAACTAAAGTCAGGTAAGTATACCGAAGTATTTCATATTCCTGGTAGAGCTAAAAACATTTTACCTGGAGATAGTCAGACTGTACCTGTAACTAATCCTGATAACTTTATTGAACCTGGAGATTGTAAAGACCCACTCGGAACCAAAGAAGGTTGGCAAGTTTACAATACTGCAGGATTTCCAACTGCATTTACACCAGCTACAGAACTAGACTATGAAAAACAATACAGTTGTGAGATAGGAGCACAATCTAGAGGAGAGTTTGCTTATTGGGAATCTACTGAAAAGTACCCATGTAATGAAGATATATGGGATGAGGATGCTTGGGGAACTAAACTAGCAGACACTAATATAAGATTTCATAAGTTTCCTGATTCTCGTATTACACACATTCATAATTCACCAACTCTTCCTGGAAATGCTATGAGAGGATTTGGTGCAAAAGAATATATCCATCCTATTGGGGTAAGAGTAGATGCTAATGTATTTAACAACTTACTTAATAACTTTGAGCTAGCAAATCCTGCTGACCCAAGTAAACCATTTAAAGCAAAAGATATTATATGTGGATTTGAGTTAGTTAGAGCAACAAGAGTAAACAACAAATCAATAGTTGCTAAAGGACTCGTTTATGACGTAGGTAAGTTTGAGGGAGATGGAAAAGAATACTATTATCCTAATTATCCTTTTAATGATATTGGGTGGAGAGGTAACTCTGTAGCAAATGACCCATATATAAAAACTAATGATAATTGGTATTACAAACAAAGACCTTATGGGAATGTTATTTATGACCACTATGGATTCTTACCTCAGTTTAAAAATATAATTAACTACAAACATCAAAGATTTACCTTTCATTCTCCAGATACTCACTTTGCTTTTCCTAAAATAGGTTCCGAGTTAAGACTTGAGACAGTTGAGTTTGGACAAGTATTAGGACATTTTGTTAATGTAGAAGAACATAGTGAAACCAGATTATATACAGAGTCTGTTTCTATTATTTCTACTTTATTAAGTGGCTTTTTGTCTATTAATGGCGGAAAGATTGACTTATCTAACTTTATAGCAGATAAAGCACAATTCATGTCAATAATAGAAAAAGTTATTCCTAGAACAAACTATGCTTGGCAGTATAATGGAGTAGGTCTTTACAATAACTTTAGAAATATAAATAACTTAGGGAACAAAAGAAGAAGAATCAAATTTGGTAATTATGCTTTAAGTGATATACTAAACTTTGGAGAAGGAGAAAAATCGTTCCATAATAGGTTTAGAGAAAGTAGCGTTTATTTATCACTAGATAATACTTTTAATCATGAGGCTTCAGATATAATAGACAACACTAAGTATGTTGCTAGTGAACATTACTCTAACTACGAAGATAATCCTGGAGTAGTTGATGGTAGTAAAGTGACCCGTGCTTATTATGCTTCAATAAAAGACAACATCCCAAATCAATATGGACAGTTAAATAATGTACGTTACGTTTCTACTGGTTATACAGTTAATATTAATATTGACCCTGTATTTAAAACAGGAAGTATTGAAGAAACTTATTACCCTGCATTTGGTGGAGACACTTATATTAATCAATTTACCCTTAAACGTAAACATGCATTCTTCAGACAGAACTATGCAGGTAAACCTAATGACTTAGCAGGCAACTACCATTTACTTCCTAACTTAGGATATCCAACACACTACTACGGAATGAGACCAGAGTTACAAGATATTGAAACTTTTTTGCGTAATCAATTAGTTTTATTAATTGGAATCATGATTGGTATAGCTGCAATTGCTGTTGCGGCTTATGCTGCTTTTCCTGCAGGTAATCACCAACAAATAGTAGACTTAACTGGAGAAGCATTTAAGTTTGGATTAATGATAGTTTTGTTAGATACTTTATCTGATTTGTTTTCAATTACCCCAGCTTACCATCTAGATAGAGATTTTAAGAATAAAACCATATTTTATCATAATGGAATGATATACTTATTCTCTTATGGTATGCCTGTATTCTTTGTAGAGTCAGATGTTAACGTAGACTTTAGACATGGGAGAAACGACAAGGAGGAAAACTTTTATAGAGCTAAAGAACTAGGAGAAATCCCAGATGATTGGTTGCAAGAAATAAGAGTTCCTATTAAGTACGATAACTTCTATCACTATAATATATCTTATTCAGTTCAAAATATACTTAATCCCAATCCTCCTTACAACGAGTTTATACCAGAGCTTTATTGCGAGACAGACCTTTATAATAGAGTTATTTACTCTGATATGGGTAATAAGTATCTTAAGAGCGACCCTTGGCTAAACTACAGAAGAAATAATCTTTATGACTTTCCTAAAACTTCAGGTAAACTAATTGCTCTTAATAGTGTTGAGAACAATAAAGTTTATGCAAGATTTGAAAATAGTACTAAACTTTACAACGCAATAATCACCCTTGATAGTAACAATCCACAAGCTCTTGAATTAGGTAATGCAAGTATGTTTAATCAGAAACCTATTGACTTGTCAACTTCTGATACCGGCTATTTAGGTTCACAACATAAAGCATTTATTAAAACTACTCATGGAGGATTTTGGGTTGATGCACGTAGAGGTCATATTTACCAAGTATCAGGTTCATCAGGAGTAGATGAGATTTCTAATAAAGGTACAATGAACTGGTTTAAAGAACATTTACCTTTCCAAATAATTAAAGACATTCCAAACTTCCCAATAGACAATACATTCAAGGGTATTGGTATTGCAATGGGTTGGGACGAAAGATTCCACAGACTCTTTATAACTAAACTAGATTACAGATTAAAACCTCAATATAGAAAACTTGTAACTTATGAGAATAAAAAACTCTATTACAACGACACTATTATTGAGTTAGGAGACCCAACATACTTTGAGAATAAGAGTTGGACAGCATCATACTCCGTACTAATTAAAGCTTGGTTGTCTTTTCATTCTTTCTTACCTAACAATTATATTGGACTTATAGACCATTTCCAAACAGTTACTAAGACAGGAACTTGGAATCACAACTTATCTCCGTTTACTTATCAAACGTATTATAATAAGTTTTATCCGTACATCATTGAGTTTGCAGCAAATGCAGCTCCTAATGTAGCTACGATTAACTCAATTACTTATTTCCAAGACATCCATAAATATTATAACAGAGAAGACTATTACTCACTGGGTTCTTATAATGGAGTAAATACACCCAACTTTACTAAAGCTATTATCTATAACAAAGAACAGACAAGTGGTGTAGTTAAGTTAGTTGCACAAGTTCCCAATGATGCTCGTCAGATGCTTACTTATCCAAGAGTAAGTGGTGGTACTTTTGAGACTCTTTTAACTAAAAGAGAACATAGAAATACTTTTAATGGTTTTTGGGACGCTACTAATAGCAAACTAAATAACCAACCTTTGTTCTCTACTGAGTGGTCAAGTGTACAACCAGAGTATCCAATAGACAAAGTAGTTAATACTAAAGCAGTTCTTTACAACTCCATACTTACAGGGAAACAAAGAATACGAAGCACATTTTCTAGAGTACGTTTGATACAAGACCTTTATAACAGATATAAATTCATAAACAATATTCAACTATCACAAATAAATAACTCAATAATATGATTAACAAAAACGAAATCATAAGCTCAGTAAAACCTGAGATTGTACTAGGACAAATCTACCACACAAGGGATACCATGCAGATTGTACACCACCAAACAACTTCATTTGCAGAACACAAAGCAAGCGAAGAGTATTATGATGGCATTGTAGAATTAGCAGATTCTTTAATTGAATCTTACTTTGGATGCATGGGTAAAAGACTTAATTATAAAATACCAGCTTCGGAGTATACAAGTCCAGTACCTTACTTAACTAACTTCAAAGAGTATTTAATGAAGCACCGTAATGTATTTGGTAGCGAAAGAACTCATCTACAAAATATTATAGATGAGATAATCGCTTTGGTAACTAAGACATTATATTTGCTTAGCTTAAATTAAAACTATATAAGTCATGATGAACTCACTTAAAGAAATGTACTATGCTAAAAAAGGCATGACAATGAAAAAAGGTGGAAAATGGATTCAGAAAGCAATCTCAAAACCTGGTTCATTTACTGCTCAAGCTAAACGTGCAGGTATGTCTACTAGTGCTTTTAGAGACAAAGTTCTTTCTAATAAGAAAGGATTCTCTTCTACTACGGCAAAACGTGCACAACTTGCAAAGACACTTTCTAAAATGAAAAAGTAATGAAGAAGTCTCTACTTGACCACTATAAAATGAGATATAATACTGGAGGTAAAGTACCAGTACGTAAGACAGGTATGTGGTATCAAGAAGGAGACGTAGTGGTTCCTTCTAATCAAATCACAATGGAAGGTCCCAAAGGACAACCTGATTACTTTAAAGAACCAATCTTAGGTAAAGGTATTCCTTCAGGTAATTTAGTTTTAATGAAGCCAGGAGGTAAGTATTATTTTCCTGGAGACAAAGCTGTGTTTGAAACTAAGAAATACCAAACTGGTAAAAAAGTTAAAAACCCTTCAACTGGCTTTAGTTGGTATTCAAATAAACCTACTTCTTTAGTTTCCCCAACTAAATCCCAAGTAGTTGCTAGTCAAAGTCAGCAAAGAAATACAACTACAGTAGCACGACCTGTAAACAATGCTACTCAACTACAACAACAGCAAAATGCACAGACTGTAAAAAATGTCGAGGAATTAAGAAAATCTATACGGGAAATATATAAAGAAGATTTTGAGGCAGAAGAAGCTGCAAAAAAAGCAGCAATGCAACCAACTACTGAAGATATTGTAATAAAATCAAATCAAGCTCGTGAGAAGATATTTAGTGGGGATGTTTCTTTTGATAATATTTCTGATTGGTTTGCAGCTGCTCCTGAAAAGTTAAAGTTATCAAGTCCTTATTCTGTGCTTACACCAGGACTAAGTGGTAAAATACCAAAAGGTATAAAACCAGTTACTGATTTTCTAGATAACTATGTTAATCCAATTTCTTTTGGAGGTAGTTTTTGGTCTAACGCAACTCAATCAGCAAGTGAGTTTTCAAAAGGAAAAGGAGAAGAGGGAATAAAAAGTTCATTAAGAGCTGCATTTGTTCCTGCAGGAATGTTATTAGGACAAAAACTTGCTCCTGGATTACATAGTATAGAAAAAAGTATTGGACAAGGAATACAAAAAAGAGTAGGAAACATAGGAGTCACTGCAGCACTGAATACCGGACCTTTAGCAAATGCTTTAGTTACAGGATTAGGAAGAGCAGCTATAGGTGCTGGAAAAGCAGGAACAAAAGCAGGAATACAAGCAGGAGAAAAAGTAGGTGTTCATACAGTATCACTGCCTCCTAGAGAATACCAAATAGGGGGCATGTCTATTCCAGGTGTTAATGGAACTGTAGTAGCGTCAGTGTCTAACTCGTCAAAAGGCAAAACTAAAAAATATCAAGCAGCTGGTTCAGTAACTAATAATCCTATTGCAGAAGAAATAATGCAAAGATTCAGAGTTCAGAATCCTATGACTCAAGGTAATTTTAATTATCCTAGTTTTATTGATTTGTCTCAAGCTAGTTCAATAGCAAAAGATATTAATAGGTATAAAGACAAGAAAAACTTAACTGATGGACTTAGTGAGGAAGAATTGGCAGCTGTGGCAACAGGTAGGTCTGATGTTAGTCAGAGTGTACTAGACAAAGCTAAATTAACTAATCTTAGTCTTAACTTTAATCGTTCAGGTAAGATTGGTAATATAGATATATCAGGAAGGGGAACTGCAGGAGAAATAACTAAAGGACAATTTAATCCATTAGATATAAATGCAGGACTTAACTTGGGAGCTTTAGGTTCTATAGATTACTCAGGACAAGTAAATAAAGGACAAAAACTTAAGTCGGCTCTCAAGAAAGAAAACCTAACTTATAGGAATACCTTTGGCAATGAAACATTAGGAGGTAATTTAGTTTACATACCTAACACATCTTTAACAGCAGGATTAAATGCTGGCAAAGACTTAAAACTAAACTACAGTTCAACTAAAGGAGAAGACGGTAGATATGTAGATGTAGGAGGTTTATTTAACCCAGGAATAGTATCACTAGGATTTAATCAAAGTTATGGACCAGATAAAAAAATTACTAAACAGTCTGTAAAAGGCAGTATAGGTAACGAGAAACGTAAACTATCAGGTTACAGAACTGTTGATGAAAAAGGAAAAACTTATGAAGGTAAATACGCCAAAACAGAAGGAGATATTACCTATGATGTATCTGCTAATTACGGAAATGACGGCCTCCAAAATATAGGTGGAAACTTAACTGCAAGTGATTTATTTAACTTATCTTACTTAAGACAAAGAGAAGGAGAAGGTTTTACCAATACAATAGGTGCAGAACTTATGCCAGGTCAACCATTAAGTGTTAATTTTAGTAGAGCTTACGATAATCAAGGAATGGATAAAACTACAGTTGGAGGTAATCTTGACTTAGGAAAAACTCAAGCATCTTTATCTAAGACCTTTTCAAAAGGTCAACCTAGTATTATGGAAGGAAAACTTAATACTAAACTAGGTAAGAATGTTGACCTTTCGGCTTCAACTAATTTTGTTGGTAATAAACTAAATAAGTATGGACTTACTGCAGGTGTAAATGTGTTTCCTGGATTTAGTGTATCTGCAGGATTAGAGAAAGAAATAGGAACAGGAAAACCTAAAGTAACTGTTAAACCAACTCTTAATGCTAATCTTATAAAACTTGCTTCTAAAAAGAAAAAGACATTTACACCTCTACCTAAACAACAGCAAGAATCCCAAGATGGTACTGAGGTATTTAAAAAAGGAGGACAACATGGAGGACTAGACAGATGGTTTGCTGAAAAATGGGTAGATGTAAAATCAGGAAAAGCATGTGGTCGCCAAGAAGGAGAAAACAGAGCTTATCCAGCTTGTCGTCCTTCTAAACGTATAAGCAGTAAAACTCCTAAAACTAGTTCAGAACTTTCATCAAAAGAAAAAGCAAGATTCAAGTCCGCAAAGACTTCTTCTCAAAGAATACCTTATAATCATAAAAGAAAATAACAAATAATAAAATGGCAAATAAACCTAATAATCCTTCTCTTTGGTCTAGAGCTAAGTCTATGGCTAAGAGCAAGTTTGATGTCTATCCTTCAGCCTACGCAAATGGCTGGGCTGCTAAGTACTATAAATCCAAAGGTGGTACTTGGCGTAAGGGGGAAAAAGGTATGATAATGCAAGGGGGAGGAATGTCTGGCAATATTCCAGTTAAAAGAATGAAAACTAAAACTGTTACAGTTTCCCCATCTGGTGACTATAAAACAATCGAAAAACAAGAATTAACTCCTAGAGGAACAAGAGGTTCTTTTAGAACTAGAAGAACTATGAGAGGTGTGTTACGTGGTGTTCCGAGAGCAAATGACTCTAGGATATACGAAAAAGATGTACCATTACTTCGCAGAGAAGCAGACAAAGAAGATAATTCTTACTATGAAACTGAAAATAAAGTTACATCTATGATGAGAAGTGGTGGAGTTAATAACCCAGGATTCAAATCTTTGCCAGGATATGTTCAAGCTAAAATTAGAGCTAACATGCAAGGAGGAGGTATGGCAGTAAGTAATCCTATGATGATGCCTGTTGTACAAACTGAAAACTATAACATGCCTTCAATGGATATGATAGACCAAGCATCAAATGGACTAACTATGTTCAGAGAAGGAGGTATGCCAGACAGATACAAGAAGATGGGATTCAGAGGAGTAAACCAACCTAAAAGAACACCAGGTGCATCTAAAAGTCATGCTGTTGTAACTAAGGTAGGAGGAGATTACAAACTAATTCGTTTTGGTCAACAGGGTGTAACTGGGTCTCCTGAAGGTTCCAAAAGAAATAAAGCATTCAAAGCACGTCACGCAAAAAACATAGCTAAGGGTAAATCCTCAGCTGCATATTGGGCTAACAAAATTAAGTGGTAATATTATGGCAACAAAGAAAGCATCAAAAGGAAATACTCTTTCTAGTTTATATAAAGAGAAACCAAAAGTAAATCGTCCAGGTGTTCATGCTAAGACAAAACACTCTAAACTTAAGAGTAGCAAGAACTATCAAAAGACTTACAGAGGTCAAGGCAAGTAAAATTAACTACTTGCTTTTTATACTTAATCTTGTATATTTGTAAATCAAGCATGTCAATCAATAAGTTATAACTAAATAAGTTAATAACTATTTAAGTTAACAAAGTTAATGAAAACAGGTAAAAATAGAGTTAAAGGTTTAAAGTCTCAGCTGTTTAAGAAGTATCAAACAGACCCTGTAGTACTTAACCCGTCTTCACAAAACAATGTGCCTTCTTGGGGAACCCCAGAAGTTACTCCATTGATAACTAACATTGAAGACATATATAAAGATTACGACCCATATAATACTCAATACGCTGTAAATAAAAGTAAAGAAAAGCTAGTTAATACTAAGTATACTAGTATGCTTGATAAGATTAAGCAGAAAGACCAAGAAAACTTTGCTTCTCAATCTGATGTATATGGTCCTATGTTTCCGTATCAGTATCCAAAAGCTGATGTATCAGGCGGCACAGAACCTGTAACTAAACTAGATGAAAAGAATCTTACTATAGGACAAACTACTTCTAGTTCTATTACTAGTGATAGTTCTAAACCAAAAGAATCCTATACTTGGAGAGACTACTCAAGAATGGGACTTGGTATGATTAATACTGCATTATCTTTAAAAGAAGATATTAAGAACAGAGAAGCAACTATCAAGAAAATTAATGACCAAAATGACCAAGGTAGACATGATAATAACTACTTTCAGTTTGCAGCAAGACCTGGTAGTCAAAAAATAATCTATGCAGAAGAAGGTGCTGAGATTCGCACAGGAACTGATACAGGCGCTGAAGAAGCAGAACTAGAAAGAGGTGAGTACTTTATATTACCTGATGGAGATGAATACTCAGTAGGTGGAAAGAAACACTCACAAGGTGGAGAGAAGTTTGTACTTCCTGAAGGAACTATTGTATTCTCTGATTACTTAAAGATTCCTGGAACTAATACAACTTTTGCAAAAGAAGCTAAGAAATACCCACTAGAGAAGTACAGTGAAGTTATCCAAAACCAACACGCTAAGAGTGTAGATAGAAATACTGCACAGATACTTTATGACCGTAACTCTAAAAAGCTTATGCAGTTATTCCAAATGCAGCAAGCTATGAACGGAAACTCAAACGGAGAAGTTAAAGATGAAGTACAAGCTAAACGTGGTATGCTTTATGGTCAAGTAGGTTTGTATAATGACGTAACTACAGGACTTGGTATTAGTGATGCATTACCTAACTGGGCAAGATTGTCTAATCAAATGCAGACAAGTATGGCTCAAAATGCACAACAGATAAACGCAGAGAGATACAGAAACCAACAACTATCACAAACTAACTCTGCTCCTACTGCATTTTCATTAGATGAAAGAGGAAGACCTTACGTGCAAACTATGTTAGCTAATCCTGAAATGCAATACCCATATCCAGAGTTTGCTCCAAGAGGATACAACAATACATTAGATATGATTGATATAACTCCTGAAGAGTTGGCATCAAGTATGAGTAATGTGTTTGATAAACTAGGAGTAACAGATAGTGAAAGACGTACTCAGTTTATAGCTCAAATGGTTGGTAAGGCAAATCAAGGATATTTATTTGGAGCATCAAGTCTTGCAAACCGAGAACTAAACGCTAAGTATCCTAATGCACCTAAAACTAGGTCTGATGTAGTTGAGTCAGTTGTTAAGTTATCAGAAAGTGATAAAGACAAATTAATTCTTGAACAGGCGTATAAAATTAATCCCTATGACCAAAGAAATTATGCTGCTAATGTTGCGTTATATGCTAGTGTAAGAGATGCTGCTAAGAATGATTTTGAGACTGCTAAGAAAAAATTTGAAAAAAACCAAATAACAAAAGAAGAATTGCAGAGTGAAGAAAATCGCTATAATGAGTGGGAAAATGATTTAAAAGCAAAACAAAACGACCTTTACAATTCAATGAGTGGTCCATTTGGGGGAACACCTTTAGGGCCTAGATATGGTCAGCTTTCTTCTACACTATATGACGTATCAACTCAACCTTTACTAACTACTAATACAGGAAATACATCACCAGTATTAACTGCAGAATCATTTATACCAGGACTAGACCCAAAAGCTATACAAACTACTGTAAACAATCTAATGCAAGGTTTACAGTTCGATAACGAAGAACAAGCAAACAAAGCACGAGAAGAACTAACTAACGAGTTAAAGATTAAAGCAGCTGCTAAGATTGATGCCTACGGTAAAACAACTACTGGTGCAGATAAAAGTTTACAACAACCAGTTAACACTTCTACTAATAACGTAAAAAAACAAGCTGACCCTGCTGATGGTGGAACAGTTACCGACGGAAATGCAGTTGATATTAATTCTAGACACTGGACTAAAATAGCAGGAACAGGTGGTGTAGAAAGAAAAGTATGGAAAGAAGGACAAGGACAATGGGCAGGTAAAAAACTAAGTGAGCAGTACGGTGATAATCCTATATTGTTACTTAGGAATAGAATAAATGAAAACTATGATGTTTTATCGTCACGTTTAGTTGATGCATACAGAGGACAACTAAAAAATAAAAATCTTGCTACTGGAAAAGTAGAAGATATGCTTGATGTTCTTGATGGAGGTAATAACTCATTAATTAAGTTTAGACAATTCTTTACTGAAATTGGAAGAGATACTGAACTGTTTGACCCAATGTTAGATAGAGCAGGTAAAGGTGGAGAAAATAAAAATCAAGAAAAAACACTAGCGTTATTTAAGGAGTACATAGAGTCAAATACATTCAGAGAAGATGTAGAGGGTAAAGACGGTAAGGGAGGTAATCCTGCTTTATTGAATATGCCTTTAATAAAAGGAAAAATAGTTAAAGGTGCAAATGGTAACTACACATTAGAAGAAGGGGCAACTTTTGATAAAGATTTTACAGAAAAATATCAAGCTGCTTATCGTGCTATAGCTGCAGTTAAAAAACAACAACCTAAAGATAAAGACCTGCTTAAAGGATTTAGAGTTAGTCCTGAAGGTTTGTCTGACCAAACATTTTTAGGACTTCCTATATCTCCAACTGATAGATGGGAAGGCAATACTTATATAGGTCAGATAGTAGGATTTGAAGATGAAGAGTTTAGAAAGAAAAAAGAAGAACCACCATCTCCCGATGTAGTTACTACTTCTCCTGGAGGTCCTGTACCTGGTAAAGTAGGTCCTGCTCCCCAAGGTAATTACGAGAAAGCAATCTTTGATATTGCACAACTTGCTCCTGAGTTTTATGGGCTAGCTAATTCCGAGATATTCCCATACGTACCATTTGATTATAATGCTCCGTATGTAATGCCTCAAACTCTTAACATTCAACCTCAACTACAAGATATTGATAACTCTTATGTTGCAGCTTTAAGAGCAGGTGCTGACCCTAATGCAGCATTTATGTCAAGTCTTAGTGCTAAACAAAGAATCTATTCAGAGAAACAAAACTTTGATGCACAACAAAGAGCAGCCGCAGACCAACAAAACGCAAAGTATCGTTGGCAAGAAGATATTCAAGATATTAACTCTTTAGATAGAGTATACAATACTTTGATGGCCTCAGCAGATGATGCAAGAACTTCTCAAATACAAGACATTGTACGCAGTGCAACACAGAAACGTAATGTTTGGAACTTTGAGGAAAACCGTAAGAAACTTTACTTTGATAACTTTGTACGCAACTACAACTGGGATGGTAATACCGGTCAAGCTACTTTAAGTAACCCACAAGGATATGACCCGTTTAATCTTGCAATGACTGCGGAAATGTTGAACGCAGCTTACGGTACTAAGCCTGCTACTAAAACTATAATTACAACTTCTAAAACAGCAACTGAACCTTCCAAGACTACAACTACTACTACTACAAGTACAGTAGAAGAAGAGAAAAAGAAAAAAGAAGCTAAAAAATAATCAACATGGCAATTTCAGAACAACATAATAGATTTCAGTTTAATGAATACGTAAGTCCTATTGCTTCTGAAGACCTAATTAAGGTAGCACTTAAGAAGCAGGAAATGTATGATGAAGGTCGTAACAAAATCAAACAAGTATATGATAACTACGGCCAACTAAGAAATACTATCATTAACGATAACGCACGTAACTACTTTGACCAAGAGTTAAGTAAAGTAGTTAAAGGTATCCAAGCAAATGCAGGACTTGACTTTGCTAACATTGGTAACGTAGAAGCAGTTATTAACTTAGGCAAACCATTCGAGAATGACAAGTATATTAAGAATGCACTTGAGAATGGAGCAGAAGCTCAGAGAAGATACGCTGTACTGGAGAAGATGGATAAGAGTCAAAGAAACTCTGACAATGATTTAGTATACTTGCATGATATTATGGAGTACCAAAAAAGTGGCGGATTAGATACTAAACTTCAAAAGAATAAAAGTTACGAATCCTACATTGATATTCGTAAGAAACTAGAAGAAGCTGAGAAATTAGTAGATGCTCAAGAAGACTATGCTATACAAAAAGGAAACGCTCCTCAAGGATACTTTGAACAAGTAACTATTAAAAGAAAAAGAGCAGAAGACATTTATAATAGAGCTATGAGCTTTATGAACCCAGACGAACTAAGACAACTGCAAATTCATGCTCAAGCAGATATGTATCGTTTAGGAAGTGATGCAGTTTACCAAACGTGGGTAGGACACAATAAAGAACAGAAGTTGTTATCTCAAGATGTAATTAAAAACGCTAAGAGACAACTTGGAGAGTACGCATCTATTCCTCCAGGTAAAATGACAGCTGAGCAAATTCAAACATCTAACTACTTGCAGAAACTAATCCAAAGTCAAGAGGGAGTAATAGAAGCTGCTCAACAAAACATAGATATGAATCCTGATGACTTTGATATTGGAGAATACACTGGTTTCTTCACTAAAAGATTTGTAGAAGGATTTGCTAAGAGATTTGCAATCGAAAATAGAAAAGTTGACCTCAAAGAAGACGTTGCTTGGAAACTAGCTACTCAACATAGCTATGAACTGTCTCGTATAAGTGCACAAGAAGCTTCAACTAAACGAGTAGAGAACTATAAAAAGTCTCTTGACTTTGTTCCTGAATCTGGTGCGGACACAACCCTTATTTCTAGATTGAGTGGAAGTATTGACTTTAATTCTTTAACAGGTACTACTATGTCTGCTAAACTTGATGACTTAAGAACTAAAGTTGTAGCACTTACTGGTTTAGATGCAAACACAAAAACAAGTATAGAAAGACAAATTGATAATCTAAAAAGTATTGCAGAACTAGGAACCGACCCAAAGAATGCATATAAGATAGTTAGAGTTGGTGGAAACTATGTTACTTCTATTGGTGACTTTATCAATAATAGTAACCTAGCTGAACTATTAAGTCAACCTACAACTTATGAAGCAGGTCTAACTCCAACAGCTCAAGAAACCTATAGTAAAGAATATGCAAAACTTATGGGAGAAATAAATGTATATCAAAATACTGGTGCTGCAGGTGGTTTATATGACCAACTAATTAAAGCAAAGAAACCTTCAACACAAGAATAAATAAATAATAAAAGATGATTTCACCTGGAGGAATTAAAGCATTAAATCTTATTAAACAGGGAGTAGCACCTGATGTAGCAATGTCTCAGGCTGCTAACTACAATATTGAACTTGCTACTAGAAGAAATCTAATGACAAGTTCATTAGGTGCTCCATCTACTCAAGTATCAGCTACTCAACCTATTTCTTCGGCAGCTATTCCAGATGGACAATCTTTAAGTACTTTGTTTCCTGGTAAATCTCCCTATGCTAAAGCAAATCCTAATACGCCTTCATTAACTAGGATGCCTGTTTTTGGTTCAGCCATTGATAATGCAAGTGAAGTTAATAAAGTACTAAAGACAATACCTAACGCTAATAAGATACCTGCTATTCCGCGGACAAATTACTTTGACCAAAAAGTAATTAATAAAGCAATTACTTTTAGTAACTTACCTAAGATAACCGAAAGATTTACAGAAAAAGTAACTACTCAAACAGAAGAAGAAAAGAAAAAACTAAGAGACTATTTCAATACTCCAAAACCCATAACTGAAAAACCTATTGAAATGGGTATAAGTGATGAGTTGCAGATGATGTTAAATCGTTCTCTACTCAATGGTACTCCTATTGCTGCTGCAGCTAAGTTTCTTGATGACAATCAACTTAAAAGTTTTAAAACTACTGCAGATTTTCTTGAGGGGAAGTCTATTATGCTTGAGGACCAACAAAGAGTTAAACCAGGAGTAAGAGCAATAAGACCAACAATTATACCTCAAGACAAAGGTGTATCTCCAGAAGACTTAGTTTATAAAAAAAGCATCAAACCAATAATGTTGCCACAGGCAACTCCTTACTATAAAACTAATTATAGTGAGTTTGAAAAAGTAACAGCAGATTTTATAGATGATGAGAATAATAAAACACTTCCCCAAATACAACAAAACTATAGTAAGATAAAAGATGTAATTAAAAGGGAGAGTCAAAAAGCAGCACTTGACCCTTACCGTGGTCAAATTACAATGGATGAAGACCAATCTGTTTTAAATGCTGGGGTAATTGGTAGATATAATGAGTTTGAGAGGGGAATAACTTCTAGTTACGAAAAAAGATACTTATTTAAAAAAGCTGAAATAGAATACAATAGAATACTTGAATTTACAAAAAACTCACCAACCCCAGATAAAGATGTAGAGTCTTTAATTAAAGAGGCTTTTAATAAAGCTTTAGGCTTTGCAGCTATAGGTAAAAAATCTTCTGACATATTAAAAGAGATTCATCCAGATTTATACATTAATAGACCTCTTACAGATGAGGATAAAGAAAAAGGGGGACCAAAATACGGTTACACTTTGGGTATTGGATTTTTAGATGCTTTTGAAAAAGGACAAATAAAAGAGTTGGGTGTATTAGATAGAAATGACCCATTCATAGATAATACATTCAGGAATAAACTATTGTATCTTAAGACAATGATGGATAATGGTATGCAGAGAGCAAACTACAATCATCAGCTTGAGTTATTTAAAAAGAAAGAAAGTATCTATAACGAAGCAGCTAAGAAACAATTAACTAAAGAAGAATCAGATGTAATCAATAGAACTTTTAGTCAAATAGATAAAGAAATAAAAGCATCAGATAAGTTTGGTTCTAGTTTATTAAAAGTACAAGGAAAAGAAAATTTACTTAAAAACCAAGAACTTAAGTTTGTTGCTGGAACTTATATAGAAGATATTTTCGAACAACAAAAAGAAAGTGAGGCATATACAAAAGCAGGAGGAGGTATACAATTTAATCCTTCAATATACCTACCTGGTGTTGGTATGCTTATGCATGACTATAAAAGTAAAGCTAGAAGAGATGTTTTTGTTAGAACATCTCAATATCTTGGTAAGGGGGCACTTGATTTAGGATTAAACTTAGTTGCATTTGGAGCTAATGTAGTTGGATTAGGAACTAGATATTCAAGAATTCAAAGAGTCGTAGACGAAGCAACAACTCCTATAGAGTTACATGACTTTAATAAACTTGATAAGTTTGGAAATCCAGTTTCCGACAATCAAGCGTTTTGGAAAGATAAATATGGAAAAACACACTATCAATTTAGTGGCAGTTTGTATCAAGGTGCACAAATGACACCATTAATTGTTGCTACTGTATTTGGTGGACAAGGTATTGCTTCACTAGGAGGTAGAGCCTTTAGTGGGGTAACTAAATTGAGTAGTAGGTTTTCTTCAGCTGGCAGAACATTAATTAGTTCTAGAGCTTCTTCAGCATTTGCAACCACTTTTGCAGAGACAGGAAGTTACGCTACAGCATTGACAAGAACAATGGCCAGCAGTGCTAATCCAATTATTAAAGCTGCTGCTTATAGAGCACCTGCTATGTTAGCTATGGGTCCTATGGTATATTCACAATCTTTTATACATGCATACAATGATATGTATGAAAAAGGTATTGAAGATGCTAGAGAAAAAGCACATGCAATAGCAGCAGTAAGCACTGCTATAGAAATAGCTACTGAAAACATATTTCCTGATATGAAGTTCTTAGATGACTTTGCTCAGAAGGGAGTTACTTTCGGAGGTAAGTGGAAAGGTACACCAACTCAATGGGAAACTTTATACAGTAGTGTTTATGGTAATGTATTTAGTAATAGAACATTACAATATTTAGCAGCAAACAGTTATAAGAGAATTAATCAAGGATTAGCTGGTGCACGTTTTATGATTGCTCGTGGTGTAGAGGAAGGAATTGAAGAAGTTTCAGCCGAACTAATGGACTATGCTGCACAAAATGCAGGACTAGCTGCAATGCAGGGTGAAAAGCCAAGAGAGTTGACTCTTGAGGATTTATTAACTGCAGCTACTGGTGCTTTCTTTGGTCCTCCTATTGGAATAGGAAAACAAATAAAAAACTACTCTAAAGAAAGAAACAACAGAATGTTATTTGACATTGCTGTAAATGGAGAATATTATCAAAACAAAGTATTGGAAGCTCAAAAGCTAGGTGAGATAACTAATGAGAATGCAGCTAAAGTTTTAGGAAAAATAAATGAAGTACAAACTAAAATAGACAACTATAGAGTTAACAACTTAAGGAGGGGAAGCAGTGCACAACAAATGAAAACTGTTGAGAGTTTATTTGCAGACCCAGAGTTACAATATGACTACTTCAAAAAGATAATCCAAAAAGAAGAACTCGATAAGAAACTACTCGATATTGATAATAAACAATATACAGAAGAAGAAAAAAAGAAACTGTTTGATGAGGCTGCAGAAAATACTAAAGCTATAAATGAATACAAAAGAAGAGCTTCTTTATATGAAAATTTAACTGAAGAAGACAAAGACCAAATCTATGCTAATACAGTACAGAATAAAAAAAGACTGTCTCAGTTTGCAACAACAGAAAGTTTAAGTAAGTCAATATTAGATGCAACAGAAATAATAGCAAAAGCACAAGCTACAAACAAACCTGAGAATTATATTAATCATTTAAGAGATTATCGAGATGAGTTACTTAATATAAGAGAAGCTAGAGAAGCTGCTAAACTTGATGCACAAGATACAAATACTTATAACCCTATAATTAAATCTTTAAATACTGAGGGAAAAGCTGGACCAATAACAGAGTCTCCTAAATCAAAAGAAGACGCAATAAACACTATAACACAGGTTTTATTGAATCCAGAAACTCGTGCAGATGTGTCATCAACACTGTCGGGTGAATTTAATATAGAGTTAGAGAAAATAGAAAACGACTCAAATGAACTAATAAATAATTATATTGAATCTCTAAATAACAATGCAGTTGCAGCATTACCTAGTAGTACCATTATTGATGAAGAGGGGAACTTAGTTGAGTCTACAACTGAAGGAAGAGAAAAACCCGCAAAAAAATATAACAGTATTGAGGATTTAAACGATTCCCAGATTAGTGAACTAGAGGAATTACTAGATGAACTTGAAAGAAAAAGAGATATTCTTACTAATAGAGTTAATAATATTGATTCTTCTATCTCTCAATACATAAAGAATGGGGTTGATGCTGGAACTATAACTGCTGAAGATGCAAAAACTATAATAGAAGAAGTTGGCAAACTAAATTCAGCAGTTACCTCTGCTTATATCGCAGGAGAATTAGATAGTCAAACTATATTTGATAGTCCAGAAAGACTGGCTGAATATATTTTAGAAAACCAAGCAGTAGTTGATAAGAGAAAAAAGGAGTTTGATGCTGCGGTAGAAAAAGCTATAGAAGAACAAAGAAAACAGAAAGAAGCAGAACTAGGAAAAGAAGCTGCAGCAGAAAGTCAAAGAGGAGATGTAGTTAGTACAGAAAAAACAGATGAAGCAACAACTAGTGAAGTTGCTAATCCCTCTACTGAAGTAACCGCAACCACAAGTGAGGTTGTTGTAACAACTACTCCTGATGGACAAGTACAAGTAGAGCCGCCTATTATTCAAGTAAGTAGTGATAACACAGTAACACTAACTGTACCAGAACTTATACCTACAGATGTAACTCCAGAGTTAACTGAGGTACTTACAGCACTTGAGAGCGTTCCTACTACAGTTATTATTTCAGATGAAAATAACATCACAGGAGAGATAAGTACTGAAGAAGTTGATAACCCTGAATATACTAAATTGATTGAAGCAGGACTTCAGCAAGTTGCAAAAGCTAAAACCTTAAAAGGTGCACAAGCAATAATGGCAGCTATGATGACTTCTATAAACAAGTCGTCTTTAAAATACACTGATGCAGAGATTGGTGAGACACTAGTTCAAATGGGACGTATGGCACGTAATCAACCAATGTTTGAGGAGGACTATACTCACTTGTTTGATTTACTCCGTTTAACTACAAACTTTGAACAGGACTTCAAAGGAATAGAAGACAGACAGTCTGCTGAAGAACTTGGTATATCAGAAAACCAAATAGCTAGGAAAGCACAAGTAGAAGCTAGAATAGTTGAACTCAATAACATAATTAATAATAGTCTTGCATCAATAGCAGACAATGATAATGTGAGTGAAATTCAAAACGCTTGGAAAACTATTACCGCAGCCAAAGCAGAGCTAGAACAGTTAGGTAAAGAACTTCCTGAACTAGCTAACATGATTTCAGAAAAGATTGAATCACTACCTTCTCAAACTAAAAAAACAAACCAACTCCCAGCAGTATCAGAAGAAGAGCAAGTTAAGATAGAAGAGAACAAAGGTGTAGCAAGAACTAGTCCTTTATTTAAAAGACAAACTGATGCCTCACACTTTAATGTTCAACAGAAGATAATTGATTCACTCCAAAAAGAGTTCCGTGATACTCCAGTAGCTTTAGTAGATATGTTTACTGTAATTGAAGAAGTTCTTGGTGAAGAGACTCTTACTAGACTTGTTGACATATTTGATGAAGTAACTGCAGACCAAAAACCCTCACCCGAAAGACTTGCTCAGTTAAGAGAATCTTTTATTGGATTATTCCCAGAGGGTTTTATGAAGAAAAGTGCTATTGAATATATATTCGATAAGCAAATGCAAGATGGCATATCTGTTACTGATATTGATGCAGTTAATAAACCTAAACTCAACCCAACTCCAGCAGAGATTTATGAAGTAAACCAAGGAAGAAAAGTAACAATAACTAAACCTGATGGAACAGTTTATCGTGATGTTAAAGTTGCTACCTTTAGAGATGGTAAAATAATTACACTTATAGAAGGAGCCACAACTAATAAATGGGTAGTTATAGATTTTGCTACTGATAAAGTAACAGGACTTAATCAACCAATGGAAGGCACTCGTAAGATTACTATCAATGATATAAATGCTTTGATATTTACTTCAATAGGTAAAGATGGCAAAGTACAGAAGTACAATAAAGATGGACAGAAAACATCTGACGGTAACTTTGGTCTTTTCCTTTACTTACCTAAAGCTAATGCTCAGGCAAACGAACTACGTAAGTCTATTGCGTTAGGAAACAAAGTAAAGAAAGAAACAAAACTTGCAAGCAAACCTGTACCTACTTTAACTGTAAAAGCAGATGGAGTTAGCGAAGTAACTGGTTATGAACTTGAGTATTCTTTGGGCAACTTTACCCCTGTAATAAACACTCCTACTGCAGTAGACCAAGATAAAAATAATGAACTACCTTCTTCTATTTCTACTAATAGCAGACCTAAAGCAATTAGTCAAGCTGATACAGTAGAAAAACTAGATAAGGTTATTGCAGATTCTAAGAATATCTCAGAACCTGATAAAGAAGGATACAACGTAAAGGGTAAAAAGTTTGAACGTCAATCAAACTTTGTACGAAGAATAAATGGAGAACCTAAAGTTAAGTCTAATATCAATATGGAGAGAGGAGCCGGTGTAGGTAACTTACTTGATATTATTGGTAGGGATGTACTAGGAGGTGTTACAGTTAAGTCAAAAGAAGAATATGTTTCAGAAGCTGAAAAAATGGCACTTAACTCTAAATTAAATGACGGTAAAGGATTTAAGTTGAACATCACTCAAGAAGCTTTTGATAACATAGTTGCTGAGCTGACCGAACTTAAAAACGAACTTGAAGGCAAAGGATGGGTATTAAGAACACAAAACCTTGTAGTTTATAGAGAGTATACCGAAGCAGAAAAGAAAGCAAGCGGTTATGATGGTGTAGCCGGTGCAATGGATATTGTTGCAGTTGACCCTGAAGGAAAGATGCACATTATTGACCTAAAGAACAAAGTATTTAACTCTAAAGAAAAGTTCACAACAGAACTGTTCTCAGGAACAGAAAGAGTAAAATCAGCTGTAAGTAAGTGGGCAACTCAACAAACAGTATACGGACTACTTAGTGAAGACTTTGGTTTAAGTGTAGGAAGTATTAATGCATTTGCTTTTGCTTCAGAGTATGTTCCAGGGGAAGCAGAAAATAGTATAGACATATTAGGTCTTACTATGGCTAAGAATAAAACTGAAGTTCCTGCTGCACGTAGGAGTCAATTCTCAGATAAGATTATTAGACTTATGTTTGATGCAAACATAACTAATAAACTAGATGCAGTATCTGTAAGTAAGAGAACAATGCAATCTGCTACAGTTACTCCAGTTACTCCAGCTACTCCAACTACTACCGTAGTTACTGAAGCTTCTGTTTCTGATAAGAAAGCTGATATAGAAAGAAGAAAAGAAGAAGCTAAAAATAATCCTGTTTCCGAACCTGTTGAGTATGCAAAAGCGGTTGATGAATATAAAGCAACTGAATTAGGTAGTAGCGAAGATGCAAAAAATAAAAAAAATAAGGTTGTAGAAGAGGCGCAAACAAAAGAAGGAAAAGCATTTGTAGAAAATCAAGTAGCACAGCTTGATTATAATGATGATGGAACTATAACGGTTTATAGAAGCGGAACTATGCAAGAAGGTCATAATCCTGCTACCACAAGTAGAAAAACCGCTGAAATCATTGCAAATGAAAGAAAAAAACAAGGACTTTCTTCTGATATAATTGAAGTTAAAGTTGACCCTTCTGATATATCTGCTGTAATTCCAGGCATTGAAAGTGAGGTGTTTGTTAAAGTTGACTCAACCAATAAGGAGAGGATTGACAGTAATACAAAAAAAGAACAAAAGTCAAAAACACAATTACAAGCAGAAAAGAAAAACCTCAATGATGAATTAGCTAAAACTAAACAAGCGTTAGAAAAAGCAAAAAAAGACAAGGAAAATGGTACTTTTAAGTTTTCAGATAGTGTGTATAAAGATGTAGTAAAAAAACAAGAAGCTAAAATAAAAAACTTAGAATGGCAGTTAAAAAAGATTGATACAGAATTATCTGCTTTAGAAGCTAAACCTACAGAAGTAGAAACAAAAAGAGTTGCAACAACACAACTTAGATTTGCAAAAGTGGGAGATGTACTGTATGATAAAGAAGGAAATAAATATGAAATTCTTTCTAAAAAAGATAGATACGGAAGAAGTTTAGAATACAGAAAGAATGATAAAGAATTAGGTGAGATTAATCCAAAAACAGTAAGCTCGTACGTAAATTCATTTGCAATGCAAACACTTTACTATGAAAAACCAGAAGTTCCTGTTTCTGATACAAAAGTTATAGGAGTTGAAAATTTAACTGATATAAATGACCCCGAAACTACAAGAGATATATTATCTTCGCAAGGCATAGATGTCGATGATTTACTTGGTAAGATAAGTGCAAACCCAAATGACATTGATACAGATATTACTAATAACCTCTGTGACTAATAAAACAAATAACTACCATGAGTGGATGTAGTATTAATAATAAAGAGAACAAAGAATACAAAAGTAAGTATGAAGGTATCTTCGATACATACTTCATGCGATACGTATGGGATAAGAATGGAGAACTTCCATTAGATAAAACACGTATTGGTGGTGAGGTTGTAGATAGTCAACTTTACAAAGACATACTAAATAGTGAGTATGCAAAAGGTGACGAGAGGAAAGCACTTGAGTTAATGAGTCGCACCTTTACAACAAACTTTGAATCTACTTATGAACGTAATGAAGATGGTCAACATACCCTCGACCAAGTAGTTGATTACATAAGTAAAAAAGAATACGAAAAAGCCAAGATAAAAGAAAGAAGACTTGCCGAAATAAATACTCCCTCATCTTATACTATTAACTTTCCTGAAGCTACAGTTTTTGGAAAAACAACTAGAATATTTTATACAAGAGAACAAGGTATTCAGATATTCAGAACTTTAGAACTTTATGGGGGGTTGTTAAATAACTGGAGTGCTGTAAAAGCAAAACTAGAAGAAGCAAAGCTAGAAACGCTAGAAAGAATACAGAAGGGAAAAAGAAAAGAAGGTGATGATTTTAAATTAATTAACTTAATTGCTATTACTGAAAACTTTGAACTATTCAAAGATTGGTATTCAAAGCAAGAAGATAGAGTAAGCATAGAAACAGAAGACCCCGATATTCAAGATTCCGTTACTGCACTAACTAAAGATAAAGACATCTCCCAACAGAGGAGAGCATCTAAGAAAGTAGTTAGGATGGTTGCTTCTTTACCTAGTTATAGAAAAGTGTTAGCAGGTGAGATTAATCCTGAAACAAATCAACCATACGAAATAGATAATTATGTACTAGAAATAAATAGTGTACTCGGACTTCCTATGTCAGGAAACTTTTCAAGTAACTGGAATCTATTAAGTGCTCAACTCAGCGGTACGCAGAGGTATGAGGATATGTATCAAAAAGTTATCAAACTTGGAGATGTTAGACCGCAGTTTAAAGAACTAGCTGCACAAATGGTAGACCCCACTCTTCCTGCTTCAACTATTGACGGAGCAAATTTTGTCAACATGATGGCTTTAAGAAGTATTATGTCTAATCCTGAAGTAAAACATTTTGTAGTTAACCAAGAAACAAAACAAGATGGAGCAGTTGTAGTTACAGTACAACAAAAAGGAAAGAGAAACTTACGTAATCCTATTGCAATGTATGATAGGACTTATTTTGCTTTTCAGTCGGACAGATATAAAGCAGTAGATACAGACGGAAACGACTATGTTAATATCGAGAATATCTACAATGACTTTAATGATTTTTTTACTAGGTTAGGTGCTCACTTAGCAAGAAAAGACAAGAACGGCAAACGTTATGAAGCTATAACTTTCTTTACTAAAGACAACATACAAGAGGGTAATCGTTTCTTAAAAGCTATTGGACTTGGGTTAAGTAACACTGATTTCCAAAAAGAAGCTAATAGACCAGGACTAACTGAGTTTTATGGAATAGAAGCCTCGAAGTTAAAAGCTATCTTTGAGAAGCTTAAAATAGTTCACGGCTTAAATACGCTCGCAGAAAATGATGCTCAGACAATAAAAGTAAGAAACATACTTGATTTTATACATAATCCAGTTAGTGAGATTCTAGGTGTTAAGGGTGTTCTTTCTGATGATACAAAGATTAAAATTGGAGTATTGGCTCAAAATAAGTTTATTACTTACCAAGCCGATAAAATAGAAACGAATATTAAAAACTACTTAGGTAAAAAGTCTACAGAACTTAAAGGCATACTTGAATACTTCGATAGTTTTGAGTCAGAGTTTTATAGTACATCCTATCTTACAGCTGAAGACAAAAAGAAGTTTGGAAGAACAAGTTGGTTTTACTTAACTCAAACAACCAGTGCTGTTAATAGTGCTGAAAACTACGAGGAGTTAATTAACACTCCAGGATTTGAAAGATTTGATTACCGAAAGAATCCTGATATGCTTGGTTCGATTTGGTTAAATAGACTTTTTGGTTTACCACTTACTAAAGCAGAGATTGAAAAGAACGCACTAAGTACATATACTAAAACTAAAATACCATCATTAGGTGGCATTAATAATGCCATAGATATATTTGACTTTGGTGGAATGGAAGTAAAACAAGGTGGAAACAAAAAAGGATTCCACACTACTAACCTTCACCCAGAAGATAAAATGATGCAAGATATATTCTCTTTCTTCCAAACAGGAAACGTAGAGAATATAAGATTTGGTGATAAGACAAGTTCTTTCTCAACAATGTTTACTAACGCAGCTTTAGCTGATAGAGTTTACATTCCATTTAACTACGACAATATAGTTGACCCAAAAGAAGACATTGCAGTAGAAGAACAACTTGTAAATATATTTAATAACTATCTTGTATCAGAGTTTGGTAGAGTCATTTCAATTCTAGAAGAACAAGAAGGCACGCCAAAGTCAACATATCAAAAGTTAGGTAAGAAGTTATTTATCTTCAAGGATATTTTGTCTCAAGAACTACTGGATAAAATATCAAATGCTAGTTCGGTAGAAGAACTAAGAGTACTTTACGGAGAAGCTAAATCTCAACTTCCTGCAGGATTAAAAGCCTATTTTGATAAACAAGCAGATAAACTTGTAAACATGATAGTTGATACCTACACACAGGAAATTAGTCTCCAAACAGGTTTACCATTAAGTGCGGAGGAGAGACTGAATGCAACTGCAAACATTCTTAACAAACACAACTTTATTAGTTTACAGATATTACCTATTGATGTTAGAAACGCACTAAGAGCATTAGACAAAACTAAGATTGACATTAATGCTCAGAACTTAAAATACATAGCTAGTTACTACGTTAAAAATGGATTCATTAATAATGTTGAGTTCTTAAAGTTCTTTGTAGGTGATATAGCAAACTTTGATAAGACAGGTGCAGGCAACTTCCGTGAAATATTTAAACGTATACCGTTTACCTCAACACCAGGTAATCCACCTATGTGGAGTAGTTTTGTTGAAGACTTTTTTAAGTTTGACTCTAATAGAGACGCACTAAGTGTTGAGATAGGTGGAGTTGAAAGGGAATTTACAGACAAAGTAAGAGTAGGAATATATAAAGATGTAATTCCTTTTACCAAAGAAGATTGGAATACTTACAAAGAAGCATATTACTCTAATAAAGATTGGAGTGAATTAGGAGTAGATGAAGCTACAGCAAATTACTTTGAGGCATATACAGACAATCCTAAAGAAGCTGACGGTCAAGGTGTAGTTACACTTGACTTTTACAGAAACTACTTAATTAGTATCGGTAGGTGGGATTGGGACATACAAGAACCTGCATTTAATCAACAGGTAACTTTTATGCAGAAAGTAAACCAATACAATCAGTCACCTACTCCTGAGTTAAAAAAAGAAATAGAAGACTTTAAAATAAATAACACTTCTCCTTTTCCTCCTCTTAAACTTGGGTACTTTGGTTCCATAGTAGAAGACGTTAAAAGAAATGCTCTTCATAAGTTTTCTCTTGTGCCTCTTATTCCTTCAGCTATTCAAGGAACTCAAATGATGGACCAACTTAAAATAATGTATAAAAATCAGATTGATTATTATACGTTTAGGTCAGGTTCTAAAATGGCAGATTATGGAGAAGCAGGAGAGTTTTACGTAGAAAAAGAAGTAGATGGTCAAAAAGTTTTAGTACCTAATCCTGAAGCTGGTGTAGATAACGTAACTACATTGTACCTACAAAACCTCAGAGAACAGCAGTATCAAGCACCTAAGTTCAAAGGAAATAGTACACTTTCAACTCAGATGGTTAAACTTATTTTTGGAGATTTTTTTGAGTATGGTGAGATTAATCAATCTTTAACTCCAGAGACTCAAGAGAAGATTCCAGGTTTATACGATAGGTTTACTAAGAACATTGAGGACATAGTTAAGTTTGAACAACTTAAACTAGAAAGAAAACTTGGTATCAGTCGTAATGCTGCTGGTGATATAGTTAGTGTAAACCAACTGCAAATGGCTCGGTTCTTAACTAGTGAACTAGATAAGAAAGAAGGAAGTGATGTGCTGCGTAAATACATTCAAGTAGATGCAAATGGTAACTTTGTCAATCCTTTAGATGGAGTAAATCAAAGAGATAAGATTGAGTCAATCATCTTGAGTGTAATAAACAACAGGATTATCAAACAGAAAGTAAATGGCGAAAGTTATATTCAAGTAGCTGGTACTGGTTTTGAAGCAAAGCGATTCTCCAAACCAACTGCAAAACAACTTAGGGAGTATGGAGCAGCAGGTCTTAAGTTCTATTCCGTAGACGAGAACGGGATAAATCAACCTATGGAAGTTAAAGTAGGATTTAACCCAAAGAAACATGCTGGCTTACTTAACTTAAAGTTTGGCGGAGTTAAAATAGGTAATCTTGATAAACTAAATGACATTCTACTAGGTGACACAGAAGCTAAGAAACAATGGATTAAAGAACACAAAGACAAGATAACTATGGTGGGTGTGAGGATTCCTGTACAGGGACCTCAGTCAATGGAGTACGTACAGGTAAAAGAATTTTTACCACAATCAGCAGGACCCATTATGATTCTTCCAGCACAGATTGTAACTAAATCTGGAGGTGACTATGATATTGATAAATTGACTTTTTTTGAAACAGCACTAGATGAAGAAGGTAACGTAGTTCAATCAAGTATTTCAGTTGCTAACTACGAACAAGCACTAAGCAACCAAAAAGAATTACAGTCCCGTAAGATTAGGCTCAAGAATCTAAAAGAAGCAGTTGAAAAAGAAGTTAGTGCAAACCCAAGTTATCAAGATAGAGAAGCATTACGCACTGAACTCAAAGAAATAAGTAAAAACATAAATGAAGCCATAGCTAATATAGACGAATACCTAGATGACCCTAATTCTATATATAGTGGCAACTTTACTCGTGAAGAACTAATACAAGAGTTTAAGGGTGACATATACCAAAAGGTAGCTGCGTTGTCTAGCTTTGATGCCGTTAATAACTTTACTGCACAAATAAAGTTCCTTAAAGACATTAATGAGGAGATAAAAAACATAATAAACGAAAGCACAGAACTTTCAAACATTATCAATTACAAGAAAGCACTAACTAATAACCTAGTTGGAACTATTAGAGATTTGATGAGTTTACCTGAGTGGTATGGAAAATCAACTGAACCTAATAACAATGATGTATTTAATAAATACACACCTAAAGGAACTATGATTTCTAGTACTGATGTCTTTAATCCGTTAACTTCCTGGCAGATATTCCGTGAGAATATTCTTTCTAAAGATGCACTTGGAATTGATGCCAAGATAAACACAATGCAGAAGGAGTTTCAAATAGCAGGTCTACGATATGTTAGTCCGTTCTTAAATGCTTATTACTTTAAAGCTAACAGAAACGCAGACAATCAAATACTATTAGGAGGAACAACAGACGCTAATGGAGAACATAAAATCTCTAAAGTACTTAGTGAGTTTATTAACGGACACGTAGATATTGCAAGAGAAGATTGGATTATATTACTTGGACTAGACGAAAACACAAGTCCATTAGCACATGCAATGATACTTACAGGTACCCCAGTACAGGATGTATTGAACTTTATTAAGTCTGACATCATATCTACAGTACGTAAAGCATCAGATAAAGGGGCACTCTATCAAAACTTTAACAAAGGACTTTCCGCTAGGGAGGTTATTATAAAACTTACTCAAGCTAAACTAAGACAACTTGAAGGTACAGAGTATTCTAAGTTAATAAAAAGTGCCGAAGCAGTTATAGATGCACGTAGGAAAAAAGATGGATACGCACCATCAGATAGTTTTGTATTGTCTACTTATGTGAACATTCTACTTAAAAGTGACTTATTTAATAAACACTTAAGTTCTTTTGAACCGTCTAGAGTAATAGATAATCAAAAAGAAAAACTAGTTAGAGATATTGCTTACATGCTTCAGTTTGGTGTAGTAATACGTCAGCAGGAAAGACTACGTGAACTTACTTCTAATGCAGACTTTAACACTGATAATATAAGAACTAGTTACACAGCATCTATAAGAGCTGGTAAAAAAGCCGAGTTGACTCAAGACTTTAATTCTGAAGCTATTGAGTTTATGTTTAAGAAGTCCGCACTATCAGGATTTAATTCTAATGGGTTTACTCAGGAGATACTAGCACAAGTATTTCCTCTTACAGAATCTAACGATGTAAATACCGCAATAGGAAATTACATTAAAGCCTTTGGAATATTCAAAGATGAAGAGGTATATCAAACAGTAACTAGATTTAAAAACAATCTCATATTCGGTTACACACAGATGATGGCAGAAAATGAGAATGGAAACATAATGGAGTATTATAGAGGTAAGAACGGTATGTTCAGAAGAGACACCCCTAATAATATAAAAGAAAGACTTGATAGTTTGATTGAGAGATTCCCGTTCTTACGTAATAACTACTTGATTGCTAACTTGTATACTGCTGATGTTACTAACTCAGTTTCAGATAAAGAGATTGTTTTCTTACTTAAGAACATTGACGTAGATGAAAGCAGTGCGGAGTTTAATGATGCATTTGAAGAAGGACTAAATCATAACCAACCAGAGATAAAACAGTTCTTTAATGATATTGCACTAGGAACATTCATTCAGTCAGGACCTCATTATGTTAGTGGTGGACTAATTAACATAGTGCCACCAAGTGTATACAGTAAGTATACTAACGATGCTTTTGCAAAACTCCAGGATATGAAAGAAAACAATCCAGAGTTATTCGATAGGTACTTAGCATTAACTCGATACAACACTCACTATACTAAGTTTTATAACAAAGTAATATCCCTTGTTCCAAGTTTTGTAATTAATAATTATGCAGATGCACTCAACCAAAGACCAGCTGAAGATTACTTTAGAAAAGAAAATAACAAAGTAATAAGATATGCACTGTTTGTAGAACGGCAACTTAAAGGAATAGTTCCATTGGCTCAACCAGTTGTTTCACAAACATCAGAACAGATATATCCTCAATTAGGCAAAAAGACAGTAAGCACTAACATAGTTATTTCTAACATTAAAACTAAAGACGGAAAGTATGATAGAGACGCTAATCTAAAAGAAGCTAAAGCAAACGGTAGGATTTATTCAATGGAAGTGGATTCAAATGAAAAAAGCTTTTCAAATCCTTGGGCATCATTTGATAGAAAAGGGACTATAAAAACCAACACTACAAAAGAAGCTGTTGAAAACTATATCGATTGGTTGATTACAGATAAATTTAAAGATGTTAATCCCCAAAGAAGAGAGTGGATACTTGGAATACTAAAATCAGGGCAACTTAAAGGTAGACAAATTCAATATTATGCAGAACTTAATGAGCCGTCACATGCAACTGCTTTAAATTACCTTATTAATAAGTATGACTGGAATCAACCATCTACCCAAGCTCCTGTAAGTGCTCAACCTATTGTAACAGATATTAAAGCAGAAGATATAACCTTTAAGTCAAACAAACTAGAAACATTTGAAAGAGCTGAAGGATTAGAACCAGTAAAAGGGTATGGATTAAAAATCAATGGTCAACCTAATGTAGATTTATTTACATATAGAGATGGAAAAGAATGGGTAGTAATTGATAATAAATCCAAAAGAAAACTACCATTAAGAGATACATTTAGTGGCAACAGTCCTACAAAAGCTGAGATAGTAGGGTTATTAAGTGATACATTAACATATTATGCAAAACAAGAAAAAATTAGAAAAGTCCTAGAAGAAGTTGGTTTTAACTTTACGCAACCTACCCAACCTACTGTAAGTGGTACAAACAATCCAGCTGAATATACTAATCATTCTGGTGGTGCTAAAGGTTATGATGCTGAATGGGATTTAATAGGAGCAGAATTTGGAATGGTAAATAATAGACATTATTTACTGCCTTCAGATGGAGCTGTAGCTGATACTAGACTGCAAGCTAAAGGAGTAAAACCAGTTGATGCTACAAATGATGTAGGACCTGTAGCCTTAGAAGGACCTGCTACTGGTGAAGCTCAAATTGCAGTAACTAATGCTGAAAGAGCTATGGGTAGAATAGAACCTAATCATACAACTAGAAATACTAAAAAGATTAGGAACTATGCTCAAGTTAAAAATGCTGATGGTATTTTTGCTATTGGTTCTCTTATACCAAAAGGAGCAGATATTACAGTAGCTAGAGGTCAAGCAACAAAAAAAGCTTTAGTACCGCAAGTAAATGGAGGCACAAGTGTTGCTGTACAATTAGGAATTACAATGGGTAAACCAACCTATGTATTTAATCAGGTTGCTAATGACACGTATCCTCAGGGTTGGTATAAATGGGATAACACAAAACAAGATTTTGTGTCTGTAAATACTCCTGTATTAACTAAAAACTTTGCAGGAATAGGAACTTCTTCTAACACAACAGAAGCAGGTAAACAAGCTATTAGAGATGTATATGCTAATACATTTAAGACTACTCAAGCTCCTAATACTCCAACACAATCAGATATAGATAAATTAACTGATATTAACCCTTGTTAACTCAAGTAACTAAAAATAAAAATGGCAAACGGTTGTAAAATAACATCAAGAGAAATACAAAAAGGATTAACTGACAAAGGAATTATTATTGCTCAGTCAGTTGATAGTACATTCACAGTAAGTTCTATAGGAGAACTTGTGTTACCTCTAGACTCAAGTAATAAATTTAAAGACGAACCTTATAAGTTAAGAAGGATAGTAGATAGAACTGTCAATAAACTAATTAAGGAACTAAGTATGGACCCAAAGAAGTTTGGTTTTGTATTTGGAGGTGTTACTTATACTGACAGTGCAGCAGTCCAAATCTTAGTTACTCCACAACTATTTGCGTCTTATCAAGTTAAAAACGAAGAAAAGACTATTGAGGAGGCTTTTCCAGTTAACCGCACACCGACACCTACTTTTACCCAGGAGACTGCATACAGACCACAAGGGTTCTATAAGAATGATTATGCTTTAATGGAACAAGAACTTAAAGACTTAGAGAGTCTAGAAGAAGCGTTTGCTCCATCAATAACTAGTGTTGAAGTTGCCGAAGATGTAAAGAGTACCTACGTCCCACCATCTGCTCCTGTTCAACTTAAGTTAGACCTTAGATTATCTAAAGAACAACCTCCTGAAAAAGGAGACTTAGGTTCAATAGGATTTGAGGAGATAGCTTGTGACGTATAAGAATACTTGCCTAACTAAAAAAATAAACTAAATTTGTACTGATGTCTTGTTTTGCTAAAATAAAATCACCTATGTCAGGTAACGATGTTACTAGTGTAGCATACTACCAAACAACTACATTCTTCCCACCTGAAGTAGGAAGAACTATATACGAAGCCACAACCACTACTGCTTTTAAAGTAGACTTAGGTTTCGACTGGACTAAAAGGCAAATAGGATACTCAGATAAACTAAACTTTCATGGTGAACCTACTATGGAAGAAATGAATAGTATTCTTAACCTTAGACTTAGTCAAAGACAAATAGACGCAGCTAATGAAATAGAGGAGTTTGCAAAGGAGGGGTACTTTAATGTAGGGTTTACTAATATAAATGCGTTTGAACTTATCGAGGGAGAAGTAAATCTAAACCCTAAATACGAACACGTAGAAACAGAAATCACAGCAAGAGACGGTAAGTATTATATAAGTGTCAAACCTCTGCAATCAGACAAAGTACAAAAGCCAGTAAGTAAAGGTTTCTTAAATAGAGTTGGATTTAGCCCTTTATTAATTAACAGTGTTGAGGAGTTTAGTAATGCAAACCTAAGTGAACTTATGGACTCTTTAATTAAAAGTCCTGAGATAGAAGAGTTCCAAAGAGAAATGCTTAAAAGACTCCGCAGGTTAATGAAAGTTAACCCAAGTCTTAAACTTACAGTGTTTGACGATACAGCAGTTGACGAAAACTTTCAAAGGTCATTTTACGACCCAGCTACTAACACAGTATACATAGGTAAAACTTTAAGTTCTAAGTTTGGAGATAAAGAATTAGTACGTGACTTAATTCACGAAGCAGTTCACGCATATACTATTTCTGCAATAAACAACCCAAGAACAACTCAAGAGTTACAGTTTAAGAACGAAATGGTTAAACTGTATGAGATTTATAAAGATACCTTTAAACTTCTTCAGAACTGGTACGGATTACAAAACGTAGAAGAGTTTGCAGCTGAGTTTTTATCTAATCCTTATTTTAGAGATGGTCTTAAGGAAGCAGAAGAGGGAACAACACGTAATCAAAACTTTTTCTTACGTACACTAACTAGTATTCGCAACTTCTTTAGTTCTATATTCTCAGGAGTAGTAGATAGAAACACATCAATGTTTACTCAAGTAGAGAACGCATTAGATAACTATCTTAACTATCTTGAGAGTATGGGTGATATGCCTGACCATTCTGCAGAAAACCACATAAGATTTAATAGTACTTATCAAGGAAGACAAGCTAGAAATATGGGACAAAGAACCCCACTATTTGAAGACTTTTACAACTTCGTAGAGAACTCAGTTAGTACTTCTTCTTGGAAACAACTAGCTCAATCTATTAAAGAACTAGACCCAAGATTAAATAGTTTGCAGAGATTGCAGACTAGATTTGGTAACCTTTCAATACCTTCGGCAAAAGGAACTTTAAACGACTCTATAGGATATTTAGAATCTATGGGTCGCATACTAACTAACCTACAAACATCTGTTGATGCTTATGATAATGATAGTACAAACTATACCTCAGAGGAGTTAGTTAGAATCTACCACAATGCACTTTCCGTATCAGAACTTTTTGAAGACCAATTAAAAGGGTTTAACTTACTTCTTGCATCCTTAGATACTTATATGCCCAAAGAGGAGTATACTCAAGAGGGCAAAGCACAAGAACTTGCAAGCAAACGCGAAGCTATACGTGCTCAAGTACCAGATGTAGATAACTTAAAAGAAAGCATCAAGAAAAAGATTAAAGAGATTGATTCAAAGATAGGTACTCTTAACAAAAGTTCAAGAGAAAACTTAATCAAATCTTCAGCTGCACAAATAGTTCCTATCTTCAAAACTTTTATTGAAAAACAAAATGACCCATCTAGCCAACTGAATCAAGAAATAAAAGCAATAGAAGAAGAACTTGTAATAGTACGCAGACAAAAAAGTAGTAACTTATATCAGAACTCAGCAGTAGGAGCTATTCAAAAAAGAGGACTAGAAGCAAAAGAAAGAGACCTAGATGAAAGGCTTAATCAACTTAATAAGTTTAAAAGTTTCATACCAACAACTGAAAACATAATAACACTATTTACAAATGCTAGTGCTTCAGGTATGTCTGATGCAAATATGTTTGTTAGGTACTTATCAATAGGTAATATGACTGGCAGACCAATACTAGATATTATGAAGCAATTCATAGATGTACATATTGTAGAAGCAGAAAATGAAAGTATTAAGAGTCGTAATAGAATCCAAGCACTAGAAAAAAGAATAAGTGACCTAAACAAACGTAGAGATAGAAAAAACAAACTAGGTTCTGCATTAGGTTCTTTGAGTGCTTTTTACGAGGGGTTCACTCGTCAGGTAGAAATGGACTACTATGATGCTAATGGCAAAAAAACTACAATAAAACAAACAGCTTATCAAACAAGATTTAAAGAAGCTGAGTTTCAAAACGACTTAAAGGCAAAACAACAAGCATTAAACCAAGCTCTTAAAAAAGGTGACGAGGTAGAAATAGCAGAAGCAGAAAAAGCATTTAATGACTTTGTAGAGGCTTATGCAGTTCGTCCTTTTACAGATGAGTATTACGAAGCAGAATCACTACTTACTGATGAGGCAAGAGAGGCTAGACAAGAGTTATTTGATTTGATTAATGCAACAAATGACATATTTGATGAAGAAGATATTTTTTCTGAAGATATTCTTTACAGTCCAAAGAACACCAAGAAACAACTACAAAGAGATTTAGAAAGACTAGGTTCTATCTATAATAAAGACGGAAGTGAAAAACCCGTAGGAAGTAAAGAAAGAAATATAGCAGAGTCTATTATTGCCTATAAGAAAGCACGTAAGGAACTTGAGATTACCGAGTATATTATTCCAGATAGTGTATTAAATAAGTTTAAGTCAAAAAAGAATGAACTTACTAGAAAAGTAGATGAAGCTAAAAGTAAAGTAAACTCTGCTCAGGAGGATGTAAATAATGACGTAGCAAATCCAGTTAGTGCAGAACTTACTCAGTCTTTGAATAATAAACTAACTGACGCTAAGAACAAACTTAAAGAAGCTACTGATGTATTAAATAAGTGGCTTAACGAAAATACCCGTACTGAAATTGACCCAAAGTTCTTTGAAAAACAAAGAATGATTGCAGACAAGATAAAACAGATTCTTGCTAAGTACGGAGAACAAGCAGAAGTTCCTGAGTTATACCAACAGATATTTAGTACTGCACGGGGATATAGAGATAGGGATGGAGTAGTTATCGGTTCTGATATGTCTGAAGGTTTAATCCAAAAGATAAACGAACTAGAAACTAAACTAGAGAATCTTAAATCAGAATCACGAAAGTCTCGTAAGATTAGTGCCGCAGATAAAAAAACACTTAAAGATTTATTCCAAGCACTCAACGAACTACAAAGAAAAGAAGAAACAGAATACTACCACGAGACTGTAGCAGAAATTAAGAACAACTTAAAGAGTGAGATACTGGCTGATGCAGATAGAACCAATACAATAAAAGCAGAAGCACAAGAAAAAGTTGATTACTTTATTAATACAGGAGATGATTCTGTGTTTAGAGGAATACAGGTAGATGACATACAAGAATTTGCAGATGTTGAGTTTGGTGAAACAGTAAACACTCAACACCGTGCAGCTTTGATTCAACAGGTATACGATAAGTTACTCCAAAGAGAAGTTCAAAACGATTATTACCAATCTTCTTGGTATAAAAATAACCACATCTTAGTTGACAAATCTTACATAGATGAAAACACAGGCGAAGAGGTTCCGCTGTTTGAAAGTAGACCAATTTACATTTGGAATAAAACCATACCTAAAGATAACAGATACATAAAACAACAAAGTCCTAGCTTTACTTGGTATATACCTAAAATCAGGGATGCTTTTAAAGTAAAGGATGCTAAGTTCTTAGGTGAATTTAGACCTAGAGCAACAGCAGATAGACGTTATGCAAACGAAGAGTATGAGAAAATAGAAAGAGAACAACCAGAACTTAGAGAGTTAATTGATGAGATGGTTGGTATTTACGAGGAGCAACAAAAAGCTTTACCTGTTTCTCAAAGAAATGAAGGATACACAGTAATTAATCGTGGTAAAACAGGCAATGAAAAAACACTTGACACATATACTAGATTTGGATACCGGGTTATAACTGGTTGGGATAGTTTTAAAGTTCTATTAAAGAGAAACATACCAGGAGCAAATGCAGAAAGTGAAGAAGTAGAAGTTGATATTGAAACTGCAAACAAACAACTAGGTAAAGGTAGACTAGTTCGATTAGTTAAGACACGATATAAAGAACCACTAAGTAGCAATCAAGTAAGTAGTGATTTACTAGGTTCGCTAAGTCAGTTTTCTTTATATGTATCTGAGTTTAAAGCTTTAAGAAAAGCAATGCCAGTTGTTTTTTCTCTCAGAGATGCTGCAGCCGAATCATCTCAAGGAAGAGAAACAGAAGTCAAGATGCTTGATGACCTTGTTTATAGATTCTTTTATGGAGAAGAATTAAAATTTAGAAATGCAGAAAAGGTAATCCCCGAATTTGCTATGCCTATATACAGAGGTCTCATAAGACTTTTGAGTAAGACATTTAGATTTACCCAAGCAAGGGTATTGATATTTAACTTACTTAGGTGGCCAAAGAACTTAATTACTAACATACTTAGGGCAACAGTCAATGCTAAAAAGTACGGAGTAAGAAGACGAGATACTTTGTTAGGAATGGCTAAAGGATTTTGGAACTATGCAACAATGCTTTCTCTTCATGCTGGAAACAGAAAGATGAATAAAGAAGCAATGTTTATGACTTACTTTAGAGCTATTCCTTCAGCAGACCCAAGCAGACAAGCAGGAAAAATACATCAGCACGCAATCTTTAAGTACATGAATGGTGGGTTTTTTAATGATGCTACTGGTGGATACTTAGAAGGAGCTAGTACTAGGGGTGTATACGAGTCTATAATGAAGCAATCTAAGATACCAATTACTATAGATGGACAAACTCGCTACGTAAATGTAAGAGATGCTTATGATTTAATTGACGGTACATTCGTTCCTAAAGATGGAGTATTTGGACTTGAGATGAATTTGATGCGTCAGTTAATCCTGGAAAGAAAATCAAACTTAGAAAGTTTCTTAATTGACGCAGGAGTAACTAATAGAGAAGAACTTCCTGCTAAATTACGTATTCAGTATGACAACCTCTTAAAAGCACAAGACCAAAAGATAGCAGCACTTGAAGAGAGAAATAAACCTAAGAAACTAAAACTACAAAACTTAGAACAAGCTATTCGAGACGACATCCATCAGATGTATACTAGTACTCAGGGTAACTACTTTAAGAGAAGTCGTTCTCAGTATGAGACTAGTTTGTTTTTAGGTATTTTGTTTTCAATGAAGCGTTGGTTAGTTCCCTCTCTTCAAAACACATACGGACAAAGAAGGTTTAATATAAACACTGGAAGAATTGACCAAGGATACTTAAATTATTTTTTCATTGAGTTTTTGTTTAGAAATCTTAAATACTTAGCAACAGGTCAAAGACTATCACTAGGTTCTACTAGTCACCAAAAAGAAAGACTACACAGAACTGTAATTGATACTGCAGTTACTTATAGTATGATGGGAATAAGTCATTACCTAGGAGCAGCAGCATTAGCAGCTATGGCAAAACTTGGAGAAGGTGACGATGATGATAGTAAAACTTTTTGGACAGTTCTAATGGCTTTAATAGCAGCAGGTACTTACGATGAATACACAACAGTAAGACCAGAAGCAGCCTATAACTATTACGTTAAGACATTCAAAAAGAAACCACTTGAAAAATATGGTACAGATGAAAATGCTGCCGAAAGTGTAATAAGACACTTAATTACTTCAGCTATTGGTCAACAATCACGTAGCTTTTTTGAATTTTTAGAAGGTATTGAAATGATTGGAAAAGGAATATTAAATCCTAATGAGACTTATCAAGAACAATACGGAGATAAATATCAAATAAAAGATGCAGGTCCAATGCAAGGAAAAAGGCTTATAGTTGCAGGATTAGCAAGAACTATGGGTATTGAGTTAGGTATTAAGCCTCTTCAAAATGCAAAAGCTATATCTCAAAGATATATTAATCAAATGCGATATACTCCTTTATTGGGTACACCTGATGTTGCTGGCGATATAGTTATGATTGATAATGAGATTGATGAGATAAAGAAAGATATATTCAAAAGACCTCAAAAACTAATGGAAGACCTAGCTAAAATAGAAAGGTCACAAATGATTGCTACCAAAAAAGGATTAAAAGTAAATGAAAACGAAAGTGAGGAATTCATAAATAAGTATCTTGAGTCGGAAGAAGGAACTGTTATAATAGATAAGATGGCAAAAATAATAGCACTTCAAAGACAAAAGAAACAGATAATTAATGAAAACATTATTCTTCTGGAAAAAGAAAATCAAAAATTAATAGGACAATACCAAGGAAGAAAAGATGCCGAAACACAAGAAAAAATAGCTAAAAAACTTCTTGGAAAAAAAGGCATTGGTGGTATAGAAAAAACAGAACAATACGAGGTTGAGAAGGGTAGAGAAAATCTTTGGCAAAAAGCAGTAATGAAGAGACTTAATATGGAGGTAGAAAAAAATAAATCCTTAATTAATGAAGATTTTGAGAAAGCAAAAACAACTCTCCCAGAAGACATTGAGTTTAATGAGGACGGTCAGTATCAACCATTTAGATAAGTGAGAAAAAACTCTTGACAAAAAATGCTAGATGAATATCTTTGTAAACATAGTAAGATGTAAACTATAACTCAGGAAATGAAGATATTTCCATTACATAAAGTCAAGATGAAAGCCACTTCAGCAATTCTATATTTTAGTACTTCAGTGTTTGCCTTTCTTGGAACTTACTTCTATAAATTAGGACAGGATAACTTTGACCAATACTTTGCAGTTGTAATAGTGGTTTTATTGGATGGTTTCTTTGGACTTTGGGCTGGCATCAAAACTGAAGGATTTAAGACATTTAAAGCAATTAAAGTTCTTTATACACTAATTACTTGGGTACTTTTACTTACTGCAATACTTTTGATTGAGAAAGGGTTTGACGGTACGTTTTGGTTAAGTGAAACAATCTGTGCACCATTTATTCTTTTTCAGTTAGCATCAGCTCTTAAGAACGCAGAGAGAGCAGGACTGATAAAAAACGAACTTCTTACAGCTATGCTGAGTAAGATAGACAAACACAAAATAATAAAAACAAAAGATGCTTAAACTAGGGAAACCTAGTTTTTTGCTTTATATACTTTCAACTATATTATGAAAACAAATGTACATGTTTTCAGTGCAGACTGGACTCCTAAGAAAATACTATTGGTTTCCGATTTGCACTGGGACAATCCTTATTGTAACCGTGAGTTACTTAAAAGACATTTAGACGAAGCATTAGAGAATAACTGTGACATTATATTTAACGGAGATACATTCTGTTTAATGCAGGGAGCTTATGACCCACGTAAAGCTAAGTCAGACATTAGACCTGAGCATAACGTAAATAACTACTTAGATGCAGTTATTGAAACCGCAATAGAGTGGTTTAAACCGTATGCACATTTAATCAAGGTTATAGGATATGGTAACCACGAAACATCAATCCTAAAAAGACAAGAAACAGATGTAGTAGCTAGATTTGTAGACGGATTAAATAAAGAAGCCGGAAGTGATATTAAACTAGGAGGATATGGAGGATGGATTATCTATCGTTTCTCACGCAACGAAGGACTAAGTGGAAACCACGCTTACCGAATTAAATACCACCATGGTTATGGTGGAGGAGGTCCAGTAACTAAAGGTTCTATTCAGTTTAACCGTATGTCAACA
>Ga0172367_10000899_pt1 | contig 44842 bp, 36 predicted proteins | sample Lak10m_FD_114542 | JGI IMG/M metagenome (GOLD analysis project Ga0172367, IMG submission 114542) | Freshwater microbial communities from Kabuno Bay, South-Kivu, Congo - kab_022012_10m | ecosystem: Environmental > Aquatic > Freshwater > Lake | place: Democratic Republic of the Congo: South-Kivu...
GACCTACTACAACGGGTTGATCGATTTTGAAGAAGCGCAGCGCGAAGTCACTACGTTCCGTACACTGGCCAACAGCTACGTGCGCTACCAAGTAGCCAAGGGTCTTATGCTCAACGGCGAGTTGGGTACCGATGTCTATAACCTGCGCGACAATGGGTTCTGGGGTCGCAAAACGTTTACCGGACAAGGTATCAATGGCCTCGGTTCTTCCAGCTACAGCCAGGTGGTCAACTGGACATCCAAGGCCTATCTGGGCTATAACAGCACTTTTGCCGACAAACACAACCTCGACCTCACCACGGGTATGGAGTTTCAGAAATCGCGCAGCGACCGCACCTACCTCGAAGGACAGGAATTTCCGGTCGATGACCTCAAAACCATCGCCAGTGCAGCCGATATTACCTCGGGCACTTCGTCCATTACCGAGTTTACATTCCTTTCTTACTTTGGTCGGGCCACCTATGATTTTGACCGTCGCTACCTCCTGACGCTGAGCGGACGGGTGGATGGTTCTTCCCGTTTCGGCAAAAATAACCGCTACGGATTTTTCCCTGCCGTTTCCGCCGGATGGGTGCTGAGCGAAGAAGGGTTCCTGGCCAACAGCGATGTCATCAGCTTCCTGAAGCTCCGCACCAGCTACGGTGTAACGGGTAATGCGGCGATTGGCAACTTCAATCACCTCGGATTGTATGGCGCGCAAGGTTATAATGGCGTGTCGGGTCTGTCGCCTTCGCAGATTCCCAACCCCAACCTGGAGTGGGAAAAAACAGGCCAGCTCGACGCCGGTATCGATTTTGGGTTCCTAGACAACCGAATCAACGGGGAAGTGGATTACTATGTGAAGAATACCACCGACCTGCTGCTGGATGTACCAGTTCCCGGAACCTCCGGTTTCCGTACCCAGACCCAGAATATCGGGCAGGTACAGAACAAAGGGGTTGAGTTCGTGCTCAATACCAACAACCTCGTCGGTGCATTCAAGTGGAATACCAGCCTGAATATCGCATTCAACAAAAACGAAGTAGTGGCCTTGGCCGAAGGACAGGATATCATCGACAACGGCGATATCAACGTAGTTAAAGTAGGGGAGCCCATTGGTGTTTTCTATGGAGCAGAGTACGCCGGAGTGGATCCGCAAAACGGCGACGCGCTCTGGTATATCAACAAAGAAGGCCAGGAAGGCGAAACGACCAATGATTTCAATGAGGCCGAATTCGTGACGCTGGGAAGCCCTATCCCTGATGTAGTAGCCGGTGTGACGAACACGTTCTCGTTCAAAGGATTGACCCTAGACCTGACTTTCCAGGGCGTATTCGGCAACAGCATACACAATTCGGCTGGCCGGTATATGTCGTGCAACGCTTGCTGGTTTGACAACCAGACAAAGGATCAGATGCAGTACTGGGATAAGCCAGGCGACATTACGAATATACCAGAACCACGTCTGGGATACAGCAACGGCGACCAAAACCGCAGCAGCCGCTATATTTCGGACGGTTCCTACGTTCGTCTGCGCTCCCTCAGCCTGGGTTACGAGTTTCCGCAATCGGCATTGCGCAAAGCAGGATTTTCCCGCCTCCGCGTTTATATGATCGGCCAAAACCTCCTCACGTTTACCAAGTACGACGGATGGGATCCGGAAGTTTCTTCAGATGCCTTTGTAGATAATGTAGTCTCCGGAATTGATTTTTATTCAGCGCCGCAGCCAAAGACCATTGCGTTTGGCTTGAATATTGGCTTCTGATTCCATTTCGATTATTTAAATGATAAACAAATGAAAAACAATATATTATATCTGTTTCTAGTGCTGTTGACCCTAGGCTTCAGCGCATGCGATCAGGAGCTGAATCTGGAGCCATATCAGAGTATCAGTGAGGATCTGGCACTGGACAACGACAACAACGTCAAGGCGGTACTCGTGGGTGCGTATGATGCGCTGAGTGCCGGCGCACTTTTGGGAGGAAACTCCCTGCGCGATGCCGAATTACTGGGCGGCGATGGGGAAGTACTCTGGGTAGGCACCTATCTGGGGCCGCGCGAAGTAGCCAACAAGCAGATGACGGTGACGAACAATGAGGCGCAAGAGCTTTGGCTCACGGCCTACAACACCATTAATATTGCCAACAACGTATTGGCTGGTCTGGATGTGGTCGCGGCGGCCGACAAAGGCTGGGTGGAAGGAGAAGCCCTGTTTATCCGGGCTATTTCTTACTTCCAGCTCGTGCGTTTCTATGCCAAGCCGTATGAGGCAGGGCAAGCGAATGCGCAGCCTGGTGTGCCGGTTGTGCTGACACCGACTCGGGGTATCAGCGAGGACTCAAAGGTTAGCCGCAATACGGTGGCGGAGGTGTACAACCAAATTATCACTGACCTTACGAAGGCAGAAAGCTTGTTGCCGGAAGACAATGAATGGCGTGCAGGTAAGTGGTCGGCAGCGGCTCTGCTGGCCAGAGTATATCTTCAGCAAAGCGATTACGCGAAGGCAAGGGATGCGGCAAACCGCGTCATCGAATCGGGTGCATACAGCTTGCTGAAAAATTATGCGGATGTGTTCAATCGGGATGAAAATTCTGCCGAAGATATCTTTGCCATCCAGCTCACGTCGCAAGATGGGGTGAACGCCATGAATACGCACTTCTCTATCCCCGACTTTGGTGGTCGCGACGGCGATGTTGAAATTCTGGAGGGCCATCTTTCGCTTTATGCCCCAGCGGATAAGCGCCTCGCGCTCTTCTACGATGGAAATGGAGCGATTCGGACCGGAAAATGGAATAACCTGTACGGCAATGTCAATATTATCCGTTTGGCGGAGATGTATCTGATACGGGCGGAATGTAACCAGCGGCTGGGTACCAGCGTGGGCGCAACGGCATTGGCAGATTACAATATCGTGCATACCCGGGCCGGATTACCCGCATTGAGCAGCATCACGCTGGCAGATATTCTGCTGGAGCGCAGGCTAGAGCTGGCGCATGAAGGGCATAAGATCCACGACCTGAAGCGCCTTAAGCTGTCGGTAGGGCCATTGGCCTACAATGCGGATAAGCTGGTATTCCCCATTCCACAGCGGGAAATCAATGCCAATCCGAGTTTGAGTCAAAACACGGGTTACTAAAATAAGTATCGGTAGCCTGCTTTTAGCACACTAAGCGGGCGCAGGTACAAAAAATGAACGGGGTCGGGGAGTGTCATGTATTTGGCATTCCCCGGCCCTTTTTAATTATCCTGGGTGTTCAACGCAAAAAAATATACGGGGCAGCAGGAGCGGCACTTGCTTTTTATGTGTAAAAAATATAATTTGAGCAAGAGGCTGATGCATACCCGCTATTTGTTCCGACATGGTCTTTCGACCTTGAAAACCCGATTATGATTGAAGAATTTCTGCGGTACATTCAGTTTGAAAAACGCTTTTCACCACATACACAGCAAGCCTACGCTGCCGACCTGGAGCAATTCCGGGCATACATACAGCATACCTACCCGGATGTGGCGTTTCCGGATCTTACCCATTTTCACATTCGGGCATGGATGGTTTTTTTGGTACAGGAGGGGATTGCTGCCAATTCTATCCGGCGCAAGGTTTCGACCTTAAAGTCGTTTGTTCGTTTTTTGCGACGGGAAGGGCTGATTGCCCATAATCCAATGACGGCTATTACCACGCCAAAAGTTCCCAAACGACTTCCTGTGGTGGTGCCGGCAAGAAAAATGAATGAATTGCTGGATACCCATGGGTTGGACGAGTCCTTCGAGGCAATTCGGGATAGGGTGGCTGTGGAGTTGCTTTACCAAACGGGCTTGCGTCGTGCTGAATTGATTGCGTTGACAGATGCGCAGGTCGATTTGAATTCCTTTACGATTCGGGTTTTGGGCAAAGGGAATAAAGAGCGGTTGATACCTATCAGTCGTTCGTTGGTGCCTTTATTGATTAGGTATCGGGATATGCGGGCGGGTAGTTTTCCGGACAAGCAGGCCACTTCGTTTATGGTTACGGATAAGGGACAGGAAATGTATCCCGGATATGTGTACAAACTGGTCCAGCGGTTTCTCGCTTCGGTACCCGGCATGAAAAAGCGCAGCCCGCACGTGCTGCGGCATTCGTTTGCCACGCATTTGCTGGAAGCGGGCGCGGATATAAATGCCATTAAGGATTTGCTGGGACATACGAATCTGGCGGCTACCCAGATTTATACGCAGCATAATCTGGAAAAGCTGCGCCAGGTATATGGGCAGGCACATCCAAAGGGCGGGCATAATTTGACGGATTGATTTTCGAACTTTAAATACCATGTACTATGAAAATTCGCACAGAAGCTATTCAGTTCAAAGCAGATCAGAAGTTAATCGACTACATCGACCGCAAGCTGGGTAAAATGGAAGTTTTTTTTGATAGGGTACTGGATACCCGGGTGGTGTTGAAGCTTGAAAACTCAGGCAGAGTAAAAACAAAGGTAGTGGAAGCACGCCTCAATGTGCCGGGCGATTATATTATAGCCCGAGCGGTGGGCAATACCTTTGAATCGGCGATTGATCAGGTGAAAGATGTATTGGCACGTCAGCTCATTCGCTATAAGGGAAAAAATGAGCGGTTGTAGCCGGTAGGGTTACATAGGTTCGGTATGCTGCCACGGAAGATACCGGATGATGGGCAGTCCGTAAAAAATGAGTGTGTTCGGTTGATTTAATCTCGGGCGCACTCATTTTTAGTTGATTGATTATCAGTAAAAAATGGATATGATTAGTTTGTTGGGAGCGGATTGGAGGGGGAAGAAGGGCCATAGGACGGATAAAAAATAGGCGGGCAATGATTTTTTTATTTGGATAATTACAAACTGGAGTTATCTTTGCATTCGCTTTGAGAAAATGATCTCAAAAATGCGTTGAAGTCACGTGCAAAGAATCAGAAAAGGTTTTTTATAGCCTTAAATTGCCAGCATAGCTCAGTTGGTAGAGCAGCTGATTTGTAATCAGCTGGTCGGGGGTTCGAGTCCCTCTGCTGGCTCCCTTTTTTGATTTAAAAATAATTCTAGTGCTAAGGTGCAAAATTTAAAAAATGTTGTATTTTAGCGGCGCTTTAAGAAAAGCGGAAACGACTTCATAAGTGGGCGTTAGGCCTTAACTTTGAAAGACTATGGGGGTGCGCCGGAGTAGGAGAGCCGGGCCAGACTGTAAATCTGGTGCTTTCAGCTGAGTGGGTTCGAATCCAACTACCCCCACCAAATTCAATGAGATATTTGGTGGTTTTTCCATCATTTTTTTATTGGGTTAAATAAGCGGGTGTAGCTCAGTTGGTAGAGCATCAGCCTTCCAAGCTGAGGGTCGCGGGTTCGAGTCTCGTCGCCCGCTCATTTCAAGGTAACTTCTAAGGAGGTTGCCTTTACTTGTTTGCCAATGTAGCTCAGGGGTAGAGCACTTCCATGGTAAGGAAGGGGTCGGGGGTTCAATCCCCCCCATTGGCTCCAGGCATTTTGGGATGTTTTTCTTTACTTTTAACTTCATATCCAAAATTCTATACTGATGGCTAAGGCAACATTTGAACGTAAAAAACCTCACGTAAACATCGGGACCATCGGTCACGTTGACCACGGTAAAACGACGCTGACGGCAGCAATTACTACGGTCCTGGCTGACCAGGGTCTGGCAGATAAGCGCGATTATGACTCAATCGACGCAGCTCCCGAAGAAAAAGAAAGAGGTATTACCATCAATACGGCACACGTAGAATATGAGACGGTAGCTCGTCACTATGCGCACGTGGATTGCCCAGGCCACGCCGACTATGTAAAAAACATGGTAACGGGTGCTGCCCAGATGGACGGTGCTATTCTCGTAGTAGCAGCGACTGACGGACCTATGCCTCAAACGCGCGAGCACATCCTCCTCGCACGTCAGGTTGGTGTTCCTAAGATTGTAGTTTTCATGAACAAGGTTGACCTTGTTGAGGACGAAGAGATGTTGGAACTGGTTGAAATGGAAGTACGCGAATTGCTCGATACGTACCAGTTCGACGGCGACAACGCAAGCGTTATCAAAGGTTCTGCACTGAAGGCACTGGAAGGTGATCCTTTGTATGTACAGCGCATCAAGGATTTGATGGATGCGGTGGACAAAGATATTCCTGAGCCAGTACGTCTGGTTGACCAGCCATTCCTGATGCCGGTAGAGGACGTGTTCTCTATCACGGGTCGTGGTACGGTGGCAACGGGTCGTATCGAGCGCGGTGTTATCAAAGTAGGTGAAGGTGTTGAAATCGTTGGTATGATGAAGGCCGACGAGAAGCCGCTTACTTCTACGGTAACGGGTGTGGAAATGTTCCGCAAACTCCTCGACCGTGGTGAAGCTGGTGACAACGCTGGTCTGCTGCTCCGCGGTATTGAAAAGACGCAAATCCGTCGTGGTATGGTTATCTGTGCACCTGGTTCTGTAAAGCCACACCTGAAATTCAAGTGTGAGGTTTACGTACTCAGCAAAGACGAAGGTGGCCGTCACACGCCGTTCTTCAACGGATACCGCCCACAGTTCTACTTCCGTACGACGGACGTTACCGGTGACTGTACGCTGCCTGCAACGGTAGAGATGGTTATGCCTGGCGACAACGTTTCTATGGAGGTATCCCTGCTCAGCCCAATCGCCATGGAGAAAGGTCTCCGCTTCGCTATCCGCGAAGGTGGCCGCACGGTAGGCGCCGGTCAGGTTACTGAGATTCTGGTATAATCCTTTCTAAGGAAATAACTGATATCCAAACAGAGACGTGATGAATCCTTGTGAAACCCGTCGCGTCTCTGATTTTTTTACGGGCATAGCTCAAGTGGTAGAGCGACGGTCTCCAAAACCGTAGGCTGAGGGTTCGAGTCCTTCTGCCCGTGCAAATAGATAGGTACTTATCGCTATGGAAAGTATAAAAAAATACATCGCTGAAAGTTATTCAGAGTTATTGACTAAGGTGACTTGGCCTAACTGGAAAAACCTTCAAAGCAGTACGGTGGTAGTCATTGTGGCTTCTATCATTTTCTCTCTGCTGGTTTTCATCATGGACGTCATCTCTAAGTCTGGCCTCAACCTCATCTACGGAATCTAAATACCAAGGGCGAACGCATGTCGGAAGAAAAACGGTGGTATTCTTTGCGAGTTATCAGTGGTAAGGAGCGCAAAATAAAAGAGCGCCTGGAGAAAGAAGTACAACTCAACCAGTGGGAGGACTTCATTTTCCAAATCCTGGTACCTACTGAAAAAGTGTACAAAATCCGTGCTGGCAAAAAGGTTATATCCGAGCGGAATATTCTGCCTGGATATATTCTCGTAGAAGCGCTTCCTTCAAAGCTCTCCGGTGAAGTGATCCAGGAAATCGTCAATGTTCCCAACGTTATTCACTTCCTCGGCAAGAATACTCCTACGCCGATGAAGGAATCAGACGCCAACCGCTTGCTCGGGAAGGTGGATGAAACACTGGACGCCGGCGAATCGCTGATCGAACCGTTCATCGTAGGTGAAACGGTCAAAATCATTGATGGGCCGTTCACAGAGTTCGTTGGAGAGATTCAGGAGGTAAACGAAGAAAAGAAAAAGCTCAAGGTTATCGTCCGTATTTTCGGTCGCGGTACCGAGGTAGAGCTCAACTTTATGCAGGTGGAAAAAGCATCCTGAGGTCATCCTCAGCTGCGCACCGGCGTATATTCATTTGGTAAAACGCGTACAGGGGCTTTTGTCCGCCCGTATTCCGGTCCGGATTGCTTCCCCAAAGCCTGCTGGCAAACACATTAAATTAAAGCAACATGGCAAAGGAAGTAGAAGTTTATATCAAACTTCAGGTTAAAGGCGGTCAAGCCAACCCGGCACCGCCCATCGGTCCGGCTCTGGGTTCCAAGGGTGTCAACATCATGGAATTCTGCAAGCGTTTCAACGCAGCGACTCAAGACAAGGTGGGCAAAATCCTTCCGGTGGTCATCTCCGTGTATAAGGATAAGTCTTTCGAGTTTGTCGTAAAAACACCGCCTGCAGCCATTCAGCTTCTCGAAGCTTCTAAAATCAAACAGGGTTCCGCTGAGCCAAACCGTAAAAAGGTGGGCAAAGTGACCTGGGATCAGGTGCGCGAGATTGCCGAAAACAAAATGCCCGATCTCAACTGTTTCACGGTCGAATCCGCAATGAAGATGGTTGCCGGTACTGCACGCAGTATGGGACTCACCGTTGAAGGTACGGCTCCGTGGGCAGGGGAAGGCAAGTCGGATAACTAATTTTTTAAGCAGGGAGTCTGGCACCTCGTGCCGGATGTTATTACCTCAAATCAAGTTACATGTCAACGAAGCTTAGTAAAAAAAGAAAAGCAGCGAACCCTAAGGTGGACGTTCTGAAATTGCATACGCTGGAAGAAGCGATGCCGTTGGTAAAGGAAGTCAATCTCACCAAGTTCGATGCTTCTGTGGACATCCACATCCGTCTGGGCGTCGATCCTCGTAAACCGGATCAGGCTCTCCGCGGTACCGTTGCGCTTCCACACGGAACCGGTAGAACCAAGCGGGTAGCTGTTTTTTGTACTCCGGACAAAGTCGAGGAGGCAAAAGCTGCCGGCGCCGATCACGTTGGCCTCGAGGATTTGATGCAAAAGGTGCAGGATGGTTGGACAGACGTAGATGTGATCATCGCTATGCCACAAGTTATGGCACAGGTGGGTCGCCTCGGTCGTATCCTCGGTCCACGTAACCTCATGCCCAACCCTAAGACTGGAACCGTAACGACAGATATCGCTTCGGCAGTGTCTGAAGTTAAGAAAGGGAAAATCTCTTTCCGCGTGGACAAGTACGGTATCGTACATACGTCTATTGGCCGTGTCTCTTTCTCTCCGGAGAAGTTGATCGAAAACGCACAGGAGGTGTTGCATACCCTCCAGCGTATGAAACCATCCACTGCCAAAGGGACGTACATGCGGTCCATCACCGTGGCCACCACGATGAGTCCAGGGGTCAAAGTTGACCCGAAAGTAGTTCGTTAATGCTTAAATTTGAAGAGAAATGAACAAGGCTGAAAAAACGGCTACTATCGAGGTACTCAAGGAGCAGTTCGCGAATAATGCGTTCTTCTACCTGGCAGACCCTACCTCTATGACGGTTGCCGAGACCAATAAGTTCAGAAGACTCTGCTTTGAAAAAGGCATCGAAGTGCAGATGATCAAGAATACCTTGATCAAGAAAGCACTCGAGCATGCTCCAGCAGAAAAAAATTATGCGCAGGTCATTGATATCTTGCACGGACAAACGCTTGTTCTGTTCAGCGAGGTAGCGAATCTTCCTGCTCGTACTATCAAAGAATTCCGCGCCGCAGGTGAGCGCCCCGTATTGAAAGGGGCCTATATCGATAGCGCCGTTTTCGTAGGTAACGACCAGTTGGAAGTACTTACCAAGCTCAAGAGCAAGGAAGAACTTATCGGCGAAGTGGTCGGATTATTGCAATCCCCGGCGAAGAACGTGCTTGGCGCACTTCAGTCCGGCGGACAAAAAATCATGGGTCTCCTTCAGACCCTCGAGGAACGCGGCGCGTAAACGCGCCAAGGTGCATCAGGTAGCGGTACCTCCTGCATTCTCTATTATGGCTTCCAGGCTCACCGCATATATAATTTAAAAAAAAACAATCTAAAAAAACCAATCATGGCGGATTTGAAAGCTATCGCGGAAACGCTGGTTAACCTTACGGTAAAAGAAGTTAACGAACTGGCAGACATCCTCAAAACGGAATACGGCATCGAACCTGCAGCTGCAGCTGTTGCTATCGCTGCTCCGGCAGCCGGTGGTGATGCAGGTCCTGCTGTTCAGGAAAAAACGGAATTCACCGTTGTCCTGGCTTCAGCAGGTGCTCAGAAGCTGAATGTAGTTAAAGAAGTTAAAAACCTGCTCGGCCTTGGCTTGAAAGAAGCTAAAGACCTGGTAGATGGTGCTCCTGGCGTTGTTAAGGAGGGTGTATCCAAGGAAGAAGCAGAAATGCTGAAAGCAAAGCTGGAAGAAGCTGGTGCACAGGTTGAACTGAAGTAATACTCAACCTTCCTGGGAAATACACGTTCTATATCTAACATGTACAGATTCTCATTCGTTTTTTAGACTTTCTTTACAGCAATACAGGCTTAGCGAATTGTACGCAATTCGCTAAGCCTATTGTCATGTTACACCCATTATGCGGAAACAACTAGTTGGCTGTTTCCCCCGGTAAGCCCAGAAGGTGCTATTCCTGCTGGGATCCGTCCGTTCACATAAATCAGCATAGCAGATGACTTCCAACGGAAAGGTTCTTTCTGCCGAAAGCCAGCGAATCAGCTTCGGCAAAACTAAATTCGCCTCCGATTATCCGGATTTTCTTGAAATTCAATTAAAGTCCTTTCAGGAGTTTTTTCAATTGGAAACCACTCCCGAAAATCGTATGAACGAGGGGCTTTACAAGGTGTTTCAGGAGAACTTCCCTATCATGGATGCCCGGAATATCTTCGTGCTTGAATTTCTGGACTATTTCATTGACCCCCCGCGCTATTCCATCGATGAGTGTATGCAGCGGGGTCTCACCTACAGCGTACCGCTTAAAGCTAAATTAAAGCTCTCCTGTAACGATGAGGAACACGTAGATTTCGAAACTATCATTTCAGACGTCTTTTTGGGCAATATCCCCTATATGACGCCGAAAGGTACGTTCGTAATCAATGGCGCCGAACGCGTCATCGTCTCCCAGCTGCATCGTTCACCTGGTGTGTTCTTCGGTCAAAGTGTGCATCCCAACGGTACCAAAATCTATTCGGCTCGGGTCATTCCCTTTAAAGGTGCCTGGATGGAGTTCGCTACCGATATCAACAACGTCATGTATGCATACATCGACCGCAAGAAAAAATTCCCGGTAACTACCCTCCTTCGTGCCATCGGGTACGACACGGATAAGGCTATCCTGGATATCTTCGATCTGGCCGACGAAATCCCCGTATCTAAGGAAAATCTCGAAAACGCACTCGGCCGCAAACTGGCCGCTCGGGTGTTGCGCTCCTGGATAGAGGACTTCGTAGATGAAGATACCGGCGAAGTCGTTACCATAGAACGAAATGAAATTATTCTGGAACGCGATATCGTTCTGGATGAAGATAATATAGACCAGATTCTCGAATCGGGTACCGATGTCATCGTGCTGCAAAAGGAAAAGGAAGATAATATGGATTTCTCCATTATCTACAATACCCTGCAGAAGGATTCCACCAGCACCGAATTAGAAGCTGTTCAGTACATCTATCGCCAGCTTCGGGGCGCCGAAGCTCCCGATGACGAAACTGCCCGCGGTATCATCGAAAAGCTCTTCTTCTCCGATAAACGTTATAACCTCGGAGAGGTGGGCCGCTACAAAATCAACCGCAAACTCAATATCGACCATAGCGAGGAAACCCTGGTCCTGACTAAAGAGGACATCATCCTGATTGTTAAATACCTCGTCAGCCTGATGAATCAAAAGGCAGATATCGATGATATCGACCATTTGAGCAACCGCCGGGTGCGCACCGTGGGTGAACAACTCTTCGCACAGTTTGGCGTCGGTCTGGCTCGTATGGCCCGCACCATCCGCGAACGAATGAATGTACGCGACAACGAGGTGTTTACGCCAATGGACCTGATCAACGCTCGAACGTTGTCATCGGTCATCAACTCCTTTTTTGGAACGAGCCAGCTTTCCCAGTTCCTCGACCAAACCAACCCCTTGTCGGAAATCACCCACAAACGGCGGATTTCTGCACTCGGACCAGGCGGTTTGTCCCGCGAACGCGCCGGATTCGAAGTGCGCGACGTGCATTATTCCCACTACGGCCGCCTGTGTACCATCGAAACTCCGGAAGGACCAAATATCGGTCTTATTTCTACCCTCTGCGTACACGCCAAAATTAATAAAATGGGCTTCCTCGAGACGCCCTACCGCCGCGTCCAAAATGGCGTAGTGGACAAAGATAACGACCCTCTCTACCTCTCTGCTGAAGGGGAAGATGAGTTCAAAATTGCCCAGGCCAACGCAAAACTGGACGATTCCGGCAACTTCCTCAACGATCGCATCAAGTGCCGCGAATCCGGCGAATTCCCTATGTTGGGACCTGATGAAATCGAATACATGGACGTGGCTCCCAACCAAATCGTGGGCGTGTCTGCTTCCATGATTCCCTTCCTGGAAAATGACGATGCAAACCGGGCACTCATGGGCTCGAACATGCAACGCCAGGCAGTACCTCTGCTCAAGCCTCGCTCCCCCATCGTCGGAACGGGCCTGGAAGGAAAAGTCGCCCGCGACTCCAATATGCTCTTTAATGCAGAAGGCGAAGGCGTAGTCGAATACGTGGATGCCAAACGCATCGAAGTGCGCTACGACCGCAGCCAAGACGAGGAGATGGTGTCTTTCGACGACAACCTCAAATCGTATAGCCTGATCAAATTCCGTCGGACCAACCAGGGTACTTGTATCAACCTCCGCCCCATCGTCCGCAAAGGCGACCGGGTTGTCAAAGGGCAAATCCTTTGTGATGGCTATGCTACCGACAACGGAGAGCTGGCACTCGGTCAAAACATGAAGGTCGCCTTCATGCCCTGGAAAGGGTATAACTTCGAGGATGCCATCGTAATCTCCGAACGCGTAGTGCGCGATGATGTCTTTACTTCCGTTCATATCGAGCATTTCGAATTGGATGTGCGCGATACCAAACTGGGCGAAGAAGAACTCACCAACGATATCCCCAACGTCAGCGAAGAAGCTACCAAGGATCTCGACGAAAACGGTATCATCCGGGTGGGTGCCTGGGTAAAAGAAGGGGATATCCTGATTGGTAAAATCACCCCGAAGGGCGAATCCGATCCCACGCCGGAAGAAAAACTCCTCCGTGCCATCTTCGGCGATAAGGCCGGCGATGTGAAGGATGCATCCCTCAAAGCACCCCCCTCCATCAATGGTATCATCATCGGCAAAGACCTTTTTGCCCGTGCCAAAAAAGATAAGGTACAGAAGGATCAGGAGAAAGACCAAATCACGAAGCTGGATGACGAGCACAAAATTGTAGTCAATGAACTGCTCACCAAACTCGTAGATAAGCTCATGTCCTTGCTGAAGGATAAAACCAGCAATGGCGTACAGGATGTATATAAGGATGTGAAAATTCGCAAAGGAGAGAAGTTCTCCCCCGATGCGCTTCGCAAAGTCGAATATACCTCGGTCGATTATAGCAACTGGACAGACGACGCTAAAACCAACGAGCTGGTTGCTAAGCTGCTCCACAACTACAGTATCAAACTGAATGAAGAAATCGCGCGCAACAAACGCGAGAAGTTCAATATCAGTATCGGGGATGAGCTGCCCGCCGGCGTACTCAAATTAGCCAAAGTGTATATGGCCAAAAAGCGCAAGCTGAAAGTAGGCGATAAACTGGCTGGCCGCCACGGTAACAAAGGGATTGTATCCCGTATCGTACGGATGGAGGATATGCCCTTCTTGGAAGATGGTACACCCGTCGATATCGTACTCAACCCACTGGGCGTACCTTCGCGGATGAACCTGGGACAGATTTTCGAAACCGTTCTCGGGTGGGCCGGTGAAAAGATAGGGGTCAAATTTGCTACCCCAATCTTCGACGGAGCCAGCCAGGAAGAAATTGAAACCTGGATTCAAAAAGCCGGTTTGCCTTCATTGGGGCAAACATATCTCCACGATGGCGAAACAGGCGATCGGTTCCACCAGCAAGCAACGGTTGGGGTAATCTATATGCTCAAGCTGTCGCACATGGTGGATGATAAAATGCACTCTCGTTCCATCGGACCATACTCCCTGATCACGCAGCAACCATTGGGTGGAAAAGCCCAGTTCGGTGGACAGCGCTTCGGGGAAATGGAGGTTTGGGCACTGGAAGCATTCGGCGCTGCCAATATTCTGCAGGAGCTCCTCACGATTAAATCCGATGATATCAATGGCCGTGCTAAAGCGTACGAAGCTATTGTCAAAGGAGATAACCTGCCGGAACCAAACATTCCGGAGTCCTTCAACGTATTGGTACACGAACTTCGGGGCCTCGCCCTCGATGTCAAGTTTGAATAACGGATCTAAACAGCTCAAGATATGTCTTTAAAAAAGAAGACGAACCTGCAACGCCAGGATTTCGACAGCATCACCATAAGCCTTGCTTCTCCGGATGAAATCCTGGAGCGCTCTTATGGGGAGGTGCTGAAGCCGGAAACTATCAACTATCGTTCATATAAGCCCGAACGCGACGGCTTGTTCTGCGAACGCATTTTTGGCCCGGTCAAAGACTATGAATGCTATTGTGGAAAATACAAGCGTATCCGTTATAAAGGGATCGTCTGCGACCGCTGCGGGGTGGAAGTGACCGAGAAAAAAGTGCGCCGGGAGCGCATGGGCCATATCAAGCTCGTTGTTCCCGTGGTACATATCTGGTTTTTCAAATCGCTGCCCAATAAAATTGGCTACCTGCTCGGTCTTTCTTCCAAAAAGCTGGAATCTATCATCTACTACGAGCGCTACGTCGTCATCAATCCGGGGCCTATCAAAGGCAGTGGTACCGAGGGTGCCAATAAGCTCGATCTGATTGATGAAGAGCGCTATCTCCAGATTGTCGATGAGCTTCCACAGGAAAATCAGCAACTGGACGACTCAGATCCCAACAAATTCGTAGCCAAAATGGGCGCTGAAGCGGTTCGCGATCTGCTCAATAGCCTCAAATTGGATGAACTGTCGTACGAGCTGCGCAACTCTGCCGCCAACGAAACGTCTCAGCAGCGGAAATCAGAAGCCCTCAAGCGCCTCCGCGTGGTGGAATCCTTCCGCGAAGGGATGACTCGTATGGAGAACCGCCCGGAATGGACGGTCATACAGTACCTGCCGGTTATCCCACCGGAATTGCGCCCCTTGGTTCCGTTGGATGGTGGTCGCTTCGCCAGCTCAGACCTCAATGATCTCTATCGCCGGGTAATCATCCGCAACAACCGCCTCAAGCGTCTGTTGGAGATTAAAGCCCCAGAGGTCATCCTGCGCAACGAAAAGCGGATGCTCCAGGAGGCCGTCGATTCCTTGTTCGATAACTCCCGCAAATCCAATGCCGTAAAAGCTGAAGGAGGCCGTCCGCTCAAATCGCTCAGCGATATCCTCAAAGGCAAGCAAGGACGATTCCGTCAGAACCTTCTCGGAAAACGGGTGGATTACTCCGGTCGTTCGGTAATCGTGGTAGGGCCTACACTCAAATTACACGAGTGCGGTATTCCCAAATCGATGGCAGCCGAGCTTTTCAAGCCGTTCGTGATTCGCAAACTGATCGAACGGGGCATCGTCAAAACCGTTAAATCAGCCAAAAAACTGGTCGATAGAAAGGATCCGGTTATTTGGGAAATCCTCGAAAATATCCTAAAAGGGCATCCAGTGATGCTCAACCGGGCTCCAACGCTGCACCGTCTGTCTATACAGGCTTTCCAGCCTCGCCTCATCGAAGGAAAGGCTATCCAGCTGCACCCACTGGTGTGCGGTGCATTCAACGCCGACTTCGACGGTGACCAGATGGCGGTTCACGTACCACTGAGCCAGGCATCCATCCTGGAAGCTCAGGTGCTCATGTTGTCTTCCCACAACATGCTCAACCCGCAAAATGGTACGCCCGTCACCCTTCCTTCCCAGGACATGGTCCTTGGACTGTACTACATTACTAAAGAACGGAAATCTCAGGGCGATATTCAGGTACGGGGCGAAGGCCGCCGTTTCTATTCCGCCGAAGAGGTAATCATCGCCTATAATGAAGGAAAGCTGGACTTGCACGCTAAAATCAAAGTGCGCGTGCGCCAGTATGATGCGAATGGCAACAAGGTATTCCGTCTGATGGATTCTACCACTGGTCGGGTAATCTTTAATCAGGTAGTTCCGGAAGGGGTTCCCTATGTCAATGAGCTCCTCACTAAGAAAAACCTCAAAAAGGTTATCGGCGATGTAATCGAGCGCACCAACTTCGCTGTTACGGCTGACTTTCTCGATGATATCAAGGACCTTGGCTTTACCTGGGCATTCCGGGGCGGCCTGTCATTCAACCTGGGTGATTTGATTACGCCTTCCAACAAGCTCAGTACGCTGGAAGAAGCTCACCAGGAGGTCGAAGAGGTCATGGAGAACTACAACATGGGTCTTATCACCAACAACGAGCGATACAACCAAATCATCGATAAGTGGACCTATGCGGATAACCAGATTACCGAAAAACTGATGCGGGAACTGGCTACCCACAAACAGGGTTTCAACTCGGTGTACATGATGCTCGACTCCGGTGCACGGGGCTCCAAACAGCAGATTAAACAGCTTTGTGGTCTGCGGGGCCTGATGGCCAAGCCTCGTAAATCGGGCGATACCGGGGGCGCCGTAATCGAGAACCCCATTCTCTCCAACTTCGTAGATGGACTCTCGGTTCAGGAATACTTCATTTCTACCCACGGTGCGCGTAAAGGTCTGGCCGATACCGCCCTCAAAACGGCCGATGCTGGTTACCTCACCCGCCGTCTGGTGGACGTGGCACAGGATGTAGTCATCGTAGAAGAGGATTGCAATACCTTGCGCGGTCTGGAGACCTCCGCCCTCATGGAGAGCGAAAAAATCATAGAGAATCTCGCTTCCCGTATCGAAGGCCGTTATACCCTGCATGATATTTACGACCCAACTAACGAAGAAGCTATCATTCTGAAAGCTGGGGATTATATCGATTCCCGTACGGCAAAACATATTGAAGACATCGGGATTGAAACGGTCACCATCCGCTCGGTACTCACCTGTGAGACGAAGCGTGGGGTGTGTGCTAAGTGCTATGGGAAAAACCTGGCTACGGGCCGTATCGCGGAATCTGGCGACGCAGTCGGAATCATCGCGGCACAATCTATCGGTGAACCGGGTACCCAGCTTACACTTCGTACCTTCCACGTAGGTGGTGTCGCTTCTCTTTCCAAAACGGAATCTGAAATCACCTCTAAGTTCGAGGGTCGGATTGAGTTTGACGGTATGAAGGTGACCAGCTACGATAAAGACGACGGAGAAAAATCGATTGTCGTACTCTCTCGTACCGGTGAAATTCGGATTGTGGACACAGAAACCGGCAAGCAGTTTGTTTCCCTCCATATTCCTTATGGTGCCCAGCTCTATGTTAAGGAAGGTCAGATTGTCAAAAAGCAAGACCGGATTTGCGACTGGGATCCGTTCAATGCCGTCATCATCTCCGAATTTAGTGGTACCGTGGTGTTCAATAGCATCGAAGAAGGGGTCACCTATCGCCGGGAAGTCGATGAGCAAACGGGTTTTGCAGAAAAGGTAATTATCGAAAGCAAGAAAAAAGGTAAGATTCCGGTTATCAAAATCCTTTCGGAAGAAGGGGTGGAGATTAAGAGCTACACGCTCCCGGTGGGTTCTTATCTCTCTGTCGATGATGGCCAGTCGTTGACCTCGGGCGATAAAATTGCCAAAATCCCTCGTAGCCTGGGTAAAATCCAGGATATCACCGGTGGTCTGCCCCGGGTTACGGAGCTTTTCGAAGCACGGAACCCATCCAATCCGGCTGTCGTTTCAGAAATTGATGGGGTCGTTACGTTCGGTAAAATCAAACGTGGCAACCGCGAAGTGTCCATCACCGCCAAAGATGAGCAGGTTCGCAAATACCTCATCGGCCTGTCCAAACACGTACTCGTACAGGATGGCGACTTTGTGCGCGCCGGTACCCCGCTGTCAGACGGCGCGGTAGCTCCCCGCGATATCCTCAATATCAAAGGCCCTTTTGCGGTACAACAGTATCTGGTCAATGGGGTACAGGAGGTTTATCGCTCACAGGGTATCACCATCAACAACAAGCACATCGAAGTCATCGTACGCCAGATGATGCGTCGGGTACAAATAGAAGACGCCGGCGATACTCCGTTCCTGGAGGGCGAAGCGGTAGATCGCTACGACGTACTGGAACAGAACGATTGGATCTTCGATAAAAAGGTGGTCACCGAAGCAGGTGATTCCAATAAGCTCAAGCCTGGACAGCTCGTTACGCTGCGGCAGATTCGGGATGAAAACTCCTTCCTGAAACGGAACGATAAAGTGCTGGTAGCCTACCGGGACGCGGTAGCAGCTACTTCCAGCCCGCTTTTGCTCGGTATCACCAAGTCTTCCCTCGGAACGTATAGCTGGATTTCAGCTGCTTCCTTCCAGGAAACGACGAAAGTATTGAGTACGGCTGCTATCGGTGCCAAAGTGGATAACCTCGCGGGCTTGAAAGAAAATGTAATTGTCGGAAAGCGCATTCCGGCAGGTACGGGCCAGCGCCGATTCGACAGTATGCTCGTCTCGCATAAAGATCGGGCAGCCGAGTTGGAAAACCGGAGCCAATATTTTGGCGAAGGGGATGAATACGGCGATGAGTAAGTGATAGGGAGTCTGTCCGAAAAGTATTCCGCCACCTTCCGTGGCATTTTAAAAGCATATCCTTTGGCGGTGTATGCCGCCAAAGGACTTACGCGACAGCCTTTTCCAATACGAAAAAAAAATCCGGGGCTTTTCTTTATGAAAGGCTCCGGATTTTTACTTTGAGGTAAGCTCAAGGACAAGCCGCTCACCCATATAGTGCCGCATAGCGTGCGATGTATTTTCCAATGACATCAAATTCCAGGTTTACGTCCATCCCCGCCTCTAATTGGCCAAATGTCGTGTGTTCAAAGGTATAAGGAATGATGGATACGGAAAAGGTGTCTTCTTTGGGGTTGACTACGGTAAGGCTTACTCCATTGATGGTAATAGAGCCTTTATTTACCAACAAGTGTTCGGGAGAAGGGGGGTATCTAAAATAGAAGTTCCAGCTTCCTTCCCTGTCTTCGACCTGGATGCACTGTGCGGTCAAGTCCACATGCCCCTGCACAATGTGGCCGTCGAGCCTGCCGTTGCTCAGCATGGCGCGTTCGAGATTGACGAGGCTTCCTTCGTGTAGTTGGCCCAGGTTGGTGCGTCGCAGGGTTTCTTCTATTGCGGTGACGGTATGGGTACCTACGCCTTTTTCAACTACCGTAAGGCACACCCCATTATGCGCCAGGCTTTGGTCGATAGTGAGTTCATCTGAAAGGGGCGAGGCGAGGGTGAAATGTACATTGGTACCCTCCTTTCGGATGGCGATTACTTCACCCAGTGCTTCGATGATTCCGGTAAACATAAGTTAAGGTATTAATGTGTTGCGTATGGCGGTGGCTCAGCGCAGCAGTTGAATAAATCCAGAAAGCGGCACCGCTGTTTCCCTGGCTCCTCCCAGTCGTTGTTCGAACACCCGGCAAATGAAGGAGTACACCCCGGAAGGGAGTGGTTTTCCCTGTAAGTTCAGCCCCTCCCAATAGATATGGGGGTCATTCGTCTGGAACACTAGTTCTCCCCACCGGTTGAACACCTTCAGGTCAATGCGCTCTATGAAGCAGAATGGATAGGGGATAAATACGTCGTTCTGGCCGTCTCCGTTGGGGGTAAATGTATTGGGAAGCTGATACTGCGGGCAGTTATCTACACAAACGGAGGCAGACCGTGCACTTTCGTTGCCGCGCGCGTCAACCGCTGTTATGGCGTAGCATCCGGTCAGGCCGCTTTCCGGTTGGTGGGAAAAAGACATCGTGGAGGCGCCGCGTACCTCGCCCACCTGTTGCATGGGTTGTTCTTCGGTGGGTGCGTAGTAAATTTTATATCCTGCAATATCCGTGTGCTGGCCACACTCCGCTGTCAGCGGATTTTTCCATTTGAGGTGATTGGCTAATGCATTGGTATCATTGCAATCGGCAGGCGTTTCGCAAATATTGTGTACTTCCAGCAGGGGTGTGCAGGGCGGTACATTATCGACAGGGGTAGCACAAGCTTCCTGCGACCAGTTGAGGAGCGGGTCAGTTAAATTTGGAATACCATACGTTCCGATTGAGCGGATCCGGTAGCAAACCGGCATGCCATTTTCCAATCCGATGTCTTTGAACTGGGGGGTAGTGGTGGTACCCACCGAATCAAATTGGCCCAGCGAATTTTTTCGTTCGACGACATAGCGGAAGTTGTCCCAGGTAGTTTGTTCTGCCCAGGTCAGGTTCATAGCTCGGTCGGTGGGTTGCAGGGTCAGGAAAACCGTTGAGCTGGCTGCACTTTGCCCCAGGGGCTTCGTGCTGGACACACCTGTGAAGAACTGAATTTTGTAGCTCCAGGATTCCCTCCGAGTATTCAGCCCATTGTCTGTAAAACAGGTATCAGCGGGGGCGTACAGGGAAGTGGTTCGGATGGGGGGGCCAGTCGGAATGAAGTCGGCGGCAGTGGGCGATTGTCCTTTGGCGCGCAGGAGTTGGTAGGTGTACGGGCCGGGGTAGCTCAGGGTATCGAGGTCAACGGGTTTGGACCAGCAGAGCTGTACCGCGCCGGACAGCGAGTCGGTCGATTGTACGCTGGTGGTGAGAAGTAGGGGGAGGTCTCTGTTTTGGAGCAGGCAAATTTCCCGGGAGGGCAGGCTTTCCACCAGGTTGAAGGCATATTTTCCGTTGGGGGTGAGTCGGGCAAATTCTGCCAGCACGCGGTAGCAGTAGGTTTTGCCGGGCTCCGCCGTCCGATCGTAGTAAATGTATCGGTCGCCTTTTGATTCGAGCACGCTGAACTCTGTTAGCTTTTGATATCCTTTCCCTTGCAGTCCGGGGTTACAGGTATCGGGGAGGAATGCGTTCCCTCCTTCGCGGCGCCAAACGGTAAACCCGCGGAAGTAATTATCCAGGGGATCATCGCAGAGGTAGGGCTTATTCCAGGACACCTCAATGACATTGGCAGCTGATTCGGCGCGAAGTCCTTCCGGAGGTGGCCCTACTACTTTAATGCGAATGGTTTTGAGGGTACTCAACCCAGTAGAATCGCGGGTGAAGAAGTTGTCCACCGCGCGGAATACGACGGAGTAGTATTGGTCGCTGATATGGGTGCAGTCGGTCTCCCAGCGGAACACTTTTGTTAGGGGTTGATTTTCGTATCCAGCTGTTTCTGGCAAGAAGGAAGCGGGGTTGATGCTGGTCTCAAAAGGACCTCCGAGGGCACTGAGCTTGACTTTTTGGCGTGCTTCCGTAGCGGGGGCGGTAGCGCGCACATTGAATTCGAGCACCTGGCCGGCCACCACGCAAATTTCCTGAAACGGCGTTTCGATGAGCGGTGGGAGGTTGTCGCATTCCAGGATAAGGATTTGCATATCCCGAATAATCGTATCGATAGGAATACCATCCCGATATTCCACTATTATCATTGCCAGGTTGTATTCTCCGGCGCGCTGTGGGGCATCCCATACGATATCACCGGTGATAGGATTGATGGTGAGGTTGTTTCGGGGGCTGGGGTTGATGTTATCGGGAAATAGGTAGTTGGGTACTTTCAGGCCTACATCCTGCAGTGGGGTAGTCAGGTGGTAGCTAAGGCTATCCCCATCCGTATCATACGCGTTGGGGTTGTGAATAAAGGGTTGCCCCACACAGCCGATATCAATCGGCGGTTGCAACAGGACGGGGGTATTATTACATCCCTGAAACTGTGGATTGGGGAAGGTATAGGTTGTCTGAACATAAAATTTGATTTGTTCAGAATTGGGAAAATTCACATTGAGGATACCGCCGTTGCGGTTGGGGTCGGTCATCGAAATGACATAGGTGCCTCGTGCCGGATAGGTATGGTACGCGATGTAGATATTTTTTTTGGTATCATTTTCGAGTAGTTCCCCTTTATGCGGATTACCTGGGCCGTTGACCCGAGCTACCTGTTCGCAGCGTCCGTCGCCCCAGCAAATGGTGAGGGTGTCGCGGTCGGCCTGGGTACTGCTTGCTTTGGTGTAGGTGGTAATAGTAGCCCGGATGCGCAGGCTGGTAGCGCAATCTCCTTCCTGACGGATTGATATTTCACCGGCTCGATTGTGGGTTGCCCATAGGGTATGGAATCCGGCGAGGATAAGCCCTGCCAGCAGGAGGGCGATTCGTATGCGTTGAGGTGCGTGCGGCATGCTTTAAGTATTACACATAGTCACGAGGTATTTCCTACTCAATAAAAGTCTAATTTTTTGAAGAAAGTTCATGCATAACCCGGATGCATTCTTTGAGACTATCGCGCCAGTAGGGGATAGTGCAGGAGAAGGTCTGTTTGAAGTGATTGGTGTCGAGCACGCTGTATGTTGGTCGGGTAGCGGGGCTGGGATAGGCGGAGCTGGGAATAGGCACTACCTGGCAGTCGATATGGCTATACTCGAAAATGGCCTGTGCGAAATCGTACCAGCTGCAAACGCCTTCATTGGCATAGTTGAAAACACCGGATACGGGGTTAGCCGGAGGGTGGGCTATGAGCTGGAGTACGGCACGGGCGAGGTCGCGGGCGTAGGTGGGGGCTCCAATTTGGTCGCACACAACGCGGAGTTCCGCTCGCTCAGCACCCAACCGGCGCATGGTTTTCACAAAATTGGTGCCAAAGGCAGAATAGACCCAGGATGTGCGGAAGATGAGGCTATCGGGGAGTAGGTCGAGCAGCGCTTTTTCGCCGGCGAGCTTGGATTTGCCGTACACACCCACGGGGGTAGTAGGGTCGGACTCCCGGAGTGGGCGGTTGAGGGTATTGTGATAGACGTAGTCCGACGAAAAATGAATCAGCCGAATCCGGTGTTTGCGGCATGCCTGCGCCAATTCGGACAATGCTTCGGCGTTGATGCGCCAGGCTAGTTCGGGCTCTGATTCAGCGCGATCCACGGCGGTGTAGGCCGCACAGTGGATACAGTAATCGAACGGAGCGCTCTCTTCAAAAAAGGCAGCAATTACTCCTGGTTGCGAGAGGTCGAGCAGGGAGCGGTCGGCCCATACCCATTGCATCGAGGGATAGCCGGAATGGAGGGCAAAAAATTCCTGTCCGAGCTGGCCATGGGCACCGGTGAGCAAGATGCGGGTCATACTGGTAAATGTGCTCCAAAAGCAGGTAGCGCGCTGTCTTTTTCAGAAAGAAGGACATCTGCGGTAGGTAACTGCCAATCGATGCCTAAGGAGGGGTCGTCGTATCGAATCCCTCCTTCGGCCGCTTTATGGTAGTAATTATCGCATTTGTAAAAAAACTCGGCACGCGGGCTGAGCACGGCATACCCGTGGGCAAACCCGCGGGGCACGAAAAGCTGTTTTTTATTTTCTGCACTCAGCACGACGCCGTACCACTGGCCAAAGGTAGCGGAGTTTTCCCGTAAATCGACAGCGACATCGAATACTTCACCTTCCAGCACCCGAACCAGCTTGGCCTGTGCGGCTGCTCCCCGCTGATAGTGTAGTCCACGCAAGACTCCATAGGTGGACTGTGCCTGGTTGTCCTGTACGAAGGTGGCCTGGATGCCTGCTGTTTCGAACAAACGCGCATTAAAGGCTTCAAAAAAATAGCCGCGCTCGTCTTTCCAGATGCTGGGTTCAAAAACCAGCAGGCCAGGAATGGGTGTTTCTGAAAAAGGCATGGGACACCATTATTTTTGCCGGAAAAAGAGCACAATCGGTACGCCGTTGAAATCGTACATTTTGCGGAGCTGATTTTCCAGAAAATTTTTGTAATTGTCTTTGATGTAGTTGGGGTGGTTACAGAAAAAGGCGAAAGCCGGATACGCCAGGGGGAGTTGGGTGATGTACTTGATTTTAATGAACTTGCCCCGATGTGCCGGCGGCGGTGTCTTTTCGATGATCTCCAACAGTTTTTCATTCAGCTCAGAGGTTTTAATCTTGCGCTTTCTGTTTTCGTGTACCTCGAGTGCTTTTTCAACCGCCTGGTAAATGCGTGTTTTATCTTTCGCAGAGATGAATAGGGTAGGAACATCCGTGAACGGCGCGATTTTTTCATGGATTTCCCTTTCCACGTCGCGGGCCGTATTCGTTTCCTTTTCTACGAGGTCCCATTTGTTGACCAGTAGCACAATCCCTTTATGTCGCCGCTGGGCGAGCCGAAAAATACTGACGTCTTGTGCCTCCATGCCGGTGACGGCATCGATAAGGAGGAGGCAGATATCACATTCCTCAATGGCATTGATGGCACGCATAACCGAGTAGAACTCCAGGTTCTCGTGTACCTTGCCTTTTTTGCGGATTCCGGCGGTATCTACCAGCATGAATTCCTTGCCGAATTTCTGGTAGTGCGAATGAATCGCATCGCGGGTGGTGCCAGCGATATCTGTTACGATGTTGCGTTCTTCTCCGAGCAGGGCGTTCGTAAGGGACGACTTACCTACATTGGGTTGCCCGACGATGGAAAACTTAGGTATTTCGTTGCTTTCCTCGGGCTCCTCCTGGATGTTTTCTACTACCGCGTCGAGCAGCTCGCCGGTGCCGCTGCCGGTGAGGGACGAGAGGAAAAAGGTATCCTCAAACCCCAGGGCCCAGAACTCATTGGCTTCGAATAGGCGCTGACTGTTATCTACCTTATTGACGGCCAGCAGGACGGGCTTTTTGGAGCGGCGCAGCAAATCGGCTACTTCGGCATCCAGGTCGGTGATTCCGGTGGTGGCATCCACCATGAAGACCAGTACGGCGGCTTCCTCTACGGCAATTTTTACCTGTGAGCGGATAGCCGCTTCAAACACATCTTGTGAATTAAGCACAAACCCACCGGTATCTACCACGGTGAAATTTTTTCCGTTCCAGTAAGAGGCGCCATACTGGCGGTCGCGGGTTACCCCTGAAATGTCATCAATGATGGCTTTCCGCTCACCGATGAGTCGGTTGTACAATGTGGATTTGCCTACATTGGGTCGGCCTACAATGGCCACAATATTTCCCATATAAATTGATTACGGTACAAAATGTGATTTTTCAGATATAGCCCAATTGTCGTAGGGCTTTGTCGTCGTCTCTCCAGTTATCCTTGACTTTTACAAACAGCTCAAGAAAAACTTTTGACTCCAGAAAGGTTTCTATGGCAAGGCGTGATTCGGTGCCCAATTTCTTAATCGATTCACCGTTTTTGCCTATAATTATGGGCTTCTGTGTTTTTCGCGCCACGTACAAAACAGCCGATATGCGCACCAAGGGCTTTCCTTCGCGGGTTACTTCCCCTTCTTTGAAGGACTCCACGGCCACATCTACCGAGTAAGGGATTTCCTGGTGGTAGAGCAGCAGCACTTTTTCCCGGATAATTTCACTGATAAAAAAGCGCTCCGGTCGGTCGGTTAACTGATCCTTTGGATAGTACTCCGGACCTTCCGGGAGCACCTCCAAAATGTCCCGGAGTAAATCCTGGGTATGCAGTTGTTGCAACGCGGAGATCGTGAGTACATGGTCTGTTTGCAGCCGTTCTTTCCAGGAGGCTACCAGCGTGTCGAGAGCCTCCTGCTCCAGCAGGTCTATTTTATTAATTACCAAAAACCGGGGAACGGTAAGCTTGCGGAATGATTCCAGTAATGGGTCATCCTCGGCGTAGGTCTCGCCGGGCTCTGTTACCAGCAGCATGAGGTCAGCATCCTCAAAGGTCGAACGCACATAGGCGTTCATGGTGTGCTGCATTTTATAAGATGGCTTTTGAATGATGCCGGGGGTGTCGGAAAATACCATTTGAAACGCTTCCCCGCTGAGGATTCCAATAATCCGATGGCGGGTGGTCTGTGGTTTGGCCGTGATGATAGACATACGCTCACCGACCAGCGCATTCATGAGCGTGGATTTACCTACATTGGGCCTCCCTACGATATTTATAAATCCGGATTTGTGCATGGCGCAAAGATAGGATTTTTATCCGATTCGCCGGATACGCCCGTTGATTAAGGCATCTATCAATTGAAACAGGGCAGCGGGCTTGTGCGGACGCCAGTTGACCTGGTTGTAGGGAATACCGAAATGGACATAGTCCTGTAGCCGGGTGGCGTTCATCTCCTCCTCCACGTGCTTCAGGGTGTTGAGAAAACATATCCAGCCATCTTCATCCCGCACTTCTTCGTACCATTCTTCGTAGTAGCAGTCGTCGCTGCCATGGAAATTGAGCACGTTTTCACAAATCAGCACAAAGCGATAAATACCCTCCTCCATGAGCGGTTCCAGTACCTCCCGCTTGAGGTACATGATATCGTTGTGCAGGCAATCATTCCATTCTCCGATAAGCTCCATGAATACAAAGCCTTCTGCATAATCGGCATAAAGGATTTTCAGGTACAGCGTGCTGGAACCAAATTCATCCCACTGTGGATGAATATAGTAGTTGTACACTTTTTGACGGAAATAGAACTCGTCATACGTCCTGCCATAAAATGGGGAGCGTTCATCTTCCTCCGCGGCATACTCCTCCCGCCAGTTGTAAAATGGTTCAATATCGTGCATAAAAAGGTTATTATTAAGGACGATGCTTGTCTAGAAAACCACTCTACTAGACATTTCTAAAAATATAAAGTTTTAGTATCTATATTGGAATTTATCAATCCCGGATGCATGCATACCACTTCGTTCGGGCAGCATTGCCTCCGGCTGCGGGGGCACAAAATGGTATAGTTATCCCGATTGGAGTGTGTATGGAATCACAGGAATCAGCCAATCGCCGTTCAGACAAAAAAGAAACATGTACTATAAAATTGCAGTCACGGGACCGGAATCGAGTGGAAAAACTACCCTCGCCTTGGCGTTAGCCGACGCGCTGGATGCCGCCTATGCCGAAGAATATGCCCGGGCGTATCTCCAGGAACGGGATGGCCAATACACGGAATCGGATTTAATGGCAATAGCACGTGGGCAGCAGGCCTTAGAGGATGCCTTGGTGGCAACGGGCCGTTCGTTTCACCTCTGCGATACGGATATGGTGGTGCTGAAGGTTTGGTCGGAGTTTCGTTTTGGCCGCACGGATTCCTTCATCGATTTGGCCGTTCGGCAACGGCGATACGACCTCACCTTGCTTTGTCTTCCTGATATTCCATGGCAACCGGATCCACTGCGCGAAAATCCGGATGACCGCATGGTGCTGCTGGCGCACTACCGACGGGCGCTGGCGCAATCCGGTGCGCATGTTGTAGAGATCGGAGGCTCGGATTTTTCCTCCCGCCTCCAATGCGCCCTGGAGGCCATCGCCCATGGTTGGAAACAGAAGCAGGGCTCGCCATCCTGATGCGCCACGGCAGGTATTGTTTTTCCCAGCTGAATAACTACCTTTGCATATCTCATTTGGGGTGCCGTGTTTTTGCGGCTGAGATTATACCCATCGAACCTGTCCGGGTAATGCCGGGAAGGGAAATGAGGACCTACCACAGACCATCGCGTCCAGCAAGTCCTCAAGGAATTTGACGTCGGACGCATCGGGTCACGATTCCGTTCAAAAGGGTATCTGGTATGGGCTGTTCGCCTCAAAGCAGTCTGGTTATTAATTTTTTTCAACTGAAAAAAATGATCAGGCAGTTGTTTCTCGTAGCGTTATTTTTCGTGGCTTCTAATTTGTCTGTCTCCGCACAGCATGTGCTGAAAGGCGTAGTGACCGACCAGCATGGGCAAGTGCTGGAAGGTGCCAATATCTGGATTTCGGAGCTGCGCAAAGGGGGGGCCAGCGATGCGCATGGTAATTTTTCGCTCGCAGGATTACCTACTGGGGTATTTACGCTGGAGGTGTCGTTCGTCGGCTTTTCCAATTACAGGCAGGTGGTGTCTGTGCCGCAGCAGGGCGCTGATCTGCGCATTGTGCTGGAAGACTTCTCCTACCAGGTGGACGCCTTGGTCGTACAGGGAACCCGTGCCCGCCGCGAAACGCCCATGACCTTTCAGAACCTGACCCGCAAGGAATTGCAGGTGAATAATCTCGGACAGGATCTTCCGTTCCTCTTGCAGTGGACGCCATCGGTTGTAGTTACCTCGGATGCAGGAACGGGCGTGGGCTATACCGGGATTCGGATTCGGGGTACCGACCCCACGCGCATCAACGTTACCATCAATGGCGTACCGCTGAACGACGCGGAATCCCAATCTGTCTATTGGGTGAATATGCCTGACTTTGGATCCTCCATCTCTGATGTGCAGATTCAGCGTGGCGTAGGAGCCTCTACCAACGGAGCCGGCGCTTTTGGTGCCACGATCAACCTCAATACCGCCCGGGTCAATCACGATCCCTACGCAGCAGTCTCCGGCACCTATGGCTCTTTTAATACCTGGAAGCGCAATGTGGAGTTTGGAACGGGCTTGCTCGGACAAAAATTTACCCTGGATGGGCGGCTTTCCCGTATCACCTCCGACGGATATATCGATCGGGCGCGGGCAGACCTCAACGCCTGGTTCGTGTCGGCTGCCATGGTCGGACGCAAGAACCTGCTGCGATTCAATGTGTTCTCCGGTCATGAAGTAACCTATCAGGCTTGGTATGGCGTGCCCGCCGATTTGCTTAACAGCTGGAGCACCCGAACATTCAATCCGGCAGGTAGTGAAAAACCAGGAGACCCGTATGAAAAGGAAGAGGACAACTATCGGCAAACCCACTACCAGCTGCTCTACAACCAACAGCTTCATCCAAACTGGAACCTGAACATGGCGCTGCACTACACCCAGGGCGCCGGGTACTACGAGCAATACAAAGCAGACGAAGATTTTGCAGACTATGGCGTTGCGCCTGTTTTCATCGACGGGCATTTGCAGCAGACTGATTTGGTGCGGCGTTTGTGGCTGGATAACGATTTCTATGGCGGGGTCTATAGCCTGCGCTATGCCAGGAATGGAATGGATTTCGTGTGGGGTGGGGGCATACACCAGTACACCGGAGCGCATTTCGGCGAGCTCGTATGGATGGAGTATACAGGAAATAGCCTACCCGGGCAACACTACTACGACAACGACGGCCAAAAATCCGATTTCAACTCCTATGCCCGGCTCACCCTTCCGCTGGCTACCCATTGGAGTACCTATGGCGATATCCAACTCCGGCAGGTAAATTACCAGTTTGTCGGCTATGACAACGATGGAAGGAATGTATCCCAAACCGACAGACTGACCTTCTTCAACCCCAAAGCGGGTATTACCTTTACTCCCAATGCCTCCGAATCCGTATATGCCTCCTTTGCCGTCGCTCAGCGCGAACCCAACCGCGACGATTACGTAGCCTCTACGCCGGAGTCGCGCCCCCGACCGGAGCGCTTATACGATACCGAAGTGGGCTATCGCCGCACCAGTAAAACAACTTCCTGGGAAGCTACCTTCTATTATATGTACTACCGGGATCAACTGGCGTTGAACGGCCAGATCAACGAGGTAGGCGCTTATACTCGGGTGAACGTGGACAAAAGCTTTCGTACGGGCATCGAGCTGGCAGGTGCCTGGCAGCCCGCTCGAAAATGGAAACTTCAGGCTAACGCAACCGTCAGCCAAAATAAAATCATCGCGCTGGATGACTACCTCGATGAGTACGTCACCGATCCAGGCAGTGGGGAAGTAAACTGGGAAGGACAGCATGTTGTCGCACGCACGCATACCGACCTCGCTTTCTCCCCAGATCTGATTGCCGGCGCCGATTGTACCGTCCAACCTTTCGCCGGCGCCGGCTGGTTGGAAAAGCGCGAACTGGAGCTGAGCTGGCAGAGCCGCTATGTCGGCAGACAATTCATAGATAATGCGTCCGATCCGCTCAATGCGCTGGCATCGTATTCGTTCACCAATCTCCGGCTGCGTTACGCCGGTAATCCTTCGGAAAAAGGGCGCATCGAACTGACGCTGCTTCTCCAAAATGTGTTCAAGGCCCGCTATGCCAGCAATGCCTGGTCGTACCGCTACCGATACGACGGGGCAACCTATGTCGATCAGGGATTTTTCCCGCAGGCAGGTCGTCATTTTCTGCTGGGACTGACTGTCCGTTGGTGACATGTCAGGTGGGAAGGGGTACCGAAAAATTTAATCCAAATTTGACCGAATGGCAGAAATCCTCCGGAAATAAAAAATAGTATTTTGCTGCATAAACGCAGCGGTGAATGATATTTGGAACATAAAAAAAGAGTTATGAAGCAACGGACACTGATTCTGGTTTTTTTGGCTCTTCTGTCGCTTGCCTGTAATGGGGTGAAGGAAGAGAAAGCGGATTTGATACTTACGAATGGAGTTATCTATACGGTAGATTCAGACCAGCCCTGGGCAGAAGCTATGGCTATTCGAGGTGACCGCATTCTGAAGTTGGGGGATGCATCGGATGTGATTGCCCTGGCCGACAAAGAACATACCCAGGTAATCGACCTGGGCGGCAAATTTGTAATGCCTGGTTTCATTGAGGGGCACGGGCATTTTTCTGGTCTGGGACAGAGCTTGCTGAACCTGAATTTCATGCAGGTGAAAAGCTGGGATGAAATTGTGCAGATGGTAGCAGAGAAAGCAAAAACGGCAAAACCGGGCGAATGGATTATCGGCAGGGGCTGGCATCAGGAAAAATGGACTACCCCGCTGGACAAGAATGTGCTGGGCTATCCTTATCACGATGCCTTGAGTGCCGCTGCTCCCAACAATCCCGTGATGCTGAGCCATGCCAGTGGGCATAGCCTGTTTGCCAACGCAAAAGCGATGGAACTGGCAGGGGTGAGTGCAGAAACGCCTAATCCGAGTGGCGGGGAAATTGTGCGCGATTCGCGGGGCAACGCGATTGGGGTCTTCGAGGAACGGGCGATGGGTATCATTCGCAGTGCCTACCAGGACTACCTCGGCACCCTGTCAGTCGAAGACCGGAATGCAACGTGGCTCAAAGGAATCGAAAAAGCAGAGGCGGAGTGTTTGAAGAAAGGGGTGACTTCCTTCCAGGATGCCGGCGCCTCGTTCGAAGAGCTGGATCGCTACCGGAGTCTGGCAGAATCCGGTAAGCTGGATTTGCGGTTGTGGGCGATGATTCGGCATTCCTACGCAGATATGAAGGGCAAGCTCAGTGGATTCCCCTGGCTGAATATTGGCAACCACTTCCTCACGGTGCGCGGTATTAAGTCGGAGCTCGACGGGGCTCTTGGTTCCTTCGGAGCCTGGCTTTTAGCCCCCTATGCCGACAAAAAGGACTTTGTCGGCCAAAATACTACGGAAGTAAGCGAAGTGGCCAATATCGCCTCCCTGGCCATCGAACATGGGCTGCAGCTTTGCGTGCACACGATTGGCGACCGCGCCAACCGCGAAGCGTTGAACGTCTTTGAACAGGAATTTTTGAAACATCCGGAGCAAAAAGACTTGCGCTGGCGTCTGGAACATGCTCAGCACCTGGATCCGGCGGATATACCTCGGTTCAAACAGCTTGGAGTAATTGCTTCTATGCAGGCCATCCACTGTACCTCCGACGCGCCGTTCGTGGTCAAACGGCTGGGCGTAGAACGTGCCAGATTGGGTGCGTACCCCTGGCGCTCCCTCCTGGATGCCGGCGCAGTGGTTACCAACGGTACCGATGTGCCCGTTGAGGATGTTAACCCCATCGCATCGTATTATGCTATGGTGACGAGAAAGCGCGCCCCTTCGGAAAACGCTTTCTTTCCAGAGCAGGCACTGAAAAGGGAGGAAGCCCTGTATGCCTATACGATGGCGTGCGCCTATGCTGCTTTTGAGGAAAAAGAGAAAGGTTCGCTGCGCCCGGGCAAGTTTGCCGATGTGGTCGTATTGTCCAATAATATCCTGAACTGCCCGGAGTCTAACATCCCCGACACGGAAGTCCTCCTGACGATGGTAGGCGGAAAAATCAAATACCAGAAAAAAGAATAGCATGCTGTACCAATCATGCTGAACGCCTCAACGTACGGGTTGCGCGGTAGTAGATGCCTATATCTACCAATGCGCAACCCGTACTATTTTGTCCCACACGCTAAACATTTGAAGTAGGTGTTTGTTAAAGTGTGGCTTAGGTAGTGGGGCACATCCTGTTGGGCATAAAAGCGTACCCAGCACGTGCAGACAGCCCATGTCCGGATAGCGAAAGGAATTATATTGCGGTGTTATCAAAAAAACAGTATGAAAACAAAAGCCATTATGTACGTCGTAGCGGCTGCGCTGATTATCTCACTGAGCAGCTTTGTGGATGCTGCTTATTATCAAAGTAAAGTACAACATACCATGTTCGGATTGTTCTCAGCCAGAGAAAAAACTACCGTCGATGTGGAAACGGTCTATCAGTTTACGGTCAATGACCTCAGTGGCCAACCGGTTCGGCTTTCGGACTACAAAGGGAAGGTGCTGCTCATCGTCAACACAGCTTCCAAATGCGGCCTGACTCCACAGTTGAAAGGCCTGGAGGCCTTGTATCAAAAGTACAAAGACAAAGGCCTGGTGGTATTGGGATTCCCGTCGAATGATTTCGGTGGGCAGGAGCCGTTGGTTGGGGACCAGATTCAGGAATTTTGTACCAAAAACTACGGGGTCACGTTCCCTGTTTTCGACAAGGTAGTCGTAAAAGGAGATGGTACTTGCCCCCTGTATCAGTTCCTATGTGATGAGGCGCGCAACGGAAAAGTTAGCTCCAAGCCAATGTGGAACTTCCACAAATACCTCATCGACCGGGATGGAAAGGTGCAGGACTTCTTTATTAGTTCGACTGCTCCCGATGCGGAGCGTTTGCAAAAAGCTATCGAAGCGCTGCTGTAATTAGCCTACTGCGACTGGTCCGAATCCACTTTTGGCACCTCGCGGCGAATGTTTAGATACCATGAAAGTAGATATCTTAGCGATTGGTGTACACCCAGACGACGTCGAACTGGCTTGTAGCGGAACCCTGCTACGCCACATCGCGTTAGGTAAAGTGGTGGGTCTGCTCGACCTCACCCGCGGCGAGCTGGGAACGCGGGGTACTGCGGAGATTCGCGACCAGGAAGCAGCCGAATCCGCTCGCCTTATGGGGGCGGCCTTTCGAAAAAACGCAGGTATGGCAGATGGCTTTTTTCAAAATGACAAAAGCCATCTGCTTCCCATTATCCAGGTACTCCGGGAGCACCAGCCGGACATCGTGCTGGCCAATGCCCTCGAGGATCGGCATCCGGACCACGGCCGGGCGGCCAAGCTGGTAGCAGATGCCTGCTTTTATGCCGGGTTGTCCAAAATCGAAACCACAGATACCCAAGGCCACCCGCAGGCGCGCTGGCGTCCGTCGGCTCTGTATCACTATATACAAGACCACAACCTGCGTCCGGATTTTGTGGTGGACATCACCCCCTACCTGGAAAAAAAGATGGAGCTCATCCTCGCTTTTCGATCTCAATTCTACACCCCGGCGCCGGGGGCCTATGCCGCGGAGTTGAGCACTCCTATCTCCGGGAAAGACTTCTTTGAGTTTTTAACGGCTAAAGCGCGTTCGTATGGTCGGGTGGCCAATGTCGAATTTGCGGAAGGATTCAATGTATCGAGGACACCTGGAGTGCAAAACCTCTTCGACTTGATTTAGCGGGGGGTCAATATTTTCCTTCGAGTTGTTCTACATATTGCACCTCCCCCAGGCGCACTTTAATCGGAAAGCGGACTTTTTTTTCCAATTTGAATTCTATTCGACAAAAAAAAGCCAGGTCTTTAGGGTCAAACGCTCTGGACGCCATCGCAGCGTGGTACCTGCCAACGGCAAGCTGGGATTGGCTGGCGGAGGCTATTATGGGCGAATAAAGCCGCGGGCTGAGCAGTGCGAGTGGCTCGGTCTTTGCGGTCATCTCTTCGCGGCGCAGTGCCGGAATAGACTTACCGGTAATACTGAAATCCGAAAGTGATTGGGCGTATGCAGGCAGTCCGGCGATAGCGAATAGCAGGCACAGGGTGCCGGAGCGGTTCAGAACCGGCTTATTCCGAATCCTTATTCCGAAAAGGTTTACGCGGTGCATGGTCTTTATTTTCAGCAGGAGGGGTATAAGGGCGGCGTGGTCTTTCTTTCTTTTGTAGTAGGGGCTTGTCGTCGGCTGCTTGGGCAAATTTATCTTCTCCGGGCAGTCGTTTGGAGCCTTCGTACAATTCGATTTTGATGAATTTGCATTCCAGGGCACCATTGTACAAGGTGTAGCGGCTGGATGGGCGCAATCCGAGGTGTTTTAGGGCTACTTGATTGGCAGAGATAATCCAGGCTTCATATCCGATAAAGTGTTTTTTGAGTCGGTCGCCGATCATGGTATAAAGCCCTTCGATGTTTATATCCGTAATCCGGGCATCATAGGGTGGGTTGCTCACGATGATACCGTTGGGAGCGGGCGGGGTGAGCGTTTCTATGCGCCGCCGTTCGAAGTGGATTTTTCCGTCGAGGTGGGCAGCTTTGGCGTGGGCTTCGGAGGTCTGTACGGCCTGAAAATTTTTGTCAAAACCAAAAATAGGAGATGGGGAGGGGCGCATTTGGGCGCGTGCCTGAAACCGCACGTCTGCCCATAGATCTGGGTCGAAGTTGGGCCAGCGCATGAAGAGAAAATGTTCGCGGTAGAGCTGGGGTGGGATGCGCATGGCAATCATAGCTGCTTCGATGGGCAGGGTACCGGAGCCACACATAGGATCGACGAAGGGCTTATCGCCCGTATAGCCGGCCAAGAGGAGCATACCGGCTGCGAGGGTTTCGTTGATGGGGGCGATGAGGCCGTCTTTGCGGTATCCCCGTCGGTGCAGCGATTCTCCGGTGCTATCGAGCGACAAGGTACAAGCAGAATCCGACACGTGAATATTGATGCGCACATTGGGGTTTTCGGTGTCCACACTGGGTCTTCGGCCGGTGCGTTCGCGAAATTGATCTACGATGGCATCTTTTGTTTTGAGTCCCACATATTGGGAATGGGTAAAATATTTGGAACGGACTACGGCATCGATGGCGAAGGTATCATCGGTATCCAAATATTCTGACCAGTCGGTTTGTCCTACCTGCAGGTAAAACGCGCGCTCGTCAAAAGCGGTGAAGCTGCGGATGGGTACGAGGATGCGCAGGGCGGTGCGCAATTCGAGGTTGGCGCGGTAGAGTAGGCGCAGGTCTCCACTACACTGTACGGAGCGGGTGCCGGGTTTGATATCCTGAGCGCCGATAGCCTGAAGTTCGGCGGCCAGCACTTCTTCCAGTCCGGCCATTGTTTTGATAAGAAGATCCAAAGCAGGAGGTATTTTTTGCAAAGGTACGCTGCTTTGCGGGATGAATCTGCATTCCGTATGAAAAGATGTGGTGCGGGGTGGTATTCCCCCTGGCTGAGGGTAGGTTTATTGAGTCGGAATTTCCATGGAGAAGACGTAGAAATAGGGTTCGCGTTCTTCGTCGTAATAACCCCGTAGGGTAATCCGGCTTCCTTTCAGGCTTTTCAGGATGTCTATAAACCGACTAACGGAGGGTACGGGTTTATCGTTGATATGGGTGATGACGAAATCGGGGTGTAGGTGGGTAGCATCGATGAGGCTATGCTTGCGCACGCTGAGTACACGTACCCCGGCGTATTTCAGTTGGGACTGTTCCTGGTAGGAGAGATTGCGGAGTTCGATACCCATTTCTTGGAGCAGGTGATTGTCGATGGCTTTGGCAATGCGGGTCGTATTGTGTTTGTCTTTAAGCAGCACCCGGAGGCTGCGTCGGGTACCGTCGCGCCAATATTCGATACGCAGGGTGTTTCCTGGGCGGTGGAGGCCGACCTGTTCCTGCATTTCAGAAATAGAGCGGGTCGAACTGTTTTCCACTTTGAGGATGATATCGTCTGGTTTTAGGCCGGCATCATCTGCTCCTGAGCCAGGGGTTATGCGGGTGATTCGGATGCCCTCCACGGAAGGGAGGTTCATGGCAGCAGCGATTTCGGCGGTAACGGGTTCGATGAATACACCCAGGAGGCCGCGCTGCACCATTCCGTAGTCGCGGAGGTCTTCGATTACTTTTCGGGCCAGATTGGAAGGTACGGCAAACGAGTAGCCTTCGTAGGCTCCTGATTGGGTCATGATGGCGGTACTGATGCCGATGAGTTCGCCGTTGGTATTGACCAGGGCGCCGCCGCTATTTCCCGGATTGATGACGGCATCTGTTTGAATAAAGGATTCTATTCGGTCCTGGGTTTCGAGGATATCGATGCTTCTCCCTTTGGCGCTCACGATACCTGCCGTTACGGTTGATTCGAGGTTAAAGGGGTTTCCTACGGCGAGCACCCAATCGCCTACCTGGAGGGAGTCGGAGTTGCCAAACGATATGGCGGGTAGTCCTTGGGCGTCGATTTGGAGGAGGGCGAGGTCGGTGGATGGGTCGGTGCCGAGCAGGCGGGCGGCGAATACGCGTTTATCGGGCAGGGATACCCGGATTTCGGAGCTGCCTTGTACGACGTGGTTGTTGGTTGCAATCAATCCATTTTCCGTCAGGATTACCCCGGAGCCAGAAGCTTCCGTCTCGATTTGGAAGTTGCCGGGGTGTGGTACTTGTTTTTGGGTGGTGATATATACGACGCAGGCTGTAGTGCGCTGGGCTGCACGGGTGAATGCTCCCGTAGATCGGAGTTGGTTGAAATCCGGGCTTTGAGTCAGTGAGTAGGAAGCGGGGGCATTAGCTGGCAGCGGTTGGGAGCTGGGGGCGACTCCCGGTGCCCGAACTTCGAGTATTCGATAGAGGCTGACCGACAGCACACTGCTGGTCAATGAAATGAGTATATAAGGGAGGTATTTTTTCATGTGTTTTTGGTTAAAAGGGAGTCGTGGCAGCCGTTCAATTTTTAGGGATTTAATACAACATACAAAAAAAATGAGGGGAAAGTTTTTTTAATTGCAGTTGGTATGGTGCCGTGCCCATAGACGCGGTATATGGCGTCTGAATGGTTGAAACGGAATGGCATTAAAGGATGCATAAAACACACGAAAATCATGTTGAAATTTTTTAAATACCACGGTGCAGGCAACGATTTTATCCTGGTAGATCAACGGGAGGACGTACACATTGACCGAGCTGATCGCGCGCGGATAGCAGGGCTTTGCCATCGCCGCTTTGGAATAGGTGCGGATGGGTTGATTCTTTTGCAGCGAGCAGCGGGCTATGATTTCGAGATGGTATATTTTAATGCCGACGGGGGAGAAGGCACGCTGTGTGGCAACGGGGCGCGCTGTGTGGTGGCATTCGCGCATTTTCTGGGTTGTATTGGCGCCCAGTGTCATTTTTTGGCCAGTGATGGCGCGCATGATGCGGTGGTTGTTCGGCCGGATTGGATAGAAGTTCATTTGCGGGATATGCCGGTTTGGGAGGCTGGTTCAGACCACGAGGTGCTGAACACCGGATCGCCCCATTATGTGCGCTTTGTGTCGGATTTACATGGGCTGGATGTCCGGGAAGAGGGGCGCGCCGTTCGGTATTCCGAGCCGTTTCGGCAGGCTGGTATCAATGTGAATTTTGTGGAAGAGCGAGCGGAAGAGCTATGGGTGGGCACCTATGAGCGGGGGGTAGAGGATGAGACCCTGGCCTGTGGAACAGGGGTTACGGCAGCGGCTCTTGCGCATGTGCGCAGGAAGGCGTCTCCCGAGGGTCTATGGCATATTCCGGTAGTGGCGAAAGGTGGCCGGTTGTCGGTTCGCTTTTCCTTTGATGGGAAAATGTTTCGGGAGGTGTGGTTGTGCGGGCCGGCCGAACGGGTTTTTGAGGGTATTACCGCGGACTGAAGCAAGTATATGGGTGCGAATTTTTAGCTGGATAAAAAACACGCCCGGTTACAACCGATGTAGTGGGTTAATAACAGAAACCGCCTGCTGCTTCAATCCATTCGATTCAACGCGGGAATGACGGCATAGCTTCAGCGGGATTCTTTCGGGTAAATAGCAGGATGTGCCAAACCTATCAAAAAGAAAACTATAACTTTATGCCGACGCTGGTATAATCGGCAAAAAAAAGAGCGACATGCAAAAGATAAATTTGATTAGTGATACGGTGACCAAGCCCACGGCGGGTATGTTGGAAGCGATGTGGCAGGCAGCGGTAGGGGATGATGTGTTTGGAGAAGACCCAACCGTAAATGCGTTGGAGGCGAAGGCGGCGGCTATGTTTGGAAAAGAGGCCGCGCTTTTTTGTCCATCGGGAACGATGACCAACCAAATTGCGCTCAAGGTACATACCCAGCCATTGGACGAGGTGATTTGCGATGAATATTCGCACATTTTCCAATATGAAGTGGGAGGGTATGCCTTTAATTCCGGGATTGGGGTGAATTTGATAAAAGGTACCAACGGCAAGGTAACGGCGAGCCAGGTAGCCGCTGCGGTGAAACCGCTCGCAGACTGGCTGCCGGTCAGTCGCCTGGTGGTATTGGAAAATACCGCAAACAAGGGCGGCGGAAGCTATTACACCCTGGATGACATCCGGCCTATCCAGGCGGTATGTGCCCAGCACGGGATGGCTTTGCACCTGGATGGTGCCCGGGTATTCAATGCATTGGTAGAAACCGGAGAAAGCCCATTGGCGGTAGGCGCTGCCTTCGACAGCATCTCTGTGTGCCTTTCAAAAGGGTTGGGGGCACCGGTAGGGTCGGTACTTATCGGAGAGAAGGATTTCATTCGCAAAGCACGCCGCGTGCGCAAGGCGATGGGTGGTGGTATGCGACAGGCGGGATATCTGGCTGCGGCGGGGATTTATGCGTTGGATTACCATGTTGACCGGCTGAAGGAAGACAACCTGCATGCGCGGCATCTTGGGGCATTGCTGGAGCGAATGCCGTTTGTAGGCGAAGTCCGGCCGGTTCAGACCAATATTGTGATATTCGATGTATTACCTCCATTCACGGCGGCCAGCTTTCTGGCCAGGCTCTCTGAATACGGCATCCAGGCCTCTGCGTTTGGGCCACAAACCGTTCGTATGGTGACGCACCTCGACGTGAGTGCCGATATGATTGATGAGGTAATGCGGGTAATCCCCTTGTTGGGTTAATCGTTGGCTTTTCTTCGGTCTATTTCATCGCGGATTTGGGCTGCGCGCTCATAGTTTTCTTCCTCGAGTACTTCTTCGAGCAGTTTGGCCAATGCTTCAATCGAATAGGAAGACAGTGGGTTGACCGTTTCGACTGGGTTCATGTCGTCTGAAAAGTCCAGGTCGTCGTCGTCTTTTTCCACTACGATACCAGCGCTGTCGAGAATGAAGTCAAAGGAATAAATGGGGCAGCGAAAACGGGCTGCCAGTGCAAGGGCATCGGAAGAGCGCGAGTCGATTTCAATTTGCTCACCGTTTCGTTCGCAGATTAGCTGGGCGTAGAAAATGCCATCCAGCAGGTTGTTGATAATGACCTCCCGGAGTTGAATCTGAAATGTATCGAGTACATTTTTAAATAGGTCGTGGGTGAGCGGGCGATTGGGTACCATGCGCTCGAGTGCGACGGCAATCGCCTGCGCTTCGAAGCTGCCAATGACGATAGGGAGTCGGCGGGTGGCGTTTTTATCGCTCAGAATAACCGCATAATTAGAGGATTGGGAAACGCTGTGGGATAAAGCAACAATTTCTAATTCAATCTTTTTCATAAGAAGCATCTATATAAAGAAACACCAGGTCAGATGGGTCTTTTCCGTGTGTTCTCAGCCAGCAACTCAACCGCTTCAAAAAACCATTACGGCTTTATTTAGTGCGCAAAGGTAGGGAAATTTTACGATTTGTGGGGAGCTGCCCGAAATTAAGTGTGAAAGAGACTCCTGCTTTCCAAATGGGTGGCAACGAATGGAACGGAAGTACCAATTCCTGCGCGTCAAAGCGGGAATGGCCGTTTGGGGATAGCCCTTATTCAAACAAACCGGGTCTATTTCCCATCGGGGCTATGGTTGGGTTGGGATTCCAGTTGTTTGGCTTGGTTCCAGAGCGCGTCCATTTCTTCGAGCGACAAGTGGGTGAGTTGGTCGCGGGCATGGGTTTCGATGTATTCAAAGCGCCGTTTGAATTTGGCGTTTACGCGTTCCAGGGCCGTTTCCGGGTCGATTTGGTGGAACCGGGCGTAGTTTACCAAGGAAAAGAGGATGTCTCCGAATTCCTCTTCTTTTTTTTCCGGAGGGGCGTTTTGTTCGACGGCTTCATGGAACTCAGCGATTTCTTCCTGTACTTTTTCCCATACTTGTTCGGTGTGTTCCCATTCGAAACCTACCTGGGCTGTTTTTTCCTGCATGCGATAGGCTTTAACCATCGCGGGCAAGGACTTAGGTACGCCGGCGAGCACCGATTTTTTACCCTCTTTGAGTTTGATTTGCTCCCAGTTGCGTTTGACCTCCTCCTCGTCTTGCACAGAAATATCGCCATAGATATGCGGATGGCGCTGGATGAGTTTGTCGCAGATACCGTTGAGTGCATCGGCGATATTGAAAGCCCCTTGTTCTTCTCCTATTTTAGCATAAAACACCGCGTGCAGCAGCAGGTCGCCAATTTCTTCCCGTATGCCGGGCAGGTCTTCCTCCAGGATGGCATCGGCCAGCTCATAGGTCTCTTCTATGGTGAGGTTTCGAAGGGATTGGAAGGTCTGTTTCCGATCCCATGGGCATTGCGCCCGGAGTTCATCCATTATTTGGAGTAGGCGCCCAAAGGCCTCGAGTTTATCCTGCATAAGTGGGTGTTTTTTATGTATGTTTGCGACGGTTTTGGGGTGCCGATGGGCGTGGCGGGTGTTTTTTTTCTATGAAAATACGCTCCACGTAGCTTCCACGACAACACCCTGCGCCCTCCGCTTGTTTACTCAAACAAAAATACACATATCATGGAACTACTTTCAATGATTGGTCTGATCTTCCTGGTGGTTGGAGGTGCCTTTTTATTGGTAAACCTTCGGACGTATTTCACCGGGCAGGATTTCAGAGGAGGCTGTGCGAGCAATAATCCGTTGTTGCGGGAAAAGATAGGCGACTGTCCGGTATGCGGCAAAACGGCCGATGAGACTTCGTGTAAGATGCCGGAGGTGAAGGCCTGAAAAGCGCTTTTTTTCAAAATTGTTTTAGCGACAGCATGACCAGGGTGCAGGCAGCTTCTGTTTCGATGCCTGCCTCTTGTGCTATGCGCATAAGGTCGGGGTTTTCGGTACCCGGGTTGAAGATGATTCGGCGGGGGCGCAACCGGAGTATATAGGGTATGAACGCTTGCTGCCGTTGGGGGTTGACATACAAAGTGATGGTATCGATGCCTTCGATATCGGGTTCTCCGGTAAGTACTGGAATCCCTTCGATTTCTCCATCCCGGATTCCGACGGGAATGACGTCATAGCCGGATCGATGCAGGCGCAAAACGGCCTCGAATGATACGCGATCCTGGTTGGTGGAGGCTCCGAGTACCAGTACTTTCTTTGTCTGTGTCATATTGTTTGGGAAAGAGACCTTACAAAAGCAACGCGATGAGGGGGTCGGGATGGATGGGTGCAGATAAATCAGCAGGTTGTCTCGAAATGGCCTGGGAAGCTGGTGTTGCCGGGGAGGTCTTTCGAGACAACCAACTGGTATATGCGCTTAGATAAGTAGTCGGATAGGATCTTCGAGAACAGCCCGAAGCGTCTGTAGGAATTGAGCACCTTTGGCGCCATCCACTACGCGGTGATCGCAGGAAAGGCTAACTTTCATCGTATTGCCTACCACGATTTCTCCATTTTTGACGACGGGTTTCTGGATGATTCCGCCTACGGCAAGGATACAGGCGTCGGGTGGGTTGATGATCGCCGTGAACTCTTCGATACCAAACATACCCAGGTTGGAAATGGTGAAGGTATTACCTTGCATCTCCTCTGGCTGGAGCTTGCGCTCTTTGGCTTTCACCGCCTGGTTTCTAACCTCTGTATTGATTTGGGTGAGCGTTTTGATATCTGCGTTGCGGATGACGGGCACGAGGAGGCCTTCCTCAATAGCTACGGCAACCCCTATATGTACCTCTTTATGGTAACGGATTTTGTCTCCGAGCCAAGAAGCATTGATGCCGGGATGTTGGCGGAGTGCGGCGGCAGACGCTTTGATGACGAGGTCGTTGAAGGAAATTTTGATGGGAGCCACTTCGTTGAGGCGTGTTCTCCATTCAATGGCATTATCCATGTTGATTTCTACGGTTAGGTAGAAATGGGGAGCGGAGAATTTACTTTCACTGAGGCGGCGGGCGATGACCTTGCGCATTTGGCTCAGGGTGACATCTTCGTACGCGCTGTGGTCGGTGCTTGCCGGAATATATGGATTGCCGGCAGGTACGGACACCTCTGCGACGGGTGCCGCGGCGACGGGTGCCGGAGCGGGAGTGGCTATGGCGGGTGCCGTTGCAGGAGCTGATTGCAGTACGGCTTCTACATCGCGTTTGACGATGCGTCCCTGGTCGCCGCTGCCCTGGATGGATTGCAGGTTTACGCCACTTTCTTTGGCCAGGCTTCTGGCTAAGGGAGATGCTTTTACCCTGGATGGCTCTGAATCGGCAGCGGGTGCTGTATGGGCGACTGGAGCAGCGGGGGCAGCAGGAGCGGTGGGTTCTTGGGCGGAAGCCGGAGCGGACCCGCTGGCAGCTGCCACGGCAGCTTTCCAATCTTCACCTTCCTGACCGATTACTGCAATGATGCCATCAATAGCAACCGGGCCTTTGGGAACGGCGATATGCAGCAGGACGCCATCGGTGAAGGCATCGAGTTCCATGGTGGCTTTATCCGTCTCCACTTCTGCCAGTGTTTGTCCGGATTCAACCCGGTCTCCTTCCTTTTTCAGCCAGGCCACGATGTTTCCTTCCTCCATCGTGTCGCTCATGCGGGGCATGCGAATAATTTCCGCCATTTGATATTGTCTTTTATTAAATCAATGGATGTTTACAGGGTAAGACCCGAAAAACGGGTTCGGGTTCAAAAAATCGCTGCAAATTTAAGCATTTAGCACAAATAGCGGATGATTTCCAAATTATTCGCATTAAAAACGCCAACCGATGCCTACGAGAACGGGAAGATCCCAGTTTAGGATGGGAAAATCAGCCAAATTGATATCGTCATCGGGGGTATTGCCCTCTATTTTATAGACTAAAGCCCGTCCCAGTCCCACATTAAAATCGAAGAGGAGATGTTCGTTTTTGGCGAGGGTTTTGAATCCGATGAGGGTACCTACAGCGAGCCGGGTGGTCTGCAAGGAGGTGCTGGAGTCCTTTTCTTTCGCGCTGCCTCCGTTGTATTTCGCGTAGCCACCGAGGTAGAACTTGTCGAGGCCTTTATCCGGGCTGAAGTAGTACCGGCCGTTCGCGCCCAGGTGGTAATTGTGGAAGCGCAGGTCGCCCTGGTCCTCGAAGTTAAAGGAGTTCCAGGCGCCACCTCCCAGTAGCTCCACGCCGACGTTTTGGGAAGCGGGGAACTCAACCCGGGCAACGGCGCGGTTGAAAAGGAGTCCGAAGGGGCTGAGCTTGATATCAACCTGTGCATGTGCCGCATGGAATCCAAGGAATACGAGCCATAAGGAAAAGAGGATTTTTGTAGTTTTCATAGTAGGTGGTTTTTTAATAATAACGCAGCCTACCGGAATAGATTACCATTCTGAAGGGGTCTTTCCAAACCTTTCTTTCATCAGTCGCGCGAAGTACTGGGTAGTTTTAAAGCCCACGGCAAAGCAGACTTCCGACACGGTGCTGTATTGGCGGCTTTCCAGCAGCTGGCGGGCTTTTTGCAGCCGGGCTTCTACCAGGTACTGGTTGGGGGTAAGCCCGGTGTGCATTTTGGTTTTATATTGCAAGGTGCGTTCGGTAATATGCAGCGCATCGGCGATTCGGCGAACGGAAAAATCCGGGTGGCGGAGGTTTTGCTCTACCAGTTGTTCCAGCTTGCGCAGCCATTTTTCATCATAGGTTTCTGTTTCGGGTGGGGTGCTTTCCTGGTGCGCCGATATTTTCGGGCTTTCGGATATTTCCAGCCGGAGTGCTCGGCGTATGTGGTATCGCTGGATCAGGTTGCGAAGGCGTACCAGCAGCTCTTCTTCCAGAAATGGTTTGGTGAGGTAGTCGTCCACCCCCAGTCGGAGGGCATGCAAGCGATCGGGCGATTCGATGCGCGCTGTCAGAAAGATGAAGGGCAAATCGAATTTTATTTTCTTCACTTCGGCGAGAAACTGGAATCCATCCATTTCCGGCATCATGATATCGGATACAATGAGATCTGCGGTTTCTGATTCCAGCAGATTCAACGCCGATTGGCCGTTGTAGGCGATGCGTACCTGGTAGTCGTTTTTTAGCACAGACTGGATATAGTCGGCCATTTCCGGGTCGTCTTCTACCAGCAGGATAGTGGGGGTGGACGGTTGCAGGAGCGGTAGGCCAGGTATGGGTGCGGGGATAATGGGAGGGGTAGGCAGGGATTGGGTATGGAGTGTGGTATGGGTAGGTGTTTGGGTGCAGGGAACGTGCAGGGTGAAGGTACTTCCCTGGTCGGGTGCACTCCGCACATCGAGGGTGCCCCCTAATAGGCGGGTGTATTCACGGGCCAGGGCGAGTCCGATACCGGCACCCCCTTGTAGGGAGGAGTGTACGGATTTTGACTGAAAATAGCGATCGAAAATATGCGGGAGGTCCGCTTCCGGAATGCCTGGTCCGGTATCGCTTACCTGTACCATGAGCTGACCATGGGCGTACTGATGGTGCACGAGGATATGGCCGCCAGAAGGAGTGAATTTGAGGGCGTTATGGATGAGGTTAGTCACAATTTTTTCCAGCTTTCGGGCATCGGTCAGGATGGTCAGGTGGTCGGGTACTGAAATCGTTTGCTGCAGGTCGATATGGCGCTGGGTGGCAAAAGGAACAAACTGGCCGACGAGGCGTTGGCAGAAGGTAAGTAACGGCAGTGGCTTGAGGTCGAGCTCCAGTTTATTGGCTTCCATTTTGGAAAGGTCGAGTAATTCCTCTACCAGGTTGAGCAGTTTCAGCGCGTGTCGTCGAATGGTATCCAGGGCAGCAGGGGTTGATTCAGGGCGTTCGCGATGTTGAATCAGTCGTTCGAGGGGGCCCAGGATGAGGGTGAGCGGGCTGC
>Ga0172367_10000900_pt1 | contig 44826 bp, 51 predicted proteins | sample Lak10m_FD_114542 | JGI IMG/M metagenome (GOLD analysis project Ga0172367, IMG submission 114542) | Freshwater microbial communities from Kabuno Bay, South-Kivu, Congo - kab_022012_10m | ecosystem: Environmental > Aquatic > Freshwater > Lake | place: Democratic Republic of the Congo: South-Kivu...
GGAGTGGACAGACCTCTAGTGTGCCAGTTGTTCCGCCAGGAGCATCGCTGGGTAGCCATGTCTGGCAGAGATAACCGCTGAAAGCATCTAAGTGGGAAACTCGCCCTAAGATTAGATCCCTGTATTCCCGTAAGGGAGTAAGACCCCAGGTAGACTACCTGGTTAATAGGCAGGGTGTGTAAGCACAGCAATGTGTTCAGCTAACCTGTACTAATGGTCGAGGGCTTCATCCTGTGATACGGAGAAATTGGTACTTTTCCAATACAACAACTACATCATTTTGTTATTCAGGACAATTCCTTTGTGAAATTGTCCCTTGGTGATCTGAGCGATATGGGTACACCCGGTCCCATCCCGAACCCGGCAGTTAAGCATATCAGCGCTGATGGTACTTGGAGGGCAGCCTCCCGGGAGAGTAGGTCATTGCCAAGGGGCTTTTTTCTTTAAACTCTGCAAAGAGTTTATAAAAGCGGATGCTTCGGCGTCCGCTTTTACGTTTAAGCGTAGAGCAGGCAGGCTAAAGACCTGACAGATGTTCTTGTGACATGGATTATTTTTCAAAGCATATTGGTTTATAATCTCAACACTGGGTATTCAAACCATGCCAAGACCACTTCGCGTTTTTCTTTGCCATGCCTCACAGGACAAGCTTGCAGTTCGGAAGATGTATCGTTATCTCAAGCAGCGCGGCATTCAACCATGGTTGGATGCCGAAGACTTGCTCCCCGGACAGAATTGGGAAGTTGAAATTCCGAATGCCATCGACGAAGCGGATGTAATTCTGGTTTGCCTTTCAAAGAATTCTGTAAACAAAGAGGGATACATTCAAAAGGAGATTACCTTCGCGCTTGATAAGGCATTGGAGAAACCCGAAGGGACGATCTTTGTCATTCCAGTAAAACTCGAAGAATGTGACGTTCCAAAGCGATTGAACCTTTATCAGTGGGTGGATTACTTCCGCACGGATGAACGCAAACGCCTGTTGAAGGGGTTGGACTTGCGCTCCACAAACCTTGGGGATGAAGTTGCTCCTGTGATGGTGGAGAATACACGTAGAAGATCGTTTGAGGATAAAAACAGGCAAATAACTGAAGAAGCTATTGCTCGCGAAAAAGCGGAACACGATCAACGGGAGAAAGAATCTGCTGAAAAACTTGTTCGTGAGAAGTTAGAGCGTGAAAAGACTGAAAAGGATGTTGCCGATAAACTTGCCCGTGATAAGGCTGAACGTGAACAAGTGGAGAAAGATGCTACCGAAGAATTTGCTCGTGAAAAAGCCAAAAAACTAGCTTATGAAAAAGCCCGTCAGGCTGATTTGTGGAAAGAACATCAACAAGAAAGAATAGAAAATATCCAGAAGTTTTTCTCGAAAAATGGGAAGCGTCTTTCAATAATTGGTGGCGGTATAGTGTTAATTTTCTTGTTCGCTTATATGATTAGCGGTATTGATTTTCCTTTACGACCAGAAATAATTAAAGTTTCATCAACTCCACCAACTCCAACACCTGAATTTGATATAGGTAGCACGATGGTTTCAGAAATAGATGGTATGACTCTGATATACGTCCCTGCTGGGGAATTTACAATGGGGAGCGATATGGGTTCATCTGCTGAACAGCCTGTGAATATTGTGTATTTAAATTCCTATTGGATAGATAAAACCGAAGTAACAACCAGTATGTATGCTGAGTGTATTGTAGATGGAGAATGTAGTTTGCCGTCTGTTAATACCAGGTATTTTGACCCTGCTTATCCGAAACATCCTATGGTATATATTTCATGGAATCAAGCAAACGAATATTGTGTTTGGGCAGGGCGAAAACTTCCAAACGAGGCACAATGGGAAAAAGCCGCACGTAATACAGATAGTAGATTATTCCCGTGGGGAAATAATATGCCAAGTATTAATTTACTTAATTTCAACTTGAATAATAATGATACGACCGAGATCGGTAGTTACCCTCAAGGCGCGAGTTTGTATGGGGTACTGGATATGTCTGGTAATGTTTCTGAGTGGGTAAGCAGTTTATATTTACCTTATCCATACAATGAAGGTGACGGACGAGAGGCGCTATCGGATGGTTTCAGAGTATTAAGGGGCGGTTCGTGGAAGGCTGATTCATCTGAAGTTCGTTCGACATATCGAGAAAAAGCTGACCCGACAACCAGCTCTGATGAAGTAGGCTTTCGCTGTATGCTAGATGTAACTCCATAATGCAGGCAGACTCAAACAAAAACAGGTGACAGCCCACCCTCTGCCACCCGCAAGTTTTCAATGTTCAATCTGCAACCCTACGACAACACCACCTGACCGCAATACTCGCATTTATCCATGCCGAGTTCCAGCGTACCGCCGCAGTTGGGGCAGGCGAAGGTTTCGGTTTTGACTTGGAAGCCAGCCGTTTTGAAGGCGGTTTCGTTATCGGCGAGATCGCTGCGCAGGCGTTTGAGACGGGCGAGGTAGGCATCGTTACCCATTTCACCAGATTTGCGCAGACGTTCGACATCTGCGATGGATTCTTTTAACATGCGGCGCTGAGCTTCGAGACTTTCGCGGCTTTTATCTTGAATGGAGAGTTTCATCTCCGGCTTGGGAGGAATGGACGCCAGAATACCCGCAATGACAAGAATAACCGCTGAAACGATCAAACCCACCACCAACGGGGCAAACCTAAACCCGGGGATCGAACTGAAATTTACCTTGTTGGTGGTCACTTCGTTGTAATCGGCGATGACCACATAACGCTCGTTGCCAAGTTTGCCAATATCAATGCGGGTGATTCCGCTGGAATGAGAAGGCAAGTTGTTGCGGGTACCGTCCTCGGTAAAGACCGCCACCTTACCCGAATCATCGCCGATCACCGCTTCTTCCTTGCCATCATCATTGATATCCAGACCGGCGATCTCAGTCACCTTGTCTGATAAAGAACCTGTCCATAGCTGGTTTGCGGTTGTGCCGTTGAACGAGAACGCCCAAATACCGCCATCTTTGCCGCCAACCACAATCTCACGAGAGGATGGGTCGCCGTCCAATTCCACTTCGCGGACTTCGCTCACAGCCTGCCCAAGCGTTTTCTCAAAGAGGACTTGCCCATTTGCTGCACTGTAGATACGGAACAAGCCGTACTCACCGCCAGTAATGACCTCGCTATTGCCATCTGCGTTGAGGTCGAAGGCACGCATCCTTCTTAATTGTTCCTGATTCACCGTCCAAACATTTTTGCCGTCTGAAGAGAATATCTTCAGCGTGCCATCATTTGAGGCAATGGACACATAAATTTGTCCATTAATGCGGGCGTCGTCCATACCGCGGATCTCTGCCGAGCCAACGGAACTACTCCACAACGGAGTGCCATCCACGCTCAAGGCGAGGACATTGCCGCCAGTATCGCCGAGCACAATTTCAGGTCCAGAAGAGAAGCGGATGAGTGCCACGCGCGAAGGAGCGCCGATGGCAAGATTCGTGGCGAGCGTGGAAACCGCTCCCTTTGAGATCACATCCACACCGCTCAAGTGGAACACTACAATATCTTCCACGCCGTCGCCATTTACGTCGCCGAGGGTGGTCTTGGCTCCATTGTAAGCAATACTGTACAGCACATTGCCATTGCCATCAAAAACGCTGACCCCGTCTTTGCCCTGGATGAACAGTTCATCCTGTCCATCGCCGGTCAGGTCAATGACCTTCATGCTTTCAGCCGTGTAAAAGGGCTGAGACCATGCAGTTTTGCTGCCAAATTTTTCGGCAGATGCAAACCCGCTGAAGGCGAACACGCCCGCCACGCCCATAACAAGACAGATCAAAACGAACGCGATGATAAAGGGGATTACTTTACGACTCATTTATGCAGCCTTTCTTTCCAGTAATGAATAAGCAGATTTTAGAAATACGAGAATATCTTTCTGACCAATTTCTTCGAAGGGGGAGACAGCAAGGATATTAATGATGCCTCCATCTATACTGAGTTGATGGATGTGATACTTCCCCACATCCTTGTTGAGCGAGAAGGTATTGTTGTGTTTGATGGTGTACACCTCGGGGTTTACCACAATTCGCACTTTCAATTCCTGTTGCGATCCCTTGAACTTTTCGGGTTTGAGTTTGCTTTTGCCGCTGATGCTGCGCTTCCAATACGAATCGCGTTTTTTTGTTTTTTGAATGGCGGTCACGCGCAACACATTGCCATCGTAAAGTTTTGCCTTGAGAGAAAGCCAGGGGTCGTTGAAAAGTTTGGTGGTGCGCTTGCGGGTATCCTGGGTTTCTCTCGCAACTTTTGTTGTAAGCATGGAGCCGGTCAAATCTATATGACCGAGAAAGGGTGCGCCGGGTTTGAGGTCGTCACGAAGGGTGTGCAGAATTTCCTTTACACCGCTATAGCGGGGTGAGAAGTCCAGTAGGTCGCTGAGGCGCAGGCTGCGTGCCATTACAAAAGCGGCGATCCAAAGCAGGAACCCGCCGCTAAGAAAGACATATGAAACGGAAAAACCGAGCAGCCCAATGAAAACATCCACCAGCGCAAGCCCAATGCCTGCAAAAAAGATCATCATGGGAATCCAGCGCCATTTATCCCCGACGGTTTCGGTTTTACGTGACTCAGCAGCAAACTTATTCATGCCGCGAATAATGGCATCGGGCTTGTCGGCAATGGAAATAAAAACCGGCGCATATTCTTTTTTGCCGAATTGGTTTGTGTCTTGATTGCCTTTTTTACGAGCAGTATTGAGTAGGTAGAAAAAGAAGGAAATAACTATGATCCCTGTAATGACTAAAATACAGCCTAAACCTTCCATCCGTGCCTCCGAGTTATAATTTATCGAATGCCAAACATACTCTATACGGCTTTCGATATTGTGCCAAGCCCTAAAGGGGCAAGTACCCATATTCTCCACAACCTGCGTGGTTTGGTCAATACGGGCTATAAAGTCCATCTTATCACGCCTAACGATGGACTGCTCCCCCCCGAAGATACTATTGAAGGGGCGCAGGTTACCCGTGTTTCACAGGACCTTTCGCAAAACTTCCTTGCCCGTGCTGTTCATTTTGGCAAGTCGGTTCTCGCTCACCTTGCACTTCACCCTGATTATGAGGTGGTTCACTTCCGCAATGTGTGGGATGGTTTTCATATTACACACAACAAAAAGAAACTCGGTTACAAAACCCTCTTTGAAGTAAACGGACTTCCTTCGATTGAACTCAAATACCATTACCCAGGCATGGATGCAGCCCTGCTTGCCAAGATAAAAGAACAGGAAATAGCGACTCTACACCTGAGCGATGCCATCATCTGCCCCTCAAACGTGACCCGCGATTACATCGCCTCGCTCGGACTAAGCCGGAAGCTGGTCACGGTCATCCCAAACGGGGTCAGCCCCTCAGATTTTTCCGCCACTCCGTTACCCACCCGTGATGGGCGTGAGCCTGTTTTGCTTTACGTTGGCACCCTGGCAGATTGGCAAGGCTTGGATATCGTGATCAAAGCCCTGCCAAAAATTCTCGAAGGGCAGCCGGTGAAACTCCACATCGTTGGGCGTGGACGTTCACGTCAGCGCAAGATGTTGGCAAAGCAAATTAGAAAACTGGGCTTGGATGCGCATGTGATCGTGCAGCCCGCCGTGCCGCATCATGAAATCCCTGCATTGGTTGCGCAGGCAGATATCTGTGTTGCCCCGCTCGGTTTGAATGACCGTAACGTAACGCAGGGCGCCTGCCCGATCAAAGTCCTTGAGTACATGGCGGCGGGACGCCCCTTGCTCGCCTCGAATATGCCCATCGTCCGTGAACTCGTCCGCGAGGATGTGGATGGACTGCTCTTTTCACCCAACGACCCCGATGATCTGGCACGACAGGCAGGCGTTTTGTTGAAGGATATGGAATTATCAAAACGATTGGCTGAATCTGCGGCGGCGCATGTGCGCGAAAAATTTACATGGCACGAATCGCAGAAGAAATTGGTAAAGGTGTATGGGGAATTCGTAATTCGTAATTCGTAAGATTTCGTTGGTATTGCTATTCTTATCACGCATCACGCATCACGCATCACGCATCACGCATCACGCATCACGCATCACGCATCACGCATCACGTTGCTCAAATATTCTTTCCACCTCTGCCGGTATTGCTTTCGGTCTGCCTGTTTTCACATCCATGAAGACCCAGTCGGTTTCGCCCTTTACCAGAACCTTTCCATCGCTTTTTCTCACAAATTCGTACATGCGCATGGACCGCACCTTGCGGATATTCTCTACCCAGGTGCGGATTTCGATCTCCTCGCCCTCGAATGCCGGTAAAAAATATTCAATGCTGTGCTTGCGGGCAACCCATGTCACATCGGTTCCCTGCACTTCAATGCCGCCAATCGAGGCATAGTGTTCAACAGCAATATCCTGCATCCATTGGACGTAGACCACGTTGTTAACGTGTCCATTCTCATCGATGGCAGAAGGTGGGATGGTGATGGTTTTGCTATAGGTGGGGGAGATGGGCATAACGGAATTTTACATGGACTTCCCCCAAACGGGGGAGTTTGTTTATTTTGAGTGAGTTATAAAATGAATTTAAACACTTTACAGAAGAATTTACATGGAATTTATTGGCGGAGCTTCAATTTTATTAACAGTGGTGATCGGCGCTTGTACTTGTATCATTACCCTTGTTACCCTGGCAGGGACTGGTTTCCTTATGTACAAGGCGTTTGGCAGCACATTCAAAAGCATGGCAGGCAACAGCAATATCCTTCAAACCGGCGTTTCTGCAACGGCGGTCATCCTCAGCGTGCAGGATACGGGCGTGACCATGAACGATAACCCACAGGCGCGGATTCGGCTGCGAGTTATGCCGATGGGTAGTGAGCCGTTCGAGGCTGAAGTAACCCAGATCGTTGGGCGCTTTCAGGTGGGGATGCTCGTTCCCAACGCTTCGGTCATGGTGAAATATGACCCGAATGATAAGACCAAGGTTGCAATTGAGCCGTTTGGGGCTGGAATGTAAACATAAAAAAAGCGCGGAATTCACTCCGCGCTTTTTGTTTATGGTGCAGTGGTTGCCGATGGGGTGGTGAGATTGCCAACAATGATCTTTACCGAGAGAGTATCTCCAAAGAACACGCCGTTCTCATCTGCCATTTGCCAGGCGCTTTCAATGACCCCGTTAATGCCGCTGGGTACGACCATATCCACTGAGAGTTGGCGTTTTGCGCCGGTAGGGATGGCTTCATTGATGACAACCGTATTCCCGCGCATCGCTTCGCCGCCCACATGGCGGAAGGTGAAGCCGGGGCGCCACGCGCAGCCGCCTATGTTTTGTACTTCCCAAGTCTTGGTGAAGGTTTCGCCGGGTTTCATTTGAGTATTATCGTCAATGGTTATATCTGCAATGTAGAGCAGGTTGTAACAAGGGTTGCTCGTGGGCGCAGGCTCTGGTGTGTTGGAAGGCGTTTCGGTGACGAGCAGAACAGCCGTCAGCGTGGGGAAAGGTGTGGAGGTGGGAGCAAGCTCGGTCAGGTTTGAAGCGAACGTTTCCACTGCATGGGTGCGGATTGCATCCGTATCCACTTCGTCAGTTTGTTCGGTCTGGTTGTTGGCGCATGAAAATAAGAAAATACCAAGGAGCAGGGTTAGACCGAAAAGGATGGTGCGCGATTTCATTCTATTTATTTTTCTCTTTTGCCAGTGCAATACCGGTGGCGATGGAACCTAACAGTTCCCACAACCCTACGCCGAAAAAGTTGACCGGCGCGCTGCCCGTGATCACTAGCAGGGTGAACACAACGAATGTAACGACGCGGAAGGGGACTGTCCAGCGGTAAAAGCTCTTCACATCGTTCAGGGCGGCGAGGATGTAATAAATGCCCATATTGAAGGAAGCCATCGAAGAGGCGGTCATGAATACGATGGTGTAATCTGATGCGGCGCGCGCGCTTCGTTCCACAATCTCAAAACCGAGAATGCCGAGCAGAATTTCGGGGCGTATTAAACCGAGCAACCCCAGTAAAAAGGCAAGAACACCAAAGATAAAAATGCTCCAGCCTGATGCATCGCGTATTTTCATAAAATAAATCTCCTTTGAATGCGGATATTCTATGATTATACCTGTAACCTTTTGGCATGATAAAATCACAGACTATGGCTAAACATCTTGTTTTGGTTGCTGGCAATATCGGTGTAGGAAAGACCACGCTCACAGACCGCATTGGGGCGCGTTTAGGCTGGTGGACGGGCTATGAATCTGTGACGGATAACCCATACCTTTCCGATTTTTATGGAGACATGCGAACATGGTCGTTTCATTTGCAGATCTTCTTTTTGGGTCACCGCGCAGAGCAATATTTAGTGGCGGCGCGTGATGCTCGTTCTGCAATTTCAGACCGCAGTATTTACGAAGATGCCTACATTTTTGCCCGCGCATTGAATCATCTTGGTAACTTGAACGAACGTGATTACCTATCCTACCGGCGTTTGTTCGAGCTGGTGGTGAATGGACTTCCGCGCCCCGACTTGTTGATCTACCTCAAAGCGCCTGTGCCGGTGTTGATGGAACGCATTCGCCGCCGCGCCCGCAATATGGAGACGGGGATTACCGAAGAATACCTGACCCTGCTCGATTCTTTTTATGATGAATGGCTCGGTTCATTCGACCTTTGTCCTGTTCTGACCATCCATACCGATGACCTCGATTATGCCAATTCTCCCAGTCATCTCGACCTGGTGGTGCAGCGCATTCAAGACAAATTAGCCGGGCGTGAAGTGATGGACCTGCGTGGAGATGCAAAGCCATGAACGAAAAAATGGACAGTTCATTATTTCTAAAAATTCCACTTTTTAAAGACCTTTCGCGTGATGACCTGTATGACCTGGTCGCCGAACTGCCTGTTGAAGCCTACACCAGCGGCGAGTATCTCTTTCGTGAAGGTGAGCCGGGAAACAGTTTATATGTTGTAAAGCAGGGGAAGATCGAAGTGGTGCTTGCCGGTGGAACCACCGATGAAATGTTGCTGCGTATTTGCGGACCCGGCGAATATGTCGGCGAAATGAGTCTCATCCTCAAGCAGGGGCGGCGCACTGCCGCTGTCCGTGCAAATACGAACTGTAAAGTTTGGATGATGTCTCGTGACAAGTTCACCGAGTGCCTTGAGCGCTGGCCCCATCTGGCTTATGCCATGGTGGAAGTGATCAGCGAACGCCTGGATTCTTCTAACGAAGCCGCGTTTAACGACCTGGTAACCAAGAACCAGATGCTGCAAAAAGCCTACGATGAATTAAAAGCAGCACAGGCGCAATTGATCGAAAAAGAGCGGCTTGAACGGGAATTGCAGCTTGCGGCAGATATTCAACTCAGCATTCTCCCCGATGTTTTGCCGGATACCGAGGAATACAGTTTCGGCGCACGTATGCTGCCTGCCCGTCAGGTAGGCGGTGATTTTTATGACGTTTTTGAACTGGAAGATAATCGTATTGGGGTGTTGATCGGTGATGTGGCGGATAAAGGCGTGCCCTCTGCATTGTTCATGGCGCGCGCACATGCACTCATCATGGCAGAGGCAGATATTGGCATGAATCCAGCGGAAGTGATGCAGCTTGTCAATAAGCATATTACACGCTTGCAAAAATCCACCCAATTCGTTACCGTGCTATACGGAATTCTCGATCTTCGCACCCGCGAATTTTCCTATGCAAGGGCAGGGCACGAACCACCGCTCATTTTATCGAATGGCATAGTGGAACGAATGCCATACAATGCCGGTATGGCAATTGGTTTGTGGGAGCCAATGACCATAGACGAGCAAACCATCAAGATAAACTCGGGAGATACGCTTCTTCTGTACACCGACGGCATGACCGATTGCCGCGACCCCAATGGCGAGGCGTTTGGGTTGGAACGTATTAAAAATAAACTTGAAGGTTTTTCAAAAATGAATGCCCAACAGATTTGTAATTCACTGCTTGAAACCTTGCAAGGATACCAGGATGGATCCAAACAGGATGACGATGTCACACTGGTGGCGATAAAAGCAAAATAAAAAAAAGACCTGACAGGCTTCAAAACCGGTCAGGTCTTTTTTATTGGTTTTTCAGAATTAAGTGGGGTGAAAAAATGGACAACCCCACCAAATCTTTTTATTTCAGAGCCTGTTCAAGGTCTGCGAGCAGGTCTTCCACGTTTTCGATGCCCACCGAAAGCCGCACCAGCCCCGGGTCTACTTCGAGCGTGGAACCTTGGGTGGAGAGATGCGTCATCGCTGCCGGGACTTCGATGAGCGACTCGACACCGCCAAGTGATTCTGCCAGCGTAAACAGTTTGGTGGATTCAGCGACTTTCACCGCCGCATCGCGCCCATCTTTCATGATGAACGAGATCATGCCGCCTCCATTCTTCATCTGTCGCTTCGCCACGTGGACCTGTGGGTGACTCTCATGAAATGGGTAGATCAGCCGTTTGACGTTTTTCTGCTTCTCTAAAAATGCCACGATCTTCTCCGCATTTTGAGCGTGCCTGTCCATGCGGATCGGGAGAGTCTTGATGCCACGCAATACAAGGAAGGAGTCCATCGGTCCCTGCACACCGCCGATGGCATTCTGTAAATAAGCCAACTTCTCGCCGAGTTCTTTATCTTTACCGATGATCGCGCCACCAACCACATCGGAGTGACCGCCGAGGTATTTGGTCATCGAATGGACAACCAAGTCTGCACCGAGTTCGAGCGGACGTTGAAGGTAGGGTGTGGCGAAGGTATTGTCTACGACCAATAAGGGTTTATTCGGATGACTCTTTACTACCTCCGCCACGGCACGAATGTCCGACACTGCCAGCAGGGGATTGGTGGGAGTCTCCAGCCACACAATGCGCGTGGATGGGGTTAAGGCTTCAGCGAGGTTCTCAGGATCGGTCGTGTCAGCAAAAGTAAAGTCCAGACCGAAGCGGCGAAGTATTTTGTCAAACAAGCGGAAGGTACCGCCGTACACATCATTACCTGCCACAACATGGTCGCCTTGCCCCAACATGCGCAGGACGGTATCCGTTGCTGCCATGCCCGAAGCGAACGCCAAACCCCACTGTCCATTTTCCAATTCCGCTAAACAATCTTGCAGCGCCTTGCGTGTGGGATTCAACGTGCGCGAATATTCATATCCCTGACGCGGCTTGCCGATGCCATCCTGTTTATAGGTGGATGTGAGATAGACGGGCGTCATCACGGCGCCATTGTTTGGGTCGGGTTCCTGCCCTGCGTGAATGGCGAGAGTTTCAAATTTCATTCGTGCTCCTTTGGTTGGTTTTCGTGATTATAAAAGAAACGGAGTCGAAAGTCTCCCGACTTTCGAGCAAAATCAGGAGATTTTGCAGTCCAAACTTGCGTTATAGATATTCGCGCTGAACCCCTGCAAATTGCAAAATAAAATCTGCGCCGTACACTTTGCTTGGAGTTTGAAACCCCGCTTTGACATCTCCGGCAAGGATGCGCTTCATGATCTCTACCGAAGTGAGCGCGGTCAAATAATACGCCTCAGGCGTTCGCAGCTTTGCGCGGATCGTTTTCGTTCCATCAGTCACTTCGGCAATCAGCAATGCAAAACCGGTTTTATTCTTCTCGCGTGATGGACCCGGGGCGAAGAAAATACCGACCAGCCATTTGATAAAGTTTCTCGCCGTGCGCGAATAAAGCAACGGACCAGCGACTTTCGTAAACTTCATCATCGAGATCATCGCTTTCGGGAAGCCCATGTACACCGTCACATTCGGGATGCCCGTGCTGTGATACGCAGTGCTGACATCACCCCAGCCCATTGTGACGAGGCGCGTCGGTCCGCGCCCAAAATCTACATCTTTGCTGTCATATAAATTCGGCACGCTGACGATTTTTCCATCGCGGCGAATCCGTCCTGCTCGGTGACTGTTCTCGACCCCGGAACGAGCCGTGCCGCGCGAAACTCCGCTGCCGATGCTTTTGATATATAGCTTCAAGTCCGTCGCGTTTGGAAGTTTGTTAGCTGTGTGTACGATCAAACAATCAGATGGCACCACATCGAAACCGCCGCCGGGCAGTAACATCACCCCTGCGCGTTTTGCTTCTTCATCCATCAAAGCCAACGCTTCAAATTCTTCGATCTCGCCGCTGATATCCACATAATGTTTTTTATTGCGAATGCACGCCTCAGCCATCGCACGAAACGTCAACACGAACGGACCGGCGCAATGCAACACAGCATCCACTTCTTGCAAGGCTTCATCCAGTTTGGCAGTCTCTTCCACTGCAAAGACGCGATATTCTAAATTATATTTTTCTGCTTGCTCACGAAGCCGCTTCTCGTCTCGCCCAGCAAGGATCAATTGCAAACCTTCCTGCATGGCATGTTCAACGATCAATTGCCCCGTATATCCGTACGACCCATATACCAAAATTTTTTTCATATCTACTCCCATTATTGCTCAGCCGCCGCCTTGAGCAGTTGATTAATTAACTCACCTTACGCAGTTTTGCGGAAAAACATGGATTTACCCTCACCCTAACCCTCTCCCGAAGGGAGAGGGGACTCCCTTCCCCTTCGGGGGAAGGGCTGGGGATGAGGGCGCGTAAGTTGATTAATTAACTCAAGTTGCTACCTGCAAACAGATTTTCTCGGTTTTACGTCAAAAACCCTCACCCTGCCCTCTACCCTGACGGGCACACGTCCCACCGGGAGAGGGGGAAGTCGTCTCGCTCCAAAATAGCCTTCATTGGGGTGAGGGAAATCGCTTGAATTCAAGGTGGCAACTTAGGTTACTTATATTCGTTCCGTCCACGAAGGGTGTGCATATTTTTCTTTGACAAGTTCTTCCGCGCGTTGGATCTCGGATGCAGACATTTCTCCCCGCTCGAACTGGATGCCCAACTGCGCCTCAAACCCACGGATGAGAGCCTGGGCAGCCCGCTCCCAGCTTATTTCTACACCGAGAGCTGATTCGACACCTGCATTGAGCACAGTCGAAATGGTCGTTGCCCGAATGAGCAATCTTTCTTTTGCTGCTTGCCTTGCTGCTTCATCTTCAAAGATCAACGCATCGCAAATGCGAGTCAAGTTGCCTGTCAATGGAAGTGAACCATGTTGCAGCACACCTTCCTTTTTTCGCGCCTGTGCCGAGCCGATGAGTTTCTTCCCATCCACAGTGATTTCATAAGTAGAAGGCACTTCAAAGCAGACCGGATTTGGGTAGGTCACGCTTGTAGCGTGACCTACTTCTTCTTTTATTTCAACAGGCAAACCTAATTCGTGCGCTGCATACAGCAATGCCTGCGCCAACCGGTTATACGATTCAAGCACCCCGCCCGCGAGGATAGGTTCGTCAGCAGAGCCGGTCACAGAGTAGGTCAATTCATCAGTATGCAGAATCGCCCGTCCCCCGGTCACGCGGCGGACGACGTCCCAGCCTTGGGCGTGGAGTCGTTCCACATCCACATCTTTGAACGATTGGGCATGTCCCAGTGAGAGGCAGGGCGGATTCCACGAATACAAGCGTAATGTTGAAATCGATTCGCCGCGATGAATGTGTTCGAGAATAGATTCATCCACAGCCATGTTCCATGCGCCAGTGGATGGGGGAGTGTAAATAAGTCGCCAGATAGTCATAGGTTTTGTATGTCACGCTTGAAGCGTGACGATTTAAATTGACTGGTGATTGTCACGTTACAAACGTGACCTACGCGATTTTCAAAAATTTCTCAGCAGCTTCTTCAATCATCTTTTCATCCGCACTTCCCAGCGGCGGGCGGACAGCCCAATGCGGAAGTCCATGCACTTTGTGGAGCAGACCTTTGAGGATGGGTGTGATGGGGGAGAACTGCTCAAGGAAATGTCGTTGTTCCGTCACCTTCGCCTGCACTTCAGATGGGTCTTTACCCGCTTGGAACAAGTCCCACACTTCGCGCAAATTATCGGAGATGAGATTGGCAGGAGCGGTGATCGCACCTTGGGCGTGATTCTTCAGTGCGTGATGGAAGTACGAATCGGTTCCGTTCAAAACCAGCAGGTCGCTGCCAAAACGTTGCCCCAAAGCGGACGCAAACGATTCATCATGTGATGAATCTTTGATGCCTGCAAATCGACGGGGGAACTTTTCCTTCAAGCGTTCCAGCAGATCCAAAGAGAAACCAATGCCTGTCATTACTGGGATGTGATACCCAAGCAGGTATTTTCCTTCGGGCACGGCTTGCTCGATCAACTCGCTGAACCAATTGAACAAGCCTTCTTCACTTGCCTTGCGGAAGTAATATGGAGGCAGGACGACTGTGCCATCGTAGCCGAGTTCGTAGGCGAGTTTTGTCAGTTCGATGGTTTCGCTCAGGCTGGGTGTGCCCGTCCCTGCCAGCAGGCGGAAATCGCGCACTTGATGCCGAATAACACGAATGGCACGCAGCAGGGCTTCGCGTTCTTTGGGTGAATAGGATGGTCCTTCACCGGTGGTGCCGAAGAGCAAGGCGCCGTGGCATCCGCGTGAAGCGAGAAAATGCAGGAAGGTTGAAATCGACTCAAAGTCGAAAGCGGTATCTGGCTTGCCTTCGGTTTTGGGTTTGCCGAGGTAGGGGGTGACAGCGGCGGCGTATACACCTGCGAGGGGGTGGGAGGAGTGGGTCATTATGGGTTACTCGTTTTCTTCAATGAATTCCAGTGCGGCGATCTCAGGTTTTTGCAGGGGGCGTCCTTGTTCTTTGTAAAGATAATGCTGGTGGTCAAGCGTCCACAGGTAAAGGTCGCCTTCGGTTTTTCCTGGAAAATCATCCAACAATTTACTTTGGCGGATGATGGATACGATGGGGAGGTAGACGTTATCGTACCAGTGTTCAATTGCTTCCTGCTCAGAAATATCGCGTTTGAAATCAATACCCATGAAATATTTATGCACGGCTATATGTTCCAACATGCGGCTGAATCCATCTGGAATGCTCAAGTTGATATTTATATCGCTTCGTAAGGCGTCCAGGTTGGTGCGTTCCAGAAAGTCCACTTTTGCGCCGAGTACTTCCAGGTCTTCCGGTTTGATGCTGGGGCTAAGGTTGACGCGTGTTGCGCATTCGCGCACTTCTGCATCAATGTAGGTTTGTCCCTTTTCGCGGGCAACAGATACACGGTGGTGACCATCTACGACAAAATAAACATCGCCTACTTTGTAAAGGACCACAGGCGGGAGGTGAATATCTTCATAGAAGGCACGGTCCACTTTTGTCCATCGGCTGGCAAGTTGATCTTCCTTGGGGAGGAATACATCATCAAATTCGTGATAACGGTTCAAACTCCCTGCGATCTGTTCCACGAGGACGGTTTGCATACCCCGATAAATGGGACCCCCGATCCGCAATTTTTCTTTCACGTCGTCGTACGATAGCAGGTTGTTGCGCTTGCCTGAGAGAATGGATACGGCTTGGTTGATAAATGATTTGAAGCGTGCCCGGTTGAAATCGGCACGGGTTTGTTGGTCTAGTTCGTTTGGCATTTGTTACTCACTTTTTATTAAGAACGGGAGGTTCAATATACGGATTTAAAAATGATTGGTGTCAAATATTTTGTATGGGTAGACGTTGATGATCTTGGTTTGCTCCAGAATGGTCTCGTTTTTTTCAAGATTATTTCTGTAAAAATGTGTATGCCCGTGTAAAAAATAACGGGGTTTGGCAACCCGAATAAGCCAGCTTAATGCTTTAAGCCCGTGATGCGCTGGATCGGTATCATCATGAATGCCGAATGGGGGAGAGTGGCTGATGAGTAAATCCAGCACACGCTGGTAGCGGATGCGGTTCATTAGCAGCTTGGGCAGCATTTGAAAAGCGCGTTGATATGCTTCGGCTTGGGTGTATTGGTTTGCGCCATCCGGTCGATAGCGGACACATCCGCCAAAGCCGCCGATCAAAATTCCCTGGTGATTGACCAGTTTCAAATCCAGGTTTGAGCCGCCTTCCACTCGTGAATGGGGGTCTTTGGCATTAAAATCCGGGTCGTGGTTTCCAGGCACATAATACAAGGGTGTGCTTAGTATGGTAAGCAGGTATTCGAGATAGGTGTAGGGCAGGTCACCGCAGCCAAGGATGAGTTTGACATCATTGAGATGTTCAGTCGCTGCAAGGGTGTACATGCGCTCTATTACTTGATCACTGATCGCCAGAATTTTCACAGGGACTGATTCTGCCGTAGAACTTCTTTGTGTGCAAGCCTTGTTTTCTAAAAAAAGGGGATTTTTTGCGTTTTTTCATGCGATTAATCTCAAAATTGCAATTCCCATAGGCGGTAATTCCCCTTATAATTCAATGAACTTCAAAGAAGAATTTGTCAATGGAAACGAAAAACATCAATCTCCCTGAACCCTACGACCCAAATTCTGGTGATCAATCGCGTCAGCAATTGGTTTCGGGGGTAACTTTGGTTAACCGCTATACTATTCAAGATGTGATTGGTGTGGGCGGTATGGGGTCGGTATACCGCGCTCGTGATATGCACTTCCCGAATGTGGTTAAGCTGGTGGCTGTAAAAGAAATGATCAATATGGCGCCAGACCCGTTGGTGCGGCAGACCATTGTACAGAATTTTGAGCGTGAGGCGAATTTGCTCGCCACATTGCATCATCCATCCATTCCCCGTATTTACGATTATTTTTCTCATGACGACCGTTCATACCTTGTGCTTGAGTTTATTCAAGGGAGAGACCTTGAAACTGTTATTAATGAGACAAGCGGATTTCTCTCTGAAGAGCAGGTGATCAGTTGGGCGGTGCAGTTGTGCGATGTGCTCGAATACTTGCATTCGCATAAACCGGATGCGATCATCTTCCGTGATATGAAGCCCTCGAACGTGATGATTAATCAGAGTGGGAGTGTGGTGCTCGTGGATTTTGGCATTGCCAAGACCTTTCAAACGGGCATTAAGGGAACGATGATCGGCACGGAAGGATACTCTCCTCCTGAGCAGTATCGCGGTGACGCCACGCCTCTCGCGGATGTGTACTCACTGGGTGCAACTCTTCATCATTCCCTCACCCGGCGTGACCCGCGTCTTGAACCGCCGTTTACATTTTCTGAGAGACCTATTCGGCGAATTAATTCGCGCGTTACGGTGGAGTTGGAAACAGTTATAAATACTGCCTTGCAGTACAGTCCGGCAGACCGCTTCCCGTCGGCTTCGGCGATGAAGGATGCTTTGATGAATGTTGCTCGTAAGACCGGCACCTTATCAAAGATTACGGTTGTTGCCAGCCCCTCAGGTGGGTTACCTACCCCGGCAACAAGCGGAGTTAAGCCCATCTGGGATTTTAAGTGTGAAGATGAGATTCGCGGCACCCCTACAATTCATCAGGGCATCCTGTATATTGGCTGCTATGATAATAACCTGTACGCCTTGAACGCTGCGGATGGTAAATTCCAGTGGAAGTACCCATCAGAAGGCGGCATTGTCTCTCGTCCGGCTGTTCATGAGAATAATATCTATTTCGGTTCGGAAGATCGGTTGCTGCATGTGGTTGGAGCCCGTACAGGTAAACTAACCTGGACGTACCCAACAGAAGGTAGAATCTATTCCTCTCCGCGTATTTCAGATAACCATATCTTTTTTGGGTCAGATGATAATTATCTTCATGCGGTGAATATTCATAGCGGCAGGGCTGCCTGGAAGTTCGCCACGGACGGTGCGGTGCATTCTACTCCACTGGTTGCAAATGAATTGATCTATTTTGGAACAGAGGCAGGAACCTTTTATGCCCTCGATTTTCGGGGTGGAGCAAAATGGAGGTTTTCGGCGAAGCGGGGGTTGACTTCGTCTCCAGTGAGTCAGGGTGATGTTATTTTCACAGGTTCGTTGGATGGAACACTGTACGCGCTGGATATGAAGAGTGGATGGGCGCTTTGGAAGTTCAGGCTTGGGAAGGGGACGATCTCTTCTCCGGCTGTTGCAGGCGATTTCGTTTTCATTGGCGCGGCAGATGGTCATGTTTATTGTGTGGATAGCTATACCGGCAAGGAAGTCTGGCGATTTAAGACGGATAACCAGGTGAGCAGCTCACCAGCCATATACAAAGATTCGCTTTATATCGGCTCTGTGGATGGTTGTATGTATTGCCTTGAATTTCGAACGGGGAAGATGCGTTGGAAATTTGAAGGAAAGGGATCCATTACAGGGTCTCCAGTGATTATTGATGATATTGTTTACTTCGGCTCAACCGACCATCACGTATACGCGTTGTTTGCCTAAAAGGAGAGCTTGTGTCTGATTTCTTTCGTAAGTTATTTGGTTCAAAGGAAGAGCCTAAGTCAAACCCTGTAAAGCCTGAATCGCAATTGACTGATTCCGCTACGACGGCGCCGCTTTCTGACCTTCAATTGCAATCCATTATGACAAGCCAGGGTCCGAAATACGAAATGAAACAGTTGGTTGCAGCCGTTGGACAATCGGTTGGGAAGCAACGTGACCATAATGAGGATAGTGTCCTGGCGTTGACGACGACCATCTCTGGCAGCGCTGAGAGTATTCCATTTGGCTTATACATTGTTGCAGATGGGATGGGTGGGCATCAATTTGGCGAAGTGGCAAGTAATGCTGCCGCTCGTATTGTTGGCGGGAATATTTCTAAAAAATTCCATTCGTACCTTTTTCGAATTCCGACACAGTCAATGCAAGATTCGTTGCAGGAAGTGATGGAAGCCTCCATTCTTGAGGCGCACCAATATATTCAGCGTGAAGCGCCAGGAAGCGGCACAACGATCACGGCTGCATTGGTGGTTGGGCAGCAGGTTACGATTGGTCATGTAGGTGATAGCCGTGCCTATGCCGTCCATACTGACGGACGTATGGAAGCGTTGACACGCGATCATTCCCTTGTAAAGCGGCTGGAAGAACTTGGTCATCTTAGCAAGGATGAGGTGGAGAGTTTCCCACACCGTAATGTTCTCATCCGCGCCCTTGGACAGGGAGAAACCCTGGAAGCAGATATTTTTACAGTGCGTTTTCCACAGCCGGGCTATCTCATGATCTGTAGTGATGGGTTGTGGGGGGTGATCAGTGAGAACGATGTTATTCGTATTATTGGTGAAGCTCCCAACATGCATCGCGCCTGTCAAAGTATGGTGGATGCCGCCAATGCAGCCGGAGGACCCGATAATATTTCAGTCATTCTTGTTCAAATGATTGGGTAGTTATGCCTCAAAACCGGCTGGATTTCTACTCTATTCTTGGAGTTTTCCGTGATGCAACGCAGGAGGAAATAAAACGCGCCTATCTTCATTCTGCCCAGCGTTTGCACCCGGATAAAAATACGGCGGCTGGTGAAACTGAACTTTTCTTAACCATTCAACAGGCGTATGAGGTTCTATCAAATCCCAACCGGCGTAATCAATACGACCTTACACTTCCGAGTGAATCGTTAACAGAAAAACATAAATACATTCGTTATGCGGTGCAATATAGCCGCCCAAGTTTGGTGTACCTTCAAGAAAAGCAGATACTATACGCTTTGGTGGAAATTGAGCCTTCGGAGCGACAATCTGGCAGCTTGCCTGCCCCGCCATTAAATATCTGCCTGGTGTTGGATCGTTCGACTTCCATGCAGGGTGAAAAAATGAACATCCTGAAGGATACGGCGGTGCAATTGATGCGGTCGCTTCGTGCGCATGATGTATTAAGCATTGTCACGTTTAGTGACCGCACAGAGGTGGTTGTACCGGCTTCTATAAATACCGATATAAAAAAACAAGCAGATAGCATACAAAAGATCACGCCATCTGGAGCCACAGAGATTTTTCAAGGTTTAAATGCGGGGCTGAATGAGATTCGTAAGACTATCAGTCCAGATCGTGTGAATCACATCATTCTCCTTACTGATGGAAATACCTATGGAGACGAACAAAAATGCCTAGCCCTGGCTGAAAAGGCTGCGTTAATGAACGTGGGCATTACAGGAATGGGAATAGGATACGAGTGGAATGATGTTTTTTTGGATGCTCTTGCAGGGAAGACCGGCGGGTCGTCCGTTCATATTTCTCAACCGAGAGATATTGAACGTTTCCTGATCGAGAAATTCAAGTCATTTTCCAATATTTATGCAGATGAAGTGAATTTGGAGGTCAGGCTCCGTGATGGGGTGGAGACAAATTTTGTTTTCCGGCTTCAACCAGATGGCGGGCAGGTGGATGTAACCAGCCCCTTGCGCCTGGGTCCAATTCTGCGTAATGCCCCGCTTGAAATCCTTATTGAGATGGTTGTTCACCCTCAGGCGTTGCATAATGGATCTGTGACTTTGCTGGAAGGTGCGCTCAAAGTATCTGTAAAATCTGACCCGATGCCAGTCGCCCCTTTGCTTATCCGCTTGAACCGTGAGGTGAAGGATGAACCGGCTGCCTCTGAACCTCCAAAGTCCATCTTAAAGGCGATCTCACAGTTGACCTTGTATCGAATGCAGGAGCGTGCCAAGGCAGCGGCTGAAGAAGGAAGATATAACGAAGCATCACAACAACTGCAAAGACTGGCAACGCATTTGCTGGCGCAAGGCGAGAACTCGGCTGCAAAAACAGCCTTGCTGGAAGCGCAAAACCTTGAAAACTCACATGCCTGGAGTGAATCTGGCATTAAAGATATTAAATACCAAACCCGTGCCTTGTTGCTGGGGGGCGGTAAGGAGAAGAACTGATGATTATTTGTTCCAATTGTAAACATGCCAATGTGACTGGAACCATGTTCTGTGTTGAATGCGGCGCCCAATTGATTGGCAAGGATACGTTGGTGACCCAATCCATTGGGATGGATATACCTGAAAAAACAGGAGCAAGAGAAGTTACCGAATCTGTTGAAGGGGAGAATGCCTGGGCGAATTTACACTTGCTGGAAACCGGACAGGTATTGCCCCTGACGGTTCGCAATGAATTCACCATGGGTCGCATTAGCGAAGGGCAGCCCATCATGCCGGATATTGACCTTTCACCCTATCAGGCATACGCTGCGGGTGTTTCGCGTTTGCACGCGGTGATCAAACGCTTCGGTTTACAGATCATTTTTATGGATCTGGGCTCTGCAAATGGTTCGTTTCTAAATAACGCCCGATTGGAACCAAACACCGAAAATACCCTGAAACATGGCGATGTGATTTCGCTCGGCAAGCTAAGAATTCAGGTGTTGATCGAAAAAAAATAAGTTAAAAGGAAAACGGAAATGCCATACAGTATTATTCTACATATTCCCAATGAGGCATCCGTTCTGTGCGAGGTTGAGGCGCTCCCCGGTCCCTCAGATACCATTATCACGGTTATTAATCCGCGACAGAAGGATGGCAAGGATCTTCATTATATTGATGCAGAAACCGCCAAGGTGATCTGGCCCCTGGTCAAGATCGGCTTCATTGAGGTTCTTGGCGATGCGGAAGATGACAAGATCATTGGCTTTGTGAGGAAATAATGACAGATTTGGATAGACGCCGCATTCTCGTAGTAGATGACGAAGAACGCATGGTGCGGTTTATTCGTATGAACCTGGAACATGACGGCTTTCAAGTGGCAGAAGCATTCAACGGAAAACAAGCCATTCAAAAGATCCGCGACTTTACCCCTGATCTCATCCTGCTGGATGTGATGATGCCGGATATTGACGGTTTTGACGTGCTTGAAACCGTACGCGATTTTAGCAGCGTGCCGGTCATCATGCTGACCGCCAAAGGCGAAGAAGATGACCGTGTGCGCGGACTCGAACATGGCGCCGACGATTACATTACCAAGCCGTTCAGCCCGCGTGAATTAGTCAGCCGTATCAAAGCCGTGCTGCGCCGCACCGAAGGGACAGGCGGCTCGATGCACGGATTGATCGAAATTGACAGCCGCCTCAAGATCGACTTTGAACGCCGCGAAATCTGGCTCGAAGGCAAACTCGTCAAACTCCGTCCGACCGAATACCGCCTTTTGTATCATCTTGTGCAAAATGCAGGCTGGGTCGTATCTCACGACCAGTTGCTCCAAAAGGTGTGGGGCTACGAATACCGCGACGAGCCGCACTACGTCCGCCTTTATATTAACTACCTGCGCCAAAAGCTAGAGAAAGACCCTGCCAACCCGGTCTACATTCTCACCGAGCGCGGCGTGGGCTACCGCTTTGTAGATTTCAAACGCAGCAAGGAATAAGAATGCCTGACCAAACGCCTGAAAATAAATGGCTCACAGCCGCAAAGATGCTGGGTGTTTGCATTACCTGCATAGGCATTGTGTATGGCATCGTCACCCTTGTTTCAGCCTTAACCTCTTGAACGCCCTTCTAATAAAAAAAGACCGCCGACGACAGACCAAGGTCCATCGTCGGCGGTTTGTCGTCGCTTATCATAAGCGGGATACAGGAGACTCTGACTCATGACCCAAGCCTTTTCTTCCTTGCGCATCAACTCTGACCGATTGCTGGATGCCTTCAACCAGTTAGCCTCCATCGGTGCGACGGCTGATTCGGGCGTAGACCGACCGTCGCTCAGTGAAGCGCATCTCTCCGCCCGCAAATGGTTCCGCGACCATATCGAAGCCAGCGGATTTGAATTCCGCGTGGATGGCGCAGGCAATCATTCGACGGTTTTGCCATGCGACAACCCCTCCGCGCCAACGCTTATCCTCGGCTCGCATTTGGATTCTGTCACGAATGGCGGTCGCTTCGATGGAGCGTTGGGCGTGATGGCGGCGCTTGAGGTGTTGAAAACGCTTCGAGAAAACAGGATCAATCTCAAAGTCCAGATCGAAGCGATGGACTTTACCGACGAAGAAGGCACGCTGGTCGGGCTGCTCGGTAGCGCCGCGCTGGCGGGTCATCTATCCAAAGAAAATTTAGAAAAACCGCGCGGCGGACGTGAGCGATTGTTGGAGGGAATGGCGCGGGCAGGGCTATCGGATGAAAGCATGTTGAGCGCGGCGCGCAAACGTGAAACGCTGGCAGGATATTTGGAACTGCACATTGAGCAAGGCAAGCGGTTGGAAAAATCGGGCACAGACATTGGCATTGTGACTGCGATTGTCGGCATTTGGTCGTATAAACTTTCTTTCATTGGTAAAGCAGACCATGCCGGTTCGACCACGATGGAAGACCGGCGCGATGCATCGTTGGGAGCGAGCGCTTTCACACTGGCGGCACGTGAGATGGTGATGCGTGATTTTCCGAACTGCGTGGTGAATGTGGGCAAAATGGATTTTGCGCCAGGCGCCTTCAACATTGTGCCCGCGCAAGTGGATGTGTCGCTGGAGTTCCGCTCGCCAGATGAAGAGGAATTTAACCGGCTGGATGAGGCATTGTTGAAATTGGCAGGGGAGCGGGCGGTGCATTTTGGCTTGGGCTTGCAGACGGAATTTCTCGGCAAACATTCGCCCAGCCTGATGGATTCGGATGTACGCGGCGCGTTTGCGAATGCGTGTGATGAACTTGGCTTGTCGCACATGCCCCTGCCTTCGGGTGCCGGGCACGATGGGCAGTCTTTGGCAGACCTTTGTCCGGTGGGTATGATTTTCGTCCCCTCGGTGGACGGCGCCAGCCACTCTCCGCGTGAATTTACCAAATGGGAAGATTGCGTGAACGGCGCGAATGTGCTTTTGCAGGCGGCGCTACGGCTGGGAGCATAAGTGTAGGTCATGCTTTCAGCATGACGATTCTGCGAAAGACCCTCACCCCGGCATTCTCAAAGTGGATTGACAAAAGCAAAAGGATTAACACGAATGACGCGAATTGGGCGAATGGCGCGAAAAAAATCTTTTTTTGCGAAATTTGCCTTTTCACCTGCTCTGCATCCGCAACGCGGTGCAAGTGTCGCGTTTTTTACATTAAGAGAGCGTTTCTTAAGTCTTTTTTTTACACGGATTTGACGGATTGCACGGGCAAACATGGATTTTTTAAAGGATTTTTCCGTGAGAATCCGTGAAATCAGCGTAATCCGTGTACTTAAGAACCAGTCTCTAAGATTTTAAGACGTTGAGAAAACCATGGTCGCACTTGCAGGTTGTCACGCTGAAAGCGTGACCTACAGGGTAAAATATAGCCATGAAAAACTTCGACCCAAAATATAACGCCATCCCCAAAACTGAAATTCACTGCCACCTCGAAGGCGCGATCCGCACGCAGACCATTATTGACGTGGCGCGCGCTCAGGGTGTATCTCTGCCTTCGTATGAAGTGGGGGAGTTGGACAAGCACGTAAAAGTTTTGGATCAGATGAACGATTTGCAAGCCGTGTTGGATGCCTTCGACATCTTCCAGCACACCATTACTTCACCCGAAGTCTTTGAACGCATCTCGTGGGAATTGTTCGAAGATTGTGCCAAACAAAATATTAAACTCTTTGAAGTGCGCTTCTCTCCCGATTGGGCATTTCACGGCTACAACCTGAATTGGGATGCCTGCCTCGAAGGTTTGCTGCGGGCGCAGGAACGCGCTGAACGCGAATTCGATATGGCAATTGGTATCATTGCCATCACCTCGCGCGGTATGGGACCCGAGTCCTGCGAAAAGACTGTCGATTGGGCGATCAAACATCGTCAGCACATTCAAGCCGTAGACCTTGCCGATGCAGAGAAGTTGTACTCTGCCAAAGATTTTGTAAAGCCCATTCGCAAGGCAAAAGATGCCGGTCTAAAAGTTACCATCCACTCCGGCGAAGATACTCCCGCTTCATATGTGATCGATACGATCAACTACTTTCACCCCGACCGTATTGGGCATGGCATCCACGCGATTGAAGATATGAAAGCGGTGGAAATGCTCATCGCAAAGGGAATTACCCTCGAAGTGAACCCTTGGTCAAATTACCTCACCAACGGCGTGCGAACGATCGAGGAACATCCGCTCAAAAAGCTGTTCGACCTCGGCGTGCGCGTAACCATCAACTCAGATGACCCCGAAGTGCTCGAAACCAACGTCAACAACGAATACCGCATCGCGCACGAAGTTCTTGGCATGAGCATGGAAGACATCCACACCTGCAATCGTTTTGCTTTTGAGTCCTCATTCATTGATCCTGCAAAGACCAAACGCATTTGGGATAAATATTTTTCCTAAAACCTTTAACCATGAGCCTCAAAGCAAATGAGGCAAAAATAAGCTCTTTTGCGGCTTTTAGGCTTTGAGAAAACCATAAACAAGTGCTCGAATCAAATTGACCGAATCGCACCCCTTAGGGTAAAATAACGCGCTGTCCAGCTAAAAAGATACCGTCCCATTTGGGGATTGTGTAAATAATTGAAGGAATAAAGGAAGAACGTAGAATGACCAAGCGAACTTATCAACCCAAGATCCGCCGCCGTGTCCGCGTGCATGGCTTCCGCTCACGTATGGCAACCTCCTCCGGACGTGACGTCCTCAAGCGCCGCCGCTTGAAGGGACGCCACAAACTGACCGTCAAGATGAACGAGCACGTTAAGAAGACTCGTTGGTAATCTCCCTTTGAGGAGAACTTATTAAGAGGCGCGGGTGCAGAAGCGATTTAGACTGTCCCGATCCGAAGATTTCAAGCGGGTGAGGCGAACAGGCAAGTCCTATGCCCATCCGCTTGTTGTGTTAGTAACACAAGCGAACGATAACGGTGAACACTTAAAGATCGGTGTCGCCGCCGGTAAAACAACAGGATCAGCCGTCCACCGCAACCGTGCAAAGCGGCTGTTAAGAGAAGCGATGCGCGAACTGATCCCCACCATCGCCTCCGGCTGGGATTTGATCCTGATCGCCAGACCCGCACTTGTCACTGCCTCCCTGGCAGATACCCGCTCCGCGTTGTTAAACCTCCTCCGAAGAGCCAGGCTCCTCACCACAGATAACGCCACCGAATGAATCAAGACCACGAACACGAAGAGCAATTTATCCTTCACGATTATTCCCACGAACCGCGCTTGCGAGATGTGCCGCGTACGCTTGGGAATATTCCGCGTATATTGGTTCTCTCCGTCATACGTCTTTATCAAATGGTGATCTCACCCGGGCTGCCTGCAAACACATGCCGTTTCTACCCGTCCTGTTCACATTATGGGTATCAGGCAGTTTATAAGCACGGGGCATTCAAAGGATCATTCATGGCGGCGTGGCGCGTTTTGCGTTGTAATCCCTTCAACCCGGGCGGGTACGACCCCGTCCCGTAATCAAGCATATTTCCGGGAAAGCCCGGCGCTTTTCCGTATGTTAGGAGTAAATCCAATTTGAACACGAACAAGTTAAAACTGCTTTTATTGCTTGTGCTCGGCGCAATTTTGCTGGGCGCTTGTTCAGGTAATGCCGCCAACCTTGTAAATACCTGGGCTGGTCTTTCTGCCGATGAAACACAGGCTTACCTTGCATCGGGGTCTCATGTATACGCTATCAATACAGAGACTGGCGCTGAAATCTGGCGCTACCCCGCTGAAGCTGATACCAACCTCATCTTTAATTCGAACCCTGCCCTCACACCGGATGGACAGTTGATCATCGGCAGCGAGGGGAACAGTCATATTCTGGTGAGCATTAACCCTGAAACCGGCAAGGATAATTGGGCAGCCCCATTCTCTGGCGCCAAGGGCAAGTGGGTGGCTACCCCCTTGGTTTTCAACGAAACCATTTATGCCCCCAACTCTGATGGGTTTCTCTACATCCTGGATATGAACGGCAAGGAAGTGCAAGATTCGATTGAATTGGGCGGCGCACTCTGGTCATCCCCCGTAACAGATGGAACCTACCTCTACATCACATCCCTTGACCATCACCTTCACATCATTGACCTTGAAACGCTGAAACTCAGCGACCCGATAGATATTGGCGGCGCTTTACCAAGCAGCCCCGCGGTTGGCGCGGATGGCGTCTACGTTGGTTCATTTAACTCAAATATCGAATATGTCTCTGCTTCAGGTCAAAATCAAGTCTTGACCTCATCTCCTGAATGGATTTGGAGTACACCCGTCTTCAATAATGGCACTCTCTATTATGCAGACCTGGGCGGTAATATTTATTCATTGGATGTTGCCAGTAACCGCCAAAACTGGGGCGATATCAAACCAGATGGTCCCATTATTGCAAGCCCGTTGGTTGTAAATGACTTCATTTACTTTGTGACAGAAGAAGGCACCCTCATTGCATTAGACACCGAAGGTAAAACCGTTTGGGAAAAAACAGTAGGTGGAAAAATATATACCACCCCCATACTTTCCAATGACTTGATCCTCGTTGCACCTTACCAGGCAGATTTCTCCCTCGCTGCCTACGATCTTGAAGGTCGCCAGGCGTGGACCTTCACCCCCGAAAAATAAGGAATACACCCCATGTGGCAGACACTTATCATACAACCCATGGTTAACCTCCTCCTGTGGATCTATGACATCCTTGGTCATGGTCCGCAAATGTTTGGGGTAGCCATCATATTATTTACCATCGTTGTCAGGCTTATTACCTGGCCCCTCAATGCCTCACAGGTAAAAGGCGCCCAAGCCATGCAGGAATTGCAGAGTGACAAGGAATGGCAGGATATTCAAAAGAAATACGCCAAAGACCGTGAAAAACTGGCGCAGGAACAAATGCGTATCTATAAAGAGCGCGGCATTAACCCCTTTGCATCCTGCCTGCCGACCTTGATTCAATTCCCCATCATCATCGGTCTATACCAAGCTATCATCCGCGCCATGGCGGCCACTCCGCTCGATATGCTCAACCTCGCACGAACCATCTACCCTTTTCAGAACGTGAGCAATATCATCCCTCTCAACAGCGCCTTTTTGTGGATGAACCTGGGTCGCCCTGAGGGCATTCCCCTGCCTTTTGAAGTTTCATTCCTGCCCAATGGCTTCCCCTTGTTAGCTCTTGTTGTGGCGCTTACCACCTACATTCAAACAAAACTGACCATGCCCGCCACACCTCCCAACCCCAACGATCAGGCTGCCGCACAAACCGCCGCCATGACCAGCAGCATGGCGATCTACATGCCGCTCATGTTGGGTTGGTTTGCGCTCACCTTCCCCTCGGGCATTTCTGTTTATTTCATTACAAGCAACTTATTGGGTATCTTACAATACGCTGCCACCGGACGCGCCAATTGGAGCAATTTAATTCCCGGCAGTAAGAACAATACTCCGGCAAAAAAGTAGGGAGGCACCATGAATGAGCGAACCACATTGGAGATCATCGCTCCAACGGTCGAAGAAGCCATTCAGCAAGGGCTTGAACAACTTGGGCTTACTGCTGATGCAGTTTCTGTAGAAGTTTTGGACTCCGGCTCAAAAGGATTATTTGGACTCGGCGGGCGGCAGGTGCGTGTGCGCCTCTCTGTTGCCCCGCCGCCCATGCCAGAAATCCCCGCCGAAAAACCGGAAGTAAGTACCGGCTCAGGGCGTGGACCCAAACCTGCCTCAACCAAAAAGGCAGATGCCAAGCCGAAAGTGAAAGAGCAGCCCAAACCGCGCGCAGAGAAAAAGCCGGTAGAGGCAAAGCCGAAACCAAAACCAGAACCAAAGCCGGAACCAAAGCGTGAGCCAAAACCCGCTCCACAGCGCACCGCCATTACCGATCAAGACGCCGTGTTAAATACCGCTGAAGAGGTCGTATCCAAATTGATCTACCACATGGGCATGACGGCACAAGTCTCGGCGCACTTTGACGACAGCGACGGAGCCGACACCCACACCATTCAAGTGGACGTTCGTGGCGAAGACCTGAGCGCTCTGATCGGACGCAAGGCAGAAACACTGGCAGCGTTCCAACATGTGGCTTCACTCATCGTCGGAAAACAGACGCAACAATGGGTGCAGGTGATCGTGGATGTGGAAGGCTACCGTGCCCGCCGCGAAAAACAGATTCGCCAGCTCGCCAACCGCATGGCAGACCAGGTCACTAAAACGGGACGTAAAGTGACCATGGAGCCCATGCCCTCCAGCGAACGCCGTGTCGTTCACATCGAACTACGCGGACATCCCGCCGTAAAAACCGAAAGCGCAGGCGAAGAACCCTACCGCAAGGTTGTGATCTTGCCGAAAGAATAGTTGGACGATTGACCATAGACCGTGGACGATAGTTCACGGTCTATTTTTTGTGGTCTATCGTCCATCATCCATGGTCTGCATCACGGTATAATTTGCCCATGCTTGAGCTTCTCCCTGTAGATTACCTGCTGATCGGTCATGTGGCGGTAGATTTAACGCCTTCGGGCAAACAACTTGGCGGCACGGTTAGCTACTCGGCATTAACTGCGCTGGCAATGGGTATGAGGGTTGGTATTGTCACCTCGGCTGGAGAAGATGCCCCATTGCACCTTCTCGATGGAATTCAGATCGTAAATATCCCATCCCAAACCAGCACCGTTTTTGAGAACATCTATACTGAAAGCGGACGCAGACAAACTTTACATGGACGGGCAGAACGCATTACCTACGACCATATCCCACACACATGGCGGAATACACCAGTAGTTCATCTTGCGCCCATTGCACAGGAAGTAGACCCGGCGCTGGTGGAGATGTTTCCATCTTCGTGGGTGGGGGTGACGCCTCAAGGCTGGATGCGGGCTTGGGACGAAAAGGGTTCAGTGTTTGCAAAGGCTTGGGAAAACAGCGAACAGGTTCTCAGTAGGGTTGGAGGCGTGGTCATGTCGCTTGAGGATGTAAACCGCGACCTGGAACTCATCCTATGGATGGCGCATCACACCCGTCTGTTTTGTCTGACGGAAGGGGAAGATGGCGCGGTGTTGCATTGGCATGGCGACGGCAGGCGCTACCGCCCCTTTAAGGTAAAAGAAGTGGATGCCACCGGCGCGGGCGATATTTTTTCAACGGGCTTTTTCATTCGCCTGTACCAAACCAACGACCCGTGGGAAGCGGCACGTTTTGCAACCCTTCTGGCATCTTGCTCTGTTACGCGAGTGGGGTTGCGGGGCATTCCAACCTATAACGAAATTGAAAATTGCAAGATGGAGGTTTTGTCTTGACGAAAATTTATACTTTGGTGAATCAAAAAGGCGGCGTGGGCAAGACCACTTCCACCATTAATCTTGCGGCGTATTTGGCGAAGCAGGGTCAGCGGGTATTGGTGGTAGACCTCGACCCGCAGGCGAATGCCACATCTTGTTTGGGTGTGGATAAGTTGACGGTTGAAAACAGCACCTACGATGCGCTGCTGGGTGAAGAGGATATCTTCCCGTTTATCTTGTTGAACGACCGCCTGAAGTTATCGCTCTTGCCATCGGCTCCTGAATTGGCGGGCGCCGAAGTGGAATTGGTGGATGAACTTGCGCGTGAGTCTCGTTTGCGCAAGGCGATCCTCAAAGTGGCGAATCGCTATGATTATGTGCTGGTAGATTGTCCGCCTTCGCTTGGGCTGTTGACCATTAACGGCTTGATGGCGGCAATGGATGGTGTGATCGTGCCGGTGCAATGCGAATATCTTGCGCTTGAAGGATTGGGACAACTGACGCAGACGATTGAACGCGTGCGCGCGGCTCTTTTCCCAGACTTGAGGGTGCGTGGTGTGATCCTGACCATGTACGACACCCGAACCAATCTCTCGGCAGATGTGGTGCGTGAGGTGAATAAGCACTTTCCGAACCAGGTGTTTAAGAGCATCATTCCCCGCAATATTCGTCTGGCAGAAGCGCCTTCGTATGGTCTGCCGATCTCTGAATATGCGCCGAGTTCTCCGGGTGCAGATGCCTATGAGGCATTGGCAAAGGAATTAGTTCGAGGCGATAAAGTCTAAAGGAATCTCACCATGGAGTACACCGGAGCGAACAGAGACCGTTTCTCTTTTTCTCCGTGGTCTCTGTGATCTCTGTGGTTAAAAAGGATTTATCATGGCTCAACGAAAAGGTCTTGGCAAGGGTTTGGATGCCCTCATCCCCGGTGGAGGGAAGGCGGCTGTGCCCCCTGCAAACACAAATAAAAACAGCGGGCAGGCGGTAACTGGCGGCGTTCAAGAGGTTCCAGTGGAAGCGATCAAACGCAATCCACGCCAGCCTCGTGTTCACTTCAAAGAAGAGCAATTGGATGAACTTGCCGCATCCATTCAAGAACATGGCGTGATTCAGCCGTTGATCGTCTCGCCGCAGGGCAATGGGACTTTCATTCTCATTGCGGGGGAACGGCGTTGGCAGGCTTCGCAGCGGGCAGGTTTGAAAACCGTGCCTGTGGTTTCGCGTCAGGCGAATAACCAGGAACTGCTTGAAGTTGCCCTCATCGAAAACGTGCAGCGTTCAGATTTGAACGCAATGGAAGAAGCCGAAGCGTATCACCAGCTTTCTGAAGAATTTGGTTTATCTCACGAAATGATCGCCAGGCGGGTGGGTAAGAGCCGCGTGGCGGTGACCAATACCATGCGTCTCACCAACCTTGCGGATGTGGTCAAGCAGGCGCTGGTGGATGAGAAGATCACAGAAGGTCATGCGCGGGTGCTGCTTTCGCTTTCCACGCAAAAGGCGCAATCTTCTGCTTTGCAGACCATCATCAACCTATCGTTGAGCGTGCGCCAGACTGAGGATTTGATCCGTAAGTTGACGGGCTTCAAGCCGGTCAAGGCGAAGAAGGCAACCGTCAGCGCCGATGTGATCGATGTGGAGAAACGCCTTCAGCGCAGTTTGGGTACAAAGGTTTCACTCAAACACGGCAAGAAAGGCGGTACGGTGACGATCTATTATTATTCCGATGAGGAATTAGACGCTTTGCTGAAGAAGATGACGTAAAACAATGATGGAAGGTTAAGTTGAAAGTTGAAAGGGTCTATATATAAGCAGAGAATTTAATGTTGTGATTGAAAGAGATTCCGAAGGTATTATGTTGCAAGTGTTTCTGAACTGCAGGGTTGTCATACTCAAGCCCGTTCATTGGATGTATTGATGGAACGTATTCGTGAAGCAGTTGAATTGTGTCTTGAAATGGAACAGGACATTGTAGGGAACGAGTTTATCGGGGTGCAAAAGATGGCGGTGGAAGTATGATGGTGAAGTTGGCGCGGTTGACAGGGCAGGAGGTGATTACCGCGTTGCAGAAGGCGGGTTTTCAAGTTCTGAAAGTAAAGGGGATGCGGAGATTTTTTATTAGGTTATCCTATAAACTTTTATGGGTCTACCGTATTAAAAACGGTAGACCCACTTTTATCGAACTCTATTGCCGTCTGCGGGTATAATTTCAGAAAGAATAGAAATTGCATTGAAACAAAGGAATACTATGGCTTTGCATACCTCTCCAAATGCTGTTTTGACAAAAGTGGCGAACTCACTTGTCGCTCTAAATCGCTATTCCACAACTGAAGAAGCCTTATGGGATATGGCGCTATCCACGGTGCGGGGGAGGGTCGCGTACTATCGCCGCCGGGTTCGCAGGTTGGAGAACAAATACGGGATGGATTTCGATAAATTTACAACGCGCCTGAAAGGGAAAGCCACACCAAACCAGGAGGATGACTGGCTGGATTGGAAATCCGCCCGTTCAATGCTGGCGGACTGGCAAAAAGCCTATCAGGACTTGCGCCGTGAACAAACTGGTTGATGATGTATTGGAAATCCTGAAGTCGCACGCGCTGGTGAAAACCGCGCGTGTTGTTCGTTATGATGAAACACCTTCCGGGAAACTGGAGGTCAAAATTCGCTGTGCCCTGCCGAAAGACCATCAATTACAGGTTTGGATTCATCTTGAGCCAGAGACGCTCGATTACGCATACCAACTTTTCACAACCGTTCCGCTGTTGCGCTGGGATAACGCGCCCCATTACGACCATCTCTTCAATGCACCACACCATTTTCATGATGAATATGGAAACGTGAGCGAATCTCCCTTGACGGGGAATATCAAGAAGGATTTACGAGTTGTTCTCTCCGAGATCAAAGACTGGATGTCGGCGCAACCAACAGGTGAGTAGATGTAGGGGAAAGTACTCCTGCACTGGAAAATTCGCATTGTAAGACGGGGTGCGCGATTATAATTACCCCATGAAACTCCTTTACAACGCCAATATACACACTCTTGATTCATCCAATCCGTCCGCTGCTGCGATCCTCATCGCGGGCGGGCGGATTATTGCTGTCGGCAGCAAAGACCAACTTGAGTCCCTTGCGCATGGCAAGGTCGAAAAGCAGGATATGCAGGGCAAGACCATTTTGCCCGGGCTGACCGATGCACATATTCATATGCAATATTATTCACTGGGACTTTCCAAAGTGGATTGCGAGACGAAGACGAAGGAAGAATGTCTGCGGCGGGTGGGGGAGCGTGCGCGGAATTCCAAGCCCGGCGAGTGGGTGCTGGGGCATGGCTGGAGTCAAAATGAGTGGGCAGAGTCCCCCTCTCCCTCTGGGGGAGGGGTTAGGGGTGGGGGTAGCGATTTCCCAACCGCAGCCGAGCTGGATGAAGTCGCACCGAATAACCCTGTGTACCTCACTGCCAAGTCGCTTCATGCGGCGTGGGCGAACACATCCGCGCTGAAGTTGGCGAATATTACCGATGCCACACCCGACCCGAAAGACGGAGCCGTTCAACGCGATTCAAATGGGAAAGCCACCGGCATTATGCTCGAAACGGCTATGGCGTTGGTCAATGCTGCGGTGCCAGAACCAACCCAGGCTGAGATCGAAGCGGCGATGCTTCGCGCTCAATCTGTGCTGTGGAAGATGGGCGTTACCGGCATCCACGATTTTGACCGGCGCGATTCGTTCATGGCATTGCAATCTCTGCGGGCGCAGCGCAAATTAAAATTGCGCGTGTGCAAAAATATCCCCGTTGAAAGTGTGCAACAGGCAAACGACCTCGGTTTGCGCACCGGCTTTGGCGATGAAATGCTCTGGATTGGTTCGGTAAAAGTTTTTATGGATGGCGCGCTCGGTCCGCGCACGGCGGCGATGTTCCAACCCTACGAGAATGAACCTGAAAATAAGGGTATTCTCAACATGGATGGCGAAGAACTTTTTGAACATGCCCGCAAAGCCGCTGATGTGGGTTTGAGCATGACCGTCCACGCGATTGGCGATAAAGCCAATCACGAAGTGCTCAACGCATTTGAGCAATTGCGCAACTACGAAACGCAACACAACCTGCCTCATCTGCGTCACCGCATTGAGCATGTGCAGGTCATTCATCCCGATGATGCGCCGCGCCTTGCGAAGCTGAATGTTATTGCGTCCATGCAGCCTATTCATGCCACTTCCGATATGTTTGCCGCAGATCGTTATTGGGGCGAACGCGCCAAACTTTCGTATGCCTGGCGAACTCAATTGGATTATGGCGCTGTGCTTGCTTTCGGATCGGATGCGCCAGTGGAATCGCCCAACCCTTTTTGGGGATTACATGCCGCCATCACCCGCCAACGCGCAGACGGTTCACCCTCCGCTGAGGGTTGGTTGCCAGAACAAAAATTGACCCTCGCCGAAGCCTTGTCTGGCTACACCATCGGCGCGGCGTACACGGCAAATGCTGAAAACCGTCTCGGTAAACTGGCAGAAAATTACCACGCCGACCTGATCGTGTTGGATGAAGATCTGTTTGAGATCGCCCCAGAACGCTTGTTGACAATGACCCCATCTGCTGTCATGATAGACGGTGATTGGGTTATTCAATAGAGAAATCAAAGCAGAAAAGAGGCAAAATGACGAGCGCTCCTCCCAAATTATCTCCAGAAATGCTTGTGCCACGCATGGGGGAATATCTTGTCCAAAAGGGACTGATCAGCGAATTAGACCTTCAACGCGCGCTCACACTTCAACAAGAAGCCATAAGCAAAGGTGAACATGCCTTGTTGGGGCAGGCGCTTATGGATTTGAACCTGCTGGATAGAGACACGCTGGATCAGGTGATCACCGAGCAGATCATCCAATTGCGCTCTGCTTTGCAATCGGCAAACCGCAACCTGGAGCAGCGCGTCCGTGAACGCACTGCCGACCTGAATGATGCCCTAAACCGCCTTTCTGAGCTAAACCAAATGAAGGCGAATTTTGTTTCCAATATTTCCCACGAACTTCGTACTCCATTAACCCACATCAAAGGCTATCTCGAATTGCTGGTTTCAGGGTCGCTGGGTGATGTTTCAGATGAACAGAAGCACGCGCTCACGGTCAGCCAGCGTTCGGCAGGTAAACTCGAAGATTTGATCGAAGACTTGATCATGTTCTCGCTTGCCTCCAAGGGTGAGTTGAGCATGAAATTGGGCAGTGTAGATATTCACCGCCTTGTAAATCTTGCCGCCAAATCTGCAAGACGTAAAGCAGAAGGTCGCGGTGTATCGGTGTTGGTAGAGTCTCCCGAAGCCATGCCGTTCGTTCAAGCAGATGGTGAAAAAATCAGTTGGGTGATCTCACAACTGGTGGATAATGGAATCAAGTTCACGCCAGATGGCGGGACGGTAACTATTTCATTGGAAGAAGAAGGAAAAAACCTGATACGCATTGGGGTAAGTGATACCGGGGTTGGCATTCCACAAAACCGCTTGAAAGAGATTTTTGAACCATTTCACCAGTTGGATGGATCCTCAACCCGTCGGTACGGCGGGACGGGACTGGGCTTGTCTTTGGTTCGCCAGATCGTTGAAGCGCATGGTTCCCTGCTGGATGTGAAATCTGCCGAGGGCAAGGGCGCGACCTTTAAGTTCCCACTTTTAGTAATTCGAGAATAAATCCCATTATGAATAAAGATACACTGGCACAACTGGACGGCGTCTTTCGGGAAATGCAATCTGCAGAGGATTGGAAAAACGCTCTGGATATTATGTTCACGTCCATGCGCGGGTTGTTCGTGTTTGATAACGTTGCCGTCTATACCCTGGATGATCAGGCAAATGGATTGGATGTGGTCTATGCCCGCGCATTGGGGCGTGGAAAAACAGCCGAAGCAGATGCTTCATGGGGGGAAGGTATCGCTTCGGATGTGATCCAAAACGAACACATGATCATTCGTGGTCCGTTGCAGGATGCAAGCCCGAACAATCGTTTATCGCAGATCCACATGCTGGGTATTCCCTTGTATGTGGCATCAAAATTACATGGGGCGCTTCTCTTTGTGCGTTTTGGCGGACCAGAGTATTTAGACTTGCATATTCATGTTGCGTCCCTTCAGGCTGTGTGGGCATCCTCGCTTTTGGAACGCAAACAACTTCAGGAAGCACGCGCCGAATTGGATTCTGTACAAAGGCAAATGCGGCTTCAGGATGATTTTGTCTCAACCATATCGCATGAATTACGAACCCCGCTTGGGTTTATCAAAGGATACAGCACGAGCCTGCTTCGGCAGGATACCACATGGGACGAAGCCACGCAGCGGGAGTTTCTTACCATTATTGACGAAGAAGCAGATCGGCTGGCTAAATTGATCGAAGATATGCTTGAATCAGCCCGTCTGCAAAGCAAGACCATCCAGTTCAAATTTTCGCCGGTCCGACTGGATGCGTTGGTAAGAGATGTGGCAGCACGGACAAAAACACACCATCATAAATTGAACATCGAATTAAATATGGATGTCCTTCCGCCTGTATTGGCAGATGGAGTGCGCTTTTCGCAAGTTCTTGAAAATTTGATCGGCAATGCGATCAAATACGCCCCCGAATCCAGGATCGTGATCCAAGGTACGTACAGCGATAATAAAGTGCTGATCTCAGTGAGCGATGAAGGCGAAGGAATCCCTGCCGAATATATTCCATTCCTGTTCGAGCGTTTTTATCGCGTACCTGGCGAACGCACAGTAACGGGGACAGGTCTTGGGTTGTATATTTGCAAGCAAATTGTTATGGCGCATCATGGTAATATTTGGGTAGAGTCAGTGTTGGATCGCGGTACGACCTTTTTTATAGAACTTCCTGCGAATCCAACGCTTTGACAACATCGTATTTTCAAGGAGCTATTATGGCAAAGCGTATTCTGATCGTGGATGATGAACCCCGCTATCTTCGCCTGTTGGAGGCGAATTTACGCACCGAAGGGTACGAGGTGGCTACCGCACAGGATGGAATGCAGGCATTGGAGGTTTTTTCCACCAATCCGATAGATCTGGTTTTGTTGGACGTTATGATGCCCCGCTTGGATGGCTTTGGCGCAACCCAACGCCTGCGCGAATTTACCAACGTACCCATTGTGATTCTCACTGCACGAGGAGAAGAACAAGATCGTGTGCGCGGGTTGGACCTCGGAGCAGATGACTATCTCATCAAGCCGTTTTCAGCCACAGAGCTCCTCGCCCGTGTGCGGGCAGTTCTACGCCGCGCTCACGCGCCTGTGGAAACCGGACAAGCGCGCTTCTTCACTCACGATAATTTGAGGATCGATTTTGCCCGTGCCGAAGTTTGGAAAGGCGAAGAACCGATTTCACTCTCGGCAACAGAATACCGACTTCTCCTTCAGTTTGCCCACAACCTTGGCAAAATTCTTACTTCAGAAGAATTGCTAACCAGCGTTTGGGGCGCAGAATATAAGAACGATAAAGAAATCCTTTGGGTGAGTATTGCCCGCCTGCGGCAGAAGCTCGAAATCGACGCTCACTCACCTCAACATATTGTTACCCGTTCCGGGTTGGGTTATCTTATGCCGCCCACCGAATCGTAAGGCTGCGCAATCTTCGGGTGTGCGTAGTCGGATAGGATGCCATGCCTCAGAAAAAAATTTTGATCGTTGATTCAGATGCCGCAAGCCGTAATTTTATTGCGCGAAAACTACTTGAAAAAAATTATGAGATTCTTCAAGTTGATTCTGGCAAAGAAGGTTTGATTTCCACCTGGCGAGACCGACCAGACCTAGTTATTGCCGACCCGGCGATGTCAGATTTAAATGGGGAGGAATTCGCTTCCAGACTCCGTCATGATCCGCGTACATCTCAGATCCCCCTCATTGCGCTTAGCAGTGACCATAACCCCGCCCGGGTAAAATCCTGCCAGGAATCCGGCTTCAACGAATACATCATCAAATCAGGACAGGCAGTATCCATGTTGAGCGATGTGATCACCCGTTTATTCGGAGTGACTGCCGGTATCATGAAACAAGGCGGGCTCATGATGGTGTTTCTAAGCGCCAAGGGAGGAACAGGAACATCATCCATGTGCGCAAACTTGGCTTATAACATTTCCACTGCCGAACCTGAATCGAAAGTCGTAGTTGCCGATTTAGTATTCCCAATTGGTTCCATCGCTCCAATCGTAAACTATACCGAGACGGAAAATATAGTGACCATTGCAGACCGTTCTCCAATGCAAGCGGATGCAGCCTTCTTTACAAATGAATTACCCAGGGTCAAACCATGGAACTTTAGCCTATTGCCGGGATCCCCAGACCCTGATTTGAGCAACCAATTAAATGTTGGGCGAATTTGGGAAATTATTTCTGAATTAAAGTCGGTGTATGACTACGTGCTGATCGATGTAGGTCGTTCTCTCTCAAAGATCACACTCCCCTTGATACAACATGCAGACCTCGCCATCATGCTTATTAGTACCGATGAAAGCACGGTTATGCTGACAAAGAGCGCATTAAGCTTCTTGAAGACAAAAGGCGTTAAAGAAGAAGCAATTTATACAATTCTGAACCGACATGCCGGATTGGAAGGATTAAGTAAGAAAGACGCCGAAACAATGCTGAATATCAATATCAATGCGGCGATTCCATACCTTGGCACACAATACAGTTTTGCAAACAGCCAGCATGTCCCTTATACGTTAAAATTCCCTTCAGATACGGCATCCATAATTTTCAAAGAAGCTGCGCAAGAGGCAATGTCCCTTGCAAAAAAAATCCGTGGCTGACCTTTTTGCTGGAAATCGGGAGACTGCAATGACAATTGAATATGATGAAAAAGGGAAATACTATACAGATATAATATCGAAAACACCTGTTCTTTCCGTTATACAAACAACTGCGCACCTGATTCGTGGCACAATTCATGTGCGGAGAGAGTCGCGTATAAAAGATGAGCTGGAAGCAGAAGGTGCATTCATTGCAGTTACCAACGCAGAAGTTCTTTCTTCAGACGGAACCATTCTTTATCACCCCCCTTTCCTTGCCATTCGAAAGGATCAAATTATCTGGATCATACCTACAGAAGATGAAAACGAGCAGGGTGGTGAATAATGGCGCTAAATCGCTATACGGCAAATGCCCCCCAAAGGATGACAGGGCAGGACCTTATCCGCCTGAAAAAATACCTGGCAGATAATTTATTGCGCGTGCTGGAAACAGAAGCCATTGAACCCTCACAACGAGCAGCATTTATTCAGCAAAATATTGGGCGGGTATTTGAGAACACCCAACTCAAACTGCCGGAAGACCTAAAAAAAGAAATTTTCAAACAGGTCTTGAACGAAGTCCTTGGCTTTGGACCCATTCAAACCCTGTTAGACGACCCAGACGTATCTGAAATCATGGTCAATGGACCCAAAAAAATATTCGTAGAGAAAAAAGGAAAACTTACCAAAAGCGAAGCCACCTTTGATGATGACGACCACGTTCTGCGTATCATTGACCGGATCGTCCTGCCGCTCGGACGCCGCGTGGATTTTGATTCACCAACCGTTGATGCACGTTTACCAGATGGTTCACGTGTCAACGCCGTGGTGCGCCCAGTCTCCATTGATGGACCCTCCATCACAATTCGTAAATTCCGCAAAGACAAACTCAAAGCGGAAGACCTGGTTAATTTTGGCTCCATTACCAACCAAATGGCTGAATTTCTCGAAGCCTGTGTTCGTGCCCGCTTTAATATTGTGATCTCCGGCGGAACCGGCTCCGGCAAAACCACTCTGTTGAATGTCGTTTCAAGTTTTATTCCTGAAGGCGAGCGCATCATCACAATTGAAGATGCCGCCGAACTTCAATTACAACAAGACCATGTCATGCGTATGGAAACCAAAGCCGCCAATGCCGATGGTCTTCACGCCGTCAGCATTCGAGAACTTGTCAAGAACTCCCTGCGTATGCGACCAGACCGTATCGTTGTGGGTGAGGTGAGGGGTGGCGAAGTCCTTGATATGCTCCAGGCAATGAACATCGGTCACGACGGCTCATTGACCACCGTACACTCCAACAGCCTGCGAGATGCCATTTCGCGCCTTGAAACCCTCGTCCTTATGGCAGGCATGGATCTCCCCCTAAAAGTAGTACGGCAGCAAATTTCTTCCGCCATAGACCTGATCGTTCAACAAACCCGCCTGAAAGACGGCAAACGTAAAGTTACAGCCATTACCGAAGTGGCAGGCATGGAAGGCGATATTGTTGTGCTGACCGATATTTTCAAATTTAACCAAACCGGCGTTACAGAAGATGGACAGGTGCTTGGCGACCTGCAACCTACTGGAATACGACCAAACTTCACACCCCGGCTTGAAGCAGCGGGGTTCAAACTCGGCGCAGAAGTGTTCATGGCAAGACCATCCAAACCAACCGCGAGACGCTAAAACACTCTGCTATAATAAGCGTCCATTAAAAACGAGGAACCATGACCAACGCCCAGATAACCATCCGTGAAAAAAAACTAGGTTTATTAATAAGAGATGCTCGTATGGCTGAGCGCCGCAGCATAAAAGAATGCGCAGAAGCCATTGGCGTGAAACCCGGCATATTCCGTGCCTACGAAGAAGGACGCCGCGCCCCCTCCCTGCCTGAATTAGAAGCCCTTGTCTTCTTCCTAAAAATACCCATCGATCAATTTTGGGGAAACGAAACACTCTCCGACGCACCGGAACCCCTGAAATATGAAGATATAAACAAACTCATCACCCTGCGTCACCGCATGATCGGCGCACTGATCCGGCAGGAACGTACCAATGCCAACATGTCCATTCGCCACCTCTCAGCAGAGACGGGAATCCCCCAATCCCGCTTAAAGGCATACGAATTGGGCGAACGTACAATCTCAGTCCCCGAGTTGGAAAGCATTCTCACCGTCATGGGCAGCCGCATCGAAAACTTTTTCGACCAAAGCGGACCCGTCGGCGAGTGGATGACCACACAGCTATCCATGAAGAAATTTATGGATCTTCCAAAAGAACTTCAAGATTTTATCTGTCAACCCGTTAACCGTCCCTACCTTGAACTTGCCGAAAAACTCAGCAGCATGTCCAAAGATAAACTCCGTTCTGTCGCGGAAGGTCTTCTCGACATCACCCTATAAAAACATGACAACAAACCCAGCCGACCTGAACAACCAAGGCAAAAAAGCCTTTGCCGCCCAAAAATATAGTGAAGCAGCCGAATACTTTCGGCAGGCGGCGCAAGGCTTTACAGAAGGCAGGGCTGGGTTACTCGCAGCCGAAGCAAGCAATAACATGAGCGTGGCATTACTACAGGCAGGCAAAGCACAAGAAGCCCTCCAGGCTGCCAACGGCACAGATACCATCTTTGCAGGGGCAAAGGATGTAAAAAAACAGGCAATGGCGCTCGGCAACCAAGCCGCCGCGCTTGAAGCCCTCAACCGCTACGACGAAGCCATCGAAAAATACGAACAATCTGCCGACCTCTTCGGCAGCGTCAACGAAGGAGACCTGCGCGCCACAGTCATAAAATCTGCGGCAGCCATCAAACTCAAGACCGGCAAAATCACAGAATCAGCATTCAAAATGATCGGCTCACTCGAAGCCAAAAAAACACCAACCTTTTTTGAACGCATCCTCAAATTCCTGTTTCGCTTCATCAAATGATCAACCTCGGTTTGCAAGTTCGGCGTGCCCTGCCACAAGACCAACGACAAATTTCCAGCCTTATCTTTCAGGAATCAAACACCCATCGGCACCTCGATTGGCGCACCGCCCTTGAATGGCTTGGCGAAAAAAATTATTGGGTACTTGAAGAACATGGGACAATTGTTGCAGCCCTTGCCTGCCCTGAAGACCCACAGAACGTGGCATGGATACGTCTTTTTACGCATGCCCCGCATCTTTCGGGACTGGAAGCCTGGTCTGCCCTGTGGAGCGTTACCCAATCTGAAATCTTCCCTGCCAATCCTGGCGCACAAGTCGCCTCCATCGTGATGAAACAATGGTTTCAGTCCCTCTTACTACAAAGCGGCTTTACCCATAAATTAAATATTGTCCTTCTCGAACTAAAAAGCCAAAACTACCAACCAGCCAGGAGAGACACAAATATCAAGCTGCGCCCCATGTACGAAACAGACCTGCAAGAAGTAACTCAAATAGATTTTGAGGCTTTTGGCGGTTTCTGGCACAACTCTCTCGACGCCATCCAACGCGCATACAAGCAATCATTCTATTCAACGGTTGCTGAGCACGAAGGCAAAATTACCGGATATCAGATCAGTACAGGGAGTCTCTTTGGGGTTCACCTTGCCAGGCTAGGGGTCCGACCTGAAGCGCAAGGCAGGGGAATAGGAACCCTGCTGGTGGACGATCTCATCCATCATTCTGGAGCATTACAAACCAGCAGGCTATCTGTGAACACGCAGGACGATAACACCGCATCGTTGAAATTGTATGAGAAAATGGGTTTTGTTCGCACTGGTGAATACTTTCCAGTGCTACTACACACAGCGAGTATCATCCCATGACCCTGGTTAACTTCCCGCCCCGTTCCATGAGTAGTTTTGTCGAAACACTTTCGGCTGAGGTCGGATATTTAACCTACAGGGCGGTTCTTGATAAATCTGGTCTTTCTACCGACTGGTTACTGCCGGAGTTTTTCCTGGCAATGGATGCTTCGCAGGCAGCCGAAGCCTATGCCAAACTGCAATCTGCTTTGCGAATTTATTACGGACGGGGCGCACGCGGCTTGCTCATGCGTATTGGATCAAAACTTTGGGTAAACTCAGTAGATAGTTCTTCCATTTTTACAAAAGCTCAAGCAGGAGTGATCCATACCCTCCCACCTGCATGGAGACCCAAACCTTCGTTGGAACTGCTTGCAAGGTTAATCGGTGCAGGTCGCGGAAATATCACGGTTCACACCCTGGATATTGACCTTCTTTTTGTTGATCGAACGTCCCCCACAACAATTAACCAATCAGAACATACCCCAATATGTTTCGTAACTTTTGGATTGATCCGCGAATGCCTGTTTTGGGCAACCGGCAAAGAGTATGATATTGAAGAAAGGTCTTGCAAAGCTGCAGGCGGACAGCAATGCGAATTCAAAATTATCATTGGAGCATAGCAAAATGAAACATGAGGAAATGAACTGGAAATCGCACGATGGAACAGATGTCTTTGCACAGGTATGGGAACCGGATGTGGTAAATCCGCGTGCGGTTGTATGTCTCGTTCATGGAGTGGGAGAGCACTCCAATCGTTATGCCCATGTTGCCGAGGCGTTTACAAAAGAGGGATTTGTCTTATTCGGTTTCGATCAACGTGGACACGGACGATCTGGTGGCGCACGTGGGCACATTAATTCCATTGATGATTTCATGAACGATATTAATTTACTGCTTCAACAAGCCAGGCTGCGTTTTCCCGGTCTGCCACTATTGCTTTATGGGCATAGCCTTGGTGGAATTTTAGTATTACATTTCACCCTGAAAAATAATCCCGATGTTAAAGGCGTTATTGCCACAAGCCCGGGTTTACATACCGCACTGGAGAAGCAATCAATCAAAATATTTCTGGCAAATGTTCTGGGATCGCTCATTCCTACCGTGTCATTGCCCAGCGGGTTGGATTCAAGCCTGATCTCGCGTGATCCATCTGTAGTGGATAAATATGCCAATGACCCGCTTGTACATGATAAGCTTTCACTGGGCTTTGGCAAGATTATGTTAGGCGTCATCAAATGGACCTTGGAAAATGCCGGTAGTTTCCCCCTTCCGCTTTTGCTGTTACATGGCAAAAAAGACCAAATCGCTTACCCTTCCAGCAGCACCGATTTTGCCGCAGCTTTGAAAGACCGTTGTACTCTCGTCCTTTGGGAAGAAGGTTTCCACGAACTCCATAATGAACCTGAAAAAGCTGAGGTATTCAAAACCATGACCATGTGGATGGATGCCCGCCTGCGTGAAGGGTAGTTTATTAAGAAGTCATTAACCCATTTCTGGACAAATCCATTTTGACGTGGGAAAATTCAGCCCCACAATAAAATTTTAGGAGCATGAAAAAACATGAGTAACAAAGAAATGAGTAAGCGGCAAGAGCGCAAAGAACAAATACGCCGCAAAGAAAAACAATCCCGCCTGGTCTCGATCCTTTTGATCACCTTGGGGGCGGTTTTTGTTGCATTTTTCATCATTTGGCCCAATGTTAAACCAGTAGCAGAGGTTGTAACGCCACCTCAGGTCACCCGAACAAATGCAGATTTTAACAAAGTGGGCGACCCTAATGCCCCGATCAAAATATTGGAATACTCCGATTTTCAGTGCCCTTATTGCCGAATTTTCTACGAAAATACCGAAGCCCAATTGATCGAACAGTATGTTGATACAGGTGTAGTTTATTTTGAATACAAGTCTGTAGGCGGCTTCATTGGACCAGAATCCAGAGATGCGGCTGAGACAGCCTACTGCGCGGGTGACCAGGGTATGTTTTGGGAGATGCATGACGCGATCTTTGCAAACCAAACGGGCGAAAATGTTGGCGCATACAGCACGCGCCGCCTTGAAGCCCTTGCCGATGCCATTGGTTTGGATATGGGCGAATACAATGACTGCATTAGCACTGGCAAATATGCTGATCTTGTTGAACAGGATGCCAATGATGCCACCGCCGCTGGCATTAAGGCAACCCCTTCCTTCCTCGTTTTGTATGAAGTGAACGGCGAAACCCAAACCCGCGTTATTCAGGGCGCACAGGGAATTGATGTGTTTGCTCAAGAGATTGAAGCTGCATTAGCTGAGATGGGTCAATAATTTATAACCAGCAACAAGGGGCTGTCCAAAAAGGGCAGCCCCTTTACATAATAAAGGGGAAATGATTCAATAGGGGCATGAACAAAGTCATCTTCAAACCATATGTCATGAACCAACAGAAACTGATGCCGCCGAGTTA
>Ga0172367_10000901_pt1 | contig 44787 bp, 35 predicted proteins | sample Lak10m_FD_114542 | JGI IMG/M metagenome (GOLD analysis project Ga0172367, IMG submission 114542) | Freshwater microbial communities from Kabuno Bay, South-Kivu, Congo - kab_022012_10m | ecosystem: Environmental > Aquatic > Freshwater > Lake | place: Democratic Republic of the Congo: South-Kivu...
ACAACCTTGTCTTCTTCCCAATGATCTTCAAGATTTACGACACCATTGCTCACCATGATATTCTTGACCAAGACAACAGCCACCCCGACCGCTGGCGCAGCTGATGCTGCCGCAGGCGCAGGAGTATTGGCGTTGTCTTTATTGAACACAGCTAAACTTTGAAAATTAAAGACGCCTTCTTCGTTGCGGATCAAAAAGATCTGAGGATCCCGGATCTCAACCGTCGATATGCTTACCTGCCGCTGCGCGATGATGCCAAAGAGGTCAAGGCCGAGGCTTAATTTTCCCACTGAAATAAAAGGTTTTTGGGAGAACTGCGCATCGTCTAAGATCGCAACATTGCTAACGCTCAACGACAACCCCTGCGACAACGAAAAACCTACAGCCAGGTCGCCGACCTGCGCTTGGCGGCCCAAGACCTGCTGTACTTGAGCGACAATTTGCGGTTTAAACTTATTCAGATCAAAATTCTTTAAAACAAAGAATAGCGCAACGCTCACCAATAAGCACAACGACAAGATAACCGTAAAAACAATAAAGATAATCTTAGAAAATTTTTTCATCAGGGACTCCTGGTAAATTGAAAAGGATTAAATTTCTCCTCAACAAAAACACGCCAACACGTTCCGGATAAAGATCCCGCAAGGCGTCCGCGATCACCTCGCTGCGGTGTTCTCCACCAGGGAGCAAAAGGAAACACCTGTTCCCAAGACTTGGTGGCATACGGATACGCGATCTGCTCGCGGTCGTAAACGATGACTTTTTTATCCAAATTACTGATGATCTCTGCCGCCTTTTGTATCTGCGCGGCTGCATCAGCCTGCATCTGCGGATCTTGGGTTAACTGGGCTAATGGCGCGCCGTACTCACCTGCTTGTGCATACGCCAAGGCGATCATGGCTGACCATTCTATGGAAATCATCGGACGCCGCTCAAAAGATTGCTTCGATCTAAAATCGGTAAAATCATATCCGACAATGTCATCCGTGGCAACAAAAAAATTTTGCTCAACGAGGCTTAACATTTCCGCCGCCGCGATGCCAAGATCATTCTCAAGCTCGCTCGGCTTAAAGGCTAAAAGTGCGAAGGCAAAAACATCCGATGCCATAAAATCATTATCAGGCCCGACAGGGATACGCGGTGCGCGCGCAAATATCTTTTCTTTTAAAAAATTCTTTATCCCTTCAGCCTCCTGAGCGAACAGCCGTTCTTCGTCCTTATTAAAGGTCACTGGTTGAAGGCCGCGAAAAAGGACCAAGGCGTCAATATTGTTCTCAGCGGAAAAAACCTCCCGCCAATTCGCACCCCAATCCGCCCGCGACCCCATGGCTACGCCGCCCACTGCATCGTGTGGCAGCTGCGTTATCCATATCGCGATCTTATGGGCTAGGTCATAAAAACGCCGTTTGCCCGTCATCGTATCGTACTGCAAGGCTGCAATGGCGATCCAGGCATTCGGGCCCAAGTGAGTGGTCGACTCGATACCGACATCCCCTGTTTGGGTCTGATAAAAATTAGCAAAACCTACCCCAACCCATTTCGCGTTAAAAAAGTTTAAGATACGCGCTGCTGAATCCGCATCGTTGTTCAGCAAAAAAGTGATCGCAGCCAACGCCTGGTCGTATGTCGAGGCTTGATTCCAAAGCATTTCATCTGCGGTATTCGTAAAGCTATCGACGAGCCCCGTGCGAGGATCTTGCTGCGCTTTCAGATAACGATGGATCTTTTCCTTGCTATATTCTTGAGCAAAAACAACTTCCGTCGCGATGAAAAATCCAAGCGTAGAAATAATGGCAGCCAGATATATCATATTCTTTGTTAAAGGATAGGCGGGCATAGAAACTCGCTAAAGATCTTTCTCGGAAAAAACTTGAGCGCTAAATATTTCTAAAATCGTTGAGGCATCTTTCCAGGCATCAGGAGGAAGGCCGGCTTTTTCAGAACAAAGATAGGATAAAAATTGCTCTCTTGTCCATCCCTGTTCCGTGGCTACTTGAGGCAAGAATAATCCTTTGTTGAAAGGGCCGCGGCTGACAATAACACCGTGTACGCCAAGAACGATCTCCTGAGGGTCTCTGATACGCCAGGGCTTAGACAGGACGGATATTTCGATCTCCAACTTATCTAACTCATCCTTACCAACAGGACGAAAACGCGGATCTTGTGTGGCTGAAGCGATCGCCATGTCGCGCACCGTATTGATCAAGGGCCCTTTCCCGAAAATATTGCCAATACATCCGCGCAATTGACCATATTCATGTAAGGTCACAAATGCGCCTTCTTCAAGAAGAAGGCGCTGATCTTTTTCTTTGACATCGAATACTTTTCCGTCTTGGATATACATAAAGATCGTCTTGCGGGCAGTTTCTAAAAGTTTCTGCTTCTGCTCCTTTGTTAGTTCACCCTTGATGCTCTGTTGAGAACCTTTATCCTGAACTGGCGCAGTGAACACAGCGGAGAAATACCCGACAACCGCTTCCTTATCCCCGCTCACATCCCCTGAATCCGCGTACTTTAGGATCTTAGGCTGCAACCCTTTATCTTTCGCGTATAAAAGCGCTGTTGTTACCGGAAGGAATCCGCACAGCTCAAATCGCTGCGAAGCGCAACCTTCCCAGAAACCTTGAACATCGCCTTTACGAATAAGATCAATGGCTTGCTGATCCATAGAGCTTGCTTCTTTGGCACTATGGTAATGCGACATATCCGTACTGATCACGATCAAAACATCCTGACGATCGCCGATCGTTTCTTGCAAGGCTTTGGCTAGGCGGGCGCATCCATCAATTCCTGGCTGGCCCATCACGATCGCAACGACCTTAAAATCCTTGAATGTTCTCTGCAAGAACGGCAGCTGTACTTCGAGAGCATGCTCCTGAGCGAATGCAGCGGGCACAAATTGAAATTCTTTTTGCTGGGAAATAAGCTTGCCTGCAAAATCTTGATCAACAGGGATCGACCCTAAAGGCGTTTCAAAACTTCCCTGCGGCCAGACCGATGCCCCGGAAAAACCAACATGATGGCTTGGCGCGATAACAACGATGGTCGAATAAGAGAATTTCTTTGCCGCTTTATATCCATATGCGGCCACGACTCCGGAATACACATAACCGGCATGAGGGGCAATCAGGACCTCAACTCGTTGTTCAAGGGGTTGAATATCCGCCTTTTCAAGAAAAGCATCAATCTGCTGCGACAACTCTTTCGGATGGGAAGAATAGAATTGGCCGCTGACATTAGGTTTTTTTACAAAATCACTGCCGTGCGCCATAGAAACCAATGAGAAGATGAAGAATAAATGATAAAAAATCTTTATGATTATCACAAGACACAACCGTGGATACTTAACGAATGATATGCCCGTCGCCCTTTGCCTTCTCTGTAAAACCCAAAAGCTGCTGCGAATAAAAATCCATAAAGGCTTTGCCGTCTTCGGACTTTGTGTCTGAAAGCCTGAGGCCTATCTCGTAATCGTCGCGATCAGCTGCCTGGCACCAAACAACTTTCGCTGCCAACATCACCGGCTTACCGTTGGGCAAAGAGATCAAAAGGTGGACTTCTTCATCAACGCCAGGCCTATCCTTAACGCGAAAGCGTAAACCATTGGCGCTCACATCCAGCGTTGAGGCCTTTGTCATGCCATCTTGAAATGCAGCAAACTTATATTGAATAGGAAGCGCGATGTTAAAGCGCCGATAGGATCTTCTCTCGTCCATGACCAAGGCTCCTTTCGTGGCAACGCGGGGATTTCTCTTATGATTATGAATACCATTAAAAAACCCCTCTGTCAAACGACAAAGGGGCTTTTCACGCGCTTAAGGAATTGTAGGCCTTTACCCTGAAACTTTAGCAACCTCCGCAACATCAACGTCGTCACCTTCAAAACCTAAGACAAAAGGAAGATTTTGCATAGGCGTCATCTGGATAATGATCGGCGCCAGCCTATCAACGCGAATATTCCCTAAATCCTGGAATTGTACCGGCAGAGGTGATCCTGCGGCATCGGTCTTAATGTTCATATCTTCGTACAATGTGGCAAAGTCAATACCGCCGGTCGGAGAAGAAGTGACCTCTGGCTTCTCTTCATTCTTCTTCCCTACAAATCTTTTCTCAGCTTCATAATATGCCTGCGCGTATCCTTCAGGGAAAAGAACCTGTGCTGTATCGTAAAGATTAGCAAGTGTCACAGGAAAACCAAAGACAGATTCAATGATCTTTGTCGCGTCATCATCTACGTACTGACGGGCCATTACAGCATCTAAGATGACATGTTGTCTTCCGTCTTCTTTTTCTTCAAGGCCGACGCTATACAGGTTAAGCCTGCGTCCCGCAAAACTTGAAGAACCCATCAAGGCCACCAAACTTTCAATGATCTGTTCTTGAATGGAAGGCTTCGCTGTGGGATCCGTAGTGTCAATGGCAGAACTCACTGAAACTTCCCAATGTTTCTTTGCAAGAACGAGCTTTGCCTCAGCCTTTCTTATACCGATATTATTAAAATGAACGATAACCTTCCCGCCCTCCTCTTTATGGCTCTTGATATTATTTTCGCCGATGGCTTCCTTGATCTTCTCAAAAACTTGCGGTGCGGAAAGCTTATCGGAAAAAACTTTTGGGATCGCGCTTGAAGCCCCAACAGGCTCAAGCTCAGCGGTAAAATGCATCAAAGGATCATTGCGCCCCTTGGTCACGCGAAGGCCAGGGATGTTGTTCTTCCGCTCAGATCTATAAAGATTGATGATCACATCCGCGACATACTTTAGCTGGTCCCTGGTATAAACACGACGAGGAATAGCCAATCTTAAGAATTCATGACGAGAGATGATCTGTGTTCCATCCGCCTTACGGCCTTTAAGAAGAGAGCCGATCTCAACTCCTCTGATGCCACCCTCCTCGTACAACGCAACCCCCAGCACCTGGGCTGGGAACTGGTCTTTGGGAATGCGCCCATTAAAGAATTTATACCCGTCAACAAAAACACCGTGACCACCGATAGGCCAGCGAACAGGAACACCCGCGTCATGCAACAAAGTCCCTAAATAACGCGCCTGAGAAATACGGTCTTTTAAATACTCCTCATCGACGACTTCCTGGATGCCTTGAGCAATGATCTCCATATCTTTTCCGGAGATCCCGCCATAGTTCAAGAATCCTTCGTGATAAATAACGAACGGAGTAAATCTTTCTTTGTACTCTTCATTTCGCGTAGCGATAAACCCGCCCATAGGTGTCAGTGTGTCCTTTTTCGCGCTCATCTGGACCGCATCAAAGACCGACATAGTCTCGCGAACGATCTCGCGGATACTTTTCTGCTGATAACCGGGCTCGCGCTCTTTGATAAAATAAGAATTCTCAGCAAATCGTGCAATATCCCCTAGAAGCGGAACATTGAACTCATTAGCCAAGGCGCGAACAGCTTTTAAATTCTCAAGAGAAACAGGCTGGCCACCTGAAAGATTATCCGTGATGGTCATTAAAATATAAGCGACCTTGCCCTTATTGTCCTGAAGGGCTTTGCGCAATTTTGCAAGATCAATGTTGCCTTTAAATGGAAAGTCACTGTCGAGATCCTCGTTCTCTTCAACAGGAAGCTCGATCATTTCCCCGCCATTAGCACTGATGTGGCCGGCTGTCGTATCAAAGAAGGGATTGCCCAGGACAATGTTTCTTCCAGGCGTGACAAGGACTTTGTTGATGATGTTCTCTGCGGCCCGGCCTTGATGGGTCGGCAAAACAAATGGAAAACCTAGAACATCTTTGATCGCGTTTTCCATGCGCGCATAACTTTGGCTACCCGCATAGGACTCATCATGGCGCATCATCGCTGCGGCTTGTTCGTCGCTAATAGCCCCAGTCCCTGAATCGGTTAGAAGGTCGATAAAAACTTGATCTGAAGGAATATTGAACAAACAATATCTCGCCTTTCTGATCGCCTCTTCACGCTCATCTCTGCTAATGAGGTTTATTTTTTTGACAATATCTGCTTTGAAGATCGAAGGCATCTCAGGGCTTTGTTCAAGGCCTTTGATACTAACGACTTTCCAGGAGCTATAATTGCCCGGAAATTGTGGTACGACTTTTATGTATTTTTCACCTTCATAAGACCCAAAATCAAGCTGGATCTCCTTAATAAGATCTTGTCGCTCAGTTTGCAAACCCCAGATAGTTCCGACAGAAAAACTTTTTTCAGGACCGAGAATCGAACTTTTAAAAGTTCCTCGATCAAAGGTAAGATTTTGAATCTCTTTGTCCGAATAAGCCTCTTGGACATAGCTGATGATTTGCCCTTCCGGCGCGATAATGATCTCGCCTTCCCTTGCACCATAAGTAAGAGCGGAAGAAGTTCTTGTCACGGTCCACTCTTCATTTACTTTTGATCTCTGAGCGATGATCGTTCTCCGCTGCGGATTTCTTCCCTTCTCAGTTTTCTTTTGCTTGACAACGATCTTAAGATCGCTCGCGTTCACGCTCTCGACTTGCCAATCACCTCCCACGATCCTCTCCAAAAGAAAATGTTGAGCAGCTTTTTGTCCAAACGCGGCTGATATCTTTTCTGGGATAGATGAGCTTGCAGCGGCTTCCTCTGAGACGGAAACATTGCTTACCTGCCACACGTCACGAAGGCTTGCCGGACGAACGACATCAAAGCTACCCCAAGGATACTGGAAATGGATATACTTGACCTCATCCGCGTCCTCATCATCCATCTGGGATGCTTTAAGGCTTCCTGATCGAAGAACAACGGTAATGTCGCCTGCAATGCCAAATTCTTTCTGAACATCACTGATAACGCCACGGAATGAAACAAAACCGGATACTTGCAGAGCGTTAAGTCTTTCTTGATAGCCAAGAGAGGAAGATGATCCCCTATGCGCTGCCCTGCGGACGAACGAATACACGATCCAATGATCCGCATAATTCTCAAGAGCTTGGTAATGGCCCCGAGGAGCGATCGCAATGTAGCGACGATCACCAACGATCATCTCAACTGGACTCTTTGGCGCGCTTCCCATGTCGATCCTTGCGCTATCTTTATCATCAGGGCTCTGAGCATATGATCGCACCAGGTATTCCTTGACCTTCTGTTGATCCCATCCGTCAGCGCCTTCCTCAAAGATGAAATGCCAATCCTTTTTCTCCCAGGGGGATGTTGATCGAGCTAGAGTTGAGCTCGAGCCTGAACCAGTCGACAAAATAGTTGTTACGCGGGAATTCTCGCCATTGCCAATGATATTTTTTTGCTGCAAAGGGTTTGCTGAGGCTGTCTCCTCAAGGTTTGTGTCAATATTGGCGGCGATCTCGATCCCTCCAGAAAAATATTTTCTTGGAATATGCCGATTTGTATGCGTGTCGTACTCTGTGCGAATAAGATTGTAAGCGCCTTGTTTATAGGCAGCCAAGTAGGAATCGTAGATCTTCTGTTTAACAGCCTTATCCTCGATCTCAATGCCAGCCACCTTAGATCTATCGACGTAGACTTTGCCTAAAAGATTTTCTCGTAAATTTTTCTTAAACCATGTCCCTAAAATAAGTGCGTTGTAGGCTTGGCGAAGACTTGCAAAATTCTTGCCTGTATTGACCTCTTTTGTAAGCTCCGGGATAACGATCTCACGGACGATCTCAGAAGAAAGACTGGATGTAGCACTAGAAGCAGCTCTTGTGCCTCCTTGGTTCTTTTGAAGCGCAAGATAATCTTCCTCAAGCATAACCTTCAAAGAGGCCTCAGCAACAAAGGCCATATTCCCGTGCCGATAAACAACAACCTTATCCGGCATGATCCATACCTTATTAAAGGTATCGACAGGAATTTCGGTTGTTTGATACTTCTCGTAAGCTTTCTGATAAACCCTGTCCCAGAATTTCTTTCCAAGATCAGTCTCTGGATGGATCAGGGATGCGGTTAGCTGCTTTAGAATATAATCTTGCGCTAACAAGTCACGCCCTAGATCTGTTTGCGCCAAGACGTCCGGAAGGATCCGATCCTTTTCATACGGCGAAAGGTTTACCCAAAGATCTTTTTCAGGGATGGTTAGAGATGCGAGAAAATATTTGATCATCTTCTCAGATTCATTTTTTAATACATCTTCCTGCAGATCATCATCACCGTCGTTAATGATAAAATCGAATTTAAATGGATTGTCCGGATAGACTTCGATCCCGATCATCAACGCCGGACGAAATGCCGGTGTTGGCGAGAGCATCATGCCAGGCTGAGGAAGATTTAACGCTTGAGCAAATCCAGGTGCTGGTAGAACCAGATTAAGCAAAAAACAAATTGCGACAAAACAATGGACGGCCCTAGAGGATACCGTTGAGGCATTCTTTCTTGATACAAACATATAGCGATGCTCCATTTCTCCGTGGCGTGAGAAAGATAAAACTAGATCTCTATGTTCAGTAACGATGAGAATATTTTCTTCGATTGACTTTGTAAAAGGATAGCATTCGAAAGGCTTGACGACAAGGTTATGGCTATTAATCAAAGAAGGCATAACTTATTGATTTATAATAAGTTATGCCTTCTTTGATAAAAATATTCTACTTTGCTAAAAATTATGTCCAGAGAAAAACAAATAGCTCTTGACGATCACTTCTTGGTGGACATCATATAGCCGATAACTTTCTCGCTCACCTTATTATCTTTAAGATACTGCACGGTTTGCTCATCCATCTCAAAAACCGATCCAGTCTTTTGGATCTCATCAATGATCACATCGTCTGGCGTTCCTTCACGGCTCATGTCGACAACTTTTAAGATCGTCAGCTGATTTGACGCAGTACTGCTCGAAGCGACAGGCACGGTTTGAGCCTTAGCTTCATCATCCATGCCGCTTCCGATCAGTCCACCTGCCCCTGCACCCACTGCTCCGCCGATCAACGCACCCTCAACGCCATGACCGCTTTGATGGCCGACAACGCCACCCGCCACAGCACCTAAAACGCCTCCTATACCAAGACCTTTCTTAGTGTTGGATCCCATCGACTCGCAACCGATCAAAGCCAAACTAGCTAAAGCTATCGCTATGACTAAAATCTTTGCCTTCATGCTAGAACCTCCTGTTTATGAAAATTTAAGAAATTTTATAAATTATACCTAAAAAATATTCAAAAGCATAATAGCTTTTGCAAAAAAGAAGATACCCGTCAGAAGCAAAATACCGGCAAAGATCTGCTTAACGCGCGCAAGCCATTTGCCAGGCTTTGGTAAACGCGTCAAAAGTCCGCTAAATGTTCCGACGAGGATCAATGAAAACCCTACCCCATAAGCAAAAACAAACAATAAGCTTATCGCATGAACTAAATTCTTTTTTGCGGCAACATACAAAAGTATTGATCCCAAGATCGGCGCTGTACACGGGCCTACGACAAGTCCTGACATAAAACCGATCAGAAAAATACCAATAGCATTCTTAGGCCTTATCCGCCCCTGGATGCCGAAACTTAAAATGGGCATGCTAACAATATCCGCCATGATAAGGCTGAAGAAGATAAAAAAGACCGCAACGCCAAAAAACATGTACGGATTGTCTTGAAGATGGCCAAAGAATTGCCCTGTTAAAACCGCAACGATCCCCAGCAAGCTGTAAGAAATCGCAATACCTAGAACATAAACACACGACAAAACAAATCCTGCTAATTTTGTTCCGTGGACATTTGCGCGGCCAACAACAGAAACTACAATAGGTATGACCGGATACACGCACGGCGTGAAGCTCACAGCAACACCGGCGGCAAAGACAGAAAAGTAATCAAGGATATATTGGAATATCATTGTGCACTACTCTAGCATTTTTCAATTATTTTAGAACAAAAAAGGGCGCCTTTTGAGATCAAAAGGCGCCCATCATGAACTTACGCAAACTTAAACTTTTTTCTTAGGCGCAAAAGCTTCTGAGGCTAAGGCTTCATAGATCGCCCAGCGCTCATCCACGTCTTTCTGAGCCTGCTCAAGGAGCACTTTAGATCTCTCAGGATTGCTGGCCGCTAAAGTCTTAAATCGAGTTTCTTTGAGCGCATACTCAGCAAATCCCATCTTCGGCGCTTGCGAATCCAACACTAAAGGATTTTTTCCTTCATCCTTTAAAAGCGGATTATATCTAAACAACGGCCAATAGCCAGAGGCTACCGCGTCTTTTTGATAATCAAGCCCGCGCCCCATATTAATACCATGCGCGATACAGTGGGCATACGCAATGATCAAGGAAGGCCCAGGATAATGCTCAGCTTCTAAAAATGATTTAACGGTATGTTCATCACGCGCGCCGAGCGCGACATTAGCTACGTAGACATTGCCATAGCTCATGATCATACGGGCAAGGTCTTTTTTGGGAGCAGGTTTTCCTGAAGCTGCGAACTTCGCGACAGCGCCGCGTGGCGTTGCCTTGGACATCTGCCCACCGGTATTCGAATAAACTTCCGTGTCCAAAACCAAAACATTAACATCAAACCCTGACGCTAAGACATGATCAAGGCCGCCGTAGCCGATATCATAAGCCCATCCATCACCACCCATAACCCAGACGCTCTTTTTCACAAGCGTATCCGCAATACTAAGAAGCTGTTTAGCCTCTGAGGAAGGATCATTTTTGATCTTGTCTTTTAAGATCTCGACGCGTTCACGTTGTTCAAAGATTTCAGGCTCTTCAACTTGTTTAGCTTCAATGATCGCTTTCGCAAGCTCTGTGCCGATCTTACTTTCGAGTTTTTTGACTAGTTCACAAGCATACTCCTGCTGCTTGTTTAGCGCGAGACGGAAACCAAGCCCAAATTCTGCATTATCTTCAAAAAGCGAATTAGACCATGCCGGTCCTCGGCCTTGAGCATTTTGCGCCCATGGCGTTGTTGGCAAATTACCTCCGTAGATCGATGTGCAACCTGTCGCGTTGGCCACGACCATGCGATCGCCAAAGAGTTGAGTCACGAGGCGAATATACGGCGTTTCGCCGCAACCACCGCAAGCCCCTGAAAATTCAAATAAAGGTTGCAAAAATTGCGAACTGCGAACGGTTGGCTTTATCTTAGTGCGATCTAGAACCGGAATGGAAGAAAAGAACTTCCAATTCTTAGCCTCTTCTTGACGCAGTGGAGGCTGGGGATGCATATTGATAGCTTTTTTATTTGGATCTGTTTTGTCTTTCACAGGGCATGTCGTCACGCAAAGCCCACAACCCGTGCAATCCTCTGCTGCCACTTGAAGCGTGAACTCCATGCCGGCTAGATCTTTATCCTTAGCCGGAACATGCTTGAATGTAGACGGAGCGCCGGCTAACGCCTTCGCGTCATAGGCCTTAGCGCGAATAACCGCATGCGGACACACCGTGCTGCACTTACCACATTGGATACAAATATCTTTTTCCCAGACAGGAATTTGCAAAGCAATGTTACGTTTTTCCCATTGCGTTGTTCCTGTCGGAAATGTTCCATCGCAAGGAAACGCGCTCGTAGGAAGTTCATCTCCGCAGTTAGCCATGATTTTGGCGAGAACTTTTTTAACGAATTCCGGAGCCTCCTCTGAAACAACCGGCGGCATATCAATCGTGCTTGTCACCTTGTTCGGATACTCGACCTTGGAAAGATTTTCAAGGGTTCGATCAACCGCAGCAAAATTCATCTTAACAACATCGGCGCCTTTTTTGCCATAGGCGTGCTCGATGGATTTCTTGATCTCCACAATAGCCTGTTCACGCGGCAAAACACCCGATATCGCAAAAAAGCATGTTTGCATGATAGTGTTGACGCGCCCACCCATGCCGCTGGCCTCTGCGACCTTATACCCATCAATGACGTAAAATTGCAACTTCTTGTTAATGATCTGCTGTTGCGCCTGCTTGGGAAGCTGATTCCACACCTCATCCTTGCCATAATAGCTGTTCAAAAGAAACACGCCATTATCTTCAACATGTCGCAAAATATCGTATTTCTCTAAGAAAACAAATTGATGGCAAGCCAGAAAGTTCGCCCGCGTGATCAAATATGGGGCATGAATAGGATCTGGCCCAAAACGCAAATGTGATACCGTCATGCTGCCGGATTTCTTAGAATCATAAACAAAATACCCTTGCGCATAATTTGGCGTATTCTCACCGATGATCTTAATCGATTGATGATTGGCGCCAACCGTTCCGTCAGAGCCAAGGCCGTAAAAAACAGCGCGAACGCTTTTAGGGTTTTCTGTTGAGAATGATGGATCGTACGCTAGTGAGGTCTTGGTAACATCTTCATTAATGCCGACAGTAAAATGGTTCTTAGGCTCTTTGTTGGACATCTCATCAAAAACACCTTTGGCCATGGCCGGGGTGAATTCTTTGGAGGAGAGGCCGTAGCGTCCACCAACGACCTTGGGCAAGCTTGAAAATTTCTCAGCACCAACTTCGGCTAGCGCGTTAACAACATCCAAATACAGCGGCTCTCCACCGGCACCAGGCTCTTTAGCGCGATCGAGAACAGAAATGATCTTTGTCGTCTTTGGTAGCGCCGCAACAAAGGCTTTTCCCGCAAAGGGGCGATAAAGACGGACGTTCAAAACACCGACCTTTTCTCCCTTTTTTGTTAAATGCTCTACGGTTTCGCGGCACACTTCCGTGCCAGAACCCATCACAACAACAACACGCTCAGCGTCGGGCGCTCCGACATATTCAAACAATTTATATTGACGGCCGGTTAATTTCGCAAACTTGTCCATAGCTCTCTGGACAATGTCGGGGCATTTATCATAATACGCATTCACGATCTCGCGTGCCTGGAAAAAGACGTCTGGATTTTGCGCTGTGCCGCGAAGGACTGGCTTATCGGGAGAAAGAGCGCGAGACCGATGTGCAAAGACAAGGTCGTCATTGATCATCGACTTGATATCTTCGTCAGTGAGAAGCTCGATCTTGGCAAGTTCATGAGAGGTCCTGAAACCATCAAAAAAATGCAAGAACGGGATACGGGATTCAAGGGTGGCGGCATGAGAAATAAGCGCTAAGTCCATAACTTCCTGGACAGAATCGGAAGATAAAAGAGCAAATCCTGTAGAACGGGCTGCCATCACATCCGCGTGGTCGCCAAAGATAGACAAGGCATGAGTTGCGATGGTCCGGGCCGCAATATGAAAGACAGTAGGCGTTAGCTCGCCTGCGATCTTGAACATATTGGGGATCATGAGCAAAAGCCCCTGGGAAGCTGTAAAAGTTGTCGCTAAAGCGCCGCGCTGAAGAGCACCGTGAACCGCACCGGCTGCCCCGCCCTCGCTTTGCATTTCCTGAATAAGAGGGGTTGTGCCCCAAACATTCTTTAAATTTTTGGCTGCCCAAGCGTCAGCCCACTCTCCCATATTGGAAGAAGGCGTGATCGGATAGATCGCGATAACTTCGCTGACCTTAAATGCGACATGCGCTGCCGCCTCATTACCGTCCATCATGATCTGTTTTCGTGCCATGTGTGTCCTACCCTTTCTATAATACTGAGCCCAGCTGAAAGTTTATCTTTCGGGCATTGTTACATATGAGTTAAATCCTGAATGGTTGTCGTAAAGTGCAGGTCTGTTAAAGAATTCTGAAATTATAGCACGATTTGGCCAAATGAAAAGCACTAAATTAAAAGAACAGGGGGCCCTTGGCGAAGCCAAGGGCCCCTATCTCTTATCACCTTCTATCTATGATAAAGCCTACTCTGTCGGCTCTCCTTTAAATTGAATACCAACAGCCCCAGAGCTGGCATCAAGTAATTGGGCCTTCTTGACCAGATCAATAAATTCTGCACGATAACCCCAGGCATCATCACCCTTAGCCGCTGTTGCGGCGCTTACAACATGATCATACGATGATTTGCCTTTGTGTTCTGATTTTCGCAGCAAAAGGCCAAGCTCTGCTACGGCTGAGGCAAATTGGAAATTATTCGACACCGGCTTATCAAATATATCGGCTTTCTTTAATGACTGTTCAATAAGCTTGCTGACATCCGCGTCCGGCGCCTTATAGCGAAGCTTTATTGTCAAAAGATCCTCGCTAGGACTTACGGTTTGCTTCTGATATTTTAAGGCATCAACATTTGAAACAACTTCTGCAGATCCTGCCGGGACAACCTCGTAAAGCGCTGTGACCGTGTGTCCGGCACCGAGCTCGCCGGCATCCTTTGTATCATCGTTAAAATCCTCTTTAGCGAGAATACGGTTTTCATACCCAATTAACCGATACGCTTTAACATGGGCCGGATTGAATTCGATCTGGATCTTCACATCTTTAGCGATCGTAAACAAAGTTGAGCCAAGCTCACTCACCAAAACTTTTTTACCTTCATTCAGGTTGTCGATGTAATAAAAATTGCCGTTTCCTTTATCCGCGAGTTGCTCCATCTTGGCGTCTTGATAATTACCGGTACCAAATCCTAAGACGGTCAAGAAAACTCCTTCTTTGCGTTTTTCCTCTATAATGCGCACAAGCTCTGCGTCTGACGAAACGCCAACATTAAAGTCACCATCCGTGGCCAAGACAACGCGGTTATTGCCCCCAGAAATAAAATTCTTTTTGGCAATTTCATACGCAAGCTGTATACCCGCGGATCCTGCCGTCGATCCTCCAGCGTACAAACCATTAATTGCGTTTACGATCTTATCTTTCTGGTCGCCTGGCGTTGAATCTAAAACCAAACCAGCGCTTCCGGCATATGTCACAATGGCCACGCGCTCGTTGGCTGTCAGTTGCTGAACTAAAAGGCGAAATGACTGCTTAAGAAGCTCCAGCTTATCTGCTGACTGCATCGAGCCCGATGTATCAATTAAGAATACTAAATTACTGGCAGGCAATTTTTGCGCGTCCAGCTTCTTACCCTGAACGCCAACCAAGACAAGCTGATGTTCTGTATTCCATGGGCAAGCACTGCCTTCCAAGGTCAACGAGAACGGATCATCACCGTGCGGCTGAGGATAATTGTAGGAAAAATAATTCACCATTTCCTCAATACGCGCGGCATCTTGCGGCGGCATTTGATTATTATTAAGGAACCGACGAACATTGCTGTAGGACGCTGTATCAACGTCGATCGAAAAGGTTGACAATGGATTCTGAGCAACCTCTAAAAATTTATTATCATAAATACGATTATATCCTTCACGGCTGAATTCTGATGGCGTCTGAGAATAAGGAAGCGGACAGCCGATCACGTCTTCTCCTCTGCTAGTGAAACCTGTTGACGACAATTTCACATCGTTTGAGAGTACGCCTCGCATCCCATAAGAAACACCTTCTGCTAAGAGGCCTTTCTGAACGGTTCCGGCAATCCCTTGTCCCGCATAATACGGCTCATATTGCTGGGCGCTGATATCATCTGTGCTGGATTTCATTCTTGCCAAGTGAACTGGCGCTGACACAGCTGATGCGATAGTTTTTGCAAGCTGCACAGGCGATGATGCGACGGTCGCCGCATCATGTAAGCGCGCTTGCAAACCTTTTTTCGCATACACCTGCAGACCACCGACTAAAACCACTAAAACAACAACAGCGAAAACTGCTTCTAAATATTTTTTGCCTTTCATCGAAGAACCTCCCGTTTGTCGACGATTGTCGAACTTGTTCTGAAACTGTTGCTCTAGATCGGGAGAGGGAAGTTCATCTTTCCATGTTCTTAGAAGGGAAGAAAGTTTTTGCAGCTTATCTGCGTACGCGCGGCACGAAGGACAACTCTTGAGGTGATCGGCAACAAGAAGCTTTTGCTTGTCAGTTGCTTCATTGTCCATCATAAGAGAAATTAATTGTTTACATTCATGATGCCTCATAGCGTTCCTCTGTGATTAAAAATGCTAAATGCTTCTTTAAGTTTTCCCGGGCGCGGAAAATAAGGATCTTGACTTTATCCAAAGAGCAATCCAGGATCAGGCTGATCTCCTGATAACTTAGACCTTGATATTCACGTAAAATGATCACTTCCTTTTGAATGGCCGGAAGCTTATCTAAAGCTTTTTGAACAGCGATGGAATTTTCTTTTTCAACCGTCATCTTTTCCGGATTCAGGCTGATGTCCGGAATGTCCATCTGATGATACTCGTCTTCTTTTTTATCTTTAACCCAAAACGCGAAAAACTTACGCTTCTGACGCAAGCGCGTAAAGCACATATTGCGCGCAACCGTATACAGCCAAGTCGAGAACTTTGCCTGCGGCCTGTAGCTTTCTTTCTTGACAAAAAGCGTGATAAAAATATCACTGACGATATCTTCCGCCTCGGCTCTATTGCTTAATATCCGCAGAGCGTAGTTGAATATCGGCTTTTTGTAGCGATGAAAGATCACCTCAAGCGCCTCCTTGTCGCCTTTTTGATATTCCAAAATTAAGTCTTCGTCTTGCCGCTCCATCCTTGTCCTTATCTTCCCTCTCCTACGTATTAAACGCGCCAGAGGGCAAAAAGTTACATCTTTTTTTCCCAGCGTTCCTGAAGGGCTTGAAACTCTTCTTCTGTGTAAGGCCTGGCGTCCTTTAAAGTATTATCGAGAATTTGGGTTTTGGCTGAAAATCCTTGTAAAAGATATCTTTTAGCATCAATAAGGTTATTGGCAATATCTTGCAGATCGCTGTCAGATATAAACTTACAGACGACCGTTGTCCTGAAATGATAGTCCAATCCTGAGCCAATAATGATCTTGATACTTTCCTGAATGCGGCCGACATCAACGCTTACCCCTGCAGCCTCAGGATAACGGCTAAAGGATGTTTTAATATCCATGGCAATGTAATTGACAAGCTTTTCCTGAATAAGCTTTTTTAGAGCTTGAGGGTTGTTACCATTGGTGTCCAGTTTTACAGAATAACCTAAATCTTTTATTTTCTTTAAGAAATCTGGTAAGTCGCCATGAATGGTAGGTTCACCACCTGTCACAACAACACCCGTAAGCTGGTCTTGGCGTTTAGTTAAGAATTTGAAGACTTCCTCTTCATTGACAGGAGGCAAAAACTTTTCAGGAAGGACTAAATCGGCGTTATGACAAAAAGGGCAGCGGAAATCACACCCTTGGGTGAAAATGACCGCTGCCACTTTGTGAGGATAATCGATCAGAGAAAATTTCTGAAATCCGCCTATTCGCATGTCCTGCAAATGCGATACGTTTTTCTCTGTAAGAATTCTTGCTTTTTTCCTTTATTCCATTGCTGCACAGGCCGCAAGTATCCGACCACGCGCGAATAGATCTCGCACTCCGCCTGACATTTAGGACAATGCTGTTGTTCGCCGGGCAAATATCCGCAGCTGGGGCACACACTGAACGTCGGCGTGATAGTAAAATACGGCAGCTTGTATTTATGACATACTGTCTTGATGAGTGCTTTAAGACTTTCCGTATCATCGATCTTTTCACCGACAAATCCGTGCAAGACGGTACCACCCGTATAACGGCTTTGCAGGTCATCCTGCTGGTCGAGAACTTCAAAAATGTCATCTGAATACCCGACCGGAAGATGCGTGGAGTTTGTGTAGAAAGGCTCCTTGCCTTTTTGATACTCTTCCTCGTTGGCGCAGATAATATCCGAAAAATTATCCTTATCGACCCTGGCCAAGCGATAGGAAACGCCTTCGGCAGGCGTTGCTTCCAGATTGTAATTATTTCCTGTTTCTTCTTGGAATTCCGTCATGCGCGCGCGCATATAATCCAAAACCTTCGCGGCGAAGGCACGACCTTTTTCTGAAGCAATATTTTCTTGGAAAAGATTTAAACATGCTTCATTCATGCCAACTAATCCGATCGTGGAAAAATGGTTCTTCCAATATTCGCCAAAGCGCTGCTTGACTGCGCGCAGATAAAACTTAATGTAAGGATACAGATTGCTTTCCGTGAAACTCTCGAGAACTTTTCGTTTGATCTCTAAGCTTTCCTTAGCCAAAAGCATCAATTCATCAAGGCCCTGAAAGAATGTCTTTTCATCCTTTGAGGTGTACGCCAAACGCGGCATATTGATCGTGACAACGCCGATCGAGCCTGTTAACGGTGATGACCCGAATAATCCCCCGCCACGCTTACGCAATTCGCGGTTATCTAAGCGCAAACGGCAACACATGCTGCGCGCATCGTCCGGGCTCATATCCGAATTAATGAAATTCGCAAAATAGGGAATACCATATTTTGCGGTCACTTCCCATAGCGGTTTCAGATTCGGGTTATCCCAATCAAAATCTTTAGAAATGTTATAGGTTGGAATAGGGAATGTAAAGACCCTGCCCTTCGCGTCACCCTCGATCAAGACTTCCAAGAACGCTTTATTGAACATGTCCATTTCAGCCTGGAACTCTTTATAAGTTTCCTTCTTCATTTCCCCGCCGATAATAACATTCTGATCTTTAAAATGAGATGGAGGATGAAGATCGCAGGTCACGTTCGTAAACGGTGTTTGAAAGCCAACTCTTGTTGGCACATTGACGTTAAAAACGAATTCTTGCAGCACCTGCTTAACATCTTTATAGGCTAATCCATCATAACGAATAAAAGGGGCCAGCAGCGTATCAAAATTGGAAAACGCTTGAGCACCCGAGGCTTCACCTTGAAGGGTATAAAAGAAATTAACAAGCTGTCCTAAAGCGCTTCGCATGTGTTTGGCAGGCTTTGACTCCATCTTGCCCGAGGCGCCCTTGAAACCAACGGTCAGCAAATCCTGCAAATCCCATCCAACGCAATAAACGCTTAGAAGCCCTAGATCATGAACATGAAAGTCCCCGGCATTATGGGCGTCTTTGACTTCCAAAGGATAAATTTTATTAAGCCAGTATACCTTGCTGATCTCGGAAGACACATAGTTGTTTAACCCCTGAAGAGAAAACGCCATATTGCTATTTTCATTGACCTTCCAATCTGCTTGCGTGAGATATTGTTCGACAAGGCTGACATTGCTCGCGGATGTGATCTCACGGATTTTCGCATGTTGATCACGATAAATAATATAGGCTTTGGCGGTCTTACGATAAGGAGAAGAGATCAAAACTTCTTCCACGATATCCTGTATTTCTTCTACGGTTGGCGCTGCATCTGGACTCATAAGCTGCTGGGCAATGTTGATCACGCGAAGCGTTAACTTCTGCGCAACATCCCGACCAAATTCGCCTGTCGCTTCTCCGGCCTTTTCGAGGGCTTTAATGATTTTCTCGGTGTTAAACGTTTCTTCAACGCCATTACGTTTAACAATTTTGGTCAAGACCTCCGTGGTTTGCATCTACACCCCCTTCGATAAAGTAAATTAAAATGAGGAAAATTATGCCAGGGACAACCAAATCTATAAAACATCTTATACCACAAGATATGGTATGTCAATAATTTTATTTCACAACATATGGTGGAATTAATAAAACAGGTTACTTCTGGAATTGCCCATGACGAGAAGCAGTTTTTTCATCGTCAAAAGGATGGAAAGGCTTAGAGGGCACATCGTAAACACAGAGCGCATGAAGCGATGAATAATATCTTTTAATATCATTCATTTCTCTCCTTGTCAATGGCTTTGTTGCGCAAGGACGCAAAGGCGTGTTCAACTGAACCTCATCGGGATGTATTTTTCGCGCTATCTCGGCGATGTCTTTCGCGTGCACCATGTTCTGCTTTACGAACATGATCTGAAGCCCAAGCCTGCCTTTAAACTTTTGGCGAAAGGCGCGCAATCCTTTAACAACATCCGCGAAAACGACATCCGCTATCCCGCGATTCACAGCCGCAAAATCTTTAGCGCTATGCGCATCGAGTTTTGCCAAAACAAAATCTGCCAGCATCAAATCTTTTTGCACATCCCCGCGCGCTATCAAGGCAGCATTCGTGATAACAGCGATCTTTTCTGGACGGATCTTTCGAACCTCTCGGATCATCTCCCCGAGATTCTTTGCAAGCGTCGGTTCTCCGCGCCCAGAAAAAGTAATATAGTCAATACCTCCCGCAGGAAGAGACTTGATCTCCGTAACAATTTTTCGGGTCGGAACAAAAACTTCACGCACCGTCTGAAAGACATCTGTCTCGCCTAGCTGACAATAGATACAATTAAAATTACAGATCTTTTCTTTTTGCGAAATAGGATCAACACCGAGTGACATACCTAGCCGCCAAGAATATACAGGGCCGAAGATATACTGAAAGGATATTTTTTTCATGAAGTACTTTAAACGCCCGACGGGCAAGAAATTATCTTAAAATTTTCTGGATCTTGGATAACAAATCATTTCTGTCATAGGGTTTGGCCACTGTCTCATACCAGAATTCATCGATATTGATCCTCAGCGGCGATCCGGTCTCTTCTTCCGGCTTGATCATGGCTGTTAAGAAAATGACCGGCCTGGAGCGTAGTTCAGGATATCCCTTGATAACCTTGACCGCCTCCGCCCCTCCCATATCCGGCAAAATAAGATCCATCAAGATGAGATCTGGAATAAGCTCTACGGCCTTCTGGATGCTTTCTTTCGCATTAACTGCTGTCGTTACATGATAGCCTGCTATCACAAGTTCTTTGGCAAGCACCTTGAGGATGTCAGGCTCATCATCCACAACAAGAATCTTTTTCATAGCTCCTCACGTGTTTACGATAGCGCGATATTGATCACGTCATGACGACCTAGAACGCCGACAAGCTTATCCCCGTTATACACCGGGATGGTGTGCACATTCTTACGATGCATAATGGCAATGGCCTTGACAACCTTATCATCTTGCTGCAAGGTAAAAACTTTCCTGCTGGCCAGTTTTCCAACAGGGCGTTGAGAGGCCTTTTGCAACTCGTCAATGCGATGGATCCCTTTAGAAACAGCCTCCGCCATCAAGCGTAAGAGGTCTGTTGTTGTAAAGATACCAACAAGTTTGTTTTCATTCTTATCGCTGACGACCAATATGCCATTGATTTGATAACGAAACAAAAGATGTGCGACGTTGCCTACCGATACACTTTCTTTGACCTTGATAGGATGATCGCACATGATGTCTTTTAAGGCAATCTTGAGCATAAGGACTCCTTCATGGTTAAGCAGCTGTATCAGCCGGAGCTTGCCCCAGCAAAGAGGCTAATGTCGGCACTGGCCTTGCGCTAAGCTCTTTATCAAGCATCAAAATACCCTGCCCTTTATCACCGACGTATTTCAGCTTAGCAAGGATATCCATCGCGTTCTTTTCCTCCTCCACCTGCTCTGTCACAAACCACTCAAGAAAGATCAACGACGCATGGTCATTTTGCTTTTGGGCTAAGGCGTATAAATTATTAATATTCTTAGTGACGAACTTCTCGTGATCTAAAGTCTTTTCAAAAATCTGCTGAATAGACTTAAAAGTGCCTTCAGGTTTCTCAATAGCGTCTAAAGTAACGGATCCTCCGCGATCAAAAATGAACGTATAAAACTTCATGGCGTGCATCATTTCTTCCATCGCCTGCACCTTCATCCATTGCGCGAAACCCCCTAGATTCTCAGCATCAAAATACGCGGCCATCGATAAATAAAGATAGGAAGAAAAAATCTCCCGATTTATCTGCGCGTTCATTTCTTTCTCCATCTTTTTATCCATAAGAAACTCCTTACGTGTTGTTAAAATATCGTTGAACTTCTTGAGTATACTCCTTTTGGAAGAATTTAAAATCTTTTTCTCTGTAAGAGGGCGGCCATCCACGATGGCCGCCCTCAAAAACAACCTACCCCGTAAAACTCATATCCGTTGGCTCAAAATACTCCTTAGGATGCTTGCAGGATGGACATGCGGTTGGCGGCTCTTTGCCTTCGTAAATAAACCCGCATTTGCTGCATTTCCACTGAATAGGTTTTTCACGCTTAAAGACTGTGCCTTCCTCGACCATTTTCAGCAAACTCTTGTAGCGTGCCTCATGCTCTTTCTCAACTTTTGCGATCTGCTCAAAAAGACGCGCAACATCATCAAAGCCCTCTGCGCGAGCATCCTTAGCAAAATTGGGATACATTTCCGTCGTTTCGTAGTGTTCGCCACTCATTGCTTCTTTCAAGTTCTCCGCGGTGTCTTTGATGCCCCCTAAGAATTTAAACTCATCTTTGGCATGCTGCATCTCGTTGTCAGCCGTTTCACGAAAAAGCTTGCCAATATACAAATAGCCTTCTTTTTCCGCGACCTTAGCGAAATAAGTATATTTATTTCTTGCCTGCGATTCGCCGGCAAAAGCCGCCATTAAGTTTTTTTCTGTTTTCGTTCCTTTAAGATTTTCCATGCTTCCTCCCTTTAATTTGTTGTGTGATGAGTATGTAGCGAATTAGTATCCAATAAAATTCTCCACCTTAACATTTTCCGGTAAACAGCCGATCTCTCTACAAATGCCGCTCATCGCGCTGACCATGCCGGGTGGCCCGAAAATATAAAAGATCCTTTGCCTGTAGTCTGGGATCTGTTTGATAACAAAATCTTTCGTGATCATCCCTGTAAAACATTTTTTGTCCTTCGTCGAGCAATTAACGACCACGTGCACAACACGCAGGCCCTTAGCGATGCTCGCCCAGGCATCAAGTTCCGATAAGAATGGGATATCGTCGCTTGTCATGTTGGAATATAAAAGACAAATATCTGCTGGCTTTTGATGTGTCACGATATCTTCAAGCATGGCGATCACCGGTGTAATGCCTATACCGCCGATCAAAAACGCATACTTGCCGTGCGTATCCCCTAAAACGCAGTGACCCCCAGGGCCCTTGAACAATACACGGCTTCCTCGGCGAAGGGACAGCAATTTCTTGGAAAAATCACTTCCAGAGATCCTCTTGGTCAGCTCAAAGAACTCTTTTCCAGGACGACAAGAAAACGACAAGTATTTATTAAGGCTCCGATTCGCCTTATCAGCCTCATCAAACAAAACCTGCGCAAATTGTCCCGGGGTGAACGAAAATCCTTCCGGTGATTTAAAACGAAAGCTTGTGACGCTTTTTGTCCGATCCACACGTTCTATGAATTCTGCGCGAAATTCGTTCATAACCCGCTAGCTCTTCTTTTTTGCCTGACACTCTTTGCAGACCCCGTAAAAATACCCCTGAAAGCTCTCGATCGCATGCCCTTGGACATTTTTACACTGAAGCGTTGCGCATGGTGGCATATCAACATCGAGGATCTTCTTGCAGCGGCGGCAAAGAAAGTGGTGATGGTCGTCATCAATTTTCTCGTAAAATGATTTATCGAAATCGATCTTGATCTCGTTGAGCAATCTTTTTTCGGTAAAATTCTGCAAGATGGCATAAACTGTTCCTAGCGAGATCGCAGGCACGCGTACTTTGACGCGCTGAAAGATCTCTTCAGCGCTAAAATGACCTTTTGTGTCGCCAAAAACACAGTACACAGCTAAACGCTGCGGGGTTACCTTGATCTTGTGCTCACGCAAGATCTGTTCAGCCTGCTTCATGAGGTGTCCTTTATTCTCTTCGCATGAGGTGGAGCGAGGTCGATCAGTTTCTCAATATTGACCTTGATCAAATACTGCGGATGCAACGGCAACTGTGCTTCATGATGCACTTTAGACCTTAAGCCTGCTTTAACGCTGCGCGCAACACGCTTGGAAATGCGATGTACAACCCTTTTTTCCCATTCTACAAAGATCTTTTCATGCAATTTATCGCGCGGAATGATCTCGGCCATCCCCTGCAAGGTATATCCTTTAAAAAGATGATCATCAAAAGCCGTAATGCTGATTTTGGGATCTTTCTTAAGATTGCGAAATGTTCGATAGAGGTACAGGTCAATAAGAAACAGATTCTCATCGCTTTCAGCGCTAATAATACCTTTGATCGAGCAATGAATGCGCCCTTGGTCATCAAGCGTGGAAACAATAACGCTGTCCTGACCTTCAAAAAAACCAATAATTTCTTTATCGATGCGCATGATATTATTTTTCCATGAACGCCTTTATGGCGACAGCAGCCTCAGCCAGATGACTAAAGTCGCTCTCACCTGGAATAAACTGAACGTATTTTCCTTCACTCAGTAGATCAAAGCCTGCTTCTTGAATAGAAGATTCGAATTCCTTGAAGCCAACGGTCGACCAACCGTAGGAGCCAAACGTAAACGCCTGCCTATCCTTACACTTAAGGCCCTTCAAATACATAAGCAACGCTGCCATCGTCGGTAACATACGGTTATTTAAAATGGGTGTCCCAAATAACACAACCTTGGACATCAAAACATCTGTCACGATGTCTGACATATGTCCAGCCTGCAGATTGACAAGCTTGACAGAAATCCCTTGGCTGTCTAACGTCTCATGCAATTTCTCCGCCATTTGTTTTGTAGAGTTCCACATCGTGTCATAGACGATAAGAACTTTTTTATCGGCTTCATAATTCGCCCATTTATGATACAGTTGAAGGATCTTGTTGATATCTTCCTTGCGCCTCCAAATAAGCCCATGTGACGGGCAGATCATATCGATCGCCAACGACTTGACGGCCTCCAAGACTTTCAAGACCTGATGGCCGTAAGGCATAACAATGTTGGCATAATATTTCGCCGCTTCATCAAAAATAATATCCGCGCCCCCTTCATCCGCATAGCGTTCAACGGATGCGCGGTGTTGACCGAAAGCATCATTAGGAAAAAGGATCTTATCCTGCGGGGAATACGTCGCCATCGAATCAGGCCAATGCACCATCGGCATGAGCAAGAATTTCAACGTCCGCTTGCCGATATTAAGCTCATCGCCGGTGTTTACAACCTCAAAATTCCAATCTTTTTTAAAATGACGTTTCAAGCCCTCAAAGCCTTTGGGAGAGCACACGATCCGTGCCTGGGGACAGAGGTGAAGCAATTTGTCAATGGAGCCTGAATGGTCCATTTCCGTGTGGTTGGAGATAATGTATTGGATCTTGGCAGGGTCGATGACTTCCTTGATACGGTTGACCATCTCATCAAACCCATAATATTTGACCGTGTCGATCAAGGTTGGCTTTTCATCAACGATCAGATAGGCGTTATACGTCGATCCAGAAGGCGTATCGTATCCATGGAAATTACGCAGGTCCCAGTCAATATATCCTGTCCAGAAAATATCAGGTTTAATAATATGCATAATTATAAATCCTAAATTTGAATATCGAAACTCTAAACAAATTCGAAGCACGAATGACAAGCTTCAGAATCTTACATCAATATCTGGAGCATTGGAGGTCTTGGATTTCAACCTTGTTTAGGATTTCGATCTTGGTTCTTAGCGTTTCTTATTCTACTACCTCAAAATCTGTCTTTGATACTCCACATTCCGGGCACACCCAAGTATCAGGGATCGCCTCAAAGGCTGTTCCCGCAGCGATGCCGCCATCAGGGTCACCCTTCTGTGGGTCATAAATATAGCCGCATACTGTACACTTATACTTCTTCATAAGCACCTCCGGTTAATGGATTGCGCGATCTAAAAGATCACAGATCAAGTCACTGCAACAAAAATCTTTACGACCTCTTCCTTCTAACTACCTGGATCAAAATTTTCTCAGTCAAGAATGATTATTATATAGGAATATCTTTGAATGTCAAGAAAGTTATCGGACAAGGCTCAGCTGTGGGGCATTCTCTTGGCGAGCGCCGAGCAAAAGCGGAAGGTTCGTAACAGGTGTGATGTTGATGATAACGGGATAGAGCCCGTCGATCTGAATATTTTCAAGATCGCTCGCATTAAACTGTGTCGGGCTTGCGCTGCCCTGCCGCTCAATATCAAGATTCTTTGAATTAAAATCGATACCGCCGACATTTTCTTGAGAATCTTCGAAAGGGATCTTTAGTTGTTCGCCAGATTTATAAAAAACGATCCTTTCCTCTGCCGCTAATTTCTTTAAAAGCGGCTGCGAAACTGTATACACGCCATCGCCAGGGATCTGGGCCTTGATCTTAATATGACCCTGGATCGCTTTGTGCGCTCCCTGGACAGTGGCATTAGTGAGCGTGTTTTCTGGGAACACCCACATCTCAAGACTGCTTGAAAAAAAGTCCGCGGCCCTGATAACAAACTTTCCATCTGATGCCTTCTGCGCTTGATATTTAAGCCCCAGGGTTCTTGTGATATTTTCGTTGATCCCTTGAGCCGCTTTAAAATGTTCCATAATATTGCCGTTGGGCTCTTGATAGCGCTCGCCAAAGAAGACAACGATGTTGCTGTTGTTTGTTGTGTCAACAACTGCCTTAAATTTCCAGATCCCATCCTTGTCCAGAAAAGCGATCTTTTCGACTGTTCTATCCGTAAGCTCAAAAGCCCGTCCGTGCTCAAGCAAAACGTCTTCAATGATCGCACGTGCGTCCTGGGAAATTCTTTCGCTGAAATAAAGCTGGTGTAGCGTAGGGATAAATTGTTTCTCGTCTTCGATAAATCTTTGGGTCAATTGCCGGATCTGGCCTTCATTCTTGCGAGCGCCCTGCCCATCGAAGCTAACCATTTGTTGCACAAAGACCTTTCTTCCAATATCTGCATATCGTGCCTTTGTCGACTGATCAAGATAATTCCAAAGCGTTTTAAGATAGACACTCTTCTCGTAGACAAACTGGTTGATAAATTCCTCTGAAATAGGTAGCTTAAATTGACGCAGCTGTGTATCGATAACCCACGACCCAACATCAACAAAAACATGCTCACGATCGTTAATATAGATCGATTCTTGCAAAAGAAAACCGTATGTTGCTGCTAGCCTAGGGTTCTGAGGTTTATCCTGGGGAGCAATCAGGTCAGAGGCGATCTTGCATCCGTTAGGCAGGCCGGGAGGAACGCGGGAAGCCGCGTACTGCGCGATCTGCCATAGATCAGAGGGGATAGCTGAAGAAACCTTATCAAAAATATTTTTCCTTTGCAAAATAGCGATATTACCTTTTGTCGTCTGGCTGAAAGAGGGATTGCTAATATCAAAAAAATGATGGAGCATCTGCGTGAGATCTTCTCCTTTGTTGTCCAGGCTGTCAGACCTGAATCTCTCGTACGTTAAAAAAACCTTGCCGGAATCATTCAAGGTGATGCCAAGATTGATCAAATAATTAAGAAACTCTTCTTTTTGATCCTGAATATCTTTTTGCGTATACTTTCCGACATAATCAAGTCCATTCGTACTAATGATAAGGTCTACCTTCTTTTCCTGGACAAAACCGAAGAACTGATCGGCATCTCCCCACCAGAGCTCAATAGCAGGGTCAACATTCGCCCACTGCGGAAAGAGCGCGTTCGCAAAACCGATCAGCTGAACGTTCCTCACCTCAGGATACCGCTCCCGCAAGCTTTTTAAAATACCCGGCAGTAATCCGTCTTTTGTCATCTCTCCTGTGCCCCAATCAACAATACGGAAAATCTTATCTGGCTGCGCCTTGGCACCTTCTGCGATCTCTTTAACCAGATCAGTCTTGAAGATCATATTGACAAAGGACAAAGAAATATCTGTCGAGACCCAGCCTTCTCGAAGCAGATTGACATTTTTAATGCCGTATTCCTTGCGAGCATTCGTCGTGACATAGAGGTATGCCTGGCGAGTTAATAGATCAAGAATGCTCGGGTCAGGATCCAGTCTTTCCTCAAGGTTCAGTCGTAAAAATTCACGCTTGAGCCGATCCAGGTCTCCTTCTTTCAGAAAGGCCTTGACGCTACGTGACCCGATCGCAAAGTCAGCAGGAATGGACGGGGAAAATCCTTTCATATCGGGAGCATCACCGCTGCTATAAAGCTTTCCAAGATTTCCACGATTCCATGAATCGCTTAAGATCAGGCTCTTTTCGTAGAGTGATCGAGTGCTCAGAGCATTCTCCCCTGGCTTTTCTTTTTCATCAACTATCAGTACTCTTCCATCAGTAGATAAAAGAATGTGTCGATAGGTTTCCGTGTTCTCAGGAACAACAACTGAATTAGGCAAAACTCCCTGAATATCCTCTACCGTAACACCTCCTTGCATTTTGCGATTATCAACAATGACAGCGGAATCTTCACCAAGCCCATTAAATATGGATTTTAGAAAATCAACCTTATTTTTACCCACCGTCATAAGATAGTTTAGCTCTGTGAAATGGAACATCACCTTCTTTTCAGGAAAAACAACGCATAAACAATTATTGATCGAAGCTTCTAAGGGATAATCTATCGCTGACCCATGGCCCTGTCCCTGACTAACGGCTTGCTGTGATATAGCAAAAAAAGCCCATTCTTTAAGCGTCATATTCGTCATATAAAAATTCGGCAAACTTCCTTTGGCGTTCTTTGTGCTTAATTCTGACCCCGCAATGCGTGGCTGCGCAGAGGCAGCAGCCCCGTTCTGAGCTTGCATCGTTACAGAAGAAGAGCTCCCGCTGACCTGGACGATCTCTTGAGAAGCCCCAAGCCCCACATAAGAAACCTCATAAACAGTGTACGTTCTATTCTCGCCAAAGGCTTGGACCTCGACTTCGCTGATGGCATCTACTGCAATATTAAGCTTGATCTCTTGTTCTCCTGTCCGCGCCGCAGAAACGAACATAGAGATCTCACCTTTTTCATTCACAAAAGGAGCTGACATTTGAACCTTAATACCGGCATCTTGCATGGCGCTAAAAATAGATCGGTAAGTAGCAAGATTCTTAAGGCCCTGCTCATCATTAAAGAACAAGAATTGAGAAGCAAACACTCCGCCATCTGCAAGCTGATGGAACAGGTTAAGCCAAGCTTTAAAAGGATCTTGCGTGTATTGCAAAACGTAAAGCGAGGTAATAAGGTCCATCAAGATGGGTTGGCCGTTCTCATCAAGGAATTTCTTCTCCGAAACATCACCTGTTTCATAACGAAACGTTCTTTTGCCTGAGAAATATTTTCTTGCTTCTTCTGGCGTGAATCGCTCATAAAGACCCTTAAGAACATTTTCGCCGATATTCTCGATGGTCTTGTCGTCGATATCTGATCCATAGACATCAGCTTCTCGAGGATACAAAATTTTGATCTCTGTGGGAGCAACCCCTAAACCTGTGCCTGCATCATAGTAGCGGAATTTCCCTTTTTTCTTAATCGTGGTCTTGATGAATTCAAAGATATCAAGCAAGCCAGCATGATAAAGATTGTCTCGATAATCCTGGGCTGAGCGATTAGAAGTATATTTTTTCGCATCAGAGGAATTGCTATCGCTTGTAAGCGGTGATGCGGAAGATTGAAGCTTGCTTTGATAATCCGCGCTTACGCCATAGATATCTGCTCCTTTCTGAAAACTAAGCCCGATGTGCCGGTTCATCTGCTGCGCGCTTTTATCAAGCATCTCGCGAGTCAACTGCACCTGCGAATAAGGCGCCTTAAAGGTCATGAAATCTAAGCCTCCGGAAGAGAACTGAGCTCCAGCTATTGCATACTTTCCATCCACCTTGACCAACTGATACTCAAATCCTAAAGTTTCGGACATCTTAGGGTTGACCAATTTCGCTACTTCAAAATGTCTCCCTTTAAGAAAGACGTGAACGCCTGTTGGAATATCGTAAATGGCCTTGATGCCTAGCTTCTCGCCCTCTAAAGGATAAGCGATCGCTGCGGCGGTTTCTTGGTTCAGCTCAAACGCCAAACCTTTGGCGGCCAAAACATCCTGAAGAACTTTTTTGTCTTGAGCAGTGGACTTAGGGTCAAAATTAATATCGAACAACGTTTTAACAAATACTTTATCGGTTTGGACAATATTCTGAAAATAAGCCTCGTCCCGTAGAAAATTTTCGGTTGAAAAAAGAAATTGCATAGCGAGATCATCTTCTGAAAGCAAGCTTGATGACGCGCCTCCACGGCCCTCCTGTTGATATTTTTCACGATAATTCTCAATGACCTCGGCTGGGATCTCAAGGTCAAATTCAGGCATAGGGCCAAAATATTCTTCGAATAATTCTTGCGCAGCTTTATTAAATTCTTCGTCCGTCACGCCTAAGCTTCTTAGGAATTCCTGCTCACTGCTATATCCTGAACTCCCCCAAAGTTCTCGCCAATCGCCCTTGTTAAGCTTTTGGAACATTTCTTCCAGGATGATCGTTCTGACGGACGCATAAATATCACCAAGCTTGCCAGGCTGGCTCATCTTCCAAAGAAAATCAGCCAAGGTAAGCCTTGGGTCCTCTGTCTTAGCGATCTGCCCAAGATACGCCGCAAGCTCTTCTGTAACCCGATAATATTGATCTGAAGAAATAGAATACTTCTGAAAAAGGCTTCCTATCGCCGGACTTTTATAAAGCCCTTGATCGATCTTAGGGTAAAGGAAAGCGTGAAGGACTTCATGTCGAACAACATCCTTCAGATATCGCGCAAAAAGATCTTCTCGGCCCTCGCCGCTATATCCCTTTCCTGCTTCTTCGGCCCACTGCGCGATCGCAAAAGAAAATACCACGATCTTGTCATCAAAATTAATACCGTGATACGATTCAGCATACTTATTAGGTTTATTGCCTAAAGAATCAAGGAAGAAAATTTCAATGTCTTTATCTCCATTCTTGATCTTCTGTCCATGGATAAGCTTGGCGTGATCCAAATGGTATTTGACTTCTATCGCATTGACGACGTCATGCATATCAAATGTCTGCCCAGAACGAATACGATCAGGATCTTCCAGGTTAGGATTCTCTTCTAATAAAATTCGCAATAACTCGGAGGTTTCTCTGTTCGTCAAGGACAACGCGGCCCGCTGCCACGCAACTTCTTTGACGCTTTTCCACAAACTACCCCGGACAACGCCCATCTTGGCAGTTTGCTTTCCATAACTATCGTTTTCATAAAAAAGACTTCCGCTTGCATTTTCTGCCGACACAGGCGTCCGATAAGAGATCGACGGTAGATTCTTGTTCTGATCCTGCGCAGAAACGTTTCCCGTATTCAGTAAATTTAAGGCCACGGTCATCAAGACAATGGTGGCTGTTTTTAATTGATTCAAAAGCGCGCTGCTTCCCGCACGCCCCTCTGCTGTGCCGTTACGCACAATTTGAACCTCTCCGGGGCCAAACTTTCCGACAACGCCTCCCGCGAAATATTTTCGAGGAATAGATCTTTTGGTGTAGGGGTCGAGCTCGACTTTCATGATATTGCAGACACCCTTTTTAAACGTCTCTAGGTATTGAGCGTAGACCTTATTCAAAACAGCATTCTTAAGATTGCTTTTAAACCAATACGCGAGAACAAGCGAGTTATAAATTTGCCTTAAGTTGGCAAAATTTTTGCCCTCGTTGACTTCTTTTTCCAGCGCAGGAATGAAAACTTCGCGGACAATTGAAGACGCTAAAGAATTTTTGGTCGTTGACCGCTGGCCGCTACCCGAGATGATTGGCTGAGACTGATCATTTTGCAAAGCCACGTAATCCTCTTCCAGTAGAACCCTTAGCTTGCTCTCCACCACAAAGGCCTTATCCCCGTCTTCATAAACCGTTGCTTTGGATGGCATGATCCAAACCTTATTAAAGGTATCTACCGGGATATTGGTCGTGCCGTATTGCTCATAAGATTTCTGGTAAACCTTATTCCAGAATTGCTTACCCAGATCAGACTCAGGATTGGTCAAGGAGGCCGTTATCTGCTTGAGAAGATAATCTTGCGCTAACATATCTCGGCCCATTTCTGTTACTCCGAGAGAATCAGGGACAATGCGATCTTTCTCGTAAGGAGAGAGATTGACCCAGAGGTCATTTTCTGGAAGTGTCAGCGAAGCTAGAAAATAGCGGATAAGTTTTTCGCTCTCAGCCTTTAAGGCGTCTCCTTTCAGGCCGGATTCACCACTATCCACGATAAAATCAAATTTCAAGGGGTTGTCGGGATAGGTTCTGATCCCACGTACGATAACAGGAATAAAGCCAGCGCTAAGAGACACAGGTGTTCCCGGCGTCGGCAATCCCAATAACCCCTGAGCGAATGCTCTTGAGGGTAGAACAGTCGTCAGAAAAAAAGCTACCGCCACAAGGCAAGATGCCCACTTAAATAAAACTTTATTATGTCTAATGATGCCGTCTTTCATAAATGATCCGTAAAATACTTATACTTTTCCCCTGTCTATCCCAAGACGTAATAAGTATAATCTATAAAACTATTAATAAAAGGGGGTTACGACGGATTTGAGAAAACGTTTTCACCTCACCCAGGAAGACCTGGATGACCCTACTTATGGTTCTCCGCGACTTCTTCTTAGGCCGGATCCTTGGGCACGATAAACCACATGACCAAATACAGAAGAATGCCACAACCTGGCGGGAAAAGCGTGATCATTGCAAAGATGATCCGGAAAAAGACAGGATCCTTATCAAAATAGCGTCCTAAGCCACCACAAACACCACCAATTTTCTTTTCTTCCTTGGACCGATAAAGTCTTTTCATAAATTCAAACCCCCTTCTTAAGAGCCTGATCAATATCAGCTAAAATATCATCAATATGTTCAATACCAATCGATAACCGGATAAAATCTGGCGTCACGCCGGTTGCCAACTGCTCTTGTTCTCCCAGCTGTTGATGCGTCGTACTCGCCGGATGAATAGCCAAAGTCTTAGCATCTCCGATGTTAGCCAAATGCGACACAAGCTTAAGCGCGTTGATAAATTTCTTTCCAGCCTTCAATCCACCTTTAATACCAAAACCGATCATGGCGCCAGCGCCGCTGGGTAAATATTTCTTGACCCTATCTTTTTCTGAACTTGTCTTTAAGCCAGGATAATTAACCCACGAAACAGTTGCGTGCTTTTCTAAGAATTGCGCCACAGCCAGCGCGTTCTCACAATGTCGCGGCATTCGCAAATGCAACGTTTCAATGCCCTGCAAAAGCAAAAACGCATTAAAAGGCGATAGCGCTGGTCCCAAGTCGCGCAACATGGTTACGCGAGCCTTAATAATGTAGGCAATATTACCCAAAGGCTTCAGAGCTTCGACAAAATTTAACCCATGATAGCTGGCGTCCGGCTCTGCGATCAAAGGAAACTTTCCATTCGTCCAATCAAATTTTCCAGAATCAACGATCACGCCGCCCAAAGAGTTTCCATGCCCGCCTAAAAACTTTGTCGCTGAATACACAACAATATCAGCCCCAAAATCAAAAGGCTTGATCAGATAAGGAGTCGCCGTGTTGTCAATAATGAGTGGTATTTTATTTTTGTGTGCTATCTTGGCCAAAGCTTCCATGTCAGTCACGTTGAGTTTCGGATTGCCAACTGTTTCTGCGTAAATGGCTTTTGTTTTCTTTGTAATGGCTTTTTCAAATCCTGCCAAATCATCACTTTTAACAAAATGAACCTTGATGCCAAAACGCTTGAACGTATGTTCAAAAAGCGTGTAAGTTCCTCCATAAAGATTATCAGCGGAGACGATCTCGTCGCCATTCTGCGCGATATTGAGGATCGCCAAGCTAATAGCCGACATGCCGCTAGCCGTTGCCACCGCTCCAACGCCACCCTCGAGTGCCGCGATGCGCTTTTCTAGGACATCTGTTGTCGGGTTCATAAGTCGTGTATAAATATTACCAAATTCTTTTAACGCAAAAAGGTTAGCCGCGTGTTCCGTGTCTTTAAAAAGATATGCTGTCGTTTGATAAATGGGAACCGCGCGGGAACCTGTCGCCGCATCCCCTTCATGGCCTGCGTGAACCGCGAGTGTTTCAGGATGGAATTCATTGAGCCTGGTCATAAAAATACTCTCCTTCAGATTAATCGTAAAGAATGAAGTCATTATACATGAAAAAATATGTTTAGCAAAAACTAAACTTTTCCTTGAAGGTAGGCTTTTCGCTTGTGAGGAGAAAATCTCTCGATAGCATAACGCAGCATGGTGCGGGGCATTTGCTGATAGTGCTTCCGTAAAAATCGTTCCTCGCAGGCCTGATCGCGCTTGCCAACCTCGCGCAACATCCATCCTGCGGCCTTGTGGATAAGGTCTTCTTTATCGCTAAGTAACATTCTGGCAATTTTTAATGTTTCACCGAGCTCGTTTCTTTTGATGAAATGGAACGTCGAAAGAATGGCTATGCGCCTCTCCCATAAGGATGTTGAACGAGCCAAGCGATAAAGGATATTCTTTGATTTCCCGACAAGGAATGAACCAACAATTTTGTCTGCGCTTAGGTCAACCAAATCCCAATTGTTGATATAACGTGTATGTTGAAGATAGGCCTTGTGGATACAATGCTGAGTTTTCTTATCCGACTTGGCGAATTGCAAAACAAGAATAAAAAGCGCCGTTAAGCGCTCTTCGTGGATAGGAGATTTTAATAAACGCAAAACTTCTGGCAGGCTTGTGTCCTGAAACTTCTTTGCGACCTCACGAACCTGAGGCACTTGGACACCGATAAAAAGATCGCCTTCCCCGTACTCGCCGGGGGCTGTTTTAAAAAATCGCTGAAGGATCCTTGCTTTTTTAAGGCTTGCAAATTTCTGGAGTTCTTTTTGGACAGCTTTCATAGGTATTGCTAACATTTAATCTCTAAAACGGAAAAAGGCAACAAAAATCAACAAAAAGAACACAGCGCCAGCTAATACACCGATAAAGGCTATGACATAGCTTAAGATAGATGTTAGACCATTAAAGAATATAAAGTGAATCTTGTGCACCCCCTCGGGAATAAAAATTGCTTTAAAGGCCGCGCACGCTTTATTGATCGGCACGTTCACGCCATCTAAATAAGCATGCCACCCTTGATGATAGGAATCTAAATACACGAGCCAAGCACCTTCCCTCTCCTTAACATTCACATCAAGAAATAGCTTGTTCGCTGAAAATCTCTCCACTCGAATATCCCCTTGCGCGTCAACTAAACGTTTTTGCTCAGCGGCAGATCTCCCCTGCGAGAGGATCTCCCCGCCATCCTCCCTAGAAAAATTTTTTTTCAACAGTTGTATTTTAGGCGCTTGACAGTCTCTGATGCTGCTCCACCCTAGCTGACTTTCTGCCTTTGAATCTAGAAGCACTCTGACATCTTTTACGACTGCCCCAAAAGATCGACCGACATCGCAGCGATCCATTTGGGCAAAATTTAATATACTGTCATACTTTGCCGTCGGAAAACGCTTGATCTCCTCTTCAAGGAAAAAAATAAGCTTTTGACGCTCAGTCGAAGGAAAAAGTACACGCCTCATCATAAACTCTGGCTTATGAACACCGGCTGCTTCCTGAAAGGCATGTATTGCTCGCTCAGAGGCCAAAGGAGTGCTGTCATGAAGCATTCTCTGGAATAAGAATGCGTCTGTTGAGACTGCAACAATAAGAAATAAACCAAAAAGGCTCTTTGGCAACATGGTCAAGCGAACGTGAGGGTTTGCACGCGAGATGATCCTGGCTACAGAATAAAATAGCAACCACAAAAAAAACGCCGATGAATAAATACTGTATCGCAAAAGAAAAATACGCTTACCGTCCGCGGTCGATAACCCTTGCTCACCCGATAGGCTTACGGCAAGCAAAACAAAACAGACCATTGCAACGGTGAGCACCTTGTTAAATCTCAACGGGCTGGGGCATTGCAAGAAATGAGATAATCCGAATCCCGATCCGATAGCAACTAAAATTTTAATGAGGGAATAAATTAACGAAATATGACGAAAATATTTCATCCCCGGGAAATAATAGATCAATTGCGCGAAAATTCCTCCCGTTGACAGCACTATTAAAGTAACGATTCCTGCGAGCAAAGCTAAGAAATATTTATTTCTGACAAATATGACCGCCCAAACAAAGAAAAAGGCAGCAGCCAAGCTTACGTATGCCGTATTATCGTAAATGGTTGAGAAATCCGGCGTAATACGCGCCGGCCAGCCGTAGAATAGCCAAGAAATTGCGGAATGAAGACTTGCGGTTCCTCCATACGATAAAAAAGTAGCGAGTGAGTTTGCCATGCCCTCAGGGCGGCTGAGAGATATTAGGCCATTGAAAGAATTCTTGATAAAGAAAGAAAATATTCCCGCAAAAACAAAGAAAACGGCCATTGCCGCCGCGTCAGGCAGGCGGAGAGGCCAAAATACTTTTACAATGCTGCGATCCTGCATAAGGAGCGCAGAGCAAAGAATAAAAAGAAGAAAGATCCAAAGAAAAACAAAATACCAGCTCCCATACATCCAAAAAATGCCAAAGATTCCGGCTGTCCAGAGGAACAAAGGTCGACGACGTTGAAAAAAGAGCACAATGAAATAAAAAACCCAAGGAAACAGATAGTATAGGCGAAAATTCCACCACAACTGATACGTCCATTCAAAGCTACAAAAAGCTGAGATACATACCAGTAAAATAGATGGACAATATTTAAAAAGTGATCTTGACACAAAATACAACCCGCTAAGAAAAACTAATTGATCAAACAACATTGATAACTTAAAAACAAGAAAAACATCCTGAACTCCCATCATCTTTCCCAAAAAAGATAACAAATAACTTCCTGGGGTAAAAAGAACAATCTGGTAGGGACCAGCAGGAAACCCAAAAAACTCATAAAATACCCACTGCGCGATTTCTCCATGATAAAAATATTCATTGTAAAAGTAATAAAAGATCTCGAATCCGGCCATTGAGTCATGCCGAGGGACAAATGAGGGAAGAAAATAAGTGATGTTGATTAGAAGAACATAAACGCACAAAAAAAGAAAGGCGTAGTCAATACGCCTTGCTAATGTGTTTCCAATTTTAAGAAGAGCAGCTATCACGGATCTCCTAAGATTATGCGATTGAACGGAGACGGTCAGGGATTACTTAACTCCACATTTTTTTAAAATATCCATCATCAAGCACCAATTCGTGAATGCGGACTGTAAAAGATTAACGCCAACAAAGGCTGTCAACCATAACCAACGGCTATCAACAAAGACCGCCAACGCAACGCTGATCAAAACCATTGTTCCCGCAATTCCCCGCAAATATCTTTCGACCATGCCTTACCTCCTTTTAAAAACTATATTTAACCCTGACATACACATTTTTATTATGCTTCATCTGCCCGAATTCCGTTCGGTCATCCTCTCCCCATGGAAGATTCATCCCCGCCGTGACCTTCCACTGGTCCGTAATATCATAGCTTACAGAAGGCCGCACATAACCATCCTTATCAGACGGAGAATAAAACGTGAACAGCGTCACATTGACGGTTTGGTTCTTAAAAAGCTTGGTGATGCGGTTGGTGAGCAAGTGGCGAAATTCATCCCAGCGATAATCCGACGGCATGAGGTTGTCATCATAGGCTCCCTGATTTAAACGCTCTTCGACTAAATACTGAAAACCTATTTTAAGATCGTTGCCCAAGTCTCGATTATAACCTGCCATCAACTTAAGCCATGAATTCTCGACCGTGCGGTTTGACCCATCAGTATCTTCTCGTGATCGGATATAACCAAATTCCACATTGCCGATACCCTTGGCAAACGGCCCCTGAAGGCTCGCACCATAGACATCCACCGGAGAATAATAAAGCTCACGATTCATCTCATTTTTATAGCTTCGAGGATTTTTATCGAACCCGTGAAAATAATAAAAAGCTGCCTCATTGCTGCCAAAATTACGATACGCACGTAAGGCATATTCGTTGTTCGACATCTGAAAAGGCGGGCTCACGATATGCCGATCAGAATTTGTTCCAGCAATGCCACCTTGAAAACTATCAAAGAATGACAACCGATCCCCTGTGGCGATCGTATTCGGCGTAAAATACGGGATCACGATAAAATCAACATTCGCAAGTTTTGGATAAAAAGATGTCTTGATAGCATCGGACGGTTTTTTCAAATATTCATCATCACGCCCGATAAAAAACGATTCATAATCCTTGGGGAACATATCGTTGATAAAAAGATAATCGCCTGTTCCCCAGGTCAAAACCTGACGTCCGAGTTTAACATCCATCTTTGAAAACGGGCTCAAAGAAAGGCTCATCTCCCGCAGATCAAAATCCGTCTTTCCGCTATAATATTCATCGATGGTAAAATCACCGCGAAAATTAACAACAGTTCCTTTTTGACCCCAATAATTCTCGCCCTGCGCGTAATAGGTCGTTTTAAGCTGCAGACGCTGCTCGAGCATGTTGTAGTTATCGCGTTTTGTCGTGTCGTCACTTAATTTGATACCGACGTCATTTTCCACAAAGCCATGAAGCCCAGAAAATGATGCCAAGGCTATTGTAGGCAACGACAAAAAGAACAAGAGTGAGAAAAGAATTCGCTTCATTTTACTTGATCCATTGGGTTGGTGGCTGACGAAGATAACGTTCGGTAAAAATACTATCTTCGAGCCCGGCGTCGTAAACGACATTGGCAAAATCAATGATTGTCTCACCTTTGCGCTCGATATCGACGGCTTTTGATCTAACCGCTGTCGGATGTCCTTGAATATCTTTGACCTCAAGAGCTTCCACTGTGCGCAACAGCTTTCCGCCCGCGTTATAGTATTCCGCCTTCATCGGCAAGGAATTATTCTTATCGATCCACACAAAATAATAAGCAAAGTCAACGCCTTTGGCGTCTTTGGGCGTATTTTTTATCTTAAACAAGCTTCCTTCTTCCCCGACAAGCTCGTGAGTGTCCGCTTCAAGGCTGCGGCCGGAAACATCTTCATAGACAAAATGTGAGCCCGCAAAGCTTGAGCGCTTATCACTGGCAGCAATACGCTTCACGAGATCAAGCGCCGGCAAATAAAGCCATCGGTCATCATCCTTGCCGATATTCTTCCAGACCATATACACCATACGTTCAACATCTGTCGGGCGCTTGAAATATACATAAAATTTTTGCTCTGCGCCTTCCTTGACATTCAGGCGTAAGATACGGAACTCGCGTGTTCGTTGACGGCCTTGTGAATCGGTAATGGTCATCACAACATCCGATTGCCCACTCTTTCCCGCGTAATAGGAAGCAAGATTGGCTTTAGTGACGATCTCCTCTGCTGTCTGAGCCCAGACAGGAGCAGCGAACGTTAAAAATAAAAAGGCAAATAATCCAAATCGTTTCATTTTTCACCTCTTTCGTTTAAACAAATAGTACGTTTTGACGCAAAATGGCACATGGCTGCCGCAGCAACAATAACCAAAATACTCAACCATGTCGTCAGCTTCCACCCTGCCGGTGTATAGCCTAAAAGCACATAGGCAACAGCTGACGCGACAAACAAAGCAACCAGCATACAACTGCCACAGCGGCATGTCATGCCCTTTCCTTCTTGTTCAAAAACCCATTGCGGCTTCCAATAAACAATGGCCGGCAAGATAAAAAGTGTCGACATGCTGGAAAACGCCATAATGGTGAACATAAAAAATCCAACCGTCTTATAAGGCACAAGCGGTGCGGCCAATAGCGGTAAAAATCCTATCGCGACAACAAGCGCGTTGCGAATGATCGCCCGTCCGGGCCCTTCGAACATTTCAGTCGCGGCCTTTTTCCAATCCTTGACCTGATGGTTCAGCTCGTTGATGCGCTGAATATAATGGATCGCATAATCAACCGACAATCCTAAGGTTAATGCTGATAAAACAGCGACCGGCATATCATAATCTTTCCCAAAAAAACCAAGAAGGCTATAAATAAACAGGATCGTCACTGTCAGCGGGATCATCGAGATGATCGCTTTAACAGGCGACCGGAACAAAAAGAGCATCATAAAAAGAACAATGATAAAACTCCCTAAAAAGTTGTTCAGCATGCCGCCGACCATATTATTCTGCCAGACAACATTCACGTACGTAAGCCCTGCCCAGCCGGTTTCAAGAGCCATCGGCGGAGGATTCTCCTTGATATACTGCGCAACGTACTTAGTGACCTTGTCCATGTTCTTGTTGTCACCGCTTTTAAGCTGGACCCAAATATTCACCTTGGAATAATCTGGTGTTGTCATGTGCCAAAGATCATCTGGTTTGTGGGAATTCTCAAATGAGATCAAGCATTGCGCCACAGCTTGCTTGGTTGGCGGGATCACATTGTTCACCTTATCGCCACCTAACAATTCATAATAGATTTTCTTTACAACATCGGCGAGCGAAGTGGTTTTACCCACAAGGCCAGTGTCCAGCAAAGCCTGTTGCAAGCCTTCGACGTAATGCAACATCTGCGGCTGTATAAAAACTTCATCTTGCTTATCTTTAGCCGCAAGGACCAAATAAGATTCATACGTTCCGGCAAAATGCTCATTTAAAATACGGTCCGCGATGCGGATCGGATGCTTGGCTTCAAACCACCTGACCGGGTTATCGTTGACCTGGATACGGCTGATCCCATAAATAGCTGCGCCGACGAGAAAAATAGTCGCGATAAGAACGGCTTTAAAATGTTTGGAAACAAGCCTCTGAATAAAGCTTAATATCTTATCAAGGTAAGGGCTTTTTTCTTGATCTGCAGATGAATGAAAACTTTTAAAGATCTTAGGATCCATCAGCATAATATACGCTGGAATAAAAGCCATGGTTAAAACCCATGCAATAGCAACGCCGACAGCGACCGCAATACCAAAAACTTGCACTGGAGGAATAGGGGTAAACGACAAGGAGAAAAATCCAGCGAAAGTCGTTAGCGTCGTATACAACATGGGCGAGAACAACTCGTCCATAACAACGGAGATCGTCTTTTTCCGGTCATTCAAACGAGGGTATTTCTCAAAAAAATCGCTGAGGATGTGAACGCAATCTAAGACAGCGATGGGCATCAAGAAAATCGGGATCATGGAGCTCATAATATGGACCGGAAATCCAAACCCGATCAAAAGTCCCATGGTCACGATAACGGTCGCCATCGCCACAAGCATGGGCGCCACGATCAAAACAACGGATTTAAAGAAAAACCACATCAGAAGAAAAATAACAAGCCCGGCTAAAGGTGCCGAGATCGCCATCTGCTTGAACATCTCAACCCCAAATTGGTCGTTGGCCACAGGAAGCCCTGTAAAATGGAATTCTTCTTCTCCGGGGTACTTGGCAACGATCTTTTTGATCGCCTGCACAACGTCATAGCTCAAGTCTTTTTTCTCAACAGGCACATACAGGCACACGGCCTTGCCATCCTCTGACACAACGCTGCCGTATAACATCGGATGATCCTTGGCTTCATCCCGGATCACAAGCGCCTCATCTTGGGTTTGCGGCGGCTGCGCCATGAGCCAACTGAATTGGACTTCTCCAGGGCCACCTTGCTGAATATTATCCTTAGTTGATAAAGAATAGATATCAGAGGCGATAACGCCGGGGATATTTTTAACTTCTTCTGTGATCTGGTACACCTTAGTCAATGTCGGCACGTTAAAGACACCGTCGGGGTCTTTTTCGTTCACGATGCCAACGACAACCATATCATAAACCGCAAACTCTTTTTTAACATCCCGATGAAAGACGCGAACAGCCGCGTTGTCCGGCAGCATATTTTCCGGGTCTGTATCAACTTTGATGCGCGGATATTGCAGCAGCGCTGCGATAACCACGATCAGCGTCAACCAAAGAACAGCTTTCGGGCGTTCAATTCCAAATGTGATCAATTTCTTTAGCATAAGTTCCTTTTCCTTTATGATGCGCCGAGGGTTTGAATAATACTCTTGACCTTAGCATGAGTGACATGATAACAGGTCTTTACGCCTTGTTTTTCTGGACTGATGATACCCGCCTTCTTCAGGATCCCTAGATGCTGGGAGACGGTGGACTGCGGAAGACCCATCTTCTTAACGATCTTTGTGACATTACAACGATTCTTCATCAAGCCTTCCACCATGCATAATCGCACAGGGTGAGCTAGGGCTTTTAAGATATCACTTTCTTTTTGGTGGTCCATTCACCTCTCCTTGTAAGAATGGTATTCTATCATAAAATGCTTGCCGGTGATCTTTCTAAGTGGGCGGCAATGGTCTCAACGCACCCAGCGCAACTTAACTTCCGTAATCGACGGATCTCTCTACATCCGATCGCTCCAGCGCTCAAGGCTAAGGCCGTCTCGCAGGATCTTATCTCATCCTGATGGCCCTTTAACAAAAGCTGAGCGGCATATAGTGCGCCGCATTGCCCTTGGGGCGCACGGCCAAAGCTATAATTTCCAAGCTGATCAACTGCGCCTTCTGGAAAAGCGAATCTTTCTTGAAAAGCCTTTGCGATTGACCGACAGCAATCCAACCGCGGGTAGCCATTCTTTCCTAAATAATAAGAGCGTGCTTTATCGATAGACATTTCTCTGCCTTACGTTGAATGCTTTACCGTGCTTATCTGAAAAGGCCACATCAAAATGCCACCATCCATGACCTTAACGTTGCGGAACCCTGCCGATTGCAAGATCAGCGCTGCCTCATATCCTCGCAGCGAGATCTTACAAAAGGCAATGATCTCTTTATCCAGAGGCAATTCGTTGATCCTGCGCCGCAGCTGCCCTAGGGGAATCAGGACGGACCCTTCGATCCGCGCCCCATCATATTCCTCAAGGCTTCGAACATCAAGCAAAACAATATCTTCCTTGCGATCCATTTTTTCTTTGACTTGCTCCGGAGAGACCGAATGATACAAGCCGTCTAGTAGATTGCGGGCGACATTCGCCGAAGTCAGGATATTATCCACTGCCGGTGAATACGGAGGGGCGTAGGATAGATCGAGGTTCGCGATCTGGTCAACGGTCATCTTGGCTGTGACAGCTGTTGCGGCAACATCCACGCGCTTGTCAACATCTCCGGGGCCAACGGCTTGAAAACCTAAAAGGCGTCGACTTTTACGGTCAACGACCATCTTTATAAAAATTGCCTTGGCTCCAGGATAAAAATGAGCTTTATCCGGACTTGGATTAAAAAGTGTTAAGATATCGAACCCTTCCGCCCTCGCCTGATCCTCGCCAAGGCCAGTTCTCCCAACGCTAAAATCAAAAACCTTACAAATGGTCGACCCAAGGACTCCCGGAAATGAATCTTTGATCCCGCAAATATTGTTGGCCGCGACACGTCCTTGCTTATTGGCTGTTGAGCCTAAGGGGATAAAACAAGGTTTTCCCGTCAGCAAATGAATAGACTCGACACAATCCCCAACCGCAAAGATATTAGGATCGCTGGTCTGCATGTGCTCATCGACAACGATACCGCCTGTCTTGCCAAGCGCAAGCCCGGCATCTTTCGCGAGTTTGGTATTTGGCCTTACGCCAACAGCCACAATAACAAAATCACACGCAATACGCTCCTTGCCGGTCACAACCGCCTCTGCCTTTTGGTTTCCCTCGATCCGCTGCACAGCTGTATCTATCTTGATCTTAACCCCTCTTGACTCCATGTGCCTCATCACGTGAAAGGCTAGTTCACGATCAAGCATAGGAAGGATTTGAGGAAGCTTTTCGATGATCGTGACTCGAGCCCCCCGTTCGGTCAAAGCCTCGGTGATCTCAACGCCTATCAACCCCCCGCCGATAATGACAACATCGCGGGCTTTTCCTTCCGCGAGGATCATGCGGATAGCCTCCGCGTCCTCGATCGTCTGGACCGTGAACACATTTTTTAATTTTATGCCATCGATCGATGGAACGAACGGCGATGCTCCTGTTGCCAAAACAAGCGTATCATAAAGAATCTCGCTCTGTTGGCCAGAAGCGTTATTCCTTACATGAACTGTTTTCGTCTGTCGGTCAACAAAAACCGCCTCGGCTTGATTGAGCACATCAACATTCTTTACATCGTGAAAGAATACGGGATCTCGAACAACGCCAATGGGTGTACACATTAATTCTTTTTGGTCATGAACGGCTCCTGAAATGTAGTACGGCAAGCCGCATCCGGCATAAGAAAGGAATTTTCCTTTCTCGATCAAGGTGATCTTCGCATCAGGACACAGCCTGCTGATACGCGATCCTGTCTTAGGCCCCGCAGCAACCCCTCCAACGATAACGATCTTCTTTCTTGGATCCATGTAAATCAGCCTCAATTAATTTTGTTTAATAATATCTTTTAGCATGCTTTGCTCTTCGGGGCCAACCTTGCCAGCCATGATCTCCGCGATCTTTCCTCCGAAAAGCTTACCCATAAGGCTCGTGTTCATCTTGGACACGTAGACCTTGCCCGCGTCAGACTCCCAGACAGAGATCGTACACGGCATAAGACAAGACGCAAAACGCGATCGCTCTTCCCGTAAAATATCCGTCGCATAAGAAGCTTTGCAGAGTTTCACGGCGGCAATGCGAGCGTTCAAGCCTTGGGCCATTTTAGTGTTAATCTCTTCGCTGATCAAGCTTGTTCCTTTATGGCTCCAGCCAGCCTTCTTGATGTTCTGCTCGATCTGGCGGACAGTTTCATCAAAGCCATATCGGCTTTCGTGAGAGACGATCATAGCTTTTGGCATTAAAACGACAGCGCTAATCCCAAGAACAAACATACCCAAAACAACTCCCGCAGTGAAAATAAAAACCTTTTTCATTTCTATCCTCTTCTATGAAAGTAACTTATTTATTTTTTCTTCGATCGACCTCTTGGGAAGAGCCCCAGAAACCTGATCCACAACCTTACCCCCTTTAAAGAAAAATAAAGCTGGGATCGAGGAGATCTGATAATCAACGGCGAGATCAGTATTTTCATCAACGTTCACTTTCCCTATCTTACATTTTCCTATGTACGCACTTGATAGTTCCTCCAGAACAGGAGCTAGCGCCTGGCATGGGCCGCACCAATCGGCAAAAAAATCAACGAGAACAGGGATAGGCGAAAGCTCAACCTCTTTCTTAAAATTTTCGCTATTGAGTTTTATCGTGGCCATTTTTTCCTCCTTATTTATTGTCAACGATCTTATATTTACAATCCGACTGTCATCAGTCAATCGTTTAATCGCAATATTACGATACTACGATCAGAATGTCAAGATATTTTTAAAAGTAATGTCAAAAAGTATTCGACAGGATGTTTGTGAGGGTTTACGACTTTAGAGTATGTCCGAATCCTGTGCCGAGGGTGCGGCCGGCGGTAAGGATCATCTTTTCGACACAGCCTCGACAGGTTGCGGC